>Ga0187858_10000666_pt1 | contig 41896 bp, 34 predicted proteins | sample June2016WEW_8_15_FD_133015 | JGI IMG/M metagenome (GOLD analysis project Ga0187858, IMG submission 133015) | Peatland microbial communities from SPRUCE experiment site at the Marcell Experimental Forest, Minnesota, USA - June2016WEW_8_150 | ecosystem: Environmental > Terrestrial > Soil >...
CACCATTTTCTGATCAATCCCTACGGCATGATGTTTGATGAAATAACGGCCTCGTCGCTCGTCAAAATCGATCTTCATGGCAAGAAAACGATGGACTCCGCCTACGAAATCAACCCGGCGGGCTTCACGATTCATAGTTGCATTCACGCCGCGCGTCGCGATGTTTCCTGCGTCATGCATATTCATTCGCTGAACGGCGTCGCGATCTCGGCACTGAAAGCGGGATTGCTGCCGATTTCCCAGCAGTCCCTGTTCGTGCTGTCTTCGTTGGCCTACCACGATTACGAGGGCGTCGCGCTCAATGCCGCCGAGCAGCCGCGCTTGGTTGCCGATCTCGGCGACAAGGCATATTTGATGCTGCGCAATCATGGGCTTTTGACGGCCGGCGCGTCGCCGGCCGAAGCGTTTTTGTACATGTATATTTTCGAATCGGCGTGCGCGATCCAAGTGCGCGCTCAAAGCGGCGGACAAAAATTGATATGCATACCGGAGCCCATACTCGCCGGCATTCGGGCCGCGGCGAGTCAGGTCACGCGAGGATTGGGAAGCGGGCTCGTATGGCCCGGGCTGCTGCGTAAGCTCGATCGATTGAATCCGGGGTATCAAGAATAGCGTAGTTTGGGAATCAGGCTTCCTACCCTAGCATTCCTAAAGGAAAACCATTGAGGTGCTGCGGCAAGTACTGCAGCGCCGCGGACGACTTGGGTGTATGTAGAGTTGATTGTTCCATTCACGCCACGATCAGTCCGTTTATGAGCAACCAATCCACGCCGCATTCTTCCGAGGTCGTCGACGCGATATTCACCAACAATGCGGGCCGCGATCCGGAGCGCCTGGCCTTGAAGTACGCCAAGATGGCGCAGAGTTCCTTCATCTTTCTCCGCGGTGCCTGCCACCTGTTCTACGACCACTTGCCGGATTCGCGCTTGTTCAGCGATGCGCCTCTGGCTTGGTGCTGCGGCGACCTGCATTTCGAGAATTTTGGCAGCTATAAGGGTGACAACCGGCTCGTCTACTTTGACATCAAAGACTACGACGAAGCCGCGCTGGCGCCCGTCAATTGGGACGTGATTCGCTTGTTGACGAGCATCCAGTGCGGCGCCGGCGCGCTCAATGCATCACGCGCCGAATCCCTCGCCGTCAGCCAAAGCTGTCTGGATGCATACCGCGGCACTCTGATCAACGGCAAGCCCCTCTGGGTCGAGCGTGACACCTGCGGAGGGCTCGTCCATGCGCTATTGAGCACACTGCAGGATCGCAAGCGAGCCGCATTCCTCGACAAGCGCACGATTCGTAAAGGCCGCAGCCGCACTCTGAAGCTGGACGGTGAGAGGGCATTGCCAGCCTCTGATGCGCAAAAAGGGGCGGTCACGAAGTTCATCGATCGTTTTGCCGCCACGCAGCCCGACCCGAAGTTTTACCACGTGCTGGATATTGGACGCCGAATCGCGGGAACCGGCAGCCTCGGCGTGGGGCGATACGTCGTATTGGTGGAGGGAAAGGGCTCGCCTGACGGCAACTATCTGCTCGATATCAAGGAGGCCAAGCCATCGGCGATGGTGCCCCACCTCGCCCGCCTAGGCATCAAGCAGCCCATTTGGCCGGACGAGGCCACCAGGGTCGTGACCGTGCAGAATCGGATGCAGGCCGTCGATCACGCCTTTCTTCACGCAGTGAAACTCGACGGACTGCCTTGCGTGCTCAGAGGACTGCAACCCTCGGAAGATCGGGTGGCCATCGGCGAATGGGGTAAGAAACTCGATCGGCTCAAAGAAGTTGTGGCCACGATGGGGCGCATTCTGGCTTGGGATCAACTTCGCGCTACCGGGCGCTCCGGGTCGGCCAGCGCCGATACGCTGATTGCTTACGCGCAACGTGGCGGCTGGGTCGCGGAGATGCTCGATGCAGCAACCGAAATGACTTTACTGACTCAGCAGCAGTGGAAACTCTTCACAGAAGTATGGAGCAGCCGGCAATCGGCGCAGCCAACTCCATAAATTAGCTGGGTCCGTATGAAGCGACTGCGCAGATTGATTCTGGGACCGCCTCGGGATCCGCTCGATCCGGAGATTCGCAAGCGCGTATTGCTGGCGGCCGTGCTCGCCTGGGTCGGATTCGGTGCCAACGGTTTGTCGTCGGCGCTCTATGGTCCCGAGAAGGCCTATGTTGCGCTCGGCAGCCATGCCGAATTCGCGCCTATGCTGGCGCTCGCCACAATCGTTACGGTATTCGTCATTGCCTTGGCCTACAGCCAGGTCATGGAGATTTTTCCGTCGGGCGGCGGCAGCTACAAGATCGCGTCAAACCTGCTCGGGCCCAAGTTTGGGGTCGTATCCGGCTCCGCTCAGGTCGTCGACTATGTATTGACCATCGCGGTGTCCCTCACGAGCGGAACGGACGCCTTGTTCAGCCTGCTGCCCGTATCGGCGCAAGGCTACAAATTGGCCGCAGAGATCGGTCTGGTCGTGCTGTTGGTAGTCTTGAACCTGCGGGGTATGCGCGAATCCATACGCTTTCTGGCGCCCATCGTCGTGGGTTTCTTTGTCGTTCACGCGCTATTGATCGTCTTCGGCATCGGGTCGGAGGCCGGCCGCTTCGTCGGCATGTGGAGCAACGCCAACACCAGCATTCGCAGTCTTGGTGCCCAATCGGGCTGGACCTTCGTCGCAGCCATTTTTCTGCGCGCCTACGGCTTGGGCGGCAGTACCTACAGCGGCGTCGAGTCGATGTCGAATCATGTCAATCTGCTCGCCGAGCCGCGACTCAAGACCGGTCGCATGGCCATGCTCTATGTCGCGCTTTCCCTCGCTTTCACGGCCGGGGGGATCATGCTGCTCTATTCTTTGGAATCCGTTCGGCCGGTGCATGGGCAAACGCTCAATGCCGTCGCTTTCAGCGCGATCATCGGCAAGCTCGGACTCGATAGTGCCACGAGCCAAGCTCTGCTGCTGCTCACGCTCGCCCTGGAAGGCGCTATTCTGTTGGTTGCCGCCAATTCGATCCTGATTTTCGCGCCGTCCGTGCTTGGAAACATGGCTGCCGATTCCTGGTTGCCGCATCGCTTTCGCAATCTTTCCAGCCGCCTGGTCCGCGAGGACGGCGTTCTTTTCATCGGGGCATGCGCCGTCGCGATTCTGCTGTGGACGCGTGGTGAACTCGGTTTGCTCGTTGTTTTTTACAGCATCAACGTATTTCTTTGTCTCGCGCTTTCGAAACTCGGTCTTTGGCGTTACTGGTGGACTCGGCGCTCCGAAATGCGGTTCAGGGTCTTAGCGGTCCGCCTTTCGATCGCGGTCGCGGGACTCACGGTCGCGGTTCTGGTGCTCGCCATCACATTGAAGGAGAAGTTCTTCGAGGGCGGCTGGGCGACGATTTGCTGCACGCTGCTCGTGGTCGGCGGCTGCGTCGTCGTGCGGCGGCATTACGATTGGGTCGATCGGCAGCGTCAAAAGCTCGATGCACTCTTCGAGATGCCCGTGGGAGCATTGGCGGCCAAGAAATCGGCTCCTCCGGACCCGACGCAAACGACCGCCATTTTCCTCACCACCGAGCACTGGGGACCGACGATTCACACGCTGCGCTGGGTGCAGCGGCTCTTCCCGGCGCATTTCCGCAATATGATCTTCGTCAGCGCCGTTCAGGTCGAAGCGAATGCGATCGCATCACCGGAAGCGGTATCGCAGCGAAAAGCGAGGATCGAACGCTCACTGGATCAGTTGGAAGCCTTCTGCGCGCGGGACGGACTCTGCACGGCGCGCTTCGTCGCTTATGGCATCGATCCCGTCGAATCTCTCGAGGGCCTGATCAAGGAGGTCCGGGAGCGGTTCCCTGATAGCGTTTGCTTCTCGAACAAACTCATCTTGCCGGCGGACCGCTGGTTCTCCGAGTGGCTGCATAATCAAACGGCGCTCAGTCTTCAGCGGCAATTGCATTTCGCGGGCATTCCACTCGTGATCTTTCCGATCAAGCTCATGTCGCCAAAACCCTAACGCAACACCAGGCTCCAAGCGCAGAATGCCCGTCGAGGCATGCGGGTTACCAGTGGAACCGGAATATGAGCAACAAACAAGACCGTCGTGAAATCGTATTCGGCGCGCGGCCGCATCACGGCCGAACTGTCCGTCTCGCCCTGCTCGCCGCCTTGGGCGTTGCGGTTCTTGGGGGCAGCGTAGCCGCGTCCTATTACGTCGATGCTCTCTGGTTCAAATCGCTAGGGCTTGCGTCGGTATTCTGGACGCGACTCAGTGTCCCGGCGGAGATTTTCGGAGCCTTTGCCCTCATTACCTTTCTGGTGGTCTACGGAGTATTCCGCGCGCTGAAGCCCGATCGGCTCGGCGAATTGGTCGGCGCCACGATTCTTGTCAACCGGCAGCCGGTAACGCTGCCGGTCGAACCGGTCCTCAAGCTGATCGGGCTCGGGCTGTCCGTGGCAATCGCCGCCGCGGCCGGCGCCGGCATGATGGAACGCTGGATGACTTTAGCCCTGTTCTGGCATGCGCCGCGTAGCGCAACAATGCTTGACCCCATTTTCGGGCGACCGCTCGATTTTTATCTGTTTACGCTGCCGGCTGCGCAGCTCATCGCCGGGTGGCTGCTGACACTGTCGGTAATCGCCTGCATGATCGCTGCCGTGTTCGTCGTCGTCACCGGCGGCGCACGTATTATGACGGAGCGGCGAATCGCCGCAGTACGGGCTAGACTCTGGCGCGGCTTGTCGATCAGCGTCGCCGCGGTGTTTTTGATGCTCGCCGCGCGCGCCTATCTGGGTCGTTTCGAGCGGCTCTTCCAGGACGGCACGGTCTTTGCGGGTGTCACCTACACCGACGCCCACGTCACGCTGACCGGTACGTTGGTACTCTGCCTGGCACTCATCGCCGGCGCGGCCATAGCCGCGATTGCTGCGCTCTCGCCGCGCCCTCGCTGGCTGCTCGCTACCGCCGTTCCTGCCATCGCCTGCTACCTGATCGTCGCCGTCGTGCGTTGGTATGTCGGCAGCTTTATCGTCGCGCCAAACCAGCTGGTGCGTGAGCGGCCCTTCATTGCGCAAAATATAGAGATGACGCGGCGCGCGTACGCGCTCGATCGCATCGAGACGCACGCGTTTCCCGCCGATACCGGAATCGAGGCCGTGGAACCGGGCAACAACCAGACGACGCTGGAGAACATTCGGCTATGGGATTGGCGGGCGTTGCAGGATACGCTGCGCCAGATTCAGGAAATCCGTACGTACTACGACTTTCCGGATATCGACATCGATCGATATCAGATCGGCGATTCGGTGCGCCAGATGATGCTGGCCACGCGCGAACTCAATGTGGACAAGCTGCCGCAAAGCAGCCGCAACTGGATCAACGAGAAACTGATTTATACCCACGGGTACGGCGTCACGATGAACCCGGTGAACGGCTTCACACCGGAAGGGCTGCCGACCCTCATTCTCAGCAACATGCCGATCCAGACCACGATTCCGGCTCTTACCGTGACACGGCCGGAGATCTATTTCGGCGAACTCACAAATACCGATGTCTACGTCAATACTCGCCAGAAGGAATTCAACTACCCGCAAGGCGATGCCAACAAACTGACCTCGTACCAGGGCACCGGGGGCATACAGCTGGGCGGCTGGCTACGCCGCATGCTGATCGCGTTCGATCGCAACGATCTCGCGAAACTACCGTTCAGCGACGACGTGAATTCGGAGAGTCGATTGCTGATGCGCCGCAACCTCAACGAACGCGTCCATGAACTCGCGCCGTTCCTCACGCTCGACCCGGACCCCTACATCGTGGTCGGAGAAGATGGCCGACTCTACTGGCTCATGGACGCCTTTACGACGTCCGAAAGCTACCCATACGCGCGCCGCTACATGCTCGGCGATAACAGCATCAACTACATTCGCAATAGCGTGAAGATCCTGATCGATGCGTACACCGGGGCGACGATATTCTATGTCTTCGACACGCACGATCCGCTCATCGCCGCTTATCGGGCGCTTTTTCCCGACCTGTTCACCGACGCGGCGGCCATGCCGGCTGCCGTGCGCAAGCATGTGCGCTACCCGGAACTGCTGCTCACCGTACAGGCCGCCGTCTACGGTCTCTACCATATGACCGATCCCGACGCATTCTACAACCGGGAGGATCTGTGGAGCGTGGCTACCGAGGTGGCGTTGCCCGACCAGCGCCAACAGGTCATGGAACCAAACTTCGTGCTAATGACGCTGCCGGGCGAACGGTCGACCGAATTCATCGCGATCCTGCCGTTCACACCGGCAAATCGCAACAACCTGATTGGCTGGATTGCAGGTCGAAGCGACGGCGAACACTATGGCGAGGCTGTGGTCTACGACTTTCCCAAGACCAAGCTCATCGACGGACCCCTACAAATTGAGGCGCGCATCGATCAGAACGCCCAGCTGTCCGGTCAGTTGTCATTGTGGAATCAGCAAGGTTCGCACGTGCGCCGCGGCAGCCTAATCGTCATTCCGATCGGGCGAGCGCTGCTCTACGCAGAGCCGATCTACCTGCAAGCCGATCGTAGTCCCATGCCCGAGCTGCGGTTGGTGGTGCTTGCTGTGCAGGATCGCCTTGCTTACGGGCCGACGTTCGAATCGGCGATGGCCGCCCTGTTTGGGACGGCCCCCTCCATGCTCAGCGCGCAAGTCTCACCGGTTGCTCCCGCGTCACCGCCCGCGGGCGCCCCAACCACGGCGGCCGCAGCTCCGGGCGACGTCAATGCGCTAATCGCCGATGCGGCTCGGGACTTTGCCGATTATCAGCAACTGACTGCAGCCGGAAAGCTCGCGGAAGCGGGTGAGAAATTGGAGAAGCTGAAGCGCACACTGGAGGAGCTGCAGACTCGCAGCCGTTGATCGAGGATCCCGTTTGCGTCGAGGCCAATCTTGCCGCGTCCTCGCTCGCCATTCATTTCGCGCGACCGCCGCCCTTCTGTTCTTTTTCAGCAAAGAATTTGTCGAAGTTGCGCTCGATATGATCGACAAACGTCTTCTTAAACCCCCTCAGCAAAAAACCGAGAGTGACATGGAGCCTGACTTCCGAACCGGTCACGTGCATCTGGCCGTCGACACCCGAGCGATGAAAGTGCAACGTATTCCCGTGCCATTCGCTGGTGAGGTCATACTCTTCAGCAAGCGCGTCGGCCGCTTTCTGCACCAGCGCTTTTGCTTTCGCTATCGTCAACGAATGGGGTTTGACAAGCTCGATGTCGGGCATGCGGTTTCCTCTCCGTGCAGGAAGGTCAAAGCCGGTTGTCTAGCGATTCCGGATTCCGCAGCGACGGGGGACGCGCCGGCTTGCGCGAGCGCACTGTCGTTTCGTCACTCTCGACGGCTCTCGCGGTATACGAGGTAACCGACTGCCCCAGCGAGTGCAGTCGGACCCACACCGAGCGCTGCAGCAACAAGCAAGGCACCGCCTGCCGCCGCTGCGACGCCGGCCGCAGTCCGTTGCGGCGAGCCGGCCGGCAACAAGGATTCAATTTTCGCGGATATGTCTGTAGCGTTTGTGCTCGCCGACTTGTGCAATCTACCCGACTTCGTGCGCTTCCTCTTTCTGGGTTTTTCCTTGATCATGTCGCTCTCCTGTTGGCCATTCGGCGAAAGTCATGGAAATGGCATAAAGACGTATCAATAACGTCTCGCTGCCCATAGGCATTGCGGTTGGCTGTGCCGCTCATGTTTGATGAATATCATACAGGAAGGAAGCTAGGCCGTCTGGGCTGTTGGCCCGCTGCTGCGAATACAAAAAGAGCAGCACCCGATGATCAGACTCGCGCAAGAACGTTTTAAAATCCGCACAACGTGCTCACGCTTCGTCTACTCATCATGGGGAGAGTGCACTCGTGTGCTTTGCGCGAGAACTCATCGGGGATTACCACGCTTATTGCCGGGGCCACCGCGATTTTCCTCTTGCCGGGCGACTCTTTCGCGGGTTCGAACTTCTGGACGATGCCAGTGCATGAAGACACGATAGCTACGATAGAGAGCACTGCTCCATTGCGGCAGGCGGCCGCGATCCTCGTTGAGTACGAAGGACAGCACGGAGATCGCAGCGAGCGCGACGGGAACCAACTCTCGCAGGTCTGCTCTTTCGCCCGTCAGCTGACTAACGACTTGATTGACGTCCTGCACGGTATCGAGGAATGCGCCGACCAACTCCTCACGATTCATCTTGCTGCCGGCCACGTTCTCCACGCCTTGAAATCCCGCGCTCTTCGCGATGTGCTTGAGGAGATCGTCGGCATCGAGCGCACCGGGTTTATATTCGACTACGACGCTGCCGGTCTTTGGGTTGTGAGACCACGAGCGAAACCCGGGAACTGCCTCCGCCGCGCTCTGCGCCGCGGTCACTACAAAGCTGTTGTCTTCCGGCTCGACGAATGCGCCCGCTCGAATTCGCAGATACCCCGGATGATGGTGCACCAATCGCAACGGTTCATCGATAGGCTTTGGCTGCTCCCGACTCTCGGAGCGCGAGCCCGGGATCGTGACTTCTTGTTCGGAGTGACTCAAGCTTCCCTCCGTTTCAGCGTCTGCCATTCTCGCTGCCGACGCATCCCGGCTGCCTTCGATGCTCGCCGGTTACTTCTGCCCGCTATGCATGCTCCGCGCGCTTCACCGCTCGGGTGCGTCGACGCCCATTCCCAGACTGGCCATTCCCAGACCGGGCTTTCGGTCGAGATTTGTTCGCGGCTCCATTCGCGCGTGACGCGGCTCCATTCGCGCGTGAGACGTTCGGCCCAGCCGTCGCGCGCGCCTCCGCCACCATATCCTCCATACGCTCGGCCTCGAGTGCCGCCCAGCGGCCCACCCGCTCCTTGGCCTTCAGCGCGATCTCTAGAAGCTTGACGCCAGCACCTTGAGGCGAATCGGCAAGACTTCTAGCAGCCCAGCCCCCCGCAAGTCCGACACCGATCGCGAGTACCCACTTTATGCTCATATCGCACCATCTCCTGTCCGCCAAAAAATCGGCGGCCACGTATTCAATCTCGAGTTTCCGCGTTTGTTGGTAGCCATTCAGCGCCTCAACGGGCCTCGCAACAATAACGTTTGGTAGTTCTAGCGAGGAGGTGCGTCCCACCTCGCCGTGGTTTCGCTATCCACTCGTCTTGCGGTTTGCATAATAACCGGCTCACCATAGCGAGCGCTGCGGCCAATTCTAACATAAGGATGCGCCCCGGAGCGGAGATCCGACCGAGCTGAACGCTGTGTCGAGAACTCCTAAGGGAGAGCAGCCAACGTTGCGGGCCGCAACCTGGGCCCCAGCACGCCCCTCCACGCCATTCGGCGGCCAGGCGCGCGTCAAGGGCCGCGAGTCAGAGGCTTCTAACTCTTCAGCTGCGCTTCTTAGCGGCGGCTGCAGGACGCTTCTTGGCTCTGACGGAAGATTTCGCCTTGCTCTTGGCTTTAAGAGGCCGGCGCCTTCCTTTCCGACTCTTCGCAGCTTTCTGCCGAACCCCGGAAGACGGAAGAGCGCTAATGAAATCTATCGCGCTGGCGACCGATGCCTGTGCCGACAGGAGCACCGCGCGGACGTTTTTCTCGACGTGTTTTTCGATGACTGAATATTCGTCGAGAGCGTCGGACAGCAACGTCTCGATCCTCGTCAACAGCGTGACCGCTTTCTTTGGTTTCATGAGCCGCCCCCTATTTTTTACACCATCGCACATAATATAGAAGTTCTCAAGCGAGATCTCGAACTCAACTTGCTGTGTGATTCCAGCAAGCGTGCGTCGCCGCAATTGCGATCCCGGGTGCAAACGTATCATCAGAGGCAGACTCGCATTCCCGCGTAGTACGGATGTCCGGATAATCCCGGCCGCCCGGCACGCCTCTGCGCCGTCATTCCGAAACTCTGCTGCTTCTCATCGGCTTCAAATGTTTCGGGCGGCTCCCACCACGGACTGCCGCGCCGATGGAGGATATTCCGCTCATGCAGGCTGCGACTTTCGCTTGCGCCGAATTGATTTTGTCTTCGGCAACACCATGGCCACGTATTTTTGCCCGAATGAGTAAATTTCTTTGGAACGTTGACCGAAGAATTCCTTTACTTCAGGCCGATCAAAGATATTTTCCTTTAACCGCAAGCTGACTTGTACCAGCAAGAAAATGATATCCATCAGCTCGTCGAGGGCTCGGGCTTTTTTTTTGGTCGCAAAGCGGGAAGCGATCGCCAGAATGAGCAGGACGATATCGGTCAGGCTTTCGACCTTGGCCGCGTTTTTTCCGAGGCCTTGGCGTTTGGCAATGACTCGCTTCAACCGCGGGTCGCGACCCAATTGCTTAATCAGGTGTTTATATTGATTGCCATTCTTCAATTGACCTCCTCATAAATCATCGACGCCTCGATTCGACTCGTGAAGACCTCCGGCGAATCCTTGTAGACCTCCCGGCCAAGAGCGGATGCCTGCCGCTCGAGTTCCTCGCGCCGGCGATCGATGACAGCGAATACGCGTTTCAGCATGCGATGGCCACCGTAAGCGAGTGGATCAGCCGCGAGCATTTCGCGAAGGACGGCCAGATCATGATCATCACCGAGTAGTGTCGATAAGTGGTGAGTCTGTTCGACCAGATTTTTCTCGCTGCCCGTCCACGCCCCCTCGAGAAGTTGCAGTTGATGCCATAAATAGCCGGCTTGCTTACGCCACTCGTGGAGATTCTCAACACTCGGGTTTTTCGACGCCAATGCGAATGCGCGATGCCCCATCCGGTATACACGCCTGAGGCCACTCTCCAGCGCGGCCCAACCAGCGCGCTCGATCCTCCAATTCGCAACTCTCGCGAGTGCGCGGACGGCAATCTCTTTCACCGCAGCGAACGCTCTGTGCTCATCGAGTACGCGGCGAGTCACTTCCTGCTGATTTGCAAGCAACGCCTCACGAATCTTCGCAAATGCTCCCGGCTCGGTCGCTTCCTCGAACTGCTGAGCGAGCTCATCTACAATCTCGACGAAGACCTCCGCATCGCGGACGTCCGTGAGCGGCCGAGCGGCATCGCGAAAGCACCAGTTCTCCTCCCGATAGACATCATCGCCGAGATCCTCACGCACCAGACGGAGTGCAGCGCGCACTCTCTTGAAGCACTTGCGGACCTCACGGACGCCCTCGTTCTCCGACGCGCGTGTCCGGTGTGCCTTCCCCTTCGCGCTCAGATGGTCGAGCGCCTTTTCGACCTGGTGCCTCACGTTGCGCTTGATCCCGTCGCTCACCGACTCTGTCGCCTTCAGTTGAAATGCCATGTCACCACTCTAGTCTGGCCCGCGGGCCGCGAGGATTGTTCACACGCACGGACAGAAAGGCATACGCCGACGACTGCGACGAGAATCAACACAATGATCATGGTCATGCGCGACATGCGCCAATTCACGGCCTTCTTGATCACACCGCCAGCGCCGACGGCATAGGGCGAATAGAATCGGACGACGGAACGGTCGAGCGCGACATTCGTTGCAGGTCGGCTGTCGGACGGAAGTTCGATGAGGTCGCGCACACTCTGCGCCCAAGCATCTTTACGCCCGGGTGACGTCATTCGATCGATTAAAGCGCTTGCATAGGCCTGATCTTCCTTAGATAGACCGGCATACGGTAGTTCGAATGTCGGACGTTCGTGGGGCTCGAGAATGAACAAGAGTCCGAGGTGAACCACTCGTCCCGAAGAGTCGAGCCCGGCCGTGGTCGATACGGTAAAGATCTGCTCATCGCCATTCCAGCCGGGAAACCGTTGCGCAAACAGAATCTTCGCCATGGCCTTTGGCCCACATTTCTCCAGGATCTCGGTCGGCACACCGTGGGAAAACCCCTCTGGGCGGACCTTCGGGTCGAGAATCTGTCTGAGCGGCAGGATCGTTTGCCCGTCGCTCGCAAGAATGGCATCGCTCTGGTCGCGATTGGGAAGAATCCAGTAGGCACGCATCGCGATTCACCTCGCCATCTTGCGCTTTCCGGTCTCGTGGAACGCAGAATAGACAGACCGCAGCACATTGTTGATCGCGCGCGTGTAGATTTGCTTGTTCTTCATCGAAATCAAGGTCGCGCCGGTATATCCCGCCTCATACGGGTGCAGCACGGTGTTGACCGTTTTATCGAGCGCACCGAGCTTCTTTGCCAGCTCCTCGGCCAAAGCTTGATAATCGGTATGACTTTCGATCTCCTCGTCGATCTTGTTGATTAGAATGTGGATGAGCACGCCCTGCTTCAGATGTGGCAGTGCGCTCAGGAGCCAATCGAGGTCGTGTCGAATTCGCCGACCTTTGAGGTACTTGGAGCCGGATAGATCCTTGATGGTCATCATATAAAAGATCACGTCAGCGTCTTTACATACGGTAAGCCATCCCGATGGTGCGTCGCGGTAGTCCGTCTCTCCGCCAATGTTGATGACGCCTTTGCAGGTGATATCGATCGCCTGATGCCGCGAAAGCGCGAGCTTCACCCTGAAGGACTTAACTTTCTCTCCCATCGGCGAGTTTGAATGGACCTTCGGGATCTCTTGGTTCTGCAACCGCGCGAGGAAGCTGTCTTTACCGCTCGCCGTCGGACCGATCACCGCAATCTTCTTTCCCGACCACCAGTCGAGCACGCCTTTGACCAGCCGAACGAGGTGCTTTTCGGTGCCAGGAAAGGAAGCCAACAACAAGAACGCGCGAAACGTAGTTAGTGCCAGCGACATAGCTTTCATCCTTTTACGCTCGCCCCAGCAACCAAGAATCGCCGTGAATCAAGCGATTTGATTGTCGAGGCTGGCGCGTCGAGAAGATGGGTAATGGTCGGCGCGGGATCGCCCTGCGAGTTCTCACCGTCACGGCGGGGATGACGTGTCGGCAGCTTGACAAGCGGTATCGTTCCCACGAGCACCGCCAAGAAGGTGGCCCCATTGTTGATGATGGCGGCAAGCGGCGGGGCAATGAGCCCAAACGCACCCAAGCCGATCGCAATGGCGTTGGGCACGATGATGATGCCCAGATTCTGCCGAACACTGGACATGGCTCGTTCGCTGATATGGAATGCCTTCTCGAGTCGTGCTAGGCCGCCGTCGAGCAGCACCACATCTGCGGTCTCCAGTGCGACGTCCGTGCTGCCGGCCATCGAAATTCCCACGTCTGCGGCCGCCAGAGCGGGTGCATCATTGATGCCGTCGCCCACCATGGCGACAACGGATCCCTTCGCCCGCAGTTTCCTGACATAGTCGGCTTTTTGGTCCGGCAGAAGACCGCCCACGGCTTTATCGATGCCCACCGCATGGGCGAGACTCTTGACCACTTCGGAGCTATCCCCCGATAGGAGCACGACCCGTCGCCGGCCGTTATCTTGCAACCTCTGCACGATGGCCGCGCTCTCCGGACGAATGCCGTCGGAGTACGCGACCAGTCCGACCACTTCATCGCCGACTGCGACGCAAAGGCTTGATTTCTTGTCCTTCCTGAAACGGGTAAGGTGGTTCTTGAACGAGGGACGGATCTTGAGATTTTGGCTCTCCATCCATATTTCTCGGCCGACTCTCACGCGATGGCCCCCGGCCCTTGCGGACAGTCCCAGTCCCACGGTGTACTCCTCGCTTCCTAACTCCGGCTCGACGAGTCGAATGCCACGCCTTTGCGCATAAGACTTCAGCGCCCTCGCCACGGGATGGTCGTGCCTAGCCTCCGCCGAAGCGCACAATTTCATGAGCGTCGATTCTTTCACGCCTCTGGCGGTAACCACCTCGACCACTTCCGGCACGCCGCTCGTGAGCGTACCGGTCTTGTCGAATATGATGACGTCGGTATTCGCGAGTCGCTCGAGGTACTGAGCACCTTTGACCAGCACCCCTTCGCGCGCCGCAAGCGCCATGGCGGTCAGCGCGGTCGTCGGTACGGCGATTCGAAAGCCGGTTCCGAAGTCGGTGATGAGCACGCACACCGCGCGGGTCACGTCTGAAGACAGAGCGGCGGCGAGCCAAGCGACCCCGAACGTCGGAAGAACGAGCTTGCTCGCAAAGTCGAGGGCGTCGCGCTGCAAGGTAAGCGGCTTCGATCCGACGGTGTTCAAGATTCGTTCGATCTTCGCGGCCTCGGTATCCTTACTGGAACGTACCACCTCGACGACGAGGCTGCCCTCGGCCACGACCGTCGAAGCGAACACCGGATCGCCCTCCTTTTTCGAAAGGAGGTGCGACTCCCCGGTGAGCACCTTCTCATCGACTTCCGCCAAGCCCGAGACCACCCTGCCGTCGGCTAGGATGCCGTGCCCCGTTTGAATCATGAAATGGTCCCCGATTTGGAGATCTCGAATCGGCACGGTTTCAACGGCACCATTCGCAAGTACCCGCAACGCTTCTTGATCCTTGCGCCGCATGAGCATCGAAAGCGCAGAACGCGCGTTGTTGGCGGAGATGTCGAGCAACAGATCGCCGACCCCGACCATCCAGATAACGAAGGAGGCAGTAATAGGCCGACGCGTGGCGAGCGCCGCGAACGTCGCCGCCACATCGAGAAGATCGATGCTGATCTGGCCTTTGCGGAGCGCTTCGATGCTACGACCAAGCGGCCGTAGAGAATTCTGCGCGATTCCCAAGGCCAGCCAAGGAAAAGATACCGCACCCGTGAGGCACATGAAGAGAACTCCGCTGCACGCCAAAGCGCCACCCCAGCGAATCGGAGTTGGCTCGTGCCAATCGCGTGTCCATTCGGCCGGGTCGCTCTTCAATAGCATTGCCTGAATGAGCCCTTCACCTATCCTTTCGGGGTCGTACACCACCAGCATTGTGCGCCCGCCGGTCAAGTGCTTGGTACGCTGCACTCCGGGCAGCCCGCCGGCGAGCATCGTCAGCGTCGCAAGATCCCGTTCTGTGATACCAGTGACTCGCAGACGAACACGTCCCCGCAGCGAGTGCACCGGTGTGATATCGAATAGCTCGGGGTTTGCGCGGTTGAGCGTGTAGATCTTGTCCCGCAGAGCGCGAATGAATCGACCGGAGAGAGCAGCTCCATCGTCGAAGTCGACGTAGAATGCGCCAGTACCGATTCGCTGCTCGAAACGAACGACATCGATCCGCTCGGCCAGCCACGCTGCAAGCGCACTTGCCTCGGCTGAATCCTTACGCGCCCCAACGACACAAGCGCGGCCGGGTCCTCTGCTAAAGACCTGCAAGCCCGCATTCATCGAATATCGTCCAAGCTGTCTCCAGAGCCATCGCCCTCTCCCGTTGCCAGGTGATTTTTTCGCAGATTCGCGCTTGTCTTCGATGGCCGGCCGTATTAGATCGCCTCATTAAAGATGCTCATCTTAGCAGCACTGCCGTCCAGCGGCGGACCTGTGGCCGGACGCGTTTCTGAGGGTCCCGCCGTAGACAAAGCGACGGCGAGCCCAGTCCGTTCAAATTTGTTGTCGCCCCGCGTCGCCCTTACGCGCTTGTCCGTGCGCAAATTGCGTTGAGCGCCGAGTTGATCGTGAGCTTCAGCGCCTTGCGCGTCGCTCCCGCCCTCGCCTGGATTGAGAGCAGATAGAGCATCGCCGATGCGACCTGGCCCAATTCCGCCGGGTTCGCATGCGCATCCACTTCCCCGCGCTGCTGTCCCAGCGCGATTCGGGCCGCGAGCGCCTTGTCGAGACCACGCAGACTTTCCGCCACCGTTGCGCGCAGTTCAGGATTCGCGACCGCTTCCGTCAGCGCCGTTCCGATCATGAAGCAGCCGCGCGCCGCCGATTCCCCCGACAGATAGATATCGATCGCGCGCTCATAGAAATCATGCAGCGCGCGGCGCAGCGGGCGCTCCCCTGCGAGCGCCTCCGCAATCGCGGCGCGCGTATTCGCTCGATAATGATCGAGGGCCTGCCGGTAGAGCTGCTGCTTGTCGCCGAACGCGGCATAAATGCTCGGCCTATTCATGCCCATCGCGCGGCTCAGATCATCGAGCGATGCGGCTGCATAGCCCATCTCCCAGAAGACGTTCATCGCATGCGTCAGCGCAATTTCGCGATCATAGGCACGGGGCCGGCCCCGTTGACGTTGCAGAATTGGCGGCACTTTTCGCGTAGTCCCTCTCGGCATCGAACTTAACAGCCGATACCATACCACTTCTATGCGGTCCGGTATAAATACCAACAATCACATGCGCGAGTCTCAACGCTCCCAGTGGCCGCGCACATATTGCCAATGCGTGCCCGCTTGCTGCCATTGGTCGGGAATCCAGTGGGCGCCACGATGCTCGAAAATGTAGGCTCCGGAAACCCAGTAATACGCATTGCCCTTCCATTGCCAGTAGCCCGGAGCCCAAACGTAACCCTCGCGCGGCGCAACCCGCTCGATGCGCGCCGGCGGCGGCGCGATATCGCTGGTGACTTCGGCGCCGACGCCCGGCGTCCCAAGCGAGGCCATTACGACGCTTGAAAGGCACAGCACGGCCGGCAGCGCATTGCGAATTCGCTTCATTTGCATGATTCCTCCAGCAGCTGTTGCATGTCGAATCGGTTAATTATGTACTGATTCGAATACAATGAGCCAAGCCGCACTGGGAGTCAATCATATTTTGCGATCCGGTACAAAATAACTGTCGGATGAACCGGGCGCTGCAAGAAACCCGCAGCGCCTCAGGCCGATTTTAGGTCGTTGATCGCACGCCAAGCCTGATCGATCGCCTCGTGCGTGTAGGCATTCCACCCGGCATCGGCATTGGCGATCGCGACGCTGCCGCAGCGCTTGCGTCCGATTTCGTAGGGATGCGGCCCCGCTGTCTCGGTGTCGAACAAGGTATTCGAATTGTAGGAGTAGCCGTGCGGCCAACGATTCACGGTGATCGCGGCGATATCGCGCGACGATTGGAATCCGCCGGCAGCCAGCATGCGGTCGAGCTGCTCGGTGATCTGCTTCTCGAATTCCTCGAACGGCGTGTTCAGCAGCCGCTCCCTACCCCGCCGGAACTGCTCGACGTTCGAGAGCCCCTGATTCGGCGTCAGCGGCAAATGCTCCAGGTGCAGCAGCATCGGCTCGTCGGGGTCGCGCGGATTGCGGTAGCCGCCCATTGACACGGGGTAATCGAGCTTGGTGTTTGAAAAATAGCCGTAAGGGCTGTAGATCTCACTGACCCCGAGCTTGGCGAAGGCATGCCAGTTGCGCACGGCGACGTTGGCGTAGACCAGCGGCATCTTGACGCCGCGCGCGAGCGCCTGCCGTTGGGCACGGGGGAGTTCCGGCATGACATGCGGAATGATCATGTTGTAGCAGGCGAGCACGCATTTGCTCGCGTGAACGCGATGCAGCTCGCCCGCGCAGACGTACCCGATGTCGACGCCTCCGCCCTTTCTGCGTGAGTTGGCAATCGACACCGCCGTGCTGCTGAGGCGCAAGCGGATCGGCGCATCACCGATATCGAGCTTGGCGTAATCGAAATCGGCGAGCAGCACGTCGTCCATCGTGTGACCGGGCGCCACCGCGGGGATCAGGCTGCGGACCAGCAGCCGGGCAATCGAGGCATTGCCGTCGGGGAAGTGGTAGATATAGGGCTCGTCGAAGGCTGCGTCTTTCTGATCCTCGAGCCCGAGACCCTCGAAGCCCGGGAATTGGCTGCTCAGGGCGTCGAGCGCCGGCAAAATATCCGGGCCCATGGCCGTCAAGCCCTTGGTCCCGCCATCGAAAAACTTCACGGCTTCCTCGCCGAGCCCGGCATCCTTGAGCAGGTAGTCGCGATAGCTGATCTTCTTCAAATACGCGATCTTCTCGGCTTTCGACATTCGGGCGAGATAATCCTGCGGTTCAGCGAAGAACGCGACGAGCCGCGCCCTGGCGTCGTCGGACATCGGAAACTCGGCAATGACCGACGCGATCGGCCGGCCATGGTTGTCGATCGTCGGCGAGTCGCCGCCGGTCACGATCGGATTGCCGAGGACCAGCCGGTCCACGCCGAACGTCCCGCGATCGAAATACACGCCCTCGGTCAGGCCGAGCGACGCGTAGAGCTTGCGATCGAAGGCCGTATTCCAGCGCGAGTATTCGACGCCGAGCGACTGCAGCAGCCGGTTGACGGTCTTGCTGAACAGCGCCTTGGGCGATTGCAGCGACTCGGTCCCGCCGTAACCGATCAGCAGCCGTTCGCCGACGCGGAATTCGTTGCGTTTGGCGTGTCCTCCGAAATCGTCGTGATTCTCGAGGATCAGGATGCGGGATTGGGGACCGTGCGCCTCGCGATAAAACCACGCCGCCGCCAAGCCGCTGATGCCGCCGCCGACCACGACGAGATCGAAAGCCTGCTCGACCGCGAGGCCGGAGATGTCATACGACTTGCCCTCGCGACCGACCTCATGGGCGATCTCAAATGATCCGGGATGGCTGCCGCGCAGGCCGGTCAGTGCCGGCGGATAGTAGCGGCCAGGCCCGGCGCACAACTGGGCGAGCGGAGTCAGACCGCCGGCGATGATCAATGCGCTACCGTTGAGAAAGTCGCGGCGGCTGATGGTATTGGGCATGTGTTCTCGAGATTACTTGAAGCGGATTCAAGGGGTCGGTTAACGAGTTAGGCCGGGTCTTGAGTTTTAGCGTGCGATTTCCTTGGCAACGAACTGCATTCTGACATGTGCTCAACGATTGCATCAGTGGAACACGGTTTGGCTCACTCCGTTTGCGATGTTGAGCCGGCGTCTTGGGCAAGAAGCGGCGCGACGGCGGCCACGCGACCTTGCTCGGTAGGGTTCTTTTTGATGGAGGGAAGCCTCGCGTGGATGATGCCATCTGGACCAATACCATGAGGTGACTGGTAATGGGTTCGGCATGCCGAAACCATTGGGCTTGGCATCGCTAGCAAAGCTGCCGGCAGTTCAGCGAATGTACCGACGCTGCGAATCAAAAGCTGTAGCTTACGATGAGCTTTAGCAGCACAGGTGCGACGAGCTGCCCCTGAGTGCCTTCCGCCGCCACGGACGGTGCGGCATTCGCATAGTGGTAGACGCGAAACTCAGCATCCGCGTAGAGCTTCCATTTGCCGACGTCCGCTTCAAAGCCCGGCGAAAGCAGCACGCGATGGTACCCACTGTTGGGAGGGTCCGCATTCACGCCGCTGTCATGCAGACGATCGGAGCCGATCAGTTGCAGCAGAGCCGTCAGACTGTTGTTGTTTCCTAACTGAAATCCATCGTAAAGGAGTCCGGCCGCGGCGTCCGTCTCATTGCCCGGCCGATATCCTTCACGCGCATCGAACGCCCGCTGGAATAGAGCCTCGACGAACCATTTCAGATGATTTTCAACGCTGATGGTGCCGAGATGGTAGCCACCCAGCAACAGGTCAGTGGTTCCCGTGCCGATCGAGGTGTCGCGATCAAAATTGGGGTACGTCCAATCACCCGTCGGCAGCTTCATGCCCACTGAGAGTCCCGTTGACATGTCGGGCGAGAAACCGGTGTAGGTACCGAGAACGCGTACGTCGCCGAGCGCATCGTGACGATAGGTTTGGATATCCGGGGCGCCCGGAACCCCGATGTCCGTGCGAAATGCACGAAACCAATACGGCAGCTTCACGGACATTCCCCAATCGCGATCAAAGTTATAGTCGAAGCCTATTCCCGCGAAATGTGTCTCGATTTCTTTATCCGTATTGTTGGCCGCCGGTGCAGCGTGCGAGCCGACCCAATTCTGGTCTTGGTCTTGATAGTCGTCCTCGAGATACAACATGCCGCCCGGGTGCGTCAGAATCATGGCGGCAGTGCCGACGTCAAACACGCCGCAACCGCAAGCGCAGGCCAGCGCAAAGCCCGGCAACAATGCGCTCAGCAGGGCTAACGAAAGCAACCGTGTCATACGGCCGCCTGAAAAAACAATGAGCCGCGTCGTCAAGCCATGCGCGCAAGTGGATAATTTCATGATGCCCTCGTCTCAACGGAAGCCTGAAAATGGATGCGATGCGCACGCAAGCCAAAGGATAGCTTGCGTCGCGCACAGCGTTAGAATCCAAAGTTCACGCGAGGATGGGTGGCCCGCGAGGCGTTTGTTGGCGAGTGGGTCCGAAACTCAGGAGCGTCTGCGTAATCGCGGCTGGCGCACGCGACTGATCGACGGCGGCAGCACCTGCAATTACCGGTAATGTTGGCGGCGGCGCTGGCCCTGCGCTATGCGCGTAGGGGCAAGTCGGATCACCATGCACGCCCTCGTGATGCGCGGCGTTGTCGTGACCGGCATGATCATGGTGATGCTGGTGTTCGCCTGCCGGCGTCTCTGCATCGCACACTACGAATGCAAGTCGTCCATCCACCTGCGCCAGCATGAAGCCCACAGGAACGAGCGCCCGAAGGAACAGCAGCCCGAGGACGAGCAGTATTGCCCATCCGGGATTCTTAACGCGCCGCATCCCCTTCATCCCAGACAAGTTTTGAGCATGAAATGCAGTTTTCACGATGGCGTCTTTACAAAGAGCAGAAATCCGCGGGAATCGTGTGTGAGCGCAACGCTGATTATAAAGCTGTAAACGATTAGAGCCGCCGCGAAGCAAGCAAGTCGCATGGGCCTTGTTTTCCCGAATCGCAGCGCGACGAAGCCTAGTGCGATGTACCCCAGTAGTAGTAGGACCTTGGTCGTCAGCCAGGGTTGAACGAACGGCCTCTGATGGATGATGCTTGCCAACAGCAAGCCGGCAGCGAGCAGGATCGTATCAATCGCGTAGGACAGACGGCGCAATATTACATCGTTCGCGAACGCCGAGCCGGTTAGCGCGAACACTCCCCGCAACGCAAACAGACCCCCGGACAAGACGACGCAGGAAATGTGTGCCCACTTGATTTGCGGATAGAGTTCGCCGATCAAGGCTATTTCCTACCGGTGCGCGCGCCCGGAACACACGCCCCGACTGGCCTGCTCCGCGCAGCGCACAATTGGGATGCGGAATGCGCTGAACATCATTGCTCGGCACGAATCATTCTGCAGGCCCGCATGGTTCGAGGCACAGCGTATGAGATGCATAGATGGGCCTTCGCAAATGTCCATGTAGGAATTGGAACACGGCTTAGATAACCAGAAAAGACACATTGCCTACGTAGAATCCACATGATCGGTTTATAAAGATGCATATATCATACTTCTTATGCAGCCGGCGAGATGCACGCGTCCCAACAAAATATCCGTGGCGTTCCTACGGCGGATTTCGCGATGAAGTCAAACCTCTTTGCGTATGGCTTTCGGCCTCATTTCCTTTTGGCGGGACTCGCAGCACTCATTCTGGTGCCCCTATGGGCTGTTAGCTTTGTCGCCGGGACGCCGCTTGGTTCAGCATGGCCACCCACGCTATGGCATGGCCACGAAATGCTCTTCGGTTTCATCACTTGTGCGATAGCCGGATTTTTGCTGACAGCGGTGCCCAGTTGGACGGGTCAGAAGGGATACGCGGGCGCACCGCTCGTGGCGTTGGCACTTGTGTGGTTGATCGCACGGATCATGATTTCGAGTTCCTCGTTGTGGCCGCCCGTGCTCACGGCAGCGGCCGACCTAAGCTTTTTGCCGTTGCTGGCCGTACTCGTCGTGGTTCCCCTTGCGCGGCAACGGAGTCGAAACACGCCGCTGGTGGCCGTTCTTGGATTGCTGTGGCTCACCAATCTCGCGTTTCACGTTGCGGTTATTCGTAGCAATCCGCCGCTCGCACGACATGCCCTGCTCCTTGGAATCGACATTGTATTGATCCTGGTGACGATCATCGGAGGTCGCATCGTACCGGCGTTCACGACGTCGGCGCTGCAGCAACACGGCATCCAAGGTGCGTTGCAATCGCGCCTTGTTCTCACAGTGATGGCAGTGGCGATCATGGTGTTGATCGCGCTCGGCGATATGCTCTGGCCCGAAACGCGGGTCGCCGGCGTGCTTGCGGGTATTGCCGCCGTCGTCCAAGGCCTACGCCTGCTGCAATGGAGATCGCTTCAGACGCTGCGCCAACCCATTGTTTGGATATTGCATTTGGCCTATGCGTGGCTGCCGCTTGGTCTTGGTCTCAAGGCGGCGGCGCTGCTGGGTGGATATGCGATCGGAGCCTTCTGGCTTCACGCGCTGACGATCGGAGCACTCGCGACCATGATAACGGCCGTCATGACCCGCGCTTCGTTAGGGCACACCGGTCGCGCATTGGTTGTTCATCCACTGACGACGGTCGGCTATGTGATGTTAACGACCGCGGCACTCGTCAGGGTGTTCGGCCTTACGGCGCTTAGGCTGAGTTATCCGCACGTCGTTATTCTGAGCGCGTCGTTTTGGACTGTGTCGTTCGCGCTCTTCATCGGCGTGTACGCGCCGATTCTTTGGGGACCGCGCGCGGACGGTAAACCCGGGTAGCACTACACGAGGAGTAGCAGCGTGGTTTGCAATACGGACGGGAGATTTTCTCGATGAATAGTTTCGCGGTATTGAGCGCGATTCATCGGTGATGATCATGGCGACGAACGTGCAATTGGCCAAGCGTCGACTACTCACCGTTTGGACGCCTGAGGACAAGAAGTTCTGGGAAACCCAAGGCAAGGCGATCGCCGGCCAAAACTTGTGGTTGTCGATTCCCGCGCTGTTCCTCGCATTTGCGGTATGGATGGTGTGGAGCGCCGTGGTCACGCAGCTACCCGCGGTCGGCTTCAAATACAGCACCAACCAGCTGTTCTGGCTCACCGCGGTGCCGGCATTCGCCGGCGCGACATTGCGCATCTTCTACAGCTTCATGGTGCCCATTGTCGGTGGCCGGCGCTGGACCGTCCTCTCGACGCTATCGTTGCTGATTCCGTCGGTGGGCATTGGCCTTGCGGTGCAAAGCACGGCAACGCCCTATTGGGTAATGCTCGTTATGGCAGCGCTTTGCGGACTGGGCGGCGGCAATTTCAGCTCGAGCATGGCCAATATCAGCTTCTTCTTCCCGATGGAGCGCAAGGGCTCGGCCCTGGGCCTAAATGCCGGCCTCGGGAACCTCGGCGTCTCGTCGGTCCAGTTCATGGTGCCCCTGGTCATCTCGGCCGGCATTTTCGGCTGGTTCGGCGGCGAGCCGCAGAAAGTGTTGCTGCCGGGCGGCGCCACTAAAGAACTGTGGCTTCAAAATGCCGCCTTCGTGTGGGTGGTGCCCATCTTGGTATCGTCGCTACTTGCGTTCCTGATGATGAATGACATCGCCGATGTCCGGGCGTCGTTCCGCGAACAAGCGGTGATCTTCCGGAACCGCCACACCTGGATCATGTGCTGGCTGTACCTCGGCACCTTCGGCTCTTTTATCGGCTTCTCGGCCGGCTTCCCGCTGTTGATCAAGAGCCAGTTCCCCGGCGTCAATCCGCTGGAGTTCGCCTGGATGGGACCGTTTCTCGGCGCGGTGATCCGGCCTGTCGGCGGCTGGCTCGCGGATAAAGTTGGTGGTGCCCGCGTGACGCTCTGGAATTTCATCGTGATGATCGGCGCGGTGTTCGGCGTCCTGCACTTCCTTCCGCTCGGTGGCCAGAGCGGCAACCTCACGGGTTTCTTCGTGAGTTTCATGGTTCTGTTCGTCACCTCTGGGATCGGCAACGGCTCGACGTTTCGCATGATTCCGGTCATCTTCATGAGTGAAGCCCGGGACGCTGCACAGGATGCCGACCCACAGGCCGTCCTCAAAAATGGCAACAAACAGGCCGCCGCCGTGCTCGGCTTCAGCGCCGCCATGGGCGCCTACGGCGGGTTTTTCATCCCGAAAAGCTACGGCACGTCGATCACTCTGACCGGCAGTCCGCACGCGGCGCTCTGGCTATTTATCGTCTTCTATATCACATGCATCGTGATCACCTGGTGGTTCTATGCCCGACGCAACGCTGCTCGCATCTGCTAAACCGGATCACGCTGAGGATATGCGATGAGTTACTTGCTCGACCGGCTGCAATTCTTCAAGCGCCATCCGGATGCCTTTTCGGGCGGGCACGGTGTCACGCGTAGCGAAAGCCGCGACTGGGAAGATGGGTATCGCGCCCGCTGGCAGTACGACAAGATCGTGCGTTCTACGCACGGCGTGAACTGCACCGGCTCCTGCAGCTGGAAGATCTACGTCAAGAACGGCCTCGTGACCTGGGAGACGCAGCAGACCGACTACCCGCGCACGCGCGCTGACCTTCCCAACCACGAGCCGCGCGGGTGCCCGCGCGGCGCGAGCTACTCGTGGTATCTGTACAGCGCCAACCGCTTGAAATACCCGTTGGTGCGGGGCGTGCTGCTGCGGATGTGGCGCGAGGCTCGGAAGACCATGACGCCGGTCGACGCGTGGGCGAGCATCGTCGACGATTCGGCCAAGACCAGGGCCTACAAGTGTATGCGTGGCATGGGCGGCTTCGTTCGCACGCGATGGGATGAGGCCAACGAAATCATTGCCGCATCCAACTTGTATACGGTAAAGAACTACGGTCCCGATCGCGTGGTCGGCTTCTCGCCAATACCGGCGATGTCCATGGTGTCGTATGCGGCGGGTTCACGGTACCTGTCGCTGCTGGGCGGCGTGTGCCTGTCGTTCTATGACTGGTATTGCGATCTGCCGCCGGCCTCGCCACAGGTATGGGGCGAGCAGACCGACGTGCCGGAGTCCGCGGACTGGTACAACAGCCGCTATATCATCGCCTGGGGTTCCAACGTCCCGCAGACGCGCACGCCCGATGCGCACTTCTTCACCGAAGCGCGCTACAACGGCACCAAAACCGTGGCGATTTGCCCGGACTATTCTGAGCTTGCCAAGCTCACGGATCATTGGCTGCATCCCAAGCAGGGCACCGATGCGGCATTGGCGTTCGCCTTTGGCCACGTGATCCTCAAGGAATTTCATGTCGACAACCCGTCGCAGTACTTCACCGATTATTGTCGTCAGTACACCGATATGCCGATGCTGGTCCGGCTCGAGAAGCGCGCCGACGGACGCCTGGTGCCGGAGCGTTTCCTGCGCGCCAGCGACCTCAGCGGACTCGGCGAAGCGAACAACCCCGAGTGGAAGACTCTCGCCTGCGACGAGAGTACCGGCGAGATCACGATCCCCAACGGTTCTATTGGCTTTCGCTGGGGCGAAAAGGGCAAATGGAACCTCGAGGAGAAGGACAGCAGCGGCCGCACGACGCGCCTGCGCCTGAGCCTCGCAGACTTCAACGACGGCATCGAGCCCGTCAGCTTCCCGTATTTTGGTGGCATCGAGCACGATAAATGGACGGCCTCGAAGTTTTGCGACGTGCTGGAGCGCAACGTACCGGTACGCAAGCTGCAGCTGGCCGACGGGAAAGAGTGGGCGGTCGCCACCGTGTACGACCTCATGCTGGCGCAGTATGGCGTGGATCGTGGTTTCGGTGGCGATAACGTCGCCCGGACCTACGCCGACAACGTGCCGGGTACACCGGCGTGGCAGGAGAAAATCACCGGGGTTCCAAGCGCCGATGTAATCCGGATTGCGCAAGAGTTCGCTCGCACGGCAGACAAGACCCGCGGTCGCAGCATGATCATCGTCGGCGCGGCGATGAATCACTGGTATCACAACGACATGAACTACCGCGGCCTGATCAATATGCTGATCATGTGCGGTTGCGTTGGACAGACCGGTGGCGGCTGGGCGCACTACGTAGGGCAGGAGAAGCTGCGTCCGCAGACTGGCTGGCTGCCGCTCGCGTTCGCACTCGACTGGAGCCGCCCGCCTCGCCAGATGAACGGCACGTCGTTCTTTTACTTCAACTCCGATCAGTGGCGCTACGAGAAGCTCGAAGTCAAGGAGATCCTCTCGCCGCTCGCCGACCCCGGCAAATACGGCGGCACGCTCGTCGATTTGAACCTCCGGGCCGTGCGCATGGGGTGGCTGCCGAGCGCCCCGCAGCTCAATCGCAATCCGCTCGAGGTGGTGCGTGCGGCCACACAGGCGGGCCAGGCGCCCGCGGACTATGTCGTCACGCAACTGAAGCACGGCGGTCTTGACTTTGCGTATGCCGATCCGGATGCGCCGCAGAATTTCCCGCGCGTCATGTTCATCTGGCGATCAAACCTGCTCGGGTCGTCCGGCAAGGGACACGAATACATGCTTCGCCATCTGCTCGGCACACGCCATGGCTTGCAGGGCAAGGACCTGGGCGAGCGAGGCGCGCTGAAGCCCGAGGAGGTGAAATGGCGCGACGAAGCACCCGAGGGGAAGCTCGACCTGGTGGTGACGCTCGATTTTCGCATGTGCACGTCGGCCCTCTACTCGGACGTCGTGCTCCCGACGGCGACGTGGTACGAAAAGAATGACCTCAATACGTCCGACATGCATCCGTTCATCCACCCATTGTCCAAGGCCGTAGATCCGGCATGGGAATCGCGCAGCGACTGGAACATCTTCAAGGGCATCGCGCGAGCGGTCAGCGATATGGCGCCCGGCGTGCTCGGCGTAGAGCAGGACTTGGTGCTCGTGCCCACGCTGCACGACACGCCCGGCGAGTTGGCAATGCCCTTCGAGGTTCGTGACTGGAAAAAGGGCGAGTGCGAGGCAATCCCGGGCAAGACCATGCCGAGCCTGACTGTCGTCGAGCGTGACTACCCGAACCTCTACAAGAAGTTCACATCGCTCGGCCCATTGCTCGAAAAGCTCGGCAACGGTGGCAAGGGCGTCAATTGGGATACCAAGGACGAGGTGCAGTTCCTCGGCGACCTCAACCGGCGCGTGCGCGAGCCTGGCATCAGCCAGGGCCGCCCGCAGATCGAGAGCGCCATCGACGCTTGCGAGGTGATCCTGCACCTCGCGCCCGAGACCAACGGTCACGTTGCGGTCAAGGCTTGGAGGTCCCTCGGTACGTTCACCGGCCGCGAGCACACTCATCTTGCGGTCGGCAAGGAACACGAGGCAATCCGCTTCCGCGACATACAAGCCCAGCCGCGCAAGATCATCTCTTCGCCCATTTGGTCGGGCCTGGAGGACGAGCATGTCAGCTACAACGCGGGATACACCAACGTACATGAGCGGATCCCATGGCGCACGATCACCGGCCGGCAACAGTTCTACCAGGACCACGAGTGGATGGTGGCCTTCGGCGAGGGACTCATGGGCTACCGCCCGCCGGTCGACACCAAGACCATCGCGCCGATGCTCGGCAAGAAGCCAAACGGCCACAAGGAGATTGTCCTCAACTGGATTACACCGCATCAGAAATGGGGCATACACAGCACCTACAGCGACAATCTGATCATGCAGACGCTGTCACGCGGCGGACCAATCGTCTGGCTCAGCGAAGACGATGCGCGCAGCGCCGGTATCGAGGACAACGACTGGATCGAACTGTTCAATGTGAACGGCGCGATCGCCGCGCGTGCAGTAGTCAGCCAGCGCGTGATGCCGGGAATGGCGATGATGTACCACGCGCAGGAGCGCATCATCAACACGCCGGGCTCCGAAGTCACCGGCACGCGCGGCGGCATCCACAACTCGGTGACCCGCATCGTGGTCAAGCCAACCCACATGATCGGCGGTTACGCCCAACTCGCTTACGGCTTCAACTATTACGGCACCACGGGCACCAACCGCGACGAGTTCGTCATCGTGCGCAAAATGAACAAGATCGATTGGCTCGATGGCGAGGACGCGCCTGTGATTGTCGGGGGGGCGGCACGATGAAGGTCCGCGCACAGATGGCGATGGTGCTGAACCTCGACAAATGCATCGGGTGTCACACCTGCTCGATCACCTGCAAGAACGTCTGGACGTCGCGTGAGGGCGTGGAGTACGCCTGGTTCAACAACGTCGAGACGAAGCCCGGCATCGGCTACCCCAAGGAGTGGGAGAACCAGGACAAATGGAACGGCGGCTGGGTGCGTACCGAGAGCGGCAAGCTAGTACCACGCGCAGGCGGACGCTGGCGTCTGCTGTCAAAAATCTTCGCCAATCCCGATCTGCCTCAGATCGACGACTACTACGAGCCTTTCGATTTCGACTACCAGCATCTGCATGAGGCGCCCGAGGGGAAACATCAGCCCACGGCCCGTCCACGCTCGCTGATCACAGGCGAGCGCATGCAGAAAATTCACTGGGGGCCAAACTGGGAGGAACTCCTGGGAACGGAGTTCGCCAAGCGCTCGAATGATCAAAATTTCGACGCGGTCCAGAAAGAGATCTACGGCGCGTTCGAGAAGACCTTCATGATGTACCTGCCGCGCCTGTGCGAGCACTGCCTCAACCCGGCTTGCGTGTCGGCCTGCCCTTCCGGCGCAATCTACAAGCGCGAGGAGGACGGCATCGTGCTGATCGATCAGGATAAGTGCCGCGGCTGGCGCATGTGTGTGTCTGCGTGTCCGTACAAAAAGATCTACTACAACTGGAAAAGCGGTAAGTCTGAGAAGTGCATCTTCTGCTACCCGCGCATCGAAATGGGCGAGCCGACGGTCTGTGCGGAAACCTGTGTCGGCCGCATCCGCTACCTCGGCGTGATGCTGTACGACGCCGACCGCATTGAGGCCGCCGCCTCGCTGCCGGCGGACAAGGACCTATACCAGGCACACCTCGACATCTTTCTGGATCCGCTGGATCCGGCGGTCATCGAAGCGGCGCGCAAGGAAGGCATCCCTGACAGCTGGCTGGAAGCGGCCAAGGCTTCCCCGGTATACAAGCTGGCGATCGATTGGCAGCTAGCATTGCCGCTGCACCCGGAGTACCGAACCCTTCCGATGGTGTGGTACGTCCCACCGCTGTCGCCGATTCAATCCGCCGCGGAGCGCGGCCGCGTGGGTATGAACGGCGAGCTGCCGGACGTGGCCTCGCTGCGAATTCCGGTGCGCTATTTGGCCAACATGCTCACCGCCGGTGACGAGCGCCCCGTGATACGCGCCCTGGAGCGCCTGATGGCCATGCGCGCTTGGCGCCGCGCGAAAAACGTTGATGGCGTTGAGGATCATGCAGTGCTGCAGCAAGCCGGTCTTAGCGTCACGCAGGCTGAGGACATGTACCGCTACCTCGCGATCGCGAACTACGAGGACCGCTTCGTGATCCCGAGCGGGCATCGCGAATACGCCAATGACGCGTTCGGCGAGCGCGGCGGCTGCGGCCTCACGTTCGGCAACGGCTGCAGTGGCGCTACTCCGGCGGATCTGTTCGGTGGGCGCAAAAGCACGACCTACACCGTGCACCCCAACAGGCAGGATAAGCAGGAGGCGGGCACATGAGGCTGTTGAAGCTGATCGGCGTTCTGATGGACTATCCGCAAGACGAGCTGTGGCAGCATCGCGAGGAATTGATCGCGGCGGCGGACAACCCGCAGCTGTCGAAGCAGCGCCAGGCGGAGTTCAACGAGTTCGTCAGGATCCTGCTTAACACCGATCCGTTCGCGGCGCAGGACGCGTGGCTGTCGTCGTTCGAGCGCGGCCGTTCGATGAGCCTGTTGCTGTTCGAGCACATCCATGGCGAGTCGCGCGACCGCGGCCAGGCGATGGTCGACCTGATCGATACCTACCGGAACCACGGCTTTGAACTGGCCGCGAAGGAACTCCCGGACTACTTGCCGCTACTGCTCGAGTACCTATCCCACCGTCCACCGGACGAGGCGCGCGATTGGCTCGGCCACATCAAGCACATCGTCGCCATGCTCGCCGCACGAGCGGGCGAGCGCCGTAGCCCCTACACGATCCTGTTCGAGATCCTCGTGGAACTCGCCGCCGGCAATCTTGACGTCAGCGTACTGCGGCGGCGCGCAAGCGAAGAGCCGCGCGATGACACTGCCGAAATCATGGATCGCCTATGGGAGGAAGAGGCTGTCCGTTTCGGTGCCGAGCCGCCCGCCGACGACTGCTCACCAGGCGGCCATTCGCCTGCGCGCGCAATCGGCCCCGGACAGGTGCAGCCATGAATTCACTGAACCAGTTCATGTTTCAGATCTACCCGTACATCGCGCTGTCGGTGTTGCTCGTCGGTAGCTGGGCACGTTTCGATCGCTCCATGTACACCTGGCGCACCGGCTCCAGCCAGCTGTTATCGGATCGAGGCATGCGTGTGGGCAGCAACTTGTTCCACATCGGCGTGCTCGCGATTCTCGCCAGCCATGTCGTCGGCTTGCTAACTCCGCATTCAGTCTATTCACACGTGATTTCCGCCCCGCAAAAGCAGCTGATCGCGATGGTTGCCGGCGGTGCATTTGCAGCCGTTTGCCTTGCCGGCCTCTGCATCCTGCTGGTGCGCCGGCTGACGAATCCGCGCGTACGCGCCACCGGAACCTTCAGCGACACCCTGGTGCTGACACTGCTGCTCGTGCAGCTCGTGCTGGGCATGTACAGCATCGCGATCTCTGGACAACACATGGATGGCAGCGTGATGCTCGCGCTCAGCGAGTGGGTACAGCACATCGCTACGTTTCGATGGGGTGCCGCTGCCTTCATCTCCGACGCGCCCTGGGTCTACAAGGCGCACGTGATTCTCGGCATGACGCTGCTCCTGATCGCGCCGTTCACCCGACTGGTGCACGTCTGGAGCGTCCCGGTCAGCTACCTGTGGCGGCCATACCAGATCGTGCGCCGCCGTCCGGCGACACTGCGCTACGGCACGAGGGCCTAGCCCATGAGTTCGTCTACCTCTGGACTGCTCGGTGTGCCGGCGATCGCCAACCTGGCGCGGTCGGCACACGCCGGTCTGTTCGTCAGCGAGGCCGAAATTCCCGAGGCCGACATCGCGCGAGAGATGCAACACCATCGCACGCCGACGCCCGGACAGTCACGCGCAGCCGCCGCGCGAGCGTTGGTCGTACGCGAACTGCTGCGACGTGAAATCGAGCGGCTCGGGCTTGCCGCCGAGGCCCACCCGATCGGCCGCGAGACCGCGGAAGAGGCTTGCATACGCGAGTTGATCGAGTGCGAGGTTGCAGACCGGCTGCCGGCCGAGGAAGACTGCCGTCGATATTACAACCAGAACCGAGAACGCTTCCGCTCGCCTGACCGCATCCGCGTGCGCCACATCCTATTGGCAGCGTCCAGCAATGACTTCAACGGTCGCTTGAACGCCCGCCGTGAGGCCGAACGCTTGATCGGCGAACTTGCCGCCAATGTAGTCCCTTTCGCGGAATTCGCCATGCGCTATTCCCGCTGCCCGTCGAAGAACCAGGGCGGGTACCTCGGCTGGCTGCAGCGCGGCCAGACGACGCCGGAATTCGACCGTCAAGTTTTCCGCCTGGTCCGTGGTCTAGCGGCGTTTCCGATCGAGTCGCGCTGGGGCTATCACGTGGTCAGTATTGACGATATAAAGCCCGGCGAGGCGCTCGGGTTCGAGGCGGTGCGCGAGCAGATCTGCGACTACCTCGAATTGCAGGCGCGGCAGTGCGAGCTGCAGCGTTACCTGCGCGGCCTGCAGCAGCGCTACGGTGTGAGCGGCTTGGAAGAGATTGACGCTCACGCGACTTGAGCTTGCGACATCGGGGAGTCGATATGGTGACCAGACGCGCGCATGCGGCTACGGCGGCACCCCTCGCAGGCGGCCGAGCGCGGCGCGTGACGCGGGCATGGATGGATCTCTCCGAGCTGTCGCCCGCGAGCTTCGCAATGATCATGGCGACCGGCATCCTCTCGATCGGCTTGCAGCAGCATGGCTTGGTCCTGCCGGCGCATGCGTTGTTCGGCCTGAATGTGCTCGCTTGGATCGTGTTGTGGATCCTGACGATACTGCGACTTCTGCGCCATACGCGATACCTCGTCGAGGACTTGGTGGATCACTCGCGCGGTCCCGGTTTTTTCACGGCCGTCGCGGGCACCGCCGTGCTCGGCTGCCAACTGATCTTGCTTGCAGGAGAATTCCGCCTCGCGATGTTGCTGTGGGTGACGTCGATCGTGCTCTGGGTAGGCCTCACCTACACCATCTTCACCGCATTCACCATCAAGGAAAATAAGCCCACGTTGGACAAAGGCATCACCGGCGGCTGGCTGCTGGCCGTGGTGGCGACCCAGTCGCTCGCGGTGCTCAGCGCATTGGTCGCCGCACGCTTCGCCCAGCCGTGGAAGCTCGAACTGAACTTCTTTGCGCTGTCGATGTGGCTGTGGGGCGGCATGCTGTACATATGGATGATGTCGCTGATTTTCTATCGCTATATGTTCTTCAATTTCTCGCCAAGCGACCTGGCGCCTCCGTATTGGATCAATATGGGCGCAATGGCAATCTCGACTTTGGCAGGCTCCCTGTTGATCGCCAACGCGCCCGACGCACCATTCCTGAGTTCTCTGCTGCCGTTCCTCAAAGGCTTCACAGTGCTCTACTGGGCGACCGGCACCTGGTGGATACCGATGCTATTGGTGCTGGCCGCTTGGCGTTACATGTACAAGCGCTTTCCGCTGAGGTATGACCCCTTGTATTGGGGCGCGGTATTTCCGCTGGGCATGTACGCGGTCGGTACACGGGAGATGTCGCGTGCACTCGGGTTGAGCTTCCTCGATTGGCTGGCGCCGCTGTTCCTTGGGATCGCGGCCATGGCCTGGACCGCGGCTTTCGTCGGTTTGCTGCGTAAGCTATTGAGCTACTTGCGCGCCGTGGGAACGCCGCAATGATTTCCATGGTTACCGAGCGTAACGCTGCATTGCGACCGACTTGGTGGGAATTTGCACGCCTTTGGCGAGCGCGAACCTTCCGCTGATCCAGTTTCCCAAGACATCCTGCAGCGTATGGCGATCCAGTGTCGCCATGAAATTGCGGTGCGCATCGGCAAGAACCGAGCGGAGCGTGCACGCCGGAAGCAGAGGGCAATCCTGATGTTTCTCGTTAAAGCATTCGACGATATCGAAGCGATCTTCCATGTGGCGCACCACATCACCAAGATTGATCATGCTCGCCGCGCGTGAAAGCCGCATGCCGCCACCCTTGCCTCGAACGGTCTCGATGTAGCCATCCGAGGAAAGACGATTGACGACCTTCATGAGGTGGTTGCCGGAAATGCGGTACGCCTTGGCGGTCTCGGAAATTGTGCACAGCCGATCCGGGTGCGCGCCGAGAAAGACGAGCACCCGCAGAGAGTAATCCGTAAATAGAGTGAGCTGCATAAATTACAAGCAGATCATAACATACCCAATTTATGCCTGTTTGCAGGTGCACAACCGCCATCTCATCAATGAGTTTGAGAATTAGTCAGTTTTTTTACTGGCATTACCTAGTTTTTTTCGCTAACCACTCATTGATTACTTATTGACTAAAGGATTTTTTTAGATGTAACATACATTGAAAATACATCTTTCAGGAAAGCCGGGGGGTGCGGGGAAATGAAGATCAATTCCCATCGTGCATGGGCGACGCTCTTCGGGCGGATCGCTGCCGCCATTGCCTTGACCGCCATGGTTTCGACCGTCCATGCAGAAAAGCGCGAATTCGAACTGACGATCGACGAGGTCTCCATCAACGTCGCGCCGGGCTTTTACGCCAACGTGTTCGCATTCAACGGCCAGGTGCCAGGCCCGTTGATCCACGTGCGCGAAGGCGATGAGGTCACTGTTCACGTCACCAACAACACCACCCTGCCCCATACGATCCATTGGCACGGCGTCAACCAGACCGGTACTTGGCAAAGCGACGGGGTCCCCGACGTCACGCAAAAAGCGATACAACCCGGAGAAGTCTTTACCTACCATTGGAAGGCCGACCGCCCGGGCAGCCTCTGGTACCACTGCCACGTCAACGTCTGGGAACACGTCGCGATCCGAGGCATGTGGGGACCGCTGATCGTCGACCCCAAAAACCCGAATCCATTGGAAAAGTCGGTAACCAAGGACGTCATCATGATGATGAGTACCTGGGAATCTCCATACGCGACGAGCTACGGCAAAGGTGGAGCGCCCGCCGACGTTGCGGACTACTTCACCGTCAACGCCAAGTCATTCCCTTTGAGCCAACCGATCCGAGTGAAAAAGGGCGACGTCATGCGCGTTCGGATGTACGGCGCGGGCGATGAAGTCCACGAACTGCACCTGCACGGCCACGACCAGTTGTTCACGCACAAGGACGGCTACCTAATGCCCAGTCCGTATTTTGTCGACACCGTTCCCGTCGGCCCCGGCGAGCGCTACGACACCATTGTGCAAATGAACAACCCGGGTCGATTTATTTTCCACGACCACGTTGACCGCCACTTGAACATGGGCGGGATGCTTGGCGGTCCCATCACGGTCATTGAATACGACGAGATCCCGTCCGACCCGTGGTACGCATGGGCTGGAAAGGTATACGACCCGGACTTCTTTTACAGCGCATCGATGAAAAAGGGCTACGGCATGTTCGGCAACCCCAATTTCGTGGGTAGCCCGATTGCGACTTCGCGCCACCCCCGCCAGCCATGAGACATATCGTTTTCACGTGGCTGGTACTCTTCGGTTTGGCAGGAACCGGCGCTCGTGCGGCGGACGAAGGCGCGGCGATCCTCACGCAACGCTGCGCCGGATGCCACAATTTGACTGGGCCTGCACCGAAGACATTGAAAGAACTCTGGGCGCGTAAGGCGCCGGATCTTTTCTATGCCGGCAACAAGTATCGCGCCGAATGGCTGCATGCGTGGTTGGTGAAGCCAACCCGCATTCGCGTTGCCGGCGAATTCTACGCCGACCATATCCGTAGCGGGGAGAAGAGCGACGAGGTCGATCCAGCTACGCTCGAGCCCCACCCTGCCCTTACGGCGGCGGACGCCGACGCGGCGACTCAGGCGCTGATGCGCCTCAAGCCGCACGATGACCTGATTGCGGCCGAAACGATCGAACCCGGTTCCATTTCCAAGAGCACGGGCGAAATGGCATTTGACAAGTTCCTCGGCTGCATGGCCTGCCACGAAATCGAACCCGGGTTCGGTGGGGCCTCGGGTCCAGAGTTGTACACGGCGGCGCGGCGTCTGCAGCCCGCTTTCATCGCCAGCTACATCCGCAGCCCGCAGGCGTGGGATCCGAAGATCTGGATGCCGAACAAGCATGTATCGGACCCGAATATTCAGAAGATGGTTCATTACTTGGCGGAACTCGCCAAGGAGCCCAGCGATGCCAAGTAAGCGCTCGATTTGCATAGCATTGGTGCTGGGTACCGGCCTTGCATACTCTGCGACGGCGAAGGAGCCCGCCCGCGACAACTACCGCACCTATTGCACGCAATGCCACGGCAAGGACGGCAACGGCAAGGGCATCAATGTCCGGGACATGTCGGTACAGCCGCGCGATCACACCGATGCCAAGGCGATGTCCGGGCGCTCCGACGATGCCATTTTCAAGGTCATCAAGGAAGGCGGCCAATCCATCGACAAGTCCGTCCTCATGCCGCCCTGGGGCGACACGTTTAGCGACGAGGAGATACGCGATCTTGTCGCCTACCTGCGCCAGATTTGCAAATGCACCTATGGCACAAGTCCCTGATCGCAAGCGCTTCAAGGCCGACCCTGTGCGCGGCCATTCGGCGCGCGCGCTAACCCACTTCAGTCAACATCCGGGCGCCGTCCGGTAACCCCAAGGAGAACAGCCCATGTATCGATACCAACCTACCGCAGCCGCCATGGCGGCGGCATTCGCAATCTTCGCCACTCAAGGCGCATTCGCCAAGACGGTCGAAGTCACCATGACCGCCCGGGAGGTCGACCTCGCCATTGACAACAAGGGCACGAAGATGGCCGCCTGGACTTTTGACGGCACAATGCCGGGCAAGGTCGTGCGCGTCGACCAAGGCGACACCGTCGACTTCACGCTCATCAATCCGCCGGAGAACAAGAACTCGCATGCAATGGATTTCCACGCCGCGCAAGCCGACGTCCTGGGCGAGTTTGCACCCATCAAACCCGGTGAGTCCAAGCACTTCAAGTTCGAGGCCAAAAACCCCGGGGTATTCATGTACCACTGCGGCGCGAGCCCCATGGTGCAGCACATCGCGCGCGGCATGTATGGCGTAATCATCGTCGATCCGAAGGACAAGACGAACTATCCCAAGGCCGACCGGGAGTACGTCCTCGTTCAGCAGCAGTACTTCCCTGACGTCGAGAACTACGCCGCCATGCTCGAAAATGCGGGTTGGAAAGGATCTTTGATCAATGGCAAGATCCTGCACTACGATCCCGTGCACGATCCCAATGCAAGCCAGGTTCTCGAAGCCAAGCCTGGCGAGCGCGTGCGCATCTTCTTCGTGAACGCCAATATCAACATGCCGGTTGCGCTGCACCCGATTGGCGGGATCTGGGACCGCGTGTATATCAACGGCAATCCACGCAACACTCTGTACGGGATCCAGACGTATAACGTCGCGGTGGCCGAAGGCGACACTTTCGATCTGGTCTCGCCGAGCGACCGACCGACCAACAACGCGATCGTCGATCACAATATGGGTGCGGCGCTGCGCGGCGCGATCACCGTCATCATGTTCAAGCCCGACGCGGATCCAAAGAAGGGCCACGGCGAACTTGTCGTGCAATAGAAAGGAACCGTCCGGGTCCCCGCGTCGCGGGGACCCGGCTCGGCGCACCCGGCAAGTCCGCCTGGGGCTGCAAGGATGCGCCGCTTCCCGCGGTCGTACGCCGCTTGTTTTACCGGGGAGATCCAGATGAAACGCCTCCGCTTGAAGCACTCACGATCGGCGCTGCTTGCATTCGTCGTGGTTTGTTGCGTCGGCGCAGCTGCGTACGGCGCATTCGGCAATGCATTCTTCTCCGGCCCGAGGCAAGGACCCAGTGCCGAGGAACTGACGGCAATCGAGGAAGGATACATCTGCCCGATGCATCCGAACATCGTCTCCGACCATGAGGGCAAATGCCCAATCTGCGGCATGGACCTGGTCAAATCCGCCGTGCATTTACATCGGCACAATCTGCAGGTTGACCCAACCGCTCTTTCAAACCTGGGCGTACGGATGGTCGCCGTAGAACGCAAGGAGATTGCGCGGGAGGTTCGCAGCTTCGGTACGGTCGTTCAAGACGAACGCGCGCAAGTCAGCATCACCACCAAATTCAATGGCTGGATTCGAAAGCTCCATGTGCACTCCGTTGGGGAACACGTAGAGCGTGGCCAAATCCTCTACGAAATCTACTCCCCCGAGCTGGTGATGAAGGAGCGCGAGTATTTCCAATTTCTGACGCGCCGCAAGCAGATCCTGCAAAGCGTCGGGGACGTTTCACAACAGGAAAACGAATACGTCATGGATCTGTTGCGCGATTCGCAAAAGGAGCGAGAAGAGCTCATGCGAAACGATCTGGACATCGAAACAATCCAGCGCCTGGAGCAATTCGGGACGACGATCGAAGTGGTCCAGGTGCGTGCACCGAGTAGTGGTGTGGTGACCCAGATCAACGCGCGCGAAGGCGGCTTTGTCTCGCCGGCGGAGCCGATTCTCACGCTCACCGATCCGGCGACGGTGTGGATAGACGTTTCGCTTTCCGCGGGCCAGTCGGCGCTCGTGCATCCGAACGACAGGGTCATCATCCGGGCAGCAGATGCGGATCCGATCGAGGCCAAGCTCGACTTCATCAATCCGCTGCTGGACTCGTATCGTACGCACGCACGGGTCGTATTGCACCGACCGTCGGCGGATCTGCGCCTCGGAACACTGGTCGATGTGTCGATACGCGCAACAGCGCACTCGGCGCGCGTGCTGCCCAGTTCGGCGGTGATGCGCACGGGCCACGGTGATTTCGTCATGCTGGCGCGCGACTCGGGCGTCTTTTTGCCCGTGGAGGTGCTTGCCGGAGTAGAAAGCGACGATACGATCGAGATTCGCGGCGGCATTCAGGAAGGAGCTCTGGTCGCCTCCAACGCCCAATTTCTGCTCGACCCGGCCGCCTCGTTGAGTGATGCCCTGGAGCGCGCCCACGATGCCAAGACCGCAATGGCCTTGGAATCGGAATCCATGCAATGATGGTGCTCGCCGCACCGACGGGAATGCCGCCGTTGCGGCGATCGTTTGCGAGGCTGCGGCGCGCGTAGACCGCAAATTCGCCGCTACACCCTACCGTATTAAGGGGATTTAGTTGGTCGAGCGCATCATTGCGTGGTCACTGCGCCACCGTGCAATCGTATTGCTATGTGCCGCAGCCATTGCGCTCCTTGGTACGCTGAGCATTCCTGAGCTTAGCCTAGATGCGATTCCCGACCTGTCGGAAATACAGGTCATCGTGCAGACCAACTACCCTGGACAATCGCCACAGTTGGTCGAAGACCAAGTCAGCTATCCGCTGGCATCCGCACTACTGGGCGCGCCTTCCGTCACCGCGGTGCGTGGCTTCTCGATGTTCGGCGAGTCATACGTCTATGTCATCTTCCGTGAAGGTACCGATCCCTACTGGGCGCGTTCGCGCGTGCTGGAGTACTTGGCGCAGATGGGTTCTCGGCTGCCGCCCGGCGTTAGTCCCACGCTAGGGCCCGACGCCTCTGGAGTCGGCTGGATCTTCGAATACGCCTTGGTGGATCGGCAGCATCTCTATGACCCGGATCGACTTCGAGCGCTGCAGGATTTTTTCCTAAAGCTCGAGCTGCAGAGCGTATCCGGGGTGGCTGAGGTCGCCAGCGTCGGCGGCCTGGCACGCCAATTCCAAATCGAGGTCGACCCAACCCTGCTTGCGGCCAATGGCATCGGGCTTGGCCGGGTCGCACGCGCCGTGCAGGACAGCAACATCTCGAGCGGCGGCTCGACGTTGGAAATGGGACGCGCCGAATACATCGTGCGCGCGCAGGGCCATCTAGCAACCCTGGACGATTTCCGCAATATCCCCCTGGGAACCGATGCACATGGGCAACCCCTGCGCTTGGCAGATGTGGCGCGAATCCAGATCGGTGCCGAACCGCGACGCGGGGTTACCGATCTGAACGGTCTTGGAGAAGCGCCGGGCGGCATCGTCGTCATGCGTCACGGGGAGAATGCGCTCGCTGTTGCGGCACGGGTAACGGCGCGCCTCGATTCCTTGCGCCGCAGCTTGCCTCCGGGGGTCGAGATCGTCGTCACCTACGATCGGTCCGGATTGATCCGCGGCGCGATTGGAACTTTGAACCGCAGGTTGATCGAGGAGTCGGTCATCGTTGCGCTGGTTTGCGGCGTTTTTCTGGTGCACCTCCGATCCGCACTGGTCATCATCGTGACCCTGCCGCTGGGGATCTTGATTGCGCTCGGGGTGCTGGCTGCCCAAGGGAGCAGCGCCAACGTAATGTCCCTCGGGGGCATCGCGATCGCAATCGGCGCGATGGTGGATGCTGCGATCGTCATGGTGGAAAATCTGCACAAGCACCTCGAGCGCATGCCGTCCGGCGTCGATCGCTGGGAGATCGTGCGCTTGAGCACAACTGAGGTCGGTCCGGCGCTCTTCTTCTCTCTGTTGGTCATTACCGTATCCTTCCTGCCCGTGTTTGCGCTCACCGGGCAGGAAGGCCGGCTCTTCCACCCCTTGGCCAGCACCAAGACCTACGCAATGGCGGCGAGCGCGATGCTTGCGATAACCGTGACGCCAGTCCTCATGGGGTACCTGGTGCGCGGCCGCATCGCTCCGGAGAAGACAATTGCATTGCATCGCCTGTTGCATTCGGCATATCAACGCGCGCTCACGGCGGCGCTTCGTCGGCCGCGCTGGGCGCTGGGGTTCGCCGCGTTGGGGTTGATCAGCACCGCCTGGCCGCTACGGCACCTGGGCAGCGAGTTCATGCCGCCCTTATACGAAGGCAGCATCCTATATATGCCGTCGACCTTACCCGCGATTTCGATCGACGAGGCCGCGCGCACGCTGCAGGTGACCGATCGCCTGATCCGGGAGTTGCCGGAAGTCGAACAAGTTTACGGCAAAGCCGGACGCGCCCAGACCGCGACCGATCCGGCTCCGCTGTCGATGTTCGAGACGGTGATCTCGCTCAAACCGCAGGTTCACTGGCCCGATGGCGAAAGTATCGAGCAACTGCTCGCCAAACTCGACCGCCAGGTCCAACTTCCGGGTGTCACCACCGGCTGGGGCTATCCGATCCGTACGCGCATCGACATGCTCGCAAGCGGCATCCGCACTCCGTTGGGATTGAAGGTCAGCGGCCCCGATCAGGAAATTGTCATCGCCTTAGCGCAGCGCGCCGAATCCGCGTTACGCGCAGTCCCCGGCACCAGGAACGCCTTCGCCGAACGCATCGGCGGCGGACGCTTTCTGGATATCGATCTGGATCGACGAAGTGCCGCACAACGCGGGGTGACGATGGCCGACGTACAACGCGTCGTACAAGGCGCTATTGGCGGCGAAGACATTACAAGCGTGATCAGCGGGCGGGAGCGGTATTCGGTCAATCTACGCTTCCCGCGTTCATGGCGCGACTCGCCGCAGTCGATTGGCGAAATTCCGATCGTTACGGAACGCGGCGAGAGCGCGCGCCTTGGCGACGTGGCTCAAATTACGCTGCGGGACGGTGCCAGCGAAATCAAGAGCGAGAACGCCCAGCTCGTCGCGTACGTCTACCTGAATCTGGACAGTACTGACCTCGGCGGCTATGTCGCAGCTGCCAACCGTGCGCTCGCGCAGATCGCCTTGCCGCCGGGCTATACGATGAGCTGGTCTGGCCAGTATGAACAAATGCAGCACGCCGGCGCGCGCTTGAGCTGGCTCATTCCCGCGACGGTCGTGCTTGCGGCCTTGCTGCTGTACGGTCACTTTCGCAGCTGGGAACGAGTTGGACTTGTATTGCTCTGCCTACCGTTCTCTCTCGTCGGCGGGGTGTGGTTGGTCTACGTGTTGGACTATCGGCTCTCCGTCGCGGTCGCCGTCGGATTTCTCGCACTGGCAGGAGTCGCCACGGAATTTGGCGTCGTCATGCTGCTATACCTGGACCAGGCATGGGCGCAAGCGCAGCAGCGCTGCGGGCGCGCCCCACCGGGCCGCTTTTCCTATCTTCGCGCCGTGATCCGCGGCGCATCCACACGCGTGCGTCCCAAGGCCATGACAGTCGCCGTGATCGTCGGCGGTTTGTTGCCGGTCATGGCCGGCGAGGGGCTGGGCAGCGACGTCATGAAACGGATCGCGGCACCGTTGGTGGGCGGGATGCTGACGGCCCCGCTGCTTTCCTTGATTCTCGTCCCGGTCATTTACGAATGGTGGCAACGCGGCAGGCACCACTGAGTCGTTGCATTTGCCCGGCAACAGGACAAGACCTGACGAAGGGATACTGCTGACGGCATTCACGCAGCTGGAGAAAGTCGCGTCAGTGCAGTATTGACGCCAGCTGAAATCACATCAATATTTTCACGCTCCAATTGCGTGCTCACGCGATCAAGATCGATTCCCAGTGCTTCAAGCTCACCGAACAGTGCAAGTACCTCCAGCAGATTGCGTTCGAGCGTGGGCGTGGCAGCGCCGTGGTCGAGATACGCGCTCAATGTATTGAGAGACATTGTCATGACAGTGTCGCGACCGATGAGATCGTTCACGTATTTCACGTCGCTGTCAGCCGCATCGTTGATGTCCGTACTCGCCCAAAGCAAGCGCTGCGTCTTCGCATGGTGTGCGGCTAAGGGTTGCCACCGCGGTGAAGCAACCACACTTCTATATCTCTGGTAGACAAATTGTGCGACCGCAACCGCGGCTTTGCCGCGCAGGCGCTTTGCGTGAGCGGCCTTTGCCGGCTGTTGAATCGCATCCAGCTCTCTATTGACCGCGGAATCGATGGGACCTAGAAAGACACTTGCTACCGATGCGACCGACCCGAGCGGCAAGCCTTCGGCGACGCGCTTCTCCAACGCCCCTAAATACGCGTCGATGACCGCTCGGTAGCGACGCGCACCAAAAATTAGCGTCGCGTTCACATTCAGGCCAGCCGAGATTAATCTGCGCATCGCCAGCAAGCCGGCATCGGTGGCCGGTACCTTGATCATGATATTAGGGAAGCTCTGCACAGGCAGGCGCGCGAGGCAGAATTGAGATGAATGAAGTGATGGAAGTCATCGCAAAATTCGCGGCAGAGGATAAGTCAGCGCCTTTATGCGGCGTTTCTCGCTGCTTTTGCACTGCATCGCGATCATCAGGCACACGTCCACTG
>Ga0187858_10000710_pt1 | contig 39919 bp, 35 predicted proteins | sample June2016WEW_8_15_FD_133015 | JGI IMG/M metagenome (GOLD analysis project Ga0187858, IMG submission 133015) | Peatland microbial communities from SPRUCE experiment site at the Marcell Experimental Forest, Minnesota, USA - June2016WEW_8_150 | ecosystem: Environmental > Terrestrial > Soil >...
AATGGCAATTTGACCTGCAAGCGCGCACAACCCAGATTCACCGGTGGGACCTGACGGAGCGCAACGACAATCCACGCGTCAATGTGAGCTTGAAAGGGAAGTGGAATCTGGTGGCGGGAACAGGACGCGCTGACGAGATGAGCATTGAGTTGCCGGGTTCCAGCCTGCATGGCTCCGCGACGTTACAGATTGCCGGGCCGCTGGCGTGGGGCGCGCGAATTGACCGGGCGGGCGTGCAGGCGTCGGACTTGCTGGCGTGGTATCGCGCGTTTCAACCGGACGTGGCGGAAGAAGTGGCGGTGGGACAGTTCTTCAGCGGAGAAGGCACGGTACGTGGATGGCCGTTGCAGTGGGAAGGGGCGCGGATCGCCAGCGATGGCGGGAGCTTACGGCTGCCAGGATTCCAGCAACCGGTGCGGATTGGAGAAGTGCGCGGGGAGGTGCGCGGTGAAAAATTCAGCGTTGAGCCGTTGCGCGTGGCGTTGGGGCCACCAGCGAAGGAGGCCACGCCCCCGGTTAAGTCGGAGAAGCTTGCGGCAAAGGGACGAACAGCGGCGGAGCCGGCAAATTCTGTTGAGCTGCGATTTGCGCACGATTTCGCGGCGGGCCAGGGTGATCTGCGGATCGACGGAAGGATCGACAAAGTGCAGGATTTCTTCAAGGCAGCCGCGGCGATGGGGCACACGTTGAATCACGGCTGGGAACTGAACGGCGGCGTCGCCACAGCGATGGACCTGAATTGGGAGCATGGATCTCGGGCGAGGCGGTGGAACGGCACAGTGGAGTTGAAGAAAGCGGAGCTGCAGGCGGCGGGATTGAACCAGCCGCTGAAGCTGGAGGACGTGTCCCTTGAATGGAAAGACGGGCAGCGAGGGGCGACGATCGCGCGCGCGGAGGGGTTTGGCGCGAACTGGTCCGGGGGAATCGAAGAAGCGGCGGCGCTGAACGCTTTGGGCGGGAGCGACTGGGGATTCTGGTTGCACGCGGACCATCTGTACGCCACGGAATTGGATCGCTGGTTTGGACCGAGGGCGCGGCCAAACTGGCTGCAGCGGCTGCTGCCGTCGCTGCTGGGAAACAACAACGCTGGAGCAAAACCCAGCGAACTGTTGCGGCGAATCTCGGCGGAAGGCGAGCTGAGCGCGGACGGTGTGACCATTGAAAAATTGAAATTGGGGAAGGCCAAGGCAAAACTCGCGTTTCACGACCTGCATTTAGAAGTGAGTGAGGCCGAGGCGCAGTGGGCCGGAGGCACGGTGCACGGCGGGATGATGGCAGTTTTTTCGGCGTCGCCAAGATATGAAATTGCCGCGGGATTTGACGGCGTGAATATGGCGCAAGTGCCATGGGCGGCGCACTGGACAGAACGCTGGGCGGGCACGGCGAAAGGAAAGCTGCAATTGACGACGAAGGGAGTGGGGCGAGAGGAGTTGCTGCAAGAACTTGAGGGACGCGGGGAAATAAAGTTGAAGGGCGTGGAATTTCGGGGCTGGGATGTGGCCAGCAGCATAGAAGCGGGAGCGCCGCGCACGGGCGTGTCGCGATGGATGAGTGGAGAAGGAGAGTTTGCGGTGAAGGACCGCGCCGTGAATTTCGAGGAGATTCGCCTGGAGGGTGCGAAGGGGAAAATGGAGTTTGCGGGGACGCTCAGCTTTGGCCAGGAGGCGAAAATCACGATAGCGGAGGGCGATTTGCGGGAGCGCAAGGCTAAGGGCGGCGCGGCGGGGCGCAGTTTTGAGATGAGCGGACCCGTGGATGCGCCGCGAATCCGCATTCAACCGGCGGCGGCAGTGGCGCAGGCGAAACGCTGAGGAGAAGAAGTTACAGCGCAGAAGGGATTGCGGGAGATTCCGATGAGGAAGGTGTTGGCTTGCGTGGTGTTGCTGGCCGCGGGCGTTTGCGTGGCGGGTGGTGACCAGCGCGTGGTGCTGCTGCCGAAGCTGCAGGCGGGGCAGGTGGTGAAGTACGACGTTCACGGACAGGTACGAAGGCACGTCAAAACGGAGAGCCGGGTTGCGACGATGCTGCATCCGGGTGATGTGCAGCGCGATGTTGCGATGCCGATACTTTTTACGGCGAAGGAGATTCACTCAGAAAACGGGCGGCCGGTGGTGGTGGCGCACGCGGAGTTCGCTGCGGGAGAGCCCGACTCTTCTGATAAGAACGCATCCGCAAAAGCGAACGTGGATTTCACGATTGAGGGGAACGGGCAGGTTGCGAAGGCCGAGGGCCTGGACGAAGTCGCGCCGGAAATGCGGCTGGCGTGGCAATTCTGGCTTTCGCGCTTTGCTTTTGGGTGGACACTGCCGGTGGAGGGTGCGAAGCCCGGAGACAAGTGGAAAACCGAGGAGCAGGAAAAAACTCCCTCGCCCATTGCCAACCTGGTGTGGGAGACGGAGACGACTTACGTGGGAAACGACCGGTGCCCGCTGATTCCGGCGGAGGCGTGCGCGAGTTTTCTGACGCGGGCAACGCTGAAGCAGAAATCTTCGACAAAGGATGCGACGCCGGAGGATTACCGGCTGCACGAATTGCGCACATCGGGTACGGCAAAGGGCACGGACGAGATCGTCACGTATATTTCGCTGAAGAGCGGGCTGGTGGTGCGGGCGACGGAAGAGACGCAGCAGTCCATGGACGTCACGATTGCGAAAGCGGATGGAACGAATGCCGTGCACTATACGATTGAGGCGAGCAGCCGGTTCGAGACGCTGCTGGTGACGGGCAATGGATCTGCGGAGAAATCAAGAAGTAAAGAAGCAAAGAAGCAAAGAAGTAAAGAAGTAAAGAAGCAGTGCGCTTATCGCTGGCGGCTGAGTTTCGGTTAGCTGACTTCCTGTGGGAGAGAGGAGAAAAAGCAACCCCAAGACCCACCCTCAAAAAACGAGAGTGGGGCACCCGGCTGGCGGCGATGGGGCAGCAGGAGACGTCCAGCATGAATTTCAGGCGGAACGGCACTGATCAAACACGCGGCGCCCAGCCCTTCTCGTACTCACGCCCCCACATCTTCATGGCTTTCGGGTCGTCCTGAATGCGTCCGTCTGTCGCATCGAGCTGCAGCTTGCGGTTGACTTCCCACGCGATGTTGGAGAGCTGCAGCATCGTAACGGCGACGTTGCCGACGGAGACTGGAGCGTTGAGCTTCTCGCCTTTGCGGATTGCGGCGATGAAGTTTGCGAAGTGCGCATCGGTCATGGAATCGCGGCCGATGGTGTCAGAAGATGAGGTTGTACTGCCAACCTTGAGTTCCCTGGTCTTCTTTCCTTCGAGGTCGTAAATTTCGTAGCCATCGCGATCGACAACCACCGTACCCGTGGTGCCCATGATAGCGGAGCCGCGATCACGGCCGTAATACTTCATTCCCTGGCAGCATTTGCCCTCCCAGGAGATCATCGCGTCTTCGTACTCGAAGGATGTCACCAGCGTGTCATAAAATTCCCAATCGTCTTTGAAGTGGTATCTGCCGCCCGAGGAGGTGACCCGCTTCGGATAGTCGACACCAAGCGCCCAGCGGCAGACATCGACCTCGTGCGTGCCATTATTGAGCGTTTCGCCCGTGCCATAGATTCGGAACCAGTGCCAATTGTACGGGTGCACATTGTCCTTATAAGGACGCCGCGGCGCGGGGCCCTGCCACAGGTCCCAATCAAGCTGCGGGGGCACGGGCACTTCTTTGCCTGTGCCAATCGACTTCCTCACATTGCTGTACCAGGCTTTCGCGAAGTACGGCCTGCCGATAGCGCCTCCGTGAATTTTTTCGACGATTTCCATGGTGTGCGGTGAAGAGCGCTGCTGCGTGCCCATCTGCACCAGCTTGCGGTATTTCTGCTGCGCCTGCACCAGCATCTCTCCCTCAGCCGGATTGTGGCTGCAAGGCTTTTCCACATAGACGTGCTTGCCCGCTTGCAATGCGGCGATGGCCATCGGTGCATGCCAGTGGTCGGGAGTGGCAATCGTGACGGCGTCCACATCCTCTTGCTCGAGTATCCAGCGGAAGTCCTTGTGCGCCACAGGTGCCTCGCCCATCTCCTGCTGCACAGTTTCCGCAAACTTTTTCAAAATATTGCTGTCCACGTCGCAGACATGGGAGATGCGGGCAGCGCTCCTGTTCGCCTTGAGCGCGGAGAGATGAGCGTAGCCGCGCCCATTCAAACCGATCACGCCAAAATTGAGGCGATCATTGGAGCCGAGGATCTGGCCATAGCTCTTGGCCGAGGTTCCCACGGCCAGCCCCGCCGCGCCCACTGCCAGTGCATCGAGAAACTCGCGTCGTGTAACCATGATGACTCCTTGTACCGGGCAGCCCTCGCCGCCGGGTCGTCGGTTGACAGGATAGCTTGTGAGCAGGAGGAGATTCCAGCCTTTGGAGTTGAGGAACTTGACCATCGCGAAGGCGGATGGCTCGAACGGTGTGCATTATACGATTGAGGCGAGCAGCCGGTTTGAGGCGTTGCTGGTGACGAGCAGCGATACCACAGTGAAATAAAGAAGCAAAGAAGCTAAGAAGCAAAGAAGCAAGCAGGGATGCTCAGGCGTGCTGTAAGTTTCGGGAATCGTGGGTTATCGGGATGGACATGGTTCCTGATTGAGTGAGAAGAAAAAGCAACCCAAGACCCACCCTCCAAAAACGAGGGTGGGGCACCCGGCATCTGACGCAAGTCGTCTAATGCTTCACGCGCTTAATCTTTCCGTCGACTTCAACCACATATACTCCGTCTTTGGTTCCAACAAATTCGGGGAGAGGATGAGTTTGTCTCAGGACGTGAAAAACGTCCGTATCTTCGGGGGAATCGGTCAGGACGTGGGAGTGGATGCCGCCGGCAGGTGTCTTCCCGAGTGGGGCTGAGTGCTTCACTTCCAAAATTGACTTATGGAGCTGGCGTGTCTCGAGGATAGTTGAGCCGTCGGCGGAAACCAGGAAACGCGTGTCTCCGCCAAGCGGATAGACATCCGCCGTAGTTTGTGCAGGGAGGACATAGACGTACATCTGGCCGGAGTCCAAGGGTATGACGTAGGTGTTATAGGGGCGTTTCTGTAGGGTCAGGTTTTGTAGGGACAATTCAATTGCTTTTGCCGCCACAAAAAAGAAGCCAGTGTCCGGCCGAGGTGGATCGAAAGTGCTGACTGTGAACTGCTTAGGGTTGCTTCCCTGAGTGGCCTCGTAAACGGTCAAGAAAGCATCCTTGGCCTCGCTGAATCTGCCAAACACAACGACCCAGCCTGTAGCGCTCTTTCTGGCGATGTACCGACGCACTGCACCTTGAGCAGGCTTAAGAGCCTGCACAGCGTCGGTGGCATGCCAGGAGGCTTGATCATATTCCGCGAGCATCCGCCCTCGCGCAGTGATTTCCGCCAATTCCGAATCAGAAGGCGGCTTGTCGGATTGTGCCAAGATTGGCGCGACACAAAGAACTATCGCAGCGACCAGTTTCCATAGGATCCGCATTTCCGTTTCCTCCATCAAGCCTCGACTCTAGCCTGGATTGTTCGACCATAGCAGGCTGCTTGAATAGCTCCAATATATATGACCTCAGTGATTGTGGCGTGGGCGATCTGAGGTGTGATTAGCAGTAGCTTGTTGAATTTGGGGACGCGGTATAATGGTGGTTTCGGCTGACCTTGATGGGCCGGCAAGAGACGCTCACTATGAATTTTAGGCTGCACAGCACGTACCAGCCGCGCGGGGACCAGCCTGCCGCGATCGAGCAGCTTACGCGGGGCCTGAAGGCGGGAGAGAAGCACCAGGTGCTGCTGGGCGTGACGGGGTCGGGCAAGACGTTCACGATGGCGAAAGTGATCGAGGAAGCGAACCGGCCGGCGCTGGTGCTGGCGCACAACAAAACATTGGCGGCGCAGCTCTATCACGAGTTCAAGCACTTCTTTCCGGAAAACGCGGTGGAATATTTCGTGAGCTACTACGATTTTTACCAGCCGGAAGCGTATGTGCCTTCCGCGGACATCTACATTGACAAAGAAGCGACGATCAACGACGAGCTGGACAAACTGCGGATGAGCGCGACGCGTTCGCTGTTTGAACGGCGCGACGTAGTGATTGTCGCATCGGTTTCCTGCATTTACGGGATTGGCTCGCCGGAAGCGTATTACGGAATGCTGGTAATGCTGGAGAAGGGGCAACAGACGTCGCGGGAGGCGCTGCTGCACCGATTCGTGGATATCCAATACGAGCGCAGCGAAGATTTGAGGCGCGGAACGTTTCGCGTGCGCGGCGACATCATCGAGATTTATCCGACGTATGAAGACCAGGGCTATCGCATCGAGATGTGGGGCGACCAGATTGACACTCTGCGTCAGATTGACCCGCTGACGGGTGAAATCCGCGCGGGGCAGGAAGATATTTCGCGTGTGCCCGTTTATCCGAAGACGCACTACGTGATGCCGCAGGAGCAGCGCGACCGCGCGATTGTGGGAATACAGGAAGAGTTGGGATGGTGGAAGAAAGAGCTGGAGAAGCAGAACAAGTTTGTGGAGGCGCAACGGGTGGTGCAGCGCACGATGTTTGACATCGAAATGATGCGCACCATCGGCTACTGCCATGGAGTGGAAAATTACTCGAGGCACCTGAGCGGGCGTTTGCCGGGAGAGGCGCCGCCGACGCTGCTGGATTATGTGCCACAGGATTACCTGCTATTTGTGGATGAAGCGCATGCGACCATTCCGCAGGTGGGAGGGATGTCTCATGGCGACAGGTCGCGGAAGCAGACGTTGGTGGACTATGGATTTCGCATGCCGTCGGCGCTGGATAACCGGCCGCTGACGTTTGAGGAGTTCGAGCACCGCATGAATCAGGTGATTTACGTATCGGCGACACCGGGACCGTACGAGTTGACGCGGTCCGGAGGCGTGGTGGTGGAGCAGGTGATCCGGCCGACGGGATTGATCGATCCAGAGGTGGAAGTGCGTCCGGTGAAAGGCCAAGTGGACGACCTGCTGGAGGAGATACGGCTACGCGCGGAAAAGAACGAGCGGGTGCTGGTGACGACGCTGACGAAGCGCATGGCGGAAGACCTGAGCGAATATTTTTCAGAGATTGGCGTGCGCTGCCGGTATCTGCACTCGGAAGTGGAGACGCTGGACCGCATTAAGATTTTGCGGGATTTGCGGAAGGGCGAGTTTGATGCGCTGATCGGGATCAACCTATTACGCGAAGGACTGGACCTGCCGGAAGTGTCACTGGTGGCGATTCTGGATGCGGACAAGGAAGGTTATTTGCGGAGCACGACTTCGCTGATCCAGACCATGGGGCGGTGCGCGCGGCACATTTCCGGGAAAGCGATTCTGTATGCAGACCGGCGAACGAAATCGATGAACGAGGCGATCGGCGAAACCTACCGGCGGCGCGCGAAGCAGCTTGAGTACAACAAGGAAAACAACATCACGCCGCAATCCATTGTGAAGGGCGTGGACATGGAGCTGGCGCACATCGTGGAGGCGGATTACGTGACGGTGCCGCTGGATGCCGGGGAATTGGACGCGGCGACGGCGAATATTCACTCGGAGGCACAACTCGCCGAGATTCTGGGAAATCTGGAAGCGCAGATGAGAGAGGCAGCGAAGAAGTTCGAGTTTGAGAAGGCGGCGCAGTTGCGGGACCGCATACGGTCGTTGAAGCAACAGGATTTGGCGGGGATGTTTGTGAAAGAGTCGGGGGAGGGGGCTAGCGGCGATTGAGATTTTGTCAGCGGGGCTTGCAGTTGTAAAAGCGGCGGCGAGCCGCCGCACTCCAAATCAGAGGGATCAACGGCCGCGACGGCGGAGCTCGTCCAGGGAATAGAACGTGCCGCGCCAGTTGATGCCGCCCTGGCGCAAGGTGATGAAGGTGGAACGCAGGAGCATGTAGGTGAAGAGGAGCGCGCCGAAGGGGAGCGTGAGGCAATAGAGCGGTGAAACGCGCATGACGATGTCCACGCCGATGTGAAAGCACAGGGCAATCAGAACGGAGATGCCGGCGAAAGCGCGAACCCAGCCATGGCCAAAGAGCATGCCCGCGAAGGGAAGCACATTGAAGGCGAGCACGCTTAAGCATTGAGCGGTAACCAGGGGTCCACTGAATTGAGCGCTGGCGAAGAAATTTTTCTCCACGCCGCGAATCAAATTGCCGATGCCTGCGTGCCAACGCACGGAAACCGCGTCCTGAGCGACAGCAACGCCGGAACGGAAACCACCCAGCTTAATCATCCTGCCGAGCTTGACGTCGTCAATCACTTCCATAGCCAGGCGGCGGTGGGTGCCGCAGGCCTCGTAGGCGGCGCGTTTGACCATCTGAAAAGCGCCGACACCGACATAGGCGCGTGAACGCGGATTGCCGACCTGGTGCGGGTCGATGGCCATAACAAATGAGAGGCCGAAGAAGGTGATGAACACTTTTTCCCAGAAACCGACCATGACGATATCGCCAAAGAGCGTGAGATGGTTGAGCTGGCGATTGCGGGCGAGGGCCACGGCACGGCGAAGCGTGTCCGGCTGGAAGCGCACATCGGCGTCGGTGAAGAGCAGCCAATCGCCGGAGGAGGCTTCGTAGGCCTTTTGAAGGGCGTGCGGCTTGCCAAGCCAGCCTTTGGGAAGTTCGGCGATGTGGACGACGCGGAGGCGGTCGTGAGTGGCGGCGAATTCATCGAGGATGCGGGAGGTGGCGTCGCGGGAGCGGTCGTCAACGGCAATGATTTCGAGGCGGGGATAATCGATTTCGGTGAGGGTGGCGAGGGCGGCGGGCAGTTTTTCCTCTTCATCGCGAGCGGCGAAAATCAGCGAAATCCTGGGGCAATCGGCGTCTTTTGCGGGGGCATAACTTTTAAGCCAGGGCAAGCGCACGGCGCCATAGGCCACGCGCAAGCCGTAAGTGACCCAGAGGAAAGCGATGAGCCCGAAAAGGAGCAGCCAGAAAAGATGCATGCGGATTGGAGTCGAGAGCCAGCCTCAGGTTATGCTAACACGGATGCCAAAGAGTATTGCCATCGTGGGAGCCGGACGCGTGGGCCGCGCGCTGGGGCAGAGACTGCGTGAGTTGGGCTGGAAGATTGGAGTGGTGGCGGCGAGAACAGAGGCCAGCGCGCGGAAGGCGGTGCGCTTCATCGGGGCGGGGCAGGCACAGGCGGGAGTTACGCGGCAGATTTTCGGCAGCACCACGATTCTGGTGAGCGTTCCGGACGACCTGATCGCCAGCGTGGCGGATGAACTTGCGCGGATGGGCGGAGAAGAATTGCGCGACAAGGTTGTTTTGCACACGAGTGGTGCGGTGGATGCGAGCGTGCTGCAGTCCGTGCGGGCTTGCGGCGCGGCGGTTGGGTCCATGCACCCCATGCAGACATTCAGCGGCGTGGGTGTGCCGCCACTTGAGGGCAAGATATTTGCGATTGAAGGCGACGAGATCGCGGTGCGCAAGGCACGAGGGATCGTGCGCGCGCTGGGGGGAACTCCGGTGAGCATCCCGGCCGCCATGAAACCGTTGTATCACGCCGCGGGGGCATTTGCGGCAGGACACCTGCTGGCGCTGGAAGAGGCTGGAGTGCAGATGCTGATGATGGCGGGGATGAAGAGGCGGGAAGCAACGCGGGCCCTGCTGTCGCTGTCGCGGCAGGTGATCGAGCACTACGAAAAGTTGGGGCCGCACAAGGCATGGACGGGGCCGCTTTCGCGAGGCGATTATGGCGTGGTCGCGGGTCATGAAGAGGCCTTGCAGCGGCTCGCCCCGGAATTTTTGGAAGCTTACCAGGCGGTGAGCCGGCTGGCGGCGCGCGTTCTGGCGCACGATCCCACGGCCATGCTCACGGAGCTTGAAACAATTTCCATTTCTCTACAGCAGTCATTGAAGACCAAAGGGGGCCAGGCTTGACGCGACTTCAGATTCCCATACAGAGCGCCACGCTTAAGAACGGATTGCGCGTGGTGATTGCGCCGGATGCGACCGCTCCGGTGGTGACGGTCGGGGTGTACTACAAGATCGGATTCCGGCTGGAGCCGCAGGGGCGCAGCGGATTCGCGCATTTATTCGAGCACATGATGTTTCAAGGCTCGGAGAACGCGGTGAAGATGCAGCACATCAAGCTGATCAATTCGAGCGGGGGCGTGCTGAACGGCTCGACGATGTACGACGTGACGAATTATTACGAAGCGGTGCCGTCGAATGCTCTGGAGCGCGTGCTGTGGCTGGAGGCGGACCGCATGCGCGCGCTGAAAGTGGATGACGAGAATTTGCGGAACCAGCGCGACGTCGTGAAAGAAGAAGTGCGCGTCAACGTGCTGAACCAGCCCTATGGCGGGTTTCCGTGGCTGGACATGCCACCAGTGGCATTCCGCAATTGGGCGAACGCGCACAATTTCTATGGGGATTTTGCGGACCTGGATGCCGCGAGCCTGGCGGATGTGCAGAAGTTTTTCCGCACGTATTACGTGCCGAACAACGCGGTGCTGTTGCTGCTGGGGGACGTGAAACCTGAGGAAGGATTTGCGCTGGCGGAAAAGTATTTCGCGCCGATTCCGGCGGGGGCGGCGCCACCGTTTGCGGATCCGCAGGAGCCTCCGCAGAAAGAAGAGCGACGAGGACACGTCGAGGAGAAATTCGGGACGCTGCCGGCGATGGCCATCGGCTACGTGCTGCCGGCGCGGCGGACGCCGGAGTGGTTCGCCATGGCGCTGCTGGACCAAGCGCTGCATGGCGGACGCGCCGGGCGCATCTACCGCGAACTCGTGCTGGAGAAGCAGATAGCCGTGGAAGCGGACGGAGGAATCGAGGATCTGTTCGGGTACAACGGGCCGACACAAATGACGACGCGAATTCTGCACAAGCCTGAGTATTCGGCGGAGGCTGCGCTGGCCGCATTTGACGCGGTGATTCGCGAAGTGCAGGAGCAGGGCATCAGCGAGGACGAATTGCAGCAGCTCCAGATAAAATGGCGTTCCGATTACTACTCGACGCTCGAGGGCGGACGAGGCGGGTACATGCCGCGCTACGGGCTGATGCACCTGCTGGCGTGCTTCACGCTGTTCGACAATGAGCCGCAATTGGTGAACACGATTCTGGATGGTTTTTTGGAGGTGAAGGGCGAAGAGGTGCAACGCGCTGCCCAGAAATATCTGCGGCCAGAGAACCGCGCGATTGTCTTCCGTACGCCGGTGAAAAGCGATGCGAAGGAGGCCGCGTGATGGCGACGCGTGAAGCGGAGGTTCCCACGTTGGCCCCGGCATTGACGCCGGAGCGTCCCGTAACGTGGCCAAAACGGACAAGAGCGCGGCTGGCAAATGGACTCGAGGTGGTGCTGGCAGAGGCGCATTCCATTCCGAAATTTCACGGGGAGCTCTATTTTCGCGCGGGGAATGCGCTGGTGGTAGATCGCGCGCCAAGCCTCGCCGAAATGACGGCGACGGTGGTGCGCACGGGAACGGCGAAGCGCGCGAGCCGGCAGATTGAAGAGGACCTGCGGCGGCTGGGCGCGGACCTGGGCACAAGCGCGGGGCAGGATACCAGCGCGATTTCGTTCGCCGGGTTGAGCGAGTTCGCGGAGCCGCTGCTGCAAATGGTGAACGAACTGGCGCGCGAGGCCTCTTTCCCGGGAGCGGAGTTCGAGCGGGAGCGGCGGCAAAAGCTCGAGGAAATAAAGCTGGAAAGGACTTCGCCGGGTTTTCTGGCCGGAGAGCGGCTGCGCAAGGTGTTGTTTGGAGCGCACCCCTACGCTCAAGTCTCGCCGAGCGAGGCACAAGTGGCGGCGTACAAGCGCGAGGATCTGCAGAGCGTGTATCGTGAAATCTATACGCCGGAAAATGCGCTGTTGATGCTGGTGGGCGACTTTGATCCGCCAGCGCTGTTGAAGACGATCGAGAAGGTGTTTGGAGATTGGACTGGGAAGAAGCCGGCGGGGAAGGAAACGGCAGCGCCGCCGAAACCACGCGGGCGCCGAGTGTATCTGGTGCACATTCCAGGATCGGTGCAGACGCAAATCCTGGCGGGGTGCCATGCGATTACGCGGAAGCATCCGGACTGGCTGCGGCTGGGGCTGACGAACAGCTTGTATGGCGGGGCGTTCAATTCGCGGCTGGTGATGAACATCCGCGAAGACAAAGGGTACACGTATAGCCCGCGAAGTGGCGTGATGCCGCTGCGCCAGCACGGGTACTTCTCCGTGTCCGCGGCGGTGCGGAACGATGTCGTGGCGGCTTCGCTGACGGAGATATTCTACGAGATCGACCGGCTGCGATCCGTGCCTGTTCCCGCAACGGAACTCGCCGATGCGCAGAATTACATGACGGGCGTGTTTTCCATGGGGCTGGCGACGCAGGAGGGGCTGCTCTCGCAGTTTTCGACGGTGGAGCTGAATGAATTGCCAGCGGATTATTTGGAGACTTACCGGGAGAGAGTGAAGGCGCTGACGGCCGAAGATTTGCTGGCTACGGCGCGGAAATATTTCGACTCGCCCAACATGCAAATCGTTGTGGTGGGGGACCGCGCGCAGATCGAGGAGCAGGCGGGGCTGTTCGGGGAGTTGGAGGCTTACGACGGCCAGGGGAAACGCCTGGAGTAGACTCGGGGCGCGATAGCCTCCGAGTCCAGCCCGGTTACGCGCATGATTTTGTAGTTGCCCGAACCCTGTACGGCTGCTATTATTAAGTAGTGATGTCATTGCAGGGGAACTACCGCCTCGCGACCTTTTTGCTGGCGTGTCTCCTGATTCTTTGCTGTGCCGCCGCTGTCCTCGCCAAGAAGAAGCCGCCAGCGCATCCCATCAATTTGAATTCCGCGAGCGCGGCAGAATTGCAGCAGGTGCCGGGCATTGGGCCGTCAACCGCAGACAAAATTCTGGAGATGCGGAAATCGTACGGCGCGTTCAAGAGCGTGGATGATCTGCTGGCGATCAAGGGGATTGGTCCGAAGAGGCTGGAAAAGATGCGGAAGTATCTAACGATCGGGAAGGCGCCGCAGAGCAAAAAGGCGTCTACGAGCACGCAAGCGGGGACGGCGAAGTCGCCGCCGGCGAAATGCAAGCCTGCCGCGGATTCATCGGGGAAGGATGACGAAGAACAATAGAAGGCTTACGAGGGTTCAAAACAAAGACGACAGAGGGATTCATCGCACAAAAGACGTGCGATGCAAAACCGTACCTCACTTCGCAGACTGCGTTCGGAATGACGGAATGATGGGGTGACCGATCGAGTGGAGGCGTGGTTGAGTTGGCGGCCCGCCTCAGAAGGCGGGCCCTACACGATCACCCCGGACAAAAGCCGTCGCAGGTTCCGCGGTCGGCATGACCGATATGGAGGCCTACAGTTCTTGGTGGGTGGGCTTGGGTGCGGAGAGTTGCAGGGGGACCTGGTCGGCGATGCGGATGCCGTAACCTTCGAGGGCGACGACTCTCTTGGGGTGATTGGTGACGACGCGGATATCCGTGAGGCCGAGGTCGATCAGGATTTGCGCGCCAATGCCGCTTTCGTGCTGCACCATGCGCTGGCGCGCAGGTTCGCGATCGAGCTGGCCGCGGGTATGAAAGTGTATTTGCGGAAGGGTCCCGGGAGTTTCCGGTGCGTCAATGGTATAGCCGCGGCCGGTGTGGTGCAGATAGAGAAATACGCCGCGGTCCTCCTCGGCAATTTTTTCCAGAGAACGCGCCACAAGCTCCGGGCAATCGCAAGCGGTTGATCCAAAAACATCGCCGGTGAGGCAATGGGAATGAACGCGCACGAGCGGAGGCACGGGGCCGCTCAGTTCGCCGCGGACCAGCGCGATGTGCTGATCGTGGTCCACGTCGCTGGAGTAGGCGATCATGCGGAAATCGCCGTAGCGAGTGGGCACGATGGCTTCGGCGACGCGGCGGACATAACGCTCGTGCTGCATGCGGTAGCGGATGAGGTCCGCAACCGTGAGCATCTTCAGGTTGTGCTCCCGGCAAAACTCGATGAGCTGCGGCACGCGGGACATCGTGCCGTCCTCGTTCATGATCTCGCAGATCACGCCGGAGGGATCAAGGCCGGCGATGCGCGCCAGATCCACGGAAGCTTCGGTTTGCCCGGCGCGAACGAGCACGCCGCCATGGCGCGCGCGAAGAGGGAACATGTGGCCGGGCCGGGCCAGGTCTTGGGGGCGGGTCTTGGGGTCAATGGCGGTGAGGATGGTGACGGCACGATCGGAGGCGCTGATACCTGTGGTGACGCCGACCTTTGCGTCGATGGCCTCGCAGAAGGCGGTGCCATGGACAGAGGTGTTGATGGGCGACATGAGCGGGAGATTCAGCTCTTCGCAACGCTGCTCGGTGAGGGCGAGGCAGATCAGGCCGCGGCCGAACCTGGCCATGAAGTTGATGGCCTCGGGCGTGATTTTTTCTGCGGCCAGGGTGAGGTCGCCTTCGTTTTCGCGGTCCTCATCATCCACGAGGACGATCATGCGGCCCTGGCGAATCTCCTCGACCGCCTCTTCAACGGTGGTAAATGGGGAACGTGGTTCGGGCATAAGAAAAGGATAGAGGCAACGATGTAGGGAAGTAAAGATGTGGCTCGGTGGGGGCAGGCGAAGCAGAGAAACGGAGGCGATGCGCTACCAGGCCATGATTAGGGTTTGTCGGCGGGGCACGCAGCCGTAAAAGCGGCGGCGAGCCGCCGCACTCCAAATTAGCCAGGAGCCCGAAGTTGCGGGGGGATTCATCGCAGAATAAGTTTGCCCTCGCAAGAAGCAGTTGCGAGACAGCGGTTAGCGGAGGAAGGGGACGAGGAAGTGATAGATGGTGGCGCCGAGGAAGGCTGCGCCGGGAATGGTGAGGACCCAGGCCCAGACGATGTGCCGCGTAACGCCCCAGCGCACGGCGGTAAGGCGGTGAGAAGCGCCAACGCCAACGATGGCGCCGGTGATGGTGTGGGTGGTGCTGACAGGAATGCCAAAACGCGCGGTGGTAAACAGGGTGATCGCACCGGCTGTCTCCGCGGCAAACCCGCCGAAGGGAGTGAGTTTGGTGATGCGCTGGCCCATGGTCTTGATGATGCGCCATCCTCCCGCCATCGTGCCGCCACCCATGGCGAGATGGCAGCAGATAATCACCCAGTAAGGAACCGCGTAGTTCTTCATCAATCCACCGGCGACCATCGCAGCGGTGATGATGCCCATGCCTTTCTGCGCGTCATTGGTACCGTGACCCAAACTATACCCAGCGGCGGAGATCAACTGAAGGCGCCGGAACCAGCGGTCCACGCGGCGAGGCCGCTGATTGCGGACCACCCAGGTGGTGAGGACGCTGACCAGCCAACCGATGAACATGCCGATGATGGGCGAAAGAAAGATGAAGAGAACCGGCATGGTCCAGCCGTGGAGGATGAGAGCTTTATGGCCAGCGTGAACGATTGCAGCACCGCCGTAACCGCCCATGAGCGCGTGCGAGGAGCTTGTCGGCAATCCCAGCGTGAGGGTAATGAGGTTCCAGGTGATTGCGCCAAGGAGGCCGGCGAGGAGCACCTTCTCATTCACCATTTCGATGTGGACCATCCCTTTGCCAATGGTGCCGGCGACGGCGGTGCCGAAGACGAACGCGGCGATGAAATTCCAGAAGGCGGCCCAGAGGACGGCGCGAAAGGGCGTCAAGACGCGCGTGGAGACGACAGTGGCGATGGAATTGGCGGCATCGTGCCAGCCGTTCGAGAACTCGAAGGCGAGGGTGATGCCGATGGTAAGAACGACGAGAGTGAAGCTGTTCACAGGGATCAGGCGTTCTTCAAGATGACGCTCTCGATGACATTAGAGACGTCTTCGCACTTATCAACAGCGGTTTCAATGACCTCGAAGATTTCCTTCCACTTAATGATCTGAACAGAATCCTTTTCTTCTTCAAAGAGCTGCGCGATGAGGGTCCGGCAGATGCGATCGCTTTCGTTTTCGAGGCGATTGATCTCGATGATGCGGTGGAGCGCCTTGTCCGGCGTCTCCATGGCGTGGATGGCAGCGGAGAGCTCTACGCAGGCCGCACAGAGGACCTTGGTGAGTTCGATGGTGCCGGGGCGGACGGAGTCCACGCGATAGAGGACGAAACGGCTGGCGGCGGCGTCAATCAGGTCAATGACATCATCCATGGTGCCGCAGAGCTCGTGCATGTCCTCGCGGTCGAAAGGAGTGATAAAGGTCTGGTTGAGCTTGCGGAAGATCTGGTGCGTGAGCTCGTCGCCCTGGTGCTCGATGGCCTTGATGATTTGAACCTGCTCGGGGACGCCGGTGTAATGCTCCAGCATCTTGGTGAAGGCTTGAGCGCCGGCGACGATGTTTTCTGCTTGCTTTTGAAAGAGAATGAAAAAATCGCCATCGCGCGGCATGAAGCGCTGCAAAAATCCAGGCATGTGACTCGCTCCCCCCTGAGGAGCAGAGTGTGGCAGAAAGAGTTTACTCAAGAGAGGGGAAGCGAAGCAAGGAAGAGGGTCACAAGGCAGGGAGCGGCCTGGAGGGACGGAGGGCATGGCTTCCCTTGAAGAGAGAGTGAATACCGCGCACAGGAGGCGTATGATCGCTCGGAACAATTCTCACTGATGGTCTGGAGTGGCGTCGCAGTTGGGTTGCGAGACGTGGAAAAAGAGAGAGCACATGCTGGGGAAAGTGTGCATTGGTGTGGTCCTGATCTGGAGTCTCGCGATGTGCACGAATGCAGCCAACGTGGACAGCGGTACGTTCAAGACGAGCGACGGGGTGAAGCTTCATTATCTGGAGGCGGGGAAGGGGCCGGCCATTGTCTTTGTGCCGGGGTGGACTATGCCGGCGTGGATTTGGGAGGGACAGATCCAGCATTTTGCCGAACACTACCATGTGGTTGCGCTCGATCCGCGCTCGCAAGGCGAATCAGAGAAGGCGGCGGAAGGGAACTACATCGAGCGGCGCGCGCAGGATATCCAGGAATTGATCGAAAACCGCAAACTCGCGCCGGTCGTACTGGTTGGCTGGTCGCTGGCGGTGGCCGAAGTGCTGAGCTACGCGGAACAATTTGGCGGCGCAAACGTGCGCGGCTATGTCTTGGTGGACGGACTGGTATGGGAGAGACAAGACTTGCAGTTTGTGGAAGCGATGCTGGGGATGTTCAAGCAGCTCCAGGTGAACCGGAGGCCGTTCACGGAGCAGTTTGTGCGCAGCATGTACAAGAAGCCGCAGAGCGAGGAGTACATCGCGCGGGTCATTGCGGCTTCGCTGCAGATGCCGACCGACAGCGCCGTCGCGGCCAGCCTGAGTGCCGTGAGCCGGACGGATTGGAAGCCGGCCATGGAAAAGTTAGACCGGCCCGTTCTGGTCATGTGTGAAAGCAGCATCCAGGCCATGACCGCGGACCCCATCAAGAAAAATGTGCCGACGGCACGGGTGGAAGCGTTCGCTGATACAGGGCATGCGTTGTTTGTGGATGATGCAGAGCGGTTTAACACGGTGCTGGAAGATTTCGTAAAGAGCATCCCAGCCCAATAGGGTGCGCCAGACATGAGAGAACGGGCTTTGGGACAGGCTGCCAGCTTTGAATCAAGAGACCTTGCCGGTATGGGGCACAAAAGTGCTGCGCCCCAACGCTAGAAAGTGAAAAGGGCGACCGGAAGACCGGCCGCCCCTTTGGTTTGAGTTTGTTTGGATGGCTAAGGCTTAGTACATGCCGCCCATGCCGCCGGGGCCACCAGGGCCGCCGCCGGCGCCTGCCGCCTTGGACTCTTCCTTGATCTCAGCCACGAGAGCTTCGGTGGTGAGCATGAGGCCGGCGATGGACGCGGCGTTCTGCAGCGCTAGGCGGGTGACCTTCGCTGGATCGATCACGCCCATCTTGACCATGTCGCCGTAGTCGCCGGTCTCCGCGTTGAAGCCGAAGTTATCGTCCTTGGACTCGCGGATTTTGCCGATCACGACCGCGCCTTCAAAGCCGGCGTTGAGCGCGATCTGGCGAGTGGGCTCTTCGAGGGCGCGCTTCACGATGCCGACGCCGACGAGCTCATCGCCATCCGCCTTGATCTTGTCAATGGCGGTGATGGCGCGGAGCAGGGCAGAACCGCCGCCGGGAACGATGCCTTCCTCAACGGCTGCGCGGGTGGCGTGCATGGCGTCTTCGACGCGCGCTTTCTTTTCCTTGAGTTCGGTTTCGGTGGCAGCGCCAACCTTGATCACAGCCACGCCGCCGACGAGCTTTGCGAGGCGTTCCTGGAGCTTCTCGCGGTCGTAGTCGGAGGTGGTGTTCTCTACCTGCTGGCGGATCTGCTTCACGCGGCCTTCGATTTCGCTGGCCTTGCCTGCACCTTCGACGATGGTGGTGTTGTCCTTGTCGATGGTGACTTTCTTGGCCTTGCCGAGGTCTTCGATCTTGACGTTCTCGAGCTTGATGCCGAGGTCTTCGGTGATGGCCTTGCCGCCGGTCAGGGTGGCAATGTCCTCGAGCATGGCCTTGCGGCGGTCGCCAAAGCCGGGGGCCTTGACGGCGCTGCACTGCAAAGTGCCGCGCAGCTTGTTCACCACCAGGGTGGCGAGGGCTTCGCCTTCGACGTCCTCAGCGATGATGAGCAGGGGCTTGCCGAGCTTGGCAATCTGCTCGAGCAAGGGCAGGAGGTCCTTCATGGAGCTGATCTTCTTCTCATTGATGAGGATCAGAGCGTTCTCCAGGGTGGACTCCATGCGGTCCGGATCGGTGATGAAGTAGGGGGAGAGGTAGCCGCGGTCAAACTGCATGCCTTCCACGACTTCCAGCGTGGTCTCCATGGTCTTGGACTCTTCCACGGTGATGACGCCGTCCTTGCCGACCTTCTTCATGGCTTCGGCGATGATGCCGCCGATCTGCTTGTCATTGTTGGCGGAAATGGTGCCCACCTGAGCGATCATCTCGCCCTTGACGTCCTTGTGAAGCTTCTTGATTTCCTCGACGGCAGCTTCAACGGCACGGTCGATGCCGCGCTTGAGGGCGGTGGGGCTGGCGCCGGCGGCAACCGTCTTCACGCCTTCGCGGAAAATGGCCTGGGCCAGTACGGTGGCGGTGGTGGTGCCATCGCCCGCGACGTCGCTGGTCTTGCTGGCGACTTCGCGAACCATCTGCGCGCCCATGTTCTCGAGCGGATCACGCAGTTCGATTTCCTTGGCCACCGTGACGCCGTCCTTGGTGATGATGGGGGCGCCAAACTTCTTTTCAATCACCGCATTGCGGCCCTTGGGGCCGAGGGTGATTTTTACTGCGTCCGCAAGAGCATTCACGCCGCGCAAAATCGCCTGGCGGGAAGCTTCTCCGGTTACAATCTGCTTCGCCATTGCTTCGTTCCTCCTAAGATTTGCTACTGAAATCCGAACCTTGCTTCGACTAGGAAGTCAGGTTTAGTTCTTGGTTCCTGATAGCTGATATCAGATATCCGATATCAGGTTTTACTTCTTTGCTGCCTTTGCCGCGCCGCCGAGCTTGGCGAGAATTTCTTCCTCGCGCAGGATCAGGTACTCCTCGCCCTCGATTTTGATTTCACTGCCACTGTACTTGCCGAAGAGCACGCGATCGCCGACGTTGACGTCGAGAGGGATACGCTCACCCTTCTCGCGCTTGCCGGCGCCGACGGCGATGATCTCGCCCTCTTGCGGCTTTTCCTTCGCGGAGTCAGGGATGATGATGCCGCCCTTGACGGATTCCTTCTCTTCAATACGCTTCACAATTACGCGGTCGTGGAGCGGTGTAAGATTGACTGCCATCGTCGAAAAACCTCCATAGGTGAACTAGCGGTAGAACTGAAGACTTACCGTGGTTGGGAGCACCGAAAGGGGATTAGCACTCCTCGCAACCGAGTGCTAATATAGCAAGAATTCCCCCTAAGTCAAGCCATTTCCTTGCGATGTGAGTGTTGGGCACGCCGATTCATTTGCCAGCTGCATTGCTAAGCATATTATTTACAATATATTAGAAGCGCCAGAATTTTCTTGCACTTGGCAATTGCCCTGCTTCCCCGCTGGAGATAGACTTTCGTCGAAACGCCAATGCGCTGGGTTCTCTACCTTCGGCTGATCTTGCTGACTGCGGGAACACTCCTCCCATTCTTCTGGATGGTGGTGATCCTGGGCCATCGTCGCCAGCGCAACTTCGAGCGTGTTTTCTTCTTTCTTTGTTTGGCACTGACGTGTTTTTTCGGAAGCAGCTTGCTCGCACTAAATGCGGAACTTCACTACGTCGTGCCGCCGCAGGGCCTGCTCCGCTTTGCCTGGACTTTGCTGTGCCTCGGCCTATGGCTGATTCCGCCGCTGGTTGTACATCTCCATGTCGAGTACGCATCGATCCGAGGACTCATCTCTCCCGGAATGCGAAAGACCGCTTGGTTAGTGTGCACATGGGTGCCTCCAATATTACTTGTTCCGTCGCTGTTAGCGGCACTCAGGTCGAACCAGGCATTTGCATTCTCCAGTCCTTCCCGACAACTAGGCGTGCCATTTCAAGTCTGGCTAGTTGTTGCGGTGGGACTCGGGAATTTCTGGCAACGCCGACTTGAAAAAACTGCGCCGGACGAGGAGCAGAGAGCTTTTCACAAAAACCTAAGATGGAATCTCGGGCTACTGACAGTCTTGTTGATGATCACATTTGGAGTTCGGCCCTTCATCGCAAGGGAGGATGCCTGGACCTCTCTGGTCGCCATGACATTTGCGCTTGTGCCGCTCATTGGCTTAATCATCCAGGTACGACGGTTCAACTTCTTACAGATCGGGCGGCAGCGCAATCTGATTTATGCGGTGTTCATGGTGTTTGTGGCGCTGTTGTACCTGAGTTTTGTGCGAAGAGCGAGTCTGTGGTGGGAGCATTACCTGCCACCGGAGGCGACGGCAGCGCTGCTGCTTTTCTTGCCCGTGGTGTTTTTTGAGCCGCTGCAGCGGGCGATGGGAAGGCTCCTGCGAAAAACTGCGCAAACCGAGGTGGACCGGGCGCAAAAGTTGATGGGGCCGATCAATGAGGTGGCGCGGCTGGGGAACCAAGCTAAGCTGAGGGAATTCAGCGAACGGTGGATCGCGGAGCAGTTGCAACTCGCCGAAGCGCATCTGGCTCTTGATGCCGAAGGGGAGGCGTCGAATCTCCTGGTACATTCGCAGAAAGGTTCGGAGGAGATCTTTGAAGTCCGGCGGGGCGGGCATCGTATTGGTTCGCTACGAGTACGCGCTTACGGTGCGATGATTTCCGGCGAGACTTACGCGGCGCTGGAATTCTTGAGTGAACAGCTTCCGGCGGCGTTTGACCTTTGCGGGCTGATCGAGGAGAAGCTGCAGTTGGAGCGCGAACTGGCCGAAAGGCAACGGCTGGCGCTGGTGGGGCAAATGGCGGCGAGCATTTCGCACAATTTGAAAAACCCGCTGGGTTCAATCAAGACGATTCTGCAGGTGCAAATGGAAAGCGCGGAGTTGCCTGCTTCGTTGCGGCAGGAAACGCAGATGGTGCTGGACGAGATCAACCGGCTCTCCGCGAAGTTGAATCAACTGCTGCAATTCAGCCGGCCCGGAGTCCGGGCGGGGAGCGGCGGCGAGCGCTGCAGCCTGGCGCAGGTGGCGGCGAACGTTGTAAACGTGCTGCGCCACGAGGCGGAGAACCGCGGGGTCGCACTCGAATTACGGACGCCAGAGGCAGAGATGTGGGTGGCGGCTAGCGCGGAGGTAGCCAACGACATCCTCTCCAACCTTGTATTAAACGCGATCGAAGCAACCCCGGCGGGCGGGCATGTGCGCATCGCCATGCGAGTGGCGGGAGGCGAGTGCCAGGTGACCGTGGAAGACGATGGGCCTGGCATCCCGCCTGAGTTGAGAGAGAAGGTCCTGCAGCCCTTCTTTACCACCAAGCCGCGCGGCACTGGGTTGGGCCTGGCAATCGTGCAGCGGCGGCTGGAGGAACTCGGCGGCGCAATTGAATGGTGGAGCCCCAAGGAGGACGGGGTAGGGACAAAATTCAGGGTCACGCTGCCGGTGAACGGGGGAACCGCGCAACGGAAAAATAGTGGTGCCACATCGAACGTGGCACGGGAGCCGCTGAAATGACTGGCCGCAAGCACAGTTTGCCTTGGCGCTCCGGCCACGTTGGCGGCAAACGTGGCTTGCCGCTTCGCCGCGTCTTCCCGGAAACTATTTGGTAAGGATCACTGCGTATGAAAACCGTACTGATTGTCGATGACGAACCGGCGGCGCGGTACGCCTTGCGGCGAGCCCTGGAGAGCCGCTACCGGATGGCGGAAGCGGACTCCGCGGCGGCGGCACGCGGGCTTCTGACAACGGATAAACCCGACCTGCTATTGCTGGACGTAGTGATGCCGGGCGAGGATGGGCTGGCTTTTCTGAAGTGGCTAAGGCAGGAGGGGCACGAATTGCCCGTGCTGATGGTTTCGGCTTTGGATACGGCGAAGAGCGCGGTGGAAGCGCTGCAACTGGGTGCCGCGGATTACCTGGTGAAGGGGTACGAACTGGAGGAACTGCGGCAACGAGTGGCGAACCTGCTGAAACTCTCCACGCTGGAAAAGGAAAACGAGAATTTGCGGCGGAGGTTGGCGACCGAAGGGCAATTCGGGCAGATGATCGGGCGCACGGCAGCGATGCGCCGCGCGTTTGAGATGGCGGACCGCGTGGCGGCGACGGATTCGACGGTGCTCATCCTGGGGGAGAGCGGAACGGGAAAGGACTTGCTGGCGCAGGAAATTCACTCGCGGTCACAGCGCAACGGCAAGGCGTATGTAGCGGTCAATTGCGCGGCGCTGCCGGAAACGCTGATCGAATCCGAGCTGTTCGGCTTCGAGCGCGGGGCGTTTACCGGGGCGGCGCAGCAGAAGAAAGGGAAGTTCGAGCTGGCTTCAGGGGGAACGCTGTTTCTGGACGAGATTGGGGACATGAACCCGGTCACGCAGTCCAAGGTGCTGCGGGCGCTGGAGAATCGCACGATCGAGCGGCTGGGCGGGACGCAATCCATTCCCGTGGACGTGCGCATTGTCAGCGCCACACACCGCAATCTGGCCGCGGCTATTCGAGACGGAAAGTTCCGGGAGGATTTGTACTACCGGCTGAGAGTGGTGACCATTGAGCTGCCGCCGCTGCGTGCGCACAAGGAAGATATTTCCATTCTTGCAGAAGCGTTTTTGCAGATCCACGGAGCGCGTCTGGGTCGTACCGCGCTTTTGACAAAGGAAGCGCTGGCGGCGCTGGAGCGGTACGACTGGCCGGGCAATATCCGTGAATTAAAGAACGCGCTGGAGCGCAGCCTGGTGCTTTGCCGGCATGCCGAGATCGGAGTGGCGGACCTGGCGGAAGAGATTGTGCGGGGTTCACCGATTCTCCCGAGGAGCGGCGGGGAATCCGAGGATTTTGGTTTGCAGGAGAAGGACCTGCGCGAGGCGAAACGCAAATTTGAGATCGCGTTTCTGTTGAAGCAGTTGGGCGCGCATCGCTGGAACATTTCGCGGACGGCCGCGACGATTGGCTTGCACCGGCAAAGCTTGCAGGAAAAAATGCGAGAACTGGGAATCCGGCGGCCGGGGCAGGGACCCGTCGAGGATGATGAATGACGCTGCCGGCGCGAGTAAGGTAAGGGAGACGATGAAACAGTTGCCCATGGAAGGGCTTGACGAGTTCGCCGGGAAACGATTTGATACGGGTGGCCGTTTATTCTGGAATGGGAACAAGCGGGCGGATCATGAAGAGGCCTGCCGGATCACCGAAGCGCGCGAACAATGACCGACGAAAGCAAAGTCCGCGGATTGACCTCGGCGAATGCGAAAGAAGACGCCGCGGAAAACTATTTTGAGTTTCGCGACGTTTGCAAGGGGTTCGACGAGCACATGGTGCTGAATCAGGTGAGCTTCCAGGTGAAGCGCGGGCAGACCTGCGTCATCATGGGGCGGAGCGGCGTGGGCAAATCGGTTTCCCTGAAGCATATTTTGGGGTTCCTGAAGCCAGATTCCGGGCGCATCTTTATCGCAGGTCAGGACGTCACGGATTTTACGGAGCGCGAGTTCAGCGAAATCCGGCGTAGGGTGACGATGGTGTTCCAATCGGGCGCGCTGTTCGATTCGCTGACAGTGGCGGAAAACATAGCATTTCCGCTGGAAGACCAGCCGGGGCTGACAGCGGAAGACATCGACGAGTACGTGATGAAATTCGCGAAGATGCTGGAAGTGGAAGACGTGCTGGACAAACTGCCGAGCGAACTTTCTACTGGAATGAAACGCGCGGTGGCCATCGCGCGGGCGCTAGCGCAGAATCCCGAGGCCATTTTGTACGACGAGCCGACGACGATGGTGGACCCGATCATGGCCGGGCACATGGGTGACTTGATCGCGCGATTGAAGGAGACGTTCCGGAAGACCTCGATCGTGGTGACGCATGACACGCACCTGGCCAAACGGCTGGCCGACACGGTGGTTTTTCTGCAGGAAAGCAAGGCGGAAGTGTTCGAGTCCTGGGCGGAATTTGAAAATTCCGCGGAACCCCTGCTGCACAATTTCCGAATGCAGGATGAACTGATTCCCGAGCTGGATGTGACCCTGTGACGACTTCCGCCGCCGTCAACACGGATCCGAAATCACGACTACGCAAAACGATGGTTGTGGCTCATCGCCAAGCTCTGAGTGCCTTCCGACAAACCTGCCGTGGAGGGGAGCTACCGCGGGCAACTCTGGTTAAGGGGATGCCCCGATGGCTATTCTTTTTGGCAGGGTAGTTCCAAGCCGTAGCCCATCTTCTTGTCCTCCATCTTTAGCAGGAGTCCGAAGATCACAGCCAGCACCCCCAGCCCAGTGAAGACAGCCATTGGGAAGGTGTAGTTGTAAGCGGGGCTGCTCAACCCATCCGCCACCCGAGTGCCGGTGATGCAGAAGCGGTCCAGGATCCAACCAATGAGGTAGGGAACGCCCCAGAGCGCCACCAGGTTTTGCATCCAGAAGATGACCGCGTAGGCCGTGCCCAGTTGGTGCTGGGGAATGAACTTGGGCAGCGAGGGCCACATGGCCGAAGGTACGAGGGAGAAGGCGAAGCCCAGGACGATGGTGGCAACCAGCGCCACCAGCCAGCTGTTTAGGAGTGGGACGGTGAAGATGAAATGCACCAACACCAGGAGCAGGGAGCCCAAGACCATGAGCGTGGCCCCCTTCCCCTTGCGATCGTAGTAGCGGCCGAAGACGACCGTCAGGGGAATGGTGGCGAAAGGTAAAATGGAAGGAATGGCGCCCGCAAGGCTTTCCTTTATGTGGAATTTCTGGACCATGAGGTCCGGAGCGTACTTGAGAAACGGGAAGACGGCGGAGTAGAACAAGGCGCAGAGCATGGTGATGTACCAGAAGCCCCGAATCCTCAGGATCTTCCCGATGTCGGAGATGTGAAAGGCCTCCTCATCGGAAGCGACGATATCCACTTCCGAAGCTTCCAGCTTCTTGTCCAAGACGCAGTAGAAGATGAAAGCTACCAGGCCCACGCACAACAGGATCAATCCAGCTAGCACGGGTGCGGCCACAGCCCTGAAATAAGCGGCGATGGGCGCCCCCATGCCCAAGGCCAGTGCCGTCCCGATCCTGGCGGTGCTCACTTGAAGCCCCATGGCCAAAGCTATCTCATAGCCCAGGAACCATCGCGCGATGAGCTTCGTGGCCACGACATTGGCGATTTCGATACCCATGCCGAAAAGGGCGAACCCCACGGAGGCCAGCAGGACTTGGGACTTAAAATCCCAGAAGAGGACGTGGACGGATGAATGATCGAGGGTGTGAGTTTGGACCGCCCACCACTTGATTCCGCAACCCACGACCATCACGATACAGGCCAATACTCCTGTAAAGCGGGCCCCCAACTTGTCCAGGAGCATCCCCCCTAAGATGAGCATGCCCAGAAAAACATTGAACCAGGCATAGGACCCCGTGAAGAAACCGTACTCGGAGCTGGTCCAGCCCAATTGCTGCTCGATCATGGGCTTGAGGGGGGACATGACGTCCGCGACGTAGTACCCGCAGAGCATGACGAACGCCACGATCAACAGCGCTGTCCAACGGGCCGCCTTGGAATCGCGCAAGGACTTGCGGATGGTTGCCATCATGTCTCACCCCAGAAATCGAATTTGCATCTTGTCAACACGCTATAGCATGCGAGGCCGTTTGTCTTGGGTAGACGTCACAACACGTCACCGCCTCACCCTCTGGGGCAGGAACCCCAACCGGAGCGAACGATGGGTCTCGAGATTAAAGAGCGAGTCGCCACGGTGGCTGCTGCCAACAAGGGCCTAGCAAAGGCCGCAGCATTGAGTGTGATCGAGGAGGGGTGCCGGGAGCCCGTCTAATGAAGGAACGGTTCGACCCTAGAGTCGACCCGGGCGGAGTTCGCCTCCTCTTCTTCCCCGGAGTTGGATTGTTCAGGAAATGATCACGATCGTCAAGCTTGTTGTCGTGGAAGCTGTCCAGCTTTTCCACAGCTTCTCGCTTGTCAACTCGTTCGATACGCTCGGCACAGGCCGTTGTTCCCTTCTCTTCGCGCTGTCGGCGCAGCGATTCGCCGCGCAACCTCTCCTCCTGCAGCAGTGGTTGGCGCGGATCGCAATTCCCTCACCCCTGAAGGGGGGTGAGCTACAGACTGGGTCTTAGAAACCCTGCTGGACGAGTTGCTCGATGGTGAGATTGCCGACGGGCTTTGCCGCGCTGCGCGCTTCCAGATAGCGCTCGACGTATTTTCCCAAAACGTCGCCCTCAAGATTTACCGCGTCGCCGATTTTGATGTCGCGCACATTGGTGTGCTCATAGGTGAACGGAATGATGGCGATTTCGGCGATGCGAGCGTGCCAGCGCGCCACGGTCAGGCTGATGCCATCGATGGCGATGGAGCCCTGGGGCACGATGTAGCGAGCGAATGTTTCCGGGACTTCCACGCCGTACCACCAGTTCTCGCCTTCGGGTTCAAGACGGGTGACGCGGCCAATCGTGTCCACGTGCCCCAGAACAAAATGGCCGCCAAACTCCTTGCCTGCGGTCATGGGGTGTTCGAGATTGATGCGCACGCCAGGGCGCAATTCGCCAAAGGAGGTCTTGCGAATGGTTTCGCCGGACAGATCGGCGGAGAAGCGCTCGTCGCCCATGGCGACAACCGTGAGGCAGCAGCCGTTCACGGCAATGCTGTTGGCGATGGCCAAATGTGGAGTGACCGTGGGCGCGTGGATGGTGAGCCGGCCGCCGTCCGCGTGGAGTTGCAGGGAATCGATGGTGCCGAGATGCTCGATGATACCGGTGAACATGAAGACCTCGCAAAAATTGGCCGTGGTACCTGGGGAACGGCCGATTGGTGGAGCGAAATAACAGGATACCGCGAAGCGTGACGTAAATCCTTGACGAAGGAAAGACCCGGGGGGAAGATGACCTCAGGCCACGCTCCTGGTCGAAGGTGGCTTATGTTCGACCCGAAACTTACCGATCCGCATCCGGAATCCGCGAAAACTTATCCCCAGAAGGTGTTCTGTTCGCAGCGGCAATGTGAGGCGCGCGTTATAGTGGCGAATTGGCCGTACAGTGAAGAGGGCTGGAGCGACTGGCGAGTGATCGATTGTTCGTTGCTGCCCCCCGGGGCCGTGCACTGTGGGATGGATTGCTTGTCCCAGGCGCGACTGGACAAGGCGTAGGCGGAAGGCTCCTCCGCCGGGGCGCAGAGGCTGGCGCGCGAATCAGATTTCTTGACAGTGCGCTTCTAGAAGTGCACCATGTTGAAAAACAGGTCATCCCCGGCCTTTGCGACGGAGGTAAGGCATGTCTGATCCTGAAGTTCTCGACCGCATCCTGCAGACGTGTAGCTTCCGCTCCCGCGAGGTGATTTGCCCCAATCAAGACAAGATCGCCAGTATTACAGCCGCGAAATTTCACGTTGTTGAGGATGAGGACTGGTCGGTGCTGGAATGCTCGCTGCAGCCGGACGGGGAAGTGAATTGCGCGATGAGCTGCCTGCTGCGCGGTTTTGACAAGAGCAACTGACGAAACTCAGGAACGTTTTTTGTGAGGAGGCCGCTTTCGGGCGGCCTTTTTTGTTTGTGTGATTGCGGCGCTTCGCTTCTTTCCTGGACCCTTGCGAGGTAATTCCTACGCGGTGGCGTGAGCGGGCTGGGCGACTTCCTGCAGCGCCTGGGCGAAGATGCCGATGGCCTGATCGATTTGCTGCCTAGTGATGATCAGCGGCGGCTGGAAGCGGACAACGTTTCCGGCAATACCGCCGACTCCGACGAGCATGCCATGGCGGAGGCAGGCCTCGCGAATCGCTTCGGCCTCGGCGGAAGCTGGTGTCTTCAGCGCATCCTTTACCAGTTCCACGCCGATCATCAGGCCGAGGCCGCGGACTTCGCCGATCAGCGCATGCCTCTTCTGGAGTTCGCGGAGCTTGCCAATGGCGTAGTTGCCGGTCTCCACGGTGTGGGCAAGCAGATTTTCCTTCTCGAAGAATTCAATGTTGGCTAGCGCGGCGGCGCAGGAGACCGGATTGCCGCCAAAGGTGGAGAGGTGATCGCCGGGCTTATAGGCATCGGCGATTTCCGGGCGCGCGGTGTAGGAACTGAGCGGGAAACCATCCGCGATGCCCTTGGCTGCGACGAGAATGTCCGGCACGACGCCGTAATATTCGATCGCGAACATTTTTCCCGTGCGGCCGAAGCCGGACTGCACTTCGTCGGCGATGAAGAGAATGCCGTAATGATCGAGGACCTTCTTCACTTCCTTAAAATAATTGGCCGGAGGCACGATGATGCCGCCTTCGCCCATGACCGGCTCGGCGATGAAGGCCGCGACATCGTTGGAAGTGGCGAACTTCACGACGTCATCGATGGCTCGGGCACACTGCCGCGCGCATTCCTCCGGATCGTTCGGCCAGTTCGAGCGGTACACGTAAGGCGCAGGCGCAAAAGAAACGCCCGTGGCGTAGGGACCACCCTTCTTCTTCCGCGCGTAGTTGCCGGTAATGCTGAGCGCGCCGAAGCTGCGGCCGTGAAAGCTGGATTGCAGGGAGATGAATTCGTGCTTGCCGGTATAGAGGCGGGCAAGCTTGAGCGCGCCTTCGATGGCCTCCGCGCCGCCATTGCCAAAAAAGGTCTTCGTGAGTCCCTTGGGGGTGATCTGCGCCAGCTTTTCGGCGAGGTCGGCGACGGGTTGCGCATGATAAATGTACGAGCCGCAGTGAACCAGTTTGTCCATCTGCTTTTTCGCGGCGGCGAGGACATGGGGATTGCAGTGGCCTGCGTTGACGACGCTGATGCCGGCGAAGCAGTCGAGGTACTCGCGGCCGGTCACGTCGGTGATCACGGCGCCGGAGGCGTGGTCGATAACGATGGGCACGACGGACTTCACGAAACCCGTCATGACGTAGTCTTTGTATTTCTGGATGGTGTCTGCCATGGCGAAGCTTTCAGGCCAAAGGCCCGGTCAGATTTTGGTGCGCGCCAAAGTGGAAAGGGCGCGAATGTCGCAAAGATTATACCTGGGAGATGGTTGCGGCATGAACATGCGCCGGGCCGCGAAACTCGCGCGTTGAAGTGCGTGCATGGTTGCTTGCAAACTTTTGATTGTGCGGACATGGGTCCCGCGGTGCTGGACCCCTACTGGGCAGGCTTGCGGAATATAGCCTCGACGGCAAGGTCGGGGCCGAATTGCTGGAAGGAACGGATGCGCAGGTCGTGAAGCGCGATTTTCGGCAAATATGCGAAAGGGACATTTGCTACCCCGGCTAGTTTGGGGGCGTAGAAGAGAACGAGTTTGTGGACAACCCCAGCGGAGAGCGCTGCGCCGTTGAGCGTAGGGCCGGCCTCGAGGAGGACACTTAGAACCTCGCGGCGGCCGAGTTCCTTCAGTACGGCGTGGAGATCGATCTTACCGGCGCGTGTTTTTAGCTGCGCCAATTCAACGCCGGCGTTCTGCAATTTGCGGGCTTTTGAGGATGTTAGGGAGGCGGCGGTAAAGACGAGAAGGTCGTCGTCAGCGGTTTGCACGATGCGCGACTTGAGCGGGAGGCGCAGCTTGGTGTCGAGGATGACGCGAAGGAGGAGGAGGCGGCGCTCAAAGCCGGTGCGATCGGTGAGAAGCGGATCGTCGGCGAGGATGGTGCCGATGCCGGTGAGAAGCGCATCGGAAGCGTGGCGCATGCGTTGCACCTCGGCGCGGGATTCCTCGCTGCTGATCCACGCGCGTTTCTTGCCTTTGCTGGGTCCGGGCAGCGCGAGTTGGCCATCGAGGGTCAGCGCAGATTTCAACGTGACGAAAGGTTTCTTCGTGGTGATCCAGCAGGCGAAGGCTTCATTAAGTTCTTCAGCTTCGGCCTCAAGGAGGCCCGTATCCACTGCGATGCCCGCGGCACGCAGGCGAGCGAAACCGCTGCCGCGCGTTTTCGGATTGGGATCCTGCGTTGCCGCAACAACGCGGGAGATTCCCGCGGCAATGATCGCCTCGGTACAGGGGCCGGTGCGCCCGGTGTGATTGCAGGGTTCGAGGGTGACGTAGAGGGTGGCGGCGCGGGCGCGTTCTCCAGCCTGCTTAAGCGCGACGATTTCCGCGTGGTCGCGCCAGAGATATTGATGGAAGCCCTCGCCGAGGATCGCACCATCCTTCACGATGACGCAGCCGACGGTGGGGTTGGGGCTGGCGAGGCCGACGCCCTTGCGCGCCAGGTCCAGCGCGTGTTGCATAAAGTGAATGTCGTGAGCGTTCACGGTTTTAGTCAAACAGCGAGTCGGCGTAGGTTTGCGCGTCGAAGGGAACGAGGTCGTTGAGCTGCTCGCCGGTGCCGACGAAGCGAATGGGCAGGCCAAGTTCGCGGGAAATGGCGACGACGATGCCGCCCTTGGCCGTGCCATCAAGCTTGGTCAGGATGATGCCGGTGACTCCAATGCTGGCGGTGAATTCGCGGGCCTGCGCCAGACCATTCTGGCCGGTGGTGGCATCGAGCACCAGCAGGACGTCATGCGGCGCGCCGGGAATGACTTTGGCGGCGGTGCGCTTCATTTTCTCGAGTTCCTGCATGAGGTTCGATTTGGTGTGCAGGCGGCCCGCCGTGTCCACGATGACCGCGTCGGCATTGCGCGCTTTGGCGGCGGCCATCGCGTCGAAAACCACGGCAGCCGGATCGGCGCCGGATTTCTGCTTGATGACTTCGACGCCGTTGCGCTGAGCCCAGATTTCGAGTTGCTCGACCGCGGCGGCGCGGAAGGTATCCGCCGCGCAGAGGACCACGCTGCGGCCTTCCTGGCGCAGGCGATTGGCGAGCTTGCCGATGCTGGTGGTTTTTCCGGCGCCGTTCACGCCAACGACAAAAATAACGCGCGGGTCCGAACCGTTGGCGGCGTCCGCGAGTTTGGGTGAAGCGCCGTAGACGTTCAACGCGCGAAAAACGTGCGCTTTGATTTCGCGCTTGAGCTGTTCGCCGTTATTCAAAGCGTTGCGAGACATCTGTTCGCGCACGGAATCGAGAATTTCACGCGTGGTTTTCACGCCCAGGTCGGCTGATAGCAGCGCCGTCTCAACTTCTTTAAGGACGGAGGGATCAATCTGACGGCCACCCTGCGTGATGGTATCCAGCGTGTCGGCGAGGGCGTCCTTGGTCTTGCCGACAGATTCCTTCAACCGCTCGAGGAGGGTGGGTTCGGGTTTACCGAAGAGGGTAATCATACCGTTGCGCGCAGCTCAACAAGCGCGCATGAAAATTGTAACAGATGGAAGTGCACAGGCCTAAAAGCCAGCGCTGCAGGAGCCCGAGCGTTTCGAGAATCAAAGCAGATGAGGTCCTTCGCTTCGCTCCGGATGACAATTCGTGTTTGCGGCGACGGGGAAAACAGGCTAGACGTGTACTTCGACGGCAGAGAGGCGAATCTTTCCGGATTTCACCGCGGATTCGAGCGCGTTGACGATGGCCTGGTCGAACTTGGAACCGGCGAGGGCCTTGATGCGCCCCAAGGCGTACTCGAGGTCCATCGCGCTCTGATAAGGGCGATTGGTGGTCATGGCATCGAGAGTATCGGCGACCGCGATGATGCGCGCCATTTGGGGAATCTGCGGCCCAGAGAGGCCGTAAGGATAGCCGCGGCCGTCCATGTGCTCGTGGTGGAGCTCGATGCCGGGGAGCATGTCCTTAAGCTGCGACACCGGGCGCATGATGTTGGCGCCCTTGGTGGTGTGCGTTTTCATGATGTCGAACTCTTCGGGCGTGAGCGACCCGGGCTTCTTCAGGACGCGGTCATCCACGCCAATCTTGCCAACGTCATGTAGCAGGGCGGAGATGCGCAGTTTGTCCAGATCTTCGGGGGAAAGCTTCAGCTCCTGTGCGATCATCGTGGAGTACTTGGCGACACGGCCGGAGTGGCCTCGGGTATAAGGATCCTTTTCGTCGATGGCGGCCGCGAGCATGCGGATGGAGCCGATGAAAAGCTCGCGGTTTTCTTCCGCGGCTTCCTTCAGACGCTCGATGTACTCCTCGATGTCGCTGGCCATGAGGTTGAAGTTTTCGGCCAGTTCGCTGATCTCGGCGGCGCCGCGTACGGGCGTGCGCTGGTGGAATTCGCCGCGGCTGATGGCGCGCGTGGAAGCAGCCAGTCCGCGAATAGGCTCGCTGATGCCGACGGCAAAGAAATAGCCAAACAGAACGGCGAGCAAGACGACGATGGAAACGAAAGCCAGGGCCTGACGGTTCAGCTCGGTAACACCGGCGTCCGCGCGCGCCTCGTTGACGCTGCGCTGCGCGATGATGGCCCAATTGACTTCCGGAAAGGTGCTGTAGGTGCCGACCATTTCCACGGAACGGTTTTTTTCCTTCTCAGAGAAGCGCACGGTTTCCGTGTTGCGAAGCTCCTTGGGCAGGGCCTTGATTTGCGCGACGAGATGCGATTTCTCGCTGAGGTCCTCGCCGGGCACAAAGGTCTTTGTCAGCGGGTGCGCCACGATGTGGCCGTAATGATCCACGATGAAAACGCTGCGTCCGCGCACGCTGGCGTCCTGCAAACGGCGGAGAATCGTGTCCAGGGAAACCACCGCCGCGAGCATGCCGGTGAAGTTGTCGTTGGAATCTTTCAATGGCACGGCAATGACGAACGCGGGGCGATTGTCCGGCGCGAGCGCCAGGGGATCGCTGCGGAATTTCACGGATTGCACACAACTGACAAACGCGCGCTGCAACGCCTTGGCCACGAAGGGATCCTGCTCCGCGCGGAAGTTGCCTTGCGAGGCGCTGGTACCCTTGCCGGAGCGGCCCACAGCAGTCAAGTAGATGAACGTGTTGCGATTCGAATCCACGAAATTCTCGAGCAAGCGCGTGACTTTGGGCTCGGCGGCAGGATCCTCGACATCGTCAATCAGGCCAGTGAGGGTGAGAATCTGGCGCTGGCTGATGAGCTGTTGCGTGAGGTTGGACTCAAAAAATTGCACTTCCTGCGCGAGTGAGCGGGCGAGTTCGGTTTGCTGCACGCGCTCGGTATCCACCAGTTTTTCCTGGCTGAGCTCCAGCACCTGGCGATGATACAGACCGATAGGGAGTGCACTCACAAGGAGGAGCGCGCCGAGCACGAGCCACAGGATGCGCACGCGGCCGGCCCGCAGGCGCGTCACCAGGGATGGGAGAGAGACCGCCATCGCAACACATTGATTTTAGAAGAGTAAGGGCGGAAAAAGCGGCTGGCCGGAAGGACAGGGGGCGCGCAAGTGCAACTGGGCCGGAAGTACTAGCGGGCAAAAGGCTTAGGGGGAGGCCTTAGTTTTAAGTCTTCAGCTCGAAGCCCCAACCACCTCGGCCCAGAATCGCGATCCTGGTCATGCAGAGTCGCCCTTGGATTTGCGAAAGGCGAAGCGCGGCTCCGTGCCTTCGACAAGCCGCTGCAGATTTGCGTCGTGCTTGTAAATGATGAGCGCGGCTGCGAACAACGTGCCGAAGCTGACCACCAACGGCGGCGCATGATGCGGCGCCCAGAGAAAATAGACGAGCAAGGGCGTCGCGGCTGCCGCAGCTATCGAAGCCAAAGAGACGAAGCGCCAAAACAGAAAGACCAGAACGAAGAGAAGCGTCGCAGCGAGCGCAGCCAGAGGACACAGGGCCGCGAAGACACCGAGGCCGGTGGCCACGCCTTTGCCTCCCTTGAAGCGCAACCACACGGGAAAACAGTGCCCGAGGAGAGCGGCCAGGCCGCCAAGCATCATAGCTTTGGCACTATTAGCGGTGAAATGTGCAGCGAGCCAGACGGCGAGACCGCCCTTGGCCGCGTCAAATACCAGCGTGAGAATGCCGGGAAGTGGGCCGGCCACCCGGGCGACATTGGCTGCGCCGATATTGCCGCTGCCGGATTGCCGGACGTCGCCAGTGCCAAAGAGCCGCGCGAAAAGCAACCCGAAGGGAATCGAGCCGAGCAAATAGGAGACCAAGAGAAGCAGCACGAGAGTTGACGAAATTCCGGCCATCGAGACTTAAACCTCCGCGACGAACGGGAAGGATTGCAGAGTAGTGTACTCCGCCCCGGCAGGTTTGAGTTGGCTTTCAATCAGGTGGAACTCACGGGCAACGAGCGAGCCAAAATCGCGTGAGGCAGATTCCTGCGCGGCGGCGGCGAGCTTTGGGGGAAGGCCTGGAAGCTGAATGCGCGCCAGTGTGAGGTGCGGAGCGAAGGAGCGGTCCTCCAGCGGAAAGCCAAGTTTGTGCGTGGCCTGGTCGATCTCCGCCGCGAGAGTCGGCAAGTTTGGCGAAGTTTCCATGCCGGCCCAGAAGACCTTAGCGCGTTTTTCGTTGGGGAAGAAGCCGAGCCCGCGGAAATGGAGGGTGACGGGCTGGCTGGAGCGAATCGCGGACAGCGCCCCTTGCATGGCCGAGAGTTTCGAGCTATCCGTTTCGCCAAGAAATTTCAGCGTAATGTGCATGTTTTCCGGGCGAACCCATTTCACTTGTGGCGCGATGGCGCGGAATTCCTTGAGCAAGGCCGCAAGAGCAGCGCGCACATCCGGGGAAATCTCGATGGCGATGAAAAGACGCATGGGCTGATTGGAATGATAACCCGAGCGCTAGTGCCGTCCCAACTTGCTCCAACAAATCCCTTCGGGAATACTCTCTCCGTGTTCGCGTCGGATGCTTGGACCGTCATTTGGCCCAGATAGTTGGAACGGCACTAGACGGACGCGCGAGGTTTCGCGTTGAAAAGAAAATGCATGCGCACCATGTCCAGAGCGACCTGCGTGGCGAAGAGGCGGATCATCTCGCGATCGCCGGGGAGATGAACGGTGCGCTCTTTCACTCCTTCAGACGAAGCGAGGGCTATGTGAACGGTGCCGACGGGTTTTTCTTCGCTGCCGCCGCCGGGACCTGCAATGCCGGTGATGCCGGCGCCCAAGGTGCTGCCAACGCGGCGGCGGATGCCTTCGGCAAGTGCTATGGCCACTTCGCTGCTGACTGCGCCCTTGGCCTGGATCAGTTCGGCAGGCACATCGGCCCAAGCAGTCTTCAGTTCATTGCTGTAGCAAACGGCCCCGCCCAGAAAATAATTGGAGCTGCCGGGAATGCGCGTAAGGCGTTCCGCGAGCAAGCCGCCGGTGCAGCTTTCCGCCGCCGCAATGGTGGCGCGATTCGTGGTGAGGATTTCGGCGACGACTTCTTCGAGAGAGACAGCGGAGTGCGCGAAGATGCGGTCGCCGAGGGCCAGTTCGAAGCTGCGGACCATCTCTTTGAGCGCGGTCTCCGCCTGCGCAGCATTGTCAGACCAGGCGCGCAGATGGATTTGCACCTCGCCGGGAGCCGCGAGGATCGTGGTGTTCACGTCGGAATAGCGGGTGTAAATGGGGCGGACGCGCTCTTCGACATGGGATTCACCGAGGCCGGTGACGCGGAGTTCGCGGTGAAACATGCGCACGCCGGAGACGTGGTGCTGCAGCCGGGGAAATACGTGCTCCAGAAAAAGCGGCTTCAGTTCGCGCGGCGGGCCGGGCAGGAGAGCGATCATCCGGCCGCCATCTTCCAGCCAGAGGCCGGGAGCGGTGCCGCGAGGATTTGCGAGGACTTCCGCGCCTTCGGGCACCATGGCTTGGCGGAGATTCACGGCGGGCATATCGCGTTTAAAGCTGCGGAAGCGCGCTTCGATAGCGCGTACGACTTCCTCGTTGCAGCGCAGCTTGCGGCCGAGGAGCTCGGCAACGGTTTCGCGCGTGAGGTCGTCTTCCGTGGGGCCGAGGCCGCCGCTGGCGATGACCACCGGCACACGGTTTAGTGCGTCGCGAAAGGCTTCGGCAAGGAGTTCGCGGTTGTCGCCAACGATGGTTTTGCGAAGAACCTCGATGCCCAGCTTATTCAGCTCTTCGGTAAGGAAAAGAGAATTGGTGTCCAGGCGATCGGGGGTGAGGAGTTCCGAGCCAACGGCGATGATTTCAGCCTTCATATGCGGAGAGTATTGTAGCGCAGAGAGGTTGAGCGCCGCCGAAAGGGGTGAATGGTTCCGGTCGGCGGACGTAAATCAGCCGAGGAGGGGCAGGCCGCGGACGTTCCAGTCGAGAGTGAAGAGGGCGCTGTTGGAAGCGAGAATGGCGCGGCCAGTGGGCAGCAGAGAGAGGCCCACGAGGGCGGAGCCGCTGAGCACATGCTCCGCGTGGCCCTGGGGCGAAATTTTCACGATGCCGCGGCGCCCGCCGAACGACGCGACCACATACAAATTCGATTCACGATCGAAAGCAATGCCCTGGGGCCGGCCCAGACCGCGATAAAAGACAATCACCTCGCCGCCTTGGGTGATGCGGTAGACGCGGTCGTAGCTGGAGGTGGTTGGGCCGGTGACGTAGAGCTCCCCGCTCGGATGAAATGCCAGATGGTAGGCGGCGACCGAGGGTTCCAGCGTGGCGAAAACGAAGATTTCGCGCGAGGGGCTGATCTTGAAGATGGTGCCGCTGCGATCGCCAACAAAAAGATTGCCGGCGCGATCGAAAGCCAAACCAGTGGCGATGCCCATGCCTTCGATCCACTGCTCCGATTGGCCATCGGGCGTGACGCGGTGGATCGTGCCGTCGTGGCGGCAGGAGACGAAGAGATCGCCCTTCACGTCAACAGCCAGGCCCGAAGGATTGATGAGCGAAGTAACATAAGGCTTCACGCTGTAGTTGGCGGTGATTTTGTAGAGCGAAACCGGCACGCGCTGCCCTCGTGGGCCGCTGAAAGTCACGTAGATATTGCCGTGGGCATCCACCGCAGGACTCGCCACCGGATGCAAATTGTCGGCGATCTGGAAACCGATCGAAACAGGGAACGGCTGGCTCTCGTTTTGCGCGTTCGCGACCAGAAGCGTGCCGCCGCTGGCGTTCTCTGGAACACGCGCAATCAGACGATTGCTGCCGGCGAGGGAAAGCGGCGCTTCCGCTTCTCCAAAACGGACGACCGGGCGCGCGCCCGGCCGCGAGGTGAAGCCGCTGCCGTACACCGTAATTTCGCCGCCGGGAATGGCCGCGGATGGGGCGATGCGCTCAATCCGCGGAACCCCGTTCTTTTCTGCCGAGGAGCCGAACCCTAGTTTCATAACAGGAGCCCGATTTTACAGCAGGCGCCGGGATTTCGCAGCCAGTACCCGCTCTTTCGCCGCTAGCTTGCCAGCGCAACCGACTATAGCAGGTGAAAGTGTAACGCGAGACGCAGGCAAATGGCAGCGTAGATCCCCGCCATCCAGTCATCCGCCATGATGCCCCAACCTCCGGCAAGATTTTCGAGGCGGCGGCAGGGGAAGGGCTTGACGATATCGAAAAGGCGGAAGAGGAGGAAGCAGGCGAGGAGGTATTTCCAGTTGAGAAGGCTCATGCCCGTGTAGAGAGCGAAGGCCGCGGCATCAGAAGCATGGAAGAACGTTGCGAGAGTGCTGAGCGGGGCGAGGCCGAGCATCAGCGCGAGATGGACTCCGGAGACTTCGTCGATCACGACGTATTGGGGATCTTTCGTTCCAGCATACTGGGCGACCTCGGTGCTGCTTCGGACTCCCAGATACGCCAGGAGGAACCACACGGCCACGGAAGGCACGAGGAGGATGAAAGCGCCCAGCGAACCGGAGAGTAAGGGTGCTTTGGCGTGCAGACTCATGTCCAGGCCTGCGCCTACGAAGACGAACCAGGTAAAGGGATGCGACAACATGGCGAGCAATACGCCGACCAGCGAGCCCCAGGTGCCTGGGCCGGGCTTCAAATAGCCGGTGCCAAGTGCAGTGGCTATAGCGAACGCAAAGCGGAGTTTCTGTGCTGAAGAATCCCCCGGGGTTGCGGGTGCGTCATTGGATGGTTTCATCGGGTTCATGCCGGCCTTTTTGTTGCGCGGGGCGATCGGCTTCGAGGAGTTCTTCTTCGTCGAAGATGGGATCGGAAACGACATATTTTTCCGAAGCCCAGGCGCCCAGATCGAGCAGACGGCAACGCTCCGAACAGAATGGAAAGTCGGCATGCTCGGCGGAGTTCGTAGGCTTCTTGCAGATGGGGCAGCGGTGTTTCATATCAAAGGAAGAGTTTTACCACAGTCGGCGCGGATGAGCACAGAGGGATTGGAAATTCTCAGCCTAGGACACGGAGAGGCGCACCCGTGGCGATGCGCGTGAGGGCTTGAAGCGGCGGGGCCGCGGCGGCCGCCGGCAGCGTGCGCAGGGCTGGCCGCGGAAGGATCTCGACAACGCGGGCGATCAAGTCGTAGGCGTCCGTCTTAGTGATCTCGATGCGTGCCACATCGCCGGGCTGCACAGAAATTGGAAGAGATGTGGGCGTCGGGCCTAGAACTTCAATGTCGGTCAGGTAGAGCTTGCCGTCTATATCGGGCGCCATGCCTTCCAGCCGCGCTTCCCAAACGAGCGGGTTGTCCGCGGACGGCCCTTCAATCAAAGCGGTTTCGACGCGGCCCTTCCAGGCGCGCAGCTTCTGGCGCGAAATCTTCTTTTGCAGCGCCATCAAACGATTGCGGCGATCGTTGATGGTGGCGGCGTCAACTTTGCCATGCAGCGGGAAGCTGGCGGCGTTGTCCACATCGGAATATTCAAAGACACCCATCCAATCGAGTTCGGCGGCGGCGACAAATTGATAAAGCTCCTTGAAATCGGCGTCTGTTTCGCCGGGGAAGCCCACGATGAAGCTGGTGCGCAGGGTGACGCCGGGAATGGTGGCGCGCATGCGCTCGAGTAATTTTAGGAAGGCATCGCCGTTGGAGCCGCGCTTCATGCGGGCAAGAACATTGCGGCTGGCGTGTTGCAGCGGCATGTCAATGTACTTGGCCAGGCGCGGATGGACCGCAATCGTGTCCAGAAGTTTCTGGGTGACGCGGTTGGGATAGGCGTACAGAAAACGGACCCAGGTGAGGTCTTCGATCTGGGCGAGCTTCTCAAGAAGAAGGGCGAGGCCATCGTGGAGGCTGAGATCTTCGCCGTAGGAAGTGGTGTCCTGGCCGATAAGTGTGATTTCACGCGCGCCGGCAGCGGCAAGATTTTCGGCTTCGCGAATCACGGATTCAAAGCGGCGGCTGCGAAACGCGCCGCGCAACTGGGGAATGATGCAAAACGTGCAAGGATGGTCGCAGCCTTCGGCGATCTTGATGTACGCCTGATGCTTCGGCGTTGTGACGATGCGCGGCGTCAAGTCGTGATAGAGGAACGAAGGAGGCTGGGCGGGCAGGACCTTCAAGTCGCCCTCGACTGCTTCCAGGATGCGCTCGACCTCGCCGGTGCCTACGACGGCGTCCACCTCGGGCACCTGCTCCAGGATTTGATGGCGGAAGCGCTCCACCAGGCATCCGGCGACAATGAGTTTCTTCGCGGCGCCAAACTTCTTGTGCTCGGCCATTTCCAGGATGGTCTCGATGGATTCTTTTTGTGCCGGTTCGATGAAACTGCAGGTGTTGACGACGAGGATTTCAGCTTCATCGGCGCGCGGCGTAAGTTCGTAGCCTTCGCGCGCCAGAATGCCCATCATCACCTCGCTATCAACGAGGTTTTTGGGGCAACCCAGAGAGATGAATCCGACCTTGGTCATGGAGCGAAAATGC
>Ga0187858_10000723_pt1 | contig 39604 bp, 34 predicted proteins | sample June2016WEW_8_15_FD_133015 | JGI IMG/M metagenome (GOLD analysis project Ga0187858, IMG submission 133015) | Peatland microbial communities from SPRUCE experiment site at the Marcell Experimental Forest, Minnesota, USA - June2016WEW_8_150 | ecosystem: Environmental > Terrestrial > Soil >...
CTGAAGCTGCCTCCCAGCCTGGCCAGGTCCCGCGAAGTCCGCGCGATCGTCCAGATGATCAACTCGCTGAAGCGGAAGAGCGGCGAGGGTAAAGCGAAATGGCAGCCGCCCAGCCTGACATAATCCAGGCGATCAACTCGCCGAAGGCCTTTCGGCGGTTCTTCCCCGGCGACCTTTCATCCTGGGAGAGCTGGTTCGCGTTCCTCCGCGTCATCTACGGCCTCGAGCTCTTGCCCGGGGACCTCGAGCTCTTCCGCGCCTGCACCGAGAGGGGAACCCCTGCGGAAGACGGCTATGACGTTGTCTACCTCATCAGCGGCAGGAAGTCCGGCAAGTCAACCGTCTGCGGCTTGATCGCGGCGTTCACGGCCATCTTCGGGGACTGGGGAGATGACTTTTCCATCCTCATCGTTGCTCCTACAATCCGCCAGGCAAAAATGGTCTTCAGATCGGCCCGCCAGATGCTGGGATATTTCCCAGGCGCGATCAAGCGGGAGACCGGCGAGGAGATCGACCTCAAGAACGGCGGGCATATCTTCATCAGGACTCCCAGCTACAAGCACATCCGCGGCGAGAACGTGGCCCTCGCCATCCTCGACGAGTTTGCCCTGTTCGAGAGCGAAGGCGCCCTCCCCGCCGACGAGCTGGCGGTCGCCATCGAGCCGTCCCTCCTGCCTGGAGCCAAGATGATCTATTCCAGCACGGCCTTCGGCAAGGCCGGCCCATTGTGGGACGCCTACGAAAAGCATTGGTCCCTTGACGATCCGGAGCTCGTCTGGAGGTCCTCCACGGCCCAGATGAACCCGACTTTTTCGACGGCCAAGATCGATAAGGCGGTCAGGTCGGACCCCGCACGTTTCAAGGCGGAGTACTTGAGCGAGTTCCGCAATGACATTTCGAGATTATTTGCTGAGGACGGACAAGTCACCCGCCATTGCACGGGTTCGGAGTCTGGGCCGAGGGAACGGGTCAATTATTGCGCGTTCTTGGACGCAAGTTCGGGGGGAAAGGACTCCATGGCCTTGGCAATTTGCCACGGCGAGTCCGGGCGCGTCCATTTGGACTTGATCCGCGAAAACAAGGCGCCCTTTAGTGACGCGGAGAAAATCATCGACGAATACGCGGACATCCTGAAGCGGTACCACATCAGCGAAGTTCTCGCGGACAAACATGCCCAGGCGTTTGTCTGGCACCTGTTCGGAAAACGCAACATCAATGTGAAATTCCATTCCCCCTCCGCCACAGACCTCTATTTGTTTTTCGCAGGCCATCTCAGGGCTGGCGACCTCGTATTGTTGAAGGACCCCGTGCTGACCGACCAGTTGACGCACCTTCGGCGGAAAATCTCCTCAGGCGGCGGGGAGCGGATCGATTCCCCTGCCCACAAGCTCGACGACGTTGCGAACGCGGCCGCGGGCGCCGTGTGGCATTATTATCAGTCCGTGGACGAACGGCAGCCAATCGAAGGCGTCGTCGTCCAGAGGCACGAGTACCCGGACCCCGAGCGTGAGAAGGAGATTATGGCAAAAGAAGAGATGGAAAATCTGGAGCGGGAAATGCAGGACTACATCAACAAAACCGAAGGCGGGCTCGGCATTCCAGTCCAACCCGGGCGCGAATTTATCCCCGTAAAACACTCCTAGTGGCCCTAGGTATTGGAAGCTTCCAGAGGTGGTGAAGAAGCGTCGACCGCGGGAGGCGTTGGAATTGGGGGCACGTTTGGATGAACTGCCCATGGAAAACCGGATAGCGGGTAGTGTCCTAATTTGAAAACTGGGAAACTTTCTTTTTAATGTGGCATATTTTGAAAAGCTTATAATTTGACAGGACTGCATGAGATTTAGTATAGGTGTAAGAGCAACAATGAACATTGTTGATCTTCTTTCTATTCTGGCCATAAGATATAAAGAAAAAACTGGGCTACCTGCTAACAAGACCAAATTAATTAAGTTAGCCTATTTGACTGAAATTTATTATAAAAGGCTTACTGGCGAAAAATTTACAGAACAGAAATGGATATATTGGAAATATGGCCCTTATTTTTTTGAATATGAAGATATTATTGAAAACGCATCGATTTTTATAAAACCACCTAAATCAGATGATTTCTACCCGGTTGAAATTAGGGATGATTACGAAGTGCCGACAACAAATCTCAATGAAAATACTGCCCTATTTTATGCCCTTGAACATGCCTCTGATGATTTGAATAATATTCTTGATTTTGTTTATTACGACACAGAACCTATGATCAATGCAGAGAAAAGAGGCGATATTTTAAACTTTGATCTGGTTTTACCGCAAGAATTTTATATCGTACGAAAATATGACATCAACCGGGAGGAAGGCAAGAAAATTATAAATAAAATTCGAGAATGGGAGAAAAACAGAGGCATTGTCTTTTAAAGGAATTGCTAATCTTTATGAATATTGCTGTGATGGACATTTTTATGAATGGGACTTTTTTGAAAAATATGCAAAAACCGATCCAACCATCCATGAAAAACTCGTTTGCATGGCCCCCGTTTTTTATAAAGATCTCGAAATATTAACATTAAAAGAAGACCATTATGATCCCATACTTGAAGAACAATCAACATGGAAAATTGCGAAATTTAAGGACGGAGTAAAAGAGACACGGTTTCCTAACCGACCTTATAAATACTTTCAGCTAGAAAGCAACGATGACCTTATGGTTCTTAAATGCAAAATCCGCCCAGTTTTATTGATAAAGAAAATCAAATGTGATTGGAGAAAACCAGATAATTATTTCTTTGATACATGGCTTTGTTTGCCGATTTTTTCATATAAAAATAGACACTCCCAACGATATGTTCTGTCAGACCAGAGACTTGCGATCCCGAATAGATTCTATTTCCCGCCCGGAATTCCAGGATTGGAAGAAGAAGGGTGTGGATTATTAAATGAACTTCAATTTATTCCCGAGAATAATTTATACCCATATAAAAGCTTTTGTGATCAAGGGGAACCCCCTATGGATCGACCAATTATGCTTAGTAATAAAGCCTTCTGTGTTGTTATTGGGCATGTTTCAAAATTGCTTCCGGAAATTGAGATTTCTGGAGAATCGAAAGATTGGTATGATTTCTTTAAAGATCTTGTGAATGAAGAAATCCAAACAAGATTAAAGACTCATTAAATCTTTTTTATAATCTTGAATGATTGCCGCGCTTACAACCTTTGCTGGAGTATCAATCGGGCGGGTGAGTGAAAAGAAAACTGCGTAAACCCCTTTGAACGAGTAAAATGAATCAAAGAAGTTCCATTGGCTCCCAGCTATTGATTTAGTTGGGAAAGCGGTTAGGGGATATGCTTGAATGCAGAAAAGGGGGCTTACCCAGGATATCTAACACTTACCTTTTTATTTACTATGCTAATCAATTAAGGTATACTCGTTTTCGCTCTAAGCTTAGTAGCTATTACACGTATATTACAATTATTATAATGAAACCTGTTGGCTAGAAGAAGGGGAAGTTAATTTGGACATCAAAATAAAGATCAATATCTCGATCCTCAATGGCAGTAGTATTTCAACTTCCTTGACCTTGGGGCCTGCTAAGGAGCCACAACAATCATCACTGGATAAGCTCCTTAAAAGGCTCGAGTGGCCGTACAACTATTCAACCGATGGTGCCTTGTTACCCAGTATTTCGCTGCCATCTGACTTAGCAGTGGTAACTAAGTAACCTTCTTCCACCGCGCGCCGAACCAACCGTGCTGTATGCCTTCCACAGGTGCTTGTTTGGCAACCTCCTCACGTATCATTTTTTCCAATTGTTGACCAGCCTGCTGAATCACCGATTGTAATAATTGTTGGATTGTGGTCTGCAACTGCGCCGGTAACTGCTGAGGTTGTGTACCAGGCGGCAGATTGACAGGAAAATTGAGATTCAAAGTAAGTTGCGGCGGGACTTTCCTGATACGTTCTAGCCGTATATCACCCTGAAAGGCATGCGAAGACGCAGTAGACTCCAGAAGTATTCCAATGGCATCTTTCTCTATATGTATGTCGGTGATATCATCAGGGAAATAGGTGCGCGGGTCTGGATTGGACCCTAGATTGAGCGCCTGTTCGTAATCTAGATACAATTCCCAACTGAGTCTCTCTAGGTCACTTCCCATATCAGCAGCATTCAGCCCCATAGCTTTCGCTTCAGCTAAGCCAATGCCATGACCGTGGGCGAACATTTTTTGAGCAAGATCTTCGACAATGTTACTCACAGTAGATTCCGGAATCGGAGGTTTTGATAATGACAGTAGTTTTCGAGCTACCAAACGAATATGCGAATAGATACGCTCCATTCTTCCTAAAAGGGTTGGAGTTAAGTGCTCTGAGAGAACCTTTACAGTTTCTGCCAGGGCTGCTTGGTCAGTAATTCCTGCTCTCCCCTGAAGAAACGTTATATAAGCCGCAACATCTTCCACACCCAAATCTGGGATGAGGAATCTTCCAACTGGCGAACCTTGAACTTGTAACCACGGGTCAATCGGACCAAGTTCGGACATTGGCGACATAAGAATTTCATCTGCGCCGAGGCAGACCATGGTGCCGGCGCTGTAAGCTTTCCAAGGAATAATAACTGCAAAGTTATCACAGAATTGGCGAATTTTATTTACCAGTTTCCATGGTGTCTCAACTGAACCGCCTCTGGTTTCCAGTAACAGATCAATCTTTTTGGGGCGTCCTCCCGCCCGAATGTCGACAAGTTGCTCATACAGAGGCTTTAAGCAATCATCAGCGATTTGAGTTAGTGCTATTAATCTATCCCCAGTCACCAAGGTTATTACTCGGGAATCCCTTCGTCGCTCTATTTCTCCTATTAGCTTCTGTCTTTCTGGATAACCCATAGTTTTGCCAAGCCTCCTTATTTCATAGACATGACCCACCCTTAATCAATGTACCACCCCTGAACCGAGATTTTCAAGCATTTGGACTTGCCCCTGATCAGGTTCATGAAGCCCGAAGGGATTTAACCCCTCCCCGAAATTCCGATAGCCTACGTTCCCAGTAGGAATAATGTTTTTCGCATCCCGGCCGTTATCTGCGGCTTGCTGACGAACATTCTTGTGTGCTTTTTAAAACCGGTCTGAGACTATAGACCTGCGGGAAAAAGGAGCCCGTCAGAATGAGCAAAACGAAGAACGGCAAGGCGGCCGCCGCGAAAACCGCCAAGGTTGCCGATGCCGTCCGCGCGACGGTCCCAGCAGGGACGGAAGCCAAAGCGAAGCCGGCGGAAAAGGCTGAGGCAAAAATCACAGCCAAGCCAACCAAGGCGAAGGTCGACAAGGAGGCCAAGATCCAGGCCCAGGTCGACGCCAACGCCGCCGCCATCCTCAAGGCCCACGACGAGGGCAAGTCGGTCAAGGAGCTCTACAAGATGTTCGGAGTCGGCAAGGGCCTGTTCTGCGACCTCGTCTATATCGTCCTCTTCAAGGCCGGCCGGCTGCCCAAGAGCAAGTACGCCGAGCGCGTCGCCGCCAAGCACCCCGCGACGCTAGACAAGCGCTTTATCCACCCCAGGCCGGAGCAGAAAGAGGATTAGAGCGACCAAACACCAAGCCCCGCCTAACCAGCGGGGCTTTTTTATCCCAATAAATCTGAGATGGTTTATTGTCCAGTGCTCAGGTGTTCAGATGCGGGGAAGAAGATGGAAGGGATTTTATGGGATGCTTTGCAGGGCGCCTATTGGACATTTTCACGTAACAGGTTTGTTCTTGAAACCAGTAGAGGCAAATTGTAGTATATGGTTAAGTTCGTTAGATTTGTCCTCAGGGAGGGCCTTACGATGAGTATCAAAGAAGTTTTTACGAATCCGACTGTAAAACAGGTGGTTTTTCAGATTAGATTTCCTGCCCTCTTTTTCTTGGAGGAAAAAATCGGAGAGTACCAAGTAAAAGTAATGAAATTATTCCCTGACTCATCGCTGTTGTTTAGGAAACAATTTGTATGGGCCGATCTGGGACCTAATGTTGAGTTAAGAGACGTGCTGGCAGATAAGGACCCTCAAAAGGGCGCGAAAATATGGCAGTTTAGGTCCGAAAAAGAAACCAGTTTGAATATTACAAGTGAATCCCTTGACATTTCATCTACGCATCACAAAACGTATATGCTTGAGGGTGGAGGCGACAAATTTCGAGATACTATTCAGCAAGTAGTTGATAATTTTCTGGAAGTCACAAAAATCCCCATTATCACCAGAGTTGGGCTTAGATACATCGATGAATGTCCAATCCCCACGAAAGAAAATGATGCATTTAAGGGATATTATAACTCGGCATTTCCTCTTGATCGATTCGACCTTAAAGAATCAAGCGAAATGGACGTTAAAGTAGTTACCAACAAAGGCCCTTATGAGTTACGCTATATTGAATCGCTGAAGAAAGTTGAAGAGGCATATAAGTTAATCATGGATTTTGATGGGTACTCGGGAAAGATTGAAGCAAAAGAATATCTCCCAACCACAGATAAACTCCATGAAATCATATCTAATGAATTTGAACGGTCAATAAAGAAGCCGCTTATTGATTTCATGCGCGCAAAGCAGGAGGCGCAAAGTAAGAATGCCTGAATTCAAGAAAGATTACGCGGAACTGACCTTTGGCGGGACAGGTAGCGCGGGAGAGGCAGCGGGGCGCAAGATTATTACCTGCCCCTTTGACAAATACGAGGTAAAAATAGCGCTAAATGAGAAAAACGAATTTGTAGAAATTATCGAGATCAAAATAAACAAAGACTTTATGTCTTATAAGCAGAAAGCACGTTTAAAGAGTTCTATTGATGAGGGAGAATTCTACGATAAAGAATAGATTGGATTTTCTTTAAAGCTATGTTTTATCAGGTTCCTCCAGAAAAAGCCTTACGTTTCGGTGATATAGTTCAGGGCTACATATTAACGTATCCAGATATAGTGGACCCAATTAAAAACGGGGAATTCACAATTGATATCAATACACGAGATTTGTGCGTAGTTCTTACTCCGTGTTGTTCAATAAGAGATCAAATTATAAACTTGGTTCCTCTTAAAAAAGTCCCAAAAGATCATTATAAAACTCCTTATCTCGCAGAAGATATGACACGCATCAACAAAATAATGACTCAACTCGAAGCGATGAAGATCTCGAGATTTGAAAGGCTGACGGCTGAAGAGCTAAAAGAGGCAAAGGAGTCGATAAAAACCTACCACTGGAAAGATGAGTTTGTTTATGAAGGAAATGAATACTTTAAAGAATATGATGTGGAATTCCCAGATGGCAAATCAAGGCCGGTTAACTATTACTTAATTAATTTTAAAGACATTCATAAAATTAAGTGTAAATTCATTCAGAATCCGGAGATCTTTCCTGAAGGTTCTAGATTAATGCAACTGTCGGTTGATACAAGAAGAGATTTAATGGATAAACTTTACGCATATTATAGAATCCCCGAAGAGGATACGGAACGTTAGGTTTGCCGTACTGCAGGGCACTCCCCAGCACCAGGGCACGGGGTGCGCCGGGTACCCAAAAGAACTACTTTAATTTCGATTTCTCTGGTATATTCGCAACGGGAATGATGAAACTGCGCTTAACTCTTTTTTTTTGATCTTATTGATCATTCCCCGCCTGGCCGCTGAAACCTACACCGCTAGGTGCGTCGGGGTCCACGACGGCGACACCATCTCAGTAATGAAGGCGGGCAGAGCAGTCAAGATCCGGCTGGAAGGCATAGACTGCCCTGAGCTGGGCCAGGACTTCGGGACCAGGGCGAAGCAGTTCACATCCGCCCTCGTTTTCGGGAAGGATGTCGAGGTCAGAGAATACAACCTGGACGTATATGGCCGGATAGTTGCCAGAATCTCTGTCGAAGGCAAAGATCTGTCTCTGGAACTAGTCAAGGCTGGCCTGGCGTGGCACTACAAGAAGTATTCGTCGGACCCCGTGCTGGCGGAGGTTGAGGCGGAGGCCAGGAAGGCGAAGAAGGGGCTGTGGTCGATGCCAAACCCCATGCCGCCCTGGGAGTACCGGAGAATTCATAGGAGGAATGGGCCCGCCGAGATCGCTATGATCTAGCCTGAACGTTTAGGGCTCATATGAAACAGCCTGTTACTGTGATATAAAATATTCGTATGGGTGTATAGTGTCGTTTTAAGGGTGGTCTGTAGATACTCATATGGATACCTTGACAGAAGACGAGCGTAGCAAACTTATGAGCCGAATTAGGGCGAAAGATACCAAGCCAGAGATGCTAGTTCGCAGAATCATCTTCGGGTTGGGCTACCGATACCGACTTCATCGGCCTGATTTGCCGGGACGTCCCGATATCGTCCTCAGCAAATCTAAGAAGGCTATTTTCATAAATGGTTGTTTCTGGCATCTTCACGCTAAATGCCGAAACGTTAGAATGCCGAAGTCTAGAAAAAACTATTGGCTTCCTAAGTTGAAAAAGAACCGTGAACGCGATAAAGCAACGAAGGCAAAATTGCATCACTTAGGTTGGGGCACTTTGATATTATGGGAGTGTGAACTCAAAGATTTGACCTTTGTCGAAAACAGGATAAAAGAATTTCTAAAATACTAAATATAAAGATGAAAAGGCACAAAGCTATTTCCCTCTTTAGTGGCGCTGGGGGGATGGATATCGGAATTGTTAAAGCCGGATTTGAAATACTGGCCTGTATTGAGTCTGACCATAATTGTTGTGAATCCCTGCGTGCCAATATTCAGAAGGAGCACCGAAAGACGGTTGTTTATGAAGCAGACATAAACGTTATTGATCCAACCAGGATGATGCACGTTCATGGACTAAGAGAAGGCGACCTTGATTTATTGTTCGGGGGCCCTCCTTGCCAATCCTTTTCCCAGATTGGCAAGCAATTGGCCCTCAATGATGAAAGAGGGCTGCTGTTATTCCAGATGATTCGTTTCGCTGAGGCCTTCCAGCCTAAGGCCCTGCTTATTGAACAAGTTAAGGGACTCCTCAGTTCTAAGGACAATAACGGAACTAAGCGGGGTGTCTTCGATCAGTTCCTTTCTGAGCTGGAGCGTCTTGGTTACGTGCCAAAATGGCAAGTACTAAATGCTGCAGACTATGGGGTTCCCCAAAACCGCCATCGAGTTTTCATAGTAGCTACAAAGAGTCCAAACGGATTTGTTTTTCCTGAGCCTACTCATGGAGAAGCTCGAATGGGGCCGTCTCTGTTTAAATTGGAACCTTACGTTACTATTAGCGAAGCTCTTGATGGATTGACAAAACCATTGAAAAAGAATGACTCTAAAGGCATCAACAATCATGTTGACATTACCCCTAACGGCGACAGAATGCGGATTCATGGAGTTCCCGAAGGTTCATATTTAGCTGCTCAGAGCCATTTGCCAAGAGCGCAGATACAGGGCCTCACCAAAAAAGACACGACAAAATTCCTTCGCCTTTCTCGACAGCGGGTTTCCAATACGCTGCGTTGTGGCGAGATATTTTTTCATCCTAAGGAAGATAGGTACTTGACTCCAAGAGAATACATGCGAATTCATGGCTATCCAGATGAATATATTTTATGTGGCCCAATCAGAGGGCGATCCGGCTCTGTGCGCGACTTGGACCAGCATAGGCAAGTTGCAAATTCAGTTCCTCCGCCTGTGGCTAAACAGATTGCAGATAAGATCAGAAAGGTACTTGAATGCCGAAAATCTTTGAATTGTTCGGATTCCCTCTAACTGATAATTCGCCTAAAGCGATTTCCCACAGAAAAAATGCGATATGTCCATTTATGGGAAAACAGTGCGACGGAGGAGGAAATAGGTATCTATCAGCGGTAGATGTATCAAAACATGATGCCTTAAAGAACTTTTTTAGCGGCAAAGGCATTGTGCAAGCGGGAATATGTGCCCTTATGATCAAGGAAAATGAGGAACCATGGATTGTGTGCCCTCGTAGACTGTTCACCTTCGATCATTCTGAAACAGCGGCCGCACATCAAGCCAGCATAGAAGGCAAGATAATTTCACTATCTAGTTTTCCTCCAGGGACTCGTATTGGAATATGGTCAGAGGTCAAGATAAAGCCAAAAGCGGAGGCAGGCCCAGGTAAATCATTCGATTATACTTTTGACTATATCTTAATCCCGTTGAAATCCAAGTCTTCATCAGATATTTCCGAACTGTTAGACACGAAATGGTCTAACATCCGCAGTAAAGCTCAACAGGTAGGTTATCAGTTCGCCTCGCGAAAGGGAGTTACTTATATTGAGAATTTCCCAACAGGAAGTCCAATTATAATAGAGATAATGACTAGCAGCACCTCTGGAGGCAATAAAAAGAAACGAACACAGATCCCCATGGCATTCGAAGATGCCATCTTAGGCAAACCACACAATGCTCCGGGCATTAATTATCGACAAGTTTGGGCACGAATGGTAAGCCAACTAATTGTGAAATCTGAAGTCGCCCTGCAATGGGGAGGCAAGACAATATGGATATTGCAGGACGCTTTAGCAGAATATATTTCCAATACTACGGCCCTAGATATAAAGAAATTCCTTTCAGAACACGTATCAGAAGTAAACATGCTCTGCTATGGTTACGGAGCGCTTCCATTAAGACTGGAAGGCCCCATACAACTCAAAGGCGGTGCTTTGTATTCAGGCCCTATTGCGTCAAGTGTCGGAGGTTCTATTGGAACCTGTTTTCAGGATATTATTCGTGCGCCGATTTGTCCACCTGTGCAGACCCTTCTTTATGTATTGTTGAAAAAGAGGATGCTCAGGTCTTTGACAATTCCGTAATCAGGGCATCGCGTTGCCCAATGAAACGGGAATCCCCTTTATTCGAAATCATGCTGCAGCGATGATATTCCCGAAATGTAGGGCCAATGCTTCAGCGAGCAATGGGGGAACCGCATTTCCAACGTGCCTTTCCTGGTCTGTTTCATATCCATGAAAAATTACAGAATCATCGAATGATTGAAGCCTCGCGGCCTCTCGAACCGTTATAGACCTATTGTCCCTATAGTGCATGAACCGGCCTGACCCCGGATTACGGAAGTTTGCCGTTATCGTGAAAGATATCCCCTGCGGGTGGAGTCTTGCATATGCTTGGCTAAAGTACCTATCTGAATATCTTTCGCCATCAAGCAGATTCAGTTTCCCTTGCCCTGGTTTGATAGTCGATATTTTATCAACGAAGGTCTTGGAATGGACCCGCGCCACATGATTAAAAATAGCAAGTGACCCGAGGCGCCGCTCTCTTTGGAAGTCAGTTTTCGCCTGATTCTTATATATTGCCCCATCAATCTTATCGCCTGCCTTTAGAGGGGGCAAATCCCCGATAGCATCTTCAACTGAAACAAAGGATTTTGAAGGCTTGCCACTTCCAATCAAATCATTCCCATTATCAATGGCATCGAAAGCACCTTTTGGAAATTCAAACTTGTTGGTTCCGATATCCTTTCTAATCGCAGCGATGAATGCTCTCTTGCGAATCTGAGGCACTCCGAATTCAGACGCGTTCAGGACAGATGAGTTAAGATGATATCCATCAAGCGCTTCACCAAATTCTTTATTAAGAAGCTTCGGGATTGCCACAAGGGCCCCTGGAACGTTTTCAATCAAAACACACTTAGGCCTAACTTCATGAGTGATTTCAATAAACCTGTTTATTAAAAGGTTACGATTATCCTTTAGCCACCGTTTTCCACTTGCGGAGAATCCCTGGCATGGCGGGCCTCCGATCAGAAAATCTAGTTCACCCGACTTCATCTTTAACAACGCAAGAAGATCATTCCCGTGAACTTTATTAAGGTCGGCAGGGAGGTATGGAATTCTTGGCAGATTCTTTTTAAAAGTGAACGCCGCAGAGGGGTCGATATCTACAAGGAGGCGCACATCAAAAACGAAGTTGGTTCTTTTGTTAGCCCTTAAGAAACCTAGGCTAAATCCGCCAATCCCGGCAAATAGATCAACTACCGATAGACAACTAGGCATATTCGCGCATGTCGCTAGCCAAATCGCTCTTCAAATAAGAAGGCATCAAGGTCTTTGGCTGCCTGGTCGTGGATGCGGGTAGTTATTTCGTCAATCTTAGCATCCACATCCTCCGGCCTCAGCCCCGTCTTCTCTTCGCCAAGTTGATAAATCGCCTCTTTTAGGATTATATCAACGTACCGCTGGAATAAATATTCCCGCCATCGCGGAGAGTCGGAAGAATAGGCTTTTATGATGCGCTCCGCCAAGGGGCGCGATGTGTTTATCCAATAGATACCCGCCTCAACATCCTTGGTGCGTCTATAAATCGCCGGATGCCGCGGGTCGCAGTGAAGAGGCTCAGTCAATAGCGGATTGGTTGGGTCGGGATCAATGCCAGAAATCAACACTATGGGGAAACGTGGTTTCCTTTTCTTTTCAGTGCCTCCTTCTTGACCTGACTTGTCTGTTCCTCCCGTATGCGGCCTTTTCCCATCTCCTTGAGATCCTGTGCCGGTCTCGCTGCCATCGGAGCCAGCGGGGCCTTTTCCCATAAAGACTTCTGCCCATACTTGGGTCATAAAACGATTTTTCCACCTATTTAGGAGCTCATTAAAAACCGACGTATTCCTAAGGTCTTGGCGCTTCCTTTCCTGTGCGACCTTAAGTTCGATTTTTTCAGAATACTCTTCAATTCTATTCTTTACCCAAGCCAATAGGGCAAGGCTGCGGTCATTCTCAATTAACTTCTGCCTGTCATTTCGCACGCAGTCGTTTTCAGGGTCTTCTAGGATTGGACATTCACATTCTCCATATATGAACTCTGATTGAGCCGAGTATCTAATCGCCCCCAGCTCAAAAAGCCTATAACTGGCGATCACGCCGACTTCGCCGATAAAATCAATTGTATTGAGCATTTCCAAGTTTCCCCGCAAGGGGTCTGCGGAGGTCCTCAACACGAGACGGCCAGGCCAATCATAGTTCGCACCCGTAAAATCTACAGCCTTGTTATCATATTCCAATACTTCAGGTATCTGGATTATGAGCGACTCTTCGAACCCCTCTTTGGGTATTATTTTCGGCGGAGTAAGTCTAGCCGGCATTGTTTCTTTGTTGAAAACAATAAATATCGGCTTGCGTTCGATCAACCGTCTAGCCTGCGGATGGTAAATCAGCTTTTCTACGAGTTTGTCTCTTCCTGCCGTCCCCCTGGCTTTTGCTGGGTGGTCTCCCCTTACCACCGTAAAACCGAAATCCTTCGATTCTTTTGAAGTTCCAATCTCTGTGGGCAACGTTATGTCAGATATCCCCACCATAGCCATTGCGTCATTCACGCTCATTATCTGGTCTTCATATCCTTCTTCAAATCCATACTGCCGCTTCAGATTAAATCCGAAGATGTTTAGTTTACCGTTTCTATAGGTGATGGCCTGGGACGTTTTGAACATTTGCCTCATATAAAACTTGCCGCCGTTCCCGTGGCCACCGAGCGTTTTTACTTTATCTCCTTTGGCGCCCTTTTTCGCAGCCATTGGGTCAAAAAAGCGTTTAAAAGCCTCATCAATTTGCTTTTTGTCCATTCCGACGAAATCGATGCATTCAATTCTAGATAGTTGCTCTCGGCTATCTTCATTAAGGCGAATAATGATCACTTGATTATCATCGGGGATCGCTTCTCGCAAATACGCGTCGCACGAATTTTTAATCCATTCTGCCAGACCTTTCGCATGGTCGAACTTAAACTCGTTGCCAATAAGGTCTAACACAGCTTCGTCAATAACAAATTCTTGAACCTTAATTGCCATGACTATTGTCTCTCCTCTATCTCGGTCTTAAACTTGTCCAACAAGAATTTATGGAGCTCTTGCAGATCGGCAGAATCAGCGTCCCTTTGTTTATCAACAAAGGCCTCAATGGCACACTCGACATTGTTGAGCCTTCCGAGAAAATCTCCTTTCCCTGTTCTTACTGTTACGCCAAGGTACTCGAAGAAGTCCGTATCTAGGATGGAATTCTGCCGGCCTTCTTTGAAAAGACGATATGCCGCTGACGCGAGAATTCTATTTTTTTCCGCTTCTTCGACTTTCGTCAGCCGCTCCTTGTTAACGCTCTCCGAGAAACATACTTGCCTAGCCACCTCCAGGCCACGGGGAGTTAGTTCAAAAGCTTTGTTGGCTGATCGAACCAAACCTTTACGCTTCATCTGATAGAGCGGCTTATGAATATCTGAGGAATCAGGGTATTCAGGATAGCCGCGCAATTGGAATTCTTCAGGATAGCGTTTGAAAGCCGCTACAACGATGTCTTCATATAATACCGGTTTTTGATGTCCCTTACACAATTCATACATGATCGCGAGTATTTTTTGAGGTTTCGTTATTGCTTCCATTTTATTATCCTAAACCGGTTAATCCCGACTTCCTCGAACGCATCAAAAGAACGCAACAATGCGGCCAACATAGATGGCGAAAGCTTCTCGACATCGATTCCCGATGATTCAAGTCGCTCTAGGAGATCATCGCAGCCAACAATTTCGTTTTTTGATTTAAGAATATCAAAAACGCCTTTTTTAATATTCACAATATCAAGCTCATAATAATCGATTTGCTTATTTAGAAGATACGCGCCTTTTTGGTCCTTGATAAAAAGCGGGTTTAGTTTAAGACACCGATGGATATCAGATTCTGTCCTGTTCATAAAAGCGAATCCGAACCTATCATTCAGTTCCCATTTAATCTCATATGGCAGAAGCGGTTTTCTGGTATTCTCAAGCACCTGGCTGATGGCTTTTTCAAGACGCCATGACTGATGACGCACTTCGGTTTCAAAGATAATTGGGCTATCTTGGACCTCCACTTTTCTTAGGGATTTCACTGTCTTCCAGAGTTGTTGAATTAGCGAGTCGTCTTTGCCCACCTTCATTACGTCACAAAGCTCACCAAACCTAAAAGGTGGATCGGCTCGACGAACGATTCGGTCTACCAACATCGATTCATTTACTAAGAAATTGTTCTTTGTGCTTCCCCATTCTTTAAGTCCATAGTACCCAAATCCATAATCCTGTACTCTTTGATCTTTTCTAAGGCTCGCGCTCAGCGATGTAGGAGACGCGGACCGCAGCCGGCCCAGTTTCTCGCTGACTGCAGCAACATGCATAGGCTGATTATTGCCTGAGAGTATGCCGGGCAACAAATCGTGAATATGCTCTCTCTCCTCAATACCCCAAATCGATAAAGCAAACAAGAATCTGCCTAAATCGAGGAATTTCCTGTCCTCTCTCAGTATTTGGGCAAGTTCATAGGCATTCGTCGATTCGGTCCATTCGAATAGTTTCTTTGAAACAATCTCTGTTGCAGATGTGGGCCTTCCTTCACGTTTTAGTAGTTGGTGGCAATCTGCTCGGACCTGCTTCCATAGGTTTTCTGGCAACCTAAAATGCTTCCGCAGTCCGAAAGCGCGTCGGTCAAGCAGATAGAATCCGTTTTCGGGCAACAAAGAATTCGACAGTGTCCCCGGAGAGGGCAAAGTAACATTGGCAGCGCCGGCTTTACTTATCTCATCCAGTATTTGCTCGGGGGTCAAAGGGATATCAGATTTTTCGAGAACCGCGTTAACCCAATATCTTCTATTTACATTATTATTTAGTACTGTCCCGCTATCAGGGCTAGAAAGGTCAATCCTCAAAAAGGGACAACTTTCCAGAGCACGGAAATATTCGCCGATCTTAAGGTTCTTATGTGTTTTGTTCTCCTTAACTTGGCCATATAGGTCTCCGAGGCCAATAGGAGATATGCAATCTGCCGTCAGCTTCCTTATCTGGCCGATGACCTTATCAAGGTGATCGTTGTTCCTATCATATCTGAGGCTATTTACCCACACTGGAATATCTGGGAACATCTCTCTAATTAGTCTCAAATAGAATATCTGAGGGAAATCGGTCTTTGCATCCCCCTCGGATAGCCAACCACTTACAATATCAGGAGTTATCGGAAAGACCTTTTGTTCACACAATCTTTCGACGTTGCCTACAATGCTCTGACATTGAATGCGAAGCGTTCTGCGCATTCTTGTTAGCTTTTTGTCAATTATTTGCCTAACGCGCTCGCGCGTTAGGCTATGAACTTGCCCAATTTCTTCTAGCGTATATGTCTTGCCCCCGTTCCCAGCGAAACGCATCAAAAGGATGTTTCTTTCTCTTTCTGTTATTCCACTTGCCAAAGCATCAATTCGGGGAAAAAGGCCCGAAATAATCAAAGATTTCAAAGATATTCCTAGTATTGGGGCAGTCTCACTCTGGAGTGATTTTACTAAGTCCGCTAATTCATCCTTACATTTTTGGCCAAAATTCCTTTCCTTATATATGCGATCATAACGAACGCCTTGAAGATCTCCCAGTTTTTCCATCCCCCTATTGAGCAACACATTGAACAATCTCGCGGACAGCGGCAATTCTCTTAAGTCGATATCGTGATGTTTTGCTGGGATGCATATAATTTCCTCTGAATACTGACTCGCGGCTGCTCCCTGCAGATAACTTACGAAAGCTTCCAACTCAAACAACGTTTTATCGCCGAAATTTGGGGCTGCTATTATATTTTGGTAGCGTCTGCCATGTAGGTCACCGGTCAGTTGGATGCCCATGTTTGTTAAGTAATTCTTAAGCCGTGCCGAAAGTGGCTCACTACGAATTAATCTGCCACGGACGCCCTCAGGAATGGAGATGGTTTTGTCCTGCAAAATACTTTCACTGACCTTCGGCCCGCCTTCAGGCGAGACAGGATGCCCGGTTCCCTCGTTAATGCTAAGAATAAAATCAGATAGCTCGGAAACCGTCCCAATTCCACAATTTCTTAATTCCAGTATTTTGCTATACGGAACTCCAACCAAGTCTCCCAACTTGGTGTAACCATTGGCCAGGAGGATATTCAATAACCGGACAGAGAAGTGCATGTCCTTGCTGAGCAATTCTCTTTTCAGTTCAGGGACACGAATCTTACCGGCTATATAAGGATAGTTTTTCACAGTATCAACCGGCTATCCAATAATTGCCCAATATTCATGTAGTGCCAAGCAATTTTTGCGAGAATCCTTCAACCATTCGCGTATGGTTCATCCTACTACAAGCTAAATTTATTAAATTTTGCCTTGCCGCTAAAAAGCAACTTGATCCTCTTTATCTCTGAATCAACAGCGGAAAAGATCTTGTTCAAATCCTCTCTCGAATAACTATAAATCGCCCGATTAGAGCAGTTGCCCAATTTACGGAGAGCTTCGAGAGCATTTTCGGTTCTTTTCGATGCTATGCGCTTAAACCTCTTTTCCTTGGTCTCTTTAATACCGGAATCTTGCATTTGATTCCCCCGCTATCCGATTAGCCGCAAATAAAATAACATTAATTAGCATTAATGTCAATATATTTTCTATTTATAAGCCCATATTTGCAAAATAGTTTATAACTGATGGTGCTTCTATCGAGAGAAACGACGAATTACTGATGCGGCAACTTTTTCCTTCAAGAAACCACGTTATTGAGTATCAAATAGGAAACCCGGCGGTTTATCAGGCGGCACTGGTTTTGGTCTACCAGGTGTTTAAATTCCCCCCAAAAACAAAAACCAGGGCTGGTCTATACCTGTCCCTAATTCAGCCTGAGAACGGCCAATAGAAGCGCTTAGAAAACTGCGGCGCAAATAATCGAAAAAGGAAAAATCTATACTCGCCTAGTAGCTGAGGACAATAACCCCTTGATTCGAGTCTAAAGGACTTTATATTGGGCCTTTATAGATCCAACTTCTGCCGATAGCCTCTTCCTATCATTTTGGAATTCACTCCACACCGCCTTTTCTAATCTGCCCCCGTTTTCCAAACCTCGTTGTGCGCTAAATCTCTTAAGATTGCTGATTTTCATATTAACCGAGGCCGGGCTCCGAAAATTGGCTTGCCTAGCCTTTGGAGGATGGATGGGAAGTCTATTGAGCAGCTTGCTGAGTCTGCCTATCTCGATGCTTTTTTCACTCGCCGTCATCGAAGAGATGCGGAAAAATAGATCAAGCGCTAGTATCAGTTCTTCGCGGGTCCAGACCGGATTCCGTTGCCTCATGGTTGCCCTCCTTCCGTCACTGTACCACCTCTAAAGTAAGATTTTCAAGTTGGTGTTTATGAGGGGAGTGTCAGATATGCTATGTAACCCCCTTCTTCGCATTTAGATGCATCCATTCCCGGTCGCCAAATGAATCATCAGCTAGGAGGGTATCATAGGCCGATTCCTGTGGGAGAAGGTTCATCTCGCCAAGTTACGGAACAAAGTTTAGGAGAGGTCCGATTCTCTCCCGCATGAAGTCTCGGGCCTCTCCGTTCGTTCATTTACTTCAGTTCGAGCCCATGGCTTGGGGGAACTCTGCAGCTTCGGCAACGACATCAGGGTGCACACGGTTTTCCGCACCGCTGGTCTCAGGGCGACTCCAAAGAGCGAGCAGTTCTGCGGCTTTCTCGTCAATTTCGGCCGGCTCAAGGCCCCATCTTGATGATTTCTGAGTAACTAGGCTCTTGTACCCTCTAATCGAGTTCTTCAGCCTCTTGGTCTCTTCAGGTTCTTCGTACGCAATCGTAGTCAAGAGGGCTTCAAGCTGCATTTGCTTGGCCTTTTGTTGCGCAGCCCAGTCCAATTTTTCGTCCCTGGAAGAACTATCAAGCCTATCGCTACAATTAAGTCTGTTATGCACATATTGAGCGATAACTTCCCCATATTGAGCGACGCCGATAATGGGCTTCCTGTTCTTCTTGGTCACAAGGCATTGCCCGTTTCCCCTTGCCCAGGCACGTTCGAACACCCCCCGACATAAGGCGGAGATCCGTGCCGCCATCCGGGACTGGACGCTTCGTTTCGCGAAGTGCTCTCGAACCCCGGCCCTGAACCGCCTGTAAAGGTGACCTTTAAGATTGTTTAGCATACAACAACTCCTTAAATGTAGATTAGGAGTGAAAATGACCAGTCGGAAGATAAGGTAATCGGGTCGAGTGCGGGAAATCGTCTCGCCATTGATGATCGCCGTGCTTCTCTCCGGAACCATTTTCGCTCCGGAGTTAATATGGGTGGGGACCGCTTCAGAATCTATGTTCTATTCTTATCGTGAAATCGTACACACTTTTCCTTATTCGACGTTCATCTCTAAGTATCCGATCTACAACGGCCGGACTTCTATGTATCATGTCGCCCAGGACCATTTTAGTGATCTCTCGCGGGAACCGCTCCCCACTAAAAACGTCGTTGAGAATATCTCCGGCCGAGCGCGCGCCCCTAGATTCAGCTTTTTTGACCAACTCATCGAACCAGCGATATCTTTCTTTAAAAAACCTGACATTTCCTTTCTTTTTCCACCGCTTAATAATCTCTTTGGCGGCTACTTGTGATCTTGGCGCGCGCCTGTCGTGCTCGCGGATCTCTCTCTTCAGACCCTTAATGCTATTCTTTAGGTCCGGATACATATTGACGACCCACTTTTTCACATTAAGCCATAAAAAACCCTTCGCGTGTACAACCTCCTTTTTATAGATGTCCAAAGCCTTCTTAACAAGCCTGAATTTATCAACGCAATTTTCTCGACCCCACTCTTGGATCTTGTCCTGGACGCTTGGATACCTGAGCACTTCCGGCCCAAACTCTGCTAAGAGATCAAAAATAACATTCTCGTTCCTTTCAATGCATGCCGACAAGTCTCGGCCGCTCCGATGCCAGAACTCAACCTCATGCTCGACAGCTACTAGATAACTGTCGAGAGTCGTTTGGACAAGATCTGTAAAAGCCTTCCTGTATTGATCGTCGGCAAGCATCGCGATAAATCTCTCTTTTGCCTTCTCCTCTTGATCGTTCGGGTCCAGGTCGCGGCGCCTCGGATCATCGGGGGCGCGGTTGCATGCTAGATAGTCCCACTTCGGGCAAAAGAAGAGCTTCGGGAAGAATTCATACTGAATATCGAGGCGCATGAGATTTCCGTAACCGGGATCTGGAGAGGCCCCGGCATCTCTGAATGACACATTAACCATGACAATTCTCCCTTAAGCAGATTAGCTATCCTCGCTCAATGTATCACCGCTAAGATTGGATTTTCAAACCCTGTCAAATTTCCTGAGACATCTTATCTGACAAGCCCCGCAAGACGGATGCAGTAAGAGAGGATAATTCGCGGTCGGCATGGCCTGAAAAAACTGTGTGCACTTTTTTAGATAAAAAGGGACATCGTATTTGGCCAGCTTCTCCACCATATTGTCATCGGAGGAAAAAAATGGATGACACAAGTAATTCCCAAGCGGGGCAATGCGCGTGCCTTATTGGGCGCGTAAATCTAAATCAAGGAGGGCTCAAATGAGCCAAGGTTTCAAGAAGTCCAACGACAAGGGGACTACACGTCCCGAAGGAGGTCGTCCGGAAACGGCCAAGGAAAAGGTCAAGGGAAGAAGGGTTCTGCCTGAAGCCCTGCGGTTAATCGATGCCCACCATGAACATGCCGTGGCTGGATGTATCGAGGCGGTCATTTCTGAGAGGTGCGGTTGGCTCGTAAGGGAGACGGCTGGAAGTTCACTATGCAAGCTCCCGGAAATCCTCGAGTGCGTCAAGTGCTGCATAAAGGGCGGCAAGCGCTTCATCGACGACGTTCCCGTCTACTTCGAACTGGACACGTCAAACGGAAACTATGTCGAGGCTCCGGAACTTTACGAGCCCATGCGGAATCCGAAGTCTAGGGCACTGCAGGAGATGCTCGCTGGCGGCGCACCTTTGTACGAACGCTACGAGCAGTTCGAGGAACAACGGCGGGAAAAGGAGAATTAAGATGAACGTTAACCACACGGATGTCGGGACGGCAACGTCCCAAGGCAGGTCGGAAGAAGCTGATCGTCGGCGGTCTTTTCACCAAATCCATGGCTCTCGCTGTTGCAAATTGAAACGTTGCGCTGCCAGCGCCGAGCTTCGGCTGAACAAGTACGCAGCAGACCTCGGCTGGTGGATAAGGGATACCGCCGGCGAGGAGTACCGCTTTCCAGAGGTCCTCGAGTGCGTCAAGTGCGGCGCGCAGGACGGCAAGCTCGTTGTTGATAATATCCCCGTCTACTTCATCTGGGACATAGAAGCTGAGGCCTACGTGGAGGCCCCGGAGCTGTACGAACACATGCAGAAGCCCGAATCGAGGAAACTGCAGGAGCTGCTTGCGGCCGGCGCAAGCCTCCGGAGGCGATACAGGCGTTTCGAGGAAGAACAACGACAAAAGGAGGCCGACAAATAACATCCGGGAGGGGGATCGGCAAGAATAACCGTCCCCCCGGCAACTTTTTCCGTTCTCTGTCTGCTCTAGGATAAAAGAGCGGAATGATGGGCCGAGTCAGGGAAGCGGACCGGTTACGCCGTCAACCTCTCCCCCGAACCCGTTCGGAGGAGAGGGGCGTTCGGTCACGCGGGCATACGGGTTAAATCTTTTAAAAAGGAAATTCAAAATGTCAAAACAAGTTAACGAAACGGAAACGCGGCAAGGCCTGGTGCCGGAATTCCAGGCCATCATCGAAAAGGGTTATGCCGGACACGAGAAACTATACGACGACGTCTGGCGCATGCAACACTTGGTCCGCTGTAAAATCCACGAGTTGGCAGTACGTAGTCCGAAATACTGGCCCAACTTCGAGAGTCCGCTCGACAAGGCCGAGGAACCGATGGACCGGGCTTTTTTCCAAGGCGTGTCCGAGGCACAGAGCCGCTGGTACAAGAAGATTGGCCCCGCCGGAGACCCACGGTGGCTGGCCGAATACTTAAAACTGTTCGGGGAACGCTACCCCGGGCACGAGGACCAGTTGTTCGACCCGTGGACCAACCGAAAACCGCAGCGATGGTATCCGAAGAAGCGGGAGAAAGCCGGGAAGTCTTCCCGGCATCAGGGCCTCAAGAGGAGGACATCATGAGCGCCAAAAAAGCAATCAATGTCAAGAGGGCTGTGTGGCCCGAAGGAGGTCGTCCAGAAACGGCCCCGGAAAAGGTCACAATGCCCGAAGATAAGATGATCGACGAAGGCCTCGCCAGAGTCGGTAAGGCCATCAACAACTTCATCTGCCTTGCCCTTAACCTCGGTTGTTGCGCCCGTTGCATCGACCATGACCTCGACATGGTGAAAAGCGACGTTTGGAAATTCGTCATGGATGATGCAGCGAGGGGCGAGGCTGGGCCTGTCTACGAGGACTGCGGTGCACATCCGCAGAGCGGGGAAGACCGCGCGGTTTCAGGGAATGGGAGGGCGTTATGAGCGCTAAGAAAATTAAGTTCGACAAAGCCTTCGTAGCAAAAACCTTTATCGACTATTGCCACAGTTCCGCCCCGTATTTTGAGAAACGTCCTGAAATACTCTACGTGATCATAATGACGCTGGCTGACGTCGCGACCGAACTCGGGATCGGTGAAGAATACCTGAGGGAAATCCGAGACCGGTATCCAAACGTTAAATTTATCCTCGACAAACTCAAAGCCGGTTGGAAACTCACGGAGGTCACGGTTGTCCGGGCAAGGAGCGCCGAAGAGGCCATTTTGAAAGCAGAGAAAATGCGGGTCCGAATAAATAGCTCAGACAGCGCGGACCTCGAGGGCAAGAGCGCAGTATAATAAGAGGTGTGAGTAAGATGAAAACGAGACGGGCTGGAAGGACGGGGACGCCTCTGTCCTCCAGCCCGTTTCGGGTCCCCGATCCGAAGAAGGACCGGGAACAAATCGTCAAGATTTCCAAGCAGAACCTCCAGGAATCCCTCGAGGAACCAGGCATTGACAACCTCGCTGACCTGGCCAAAACCTTGAAAAAGATCCGAGGAAAGAAAAAATGAACGGAATCATCTGGGTGAGAGTTTCATCGGCGGAACAGGCAAAAGGTTATTCTCCTGACGCTCAACTCAGGGAACTCCGGGAGGCAGCCGAGAAGAAGTCCATCGACATTACGAAAATATTCCAGGTCGCGGAAAGCGCCAAGGTCTCGTCATCGCGGAAACAGTTCAAGGAACTCGTTAACTTCATCGAACTGGAAAAACCTGATGTTTTAGTGACCCTGGCCATCGACCGTCTGACACGAAATCCGGAGGACTTGCACACGCTCCACAGGTTCATTGAAAACGGCCTGAAGATTTTCGTCGTGAACCAGGGGAAGATCATCAGCAAGACGTCATCCCCATCGGACCGGTTCACTTTCCTTCTCTTCGGCAATATCGCCTACCTCGACAACTTGCAGCGGGGAGAACGGGTAAAAATGGGCATGACGGAGAAAGCCCGTGGCGGAACCTATCCGTCCCGGGCTCCCGTGGGTTATATGAATATCCCAGATCCTGCCGACCCAGCAGGCCAAAGGCGTATTATCATTATCGATGCTGCAAAGGGGCCTCTCGTCAGAGCTGCTTTCGACCTCTATGCGCAGGGCGGCCATTCCCTCGCAACCCTCCGCGACGAACTCAACCGGCGCGGGCTGCGCCAGAAGTCCACGGCGAAACACCCGAACGCGCCAATGAGCATCCACGGGCTCGAAGTCATTCTAAAGAATCCGTTTTATCATGGCCTCGTCACATGGAACGGCCAGTCGTGGCCTGGAAGGCACGAGCCCCTGATCCCTGTCGAGATTTTCAACCTTGTGCAGGCCCGTCTTTCGGCGAACCGCAGTTACTCAAAGCCAGCCGCGAAAAAGAATTTCGTTTTTAAGCGGTTTCTAAAATGTGGCTATTGCCATTCGTCAATAACGGCTGAGGAAAAAATGGGGGCTCACAAGAGTGGCCCTTACGTATATTACCGGTGCACATATGGCAAAGACCGAAATTGTCCTCAGAACCACTTTCGGGAAGAAGATATAGACCAAATATTCGCTGAGAACCTGGGGCAACTCTATATCGACAAGGCCATCGCGGAAAAGATCAGGGAAGGCCTGAAACGGTCCCACGCCGCCCAGCAGGGAAGCGACAAACGGGAGTTGAAGCGGCTCCAGTCCGAGTTAACGCGGAGGACAAACCATCTCGATTTGATCTACCAGGACCGTTTGGACGGCACTATCACAAAGGAGCAGTACAAGGAAAAACAGGCCGTGATTCAACAGGAACTGCGGAACGTCCAGGCCGATATTGAAAAACTGGGCCGCATTAACGCAAAGTGCAATGAGGAGGGCTCGGCCATCATCGATTTGCTCAAAGGCTTTAAAAATACCTATCTGGCTACTGACCTTGAGGGGAAAGCCGAAATCCTTAACGTCCTCGTCGACAGGGCAACCCTCAGGAACGGCGACCTCTTCATTACCTGGAAAAAGCCCTTCGACCTCCTGTTCATTCTCGGTGAAGGGGTTCTAAAAACGCGGGCTTGGCAGGGCCACGGGGATTCGAACCCCGGTCTGATGGCTGAGAACCACCTGTCCTGGGCCTCTAGACGATGGCCCCGCAAGGGCCAACAAAAATAGCAGAATCTCCCCGGCCTGTCAATCGGGGCGCGAGGCCTATCGCCGGCCGGCCAGGAGCATTTTCGCGGCGGTTTCTCCCCCGTTCGTCCGGAAGATCATCGGCTGGGGCCGGTCCAGGCCCTCCACGAAGTCCGGCGCGTTCTCCCACCTGTAGTTGAGGACCAGGGCGTAGTCCGAGAAATGCTGCCAGCGCCGCCGGGCGAGGCCCGTCACCATGTGGAAGTGGTTGGCCGGCATCCCCATCTTGGCCAGGTTCGCCGGGACGTGGTCGAACGTCAGGAACGTATGCGGCCAGGTGTAATCCGAGGCGTGACAGACTCTTTCGGCGAGCTTGGCCGGGAGCTCGACGCTCTGGGCCTCGTCCTGGACCATGGTGAACATCCCGCTGAGGTCCGAGTAGGCGATCCGGCCGGCCATCCCGTGGATCCCCTTTGGCGACAGGTAACTGACCGAGAACCCGAGCCCGGGGAAGTAATATTCAACGGCCTTGAACAGGAACCATCTCTCGCCGTAATCGAGCGAAGCCGAGCCGGAATTGTCGCCGTCGATGAAGCCGCGGACCATCCAGGGCTCGTTCCTGACCTTCTCCAGGTTGATGCCCAGGGCCCGGGCGTTCCGCTCGATCTCCCAGGGCTCGTAGACCTTGCGGAAATCCATGAACAGGGTCGGGTTGCCGCCCGAGAGATAGCAGTAGGCGATCATGGTCAGGAGCCCCTGGATGTCGTTCTCGGTGGCGAACGGGACGACGGCCTTCTTTCCCGTGTGGTCCTCGGACGAATTGAACAGGGATTCGGCGATGTCGGCCGTCGGGAGCGGGATGCCGCGCCGGTCCGAGCCCCAGGCGAGCTGGTTCGTCCAGCCGCCGCCGACGGCGTTGACGTCCCTCAGGTAATTCCGGATGATCAGGTAGAGGGCCAAACCCTCGTCGAGCTTTGCCCTGTCCGCCGCCGAGAGCGCCGGGGCTTTGGCCTCCGAGCCGGTGTAGACGGCCCGGCTGAGCGTTTTGATCTCGTCGGTATTGGTGAAGATCCGGCCTTTGAACTTGACATTGACGACCCAGTCGCGGAGCGCCTTGAGCTCCTTGGGGTCGTAGCCGCCCTTCTTCTGGAGCATATCGGCGAAGAGCTTCATGGACTCCCGCGTGCTCTCGAGCCCGAAGAACCGCCGGGCCGCGTGGACGTGGTTGAGCGCCGTCTCCATCTGCATGGAGTCGGTGTCAACGGCCAGGTAACGCCGGCCCCGGAGGGCGACTCTCGTCAGGACGGCGTAGGCCAGGTCGACGATCTCGTCCCGGGTTTTCCCGTCGAACTCCGGGGTCATCCCCGTCTCGGGCATGGAGCCGATGACCATGGGGCAGAGCCGGCCCGTCTGGGCGTAGGCCCCGACCAGGGCGTCGATGCCGACGACCCCAGGCTTTGGGGCGTTATTGCCGCCGACACAGGCGATCGGTGTCGTCGGCGAGAAGTGGGCGGTCAGGGCCATGGCCGTCTTTCCCGGGAAAAACCAAGTATCGGGAACGATGAAGATCCCGCCGGCCCCGGCCTCCATCAGCTCCTGGGCCCCGGCATCGGCCGTCCGCTCGCTGTCCACGAGGCGGGAGCAGCTGAAGATATTGGGAGCGCTCCCGTCGGGGAGACGCAGCCTCTTGCCCAGCAGGCCGGCCGTCATCTTCCCGATGTTGAAGGCCCTTGTCCTCGATTCCTCGTCGATCCGGGGGTCGCAGGGGACGAAAATCCCGAGGGTCGGAACTCCCGGCTTTTTCTTGCCGACGTACGGCATGGCTCCTCCTTTGGGGGCTAGATGTACTCGATCGTGGCCGGCGGCTTGGGCGTGAGCTCGTAGGCAACGCGGCTGACGTCGGGGACCTCTTCGGTGATCCTCTTAGCCATCCTGGTCAAAGTTTCAAAGGGGATGGGCGTCGGCTCGGCCGTCATGGCGTCCTTGCTCTCTACCGAACGGATAATGATGATATTGCCGAAGGTCCGCTTCCCTCCCGAGATCCCCGTGCCCTTGTCGGCGAGAAGGACGGCGAAGGCCTGGAAGGGTTTGAGCGGGGCCACTTCCTCCTCGACGATCACCGTGGCCGCCCGCACAAGGGCCACGCGCTCCGGCGTCACCTCGCCGATGACCCGGGTCGCCAGGGCCGGGCCGGGGAACGGCATCCGGTTGTAGATCTTCTCTGGCAGGCCGAGCTCCTTGGCCACGACCCTGACCTCGTGCTTGAAGAGCTCCTTGATGGGTTCGACAACCTTGAACCCGAAGCCTTTCTCGGGGTCGATGCCGATCTGCTCCAGGATGTTGTGCTGGGTCTTGACCCCCATCTGGGTCTCGATGATGTCGGCCGCGATCGTCCCCTGGACGAGGAAAGGGGCCTTGCTTTTGAGGACCTCCCGTCCGAAGGAGCTGTAGAACGCGTAACGGAAGGCCTTGCGTTTTTCTTCCGGGTCGGTTTTGCCCTTGAGGGCGGCGAAGAATTCGTTCTTGGTGTTGACGATGTCCACCGTGATCCCCAGGCCCTTGAAGATCTTGGCGACCTCCTGCGGCTCGCCGGCCCTCATCAGGCCGTTATCGATGAAGACGCTCTTGAGCTGGGAGCCGAGGGCGCGGTGCGCGAGGACCGTGCAGGTGGAGCTGTCGACGCCGCCCGACAGGGCCGAGATGGCTTTCGCCTTCCCGACCGTCCTCCCGATCTCCTCGACCTGGGTTTCGATGAATTTCTTGACGTTCACGAGCACCTCCCTCTCTCCCATTTTCCTCATCATACAGATTTCGATGGTTGGGGTCAAACCCCGTAAGAAGCGCCCATTTGGAGATTTGCCCCCCATAAAAGATTAGCCGCCGCCGGAGGGAGGGCCCCCTTTGCGGGTGAGGGCGGGGGGCGATTTATCCCCCTCCGATTAGCCAGGAAAGACGATTGACCGCCGGGAAGGTCCCGGCGACCATAGGGCCATCGCAAGGAGGGCCTCATCCAAGGCTATTGCGAGAAATGGAGCGGGATTACGGGGATTCCTCTCCAGGCCCTCCTTGCCTCCTTTCACCTCCTCAAAATCCGGGAACGGGTCAAGGGACCCGTTCACCGGTTTGATAAGTCGCTCCCTCCCTGCTAAACTAGAAGAGGCAGGCTGTGCGGCCTTGCCCAGGAGTGACCACGATGAGAAAAATCGTCAGCGTCTTGGTGGTTTTCGGCTTCGTCCTCTTCAGCGTGAATTGCGTCACCACCGACAACGCCGAGCAGGGCGCCCTCGTCGGGGCGGCGGGTGGGGCCATCGTCGGCAGCCTCATCGGCAACTCCACGGGGGACGCGATCCTTGGCGCGATCATCGGGGCGGCCATCGGCGGGGCCGCGGGCGCCTATATCGGCAGCTACATGGACCGGCAGGCGGCTGAGATGCGGCAGGAAGTCCCGGGCGCGGAAGTCGATCGAGTTGGCGAAGGGATCCGCGTTACGTTCGACGTCGGCCTTTTCTTCGAGGGAGGCGGTTTCGAGCTCCGCCCGGCCGGTTGCGAGACCCTGGCCGGATTGGCCGTCATCCTCAACCGGTATCCCGATACCCACGTTTTCATCGAAGGCCCGGCCTACGTTCCCGGGCGGTACGAACCGGACGTCGCCCTCTCCGAACGCCGCGCCAGGGCGATGGCTGACTTCATGGGCAGCCGGAACGTGCGGGCTGACCGGTTCACGGCCAGGGGGTACACCCGGACGGACTCCGGTGGCCGGAGCGATTCGACCGGCGCCCGACTCCAGAACAAGCGAGTTGGCCTGGCCATCATGGCCAACGATAATCTGAAAAGGACGGCCCGAAGCCACGTCCGATGAATCGTGTCATCCGACACCGGATGATGTCCCGGGCAGGATGAAGCCCTTCAAAAGAGGGGCTTCCGGCATCTTCGGCTCTGCCCGGCGGCTTCAGGCGCGGGGGGCCGGCTCTTCCGAAATGATCTTCTCGATCTCCGAATAAGCTTTCTTCAGGATCTCGCCGATCCGGCGAAGCTTCTCGCCGTTCATGCCGCGGGCCCTCCGTCCGATGAGCCTTCCGAGGTCGCGGATCTCGCCCATGACGTCCCGGAACTGGTCCCGGAATTCGGCGCTCCAGAACTCCCAGCCCTCTCTTGTATGGCCGGGCCCGCTACCGGGCCAGGCCCGGTCATGGATATCGTCCACGTTCTTGGCCTGCTCGGCCAGGAATTTCCGGCCTTCCTCGGTGATCGTGTAGACGCGCTTCACCTCCTGGCGGTCGGACGTGACATAGCCCGCCTCCTCGAGATATTGGAGGGTGGGATAGACCGTCCCCGGGCTCGGAGAGTAGAACCCGTGGAATTTCTCCTCAAGCTCGCGGATGATCTCGTAGCCGTGCTTGGGCTTGTCCTTGAGCAGGTCGAGGATCACGTACTTGAAGTCGCCCTTATGGAACATGCGCCCCGGGCCCCAATGACGAAAATGATAGCTGTCAAACATGCCTCTCTCCTTTCATATCTGATAAATAAATAAAGACATATCAACGATATATCTTAATATATCTTTTTTATCCTGTCAAGAGCCTCCAAACAGCCGACCACGACCGACGAGCATAATCCCCGCTCATGGTCGCTTCTTCGCCATAACCTTCTGTTCCGAAGCGGGAGCCCTTCCTCCGAGAGACCGCTTGAACTCCTTAGCCTCCGTGACAGGTAGCTTCTGGGTTTCCCCCAGCTCTTGCATGGCCCGTGGATTTATTATATTTTTCCGATTAACTCCGTCCGAGGAAGGTCGCGATGAACAAAACGGGCATGTCGAGCACTGAGCCTCTTTTTGGCCAAATCAGGGGGAATTGATATAATGGACGCATCTTGACGTTCCAAGCACGCCTTGGAGAACGATGAGCGCGTCCGATTGTTGGCTGGAGGTATGATGAACAGATCAACCGCGGCTCTCCTCAGAAAAAGCGTCCCGGCGGGCCTTGCCATCGGCCTCATTTTCGGCCTTGCCGTTTCCCACGCCCGGGCCCAGTACCGGAGCCAGGACAGGATGCGTGGCCGGCCGCCCGCGACGTTGAGCGTCCCCGGCGAGCACAGCATCAATCTCGACGATAACTGGTTCCTCCAGTCGTCGGAAAAGGTCAAGGGCGCCGGAGAGCAGATTTCGCAGCCGGGCTTCAGGATCGAGGGCTGGTATCCGGCCGTCGTTCCCTCCACGGTCATGGGCACCCTCGTCGAGAACAATATGTATCCGGACGTTTTCTTCGGTGAAAACCTTAAGGCCGTGCCCGAACAGCCGTTCCAGGTCTCCTGGTGGTACCGGCGTGAGTTTGTCGTCCCGGGGAGTCCCGGCACGCGCCGCGTCCGCCTCGAGTTCGACGGCATCAACTACCGGGCCAACGTCTGGCTCAACGGCAAGAAGGTCGCTGACGCCGCGACAACGTTCGGCGCCTTTCGGAGATTCTCCATCGACGTGACGGGGACGGCCAAGGCGGGCGACCGGAACGCCCTTGCCGTCGAGGTCTTCCCGCCCCGGAAGGGCGACTTCAGTATCGGCTTCGTCGACTGGAACCCCAAGCCGCCCGACAACAGCATGGGGCTCTGGCGGGAGGTCCGGCTCCGGACCACGGGCGACGTCGCCGTCAACTTCCCGTTCGTCGTGACCAAGCTGAACCTCGACACTCTGAAAGAGGCCCGGCTCACCGTTTCCGCAGAGCTCGAAAACAGTTCGGCGAACCCCGTTTCGGGAACGTTCGAGGGCCGGATCGGGGCCCTCCGGTTCAGCGAAGACGTGAAGCTCGGGCCCAAGGAAACCAAGAAGGCCGTCCTCACCCCGGACAGCCATCCCGAGCTCATCATCAAGGACCCCCGGGTCTGGTGGACCCACGACCTGGGAAAGCCCGAGCTCTATCAGCTCATCCTCACCTTCCGGCAGAAGCCGGCTAAGGCCATGGCCTTGGCTGAAGCCAAGCCCGCGGCCGAAAGAAAGCCCGAGGAGAAGGCCCCGGAGAAAGGCCAAGAGAAGGACGCCGGGAAAAACGTGCCAGGCCCTTGGGACGGCGGCCGCGGACGTCTCGCTTTCCTCGGCCGGGACCCCTACTCCGACGTCCGGGTTGTCCGCTTCGGCATCCGGGAGGTCTCAAGCTATCTCAACGAGCAGGGCCACCGGGGCTTCAAGCTGAACGGCAAACAGGTCCTCGTCCGCGGCGGCGGCTGGGTCGACGACCTCTTTCTCGACAACCGTCATCCGAAGCTCGAATCCGAAGTCCTCTATGCCAAGCAGATGAACCTGAACGCCCTCCGGCTGGAGGGGTTCTGGGGCACGGGCGAGGACCTCTACAACCTCTGCGACGCCAACGGGATCCTGCTCATGGCCGGCTGGAGCTGCCAGTGGGAATGGGAGAACCTGGTCGGAAAGCCGAACGATGAATTCGGCTGCATCAAGGACCCCGCGGACATCCGGCTCGTCGCCGACTCCTGGCGGGACCAGGTCAAGTGGCTCCGCAACCACCCGAGCATTTTCGTCTGGATGGAGGGGAGCGACACGAACCCCCGGCCCGAGCTCGAAAAGGAATACATCGCCATCCTCAAGGAGGACGACCCGACGCGCCCGGCCGTCATCTCCGCCAAGGACCGGACGAGCGCGCTGACCGGCAGATCCGGCGTTAAGATGGCCGGCCCCTACGATTATGTGCCGCCCGTCTACTGGTACGTGGATACGGAGAACGGCGGCGCCTTCGGCTTCAACACGGAGACCGGCCCGGGGCCCCAGGTCCCCCCGCTCGAAAGCCTCAAGAAGATGATCCCGGAGAAGGACCTTTGGCCGATCGGCCCCGTTTGGTATTACCACTGCGCCCGGAACGAGTTTTTCGGCCTGAAGCGCTACAATCTGGCCATGGACAACCGCCTCGGCCCGGCCAAGGACCTCGCGGATTACGCGACCAAGGCCCAGTTCCTGAACTATGAGGGCATGCGGGCCATGTTCGAGGCTTTCGTCGCGAACAAGCCCAAGGCGACGGGGATCATCCAGTGGATGGAAAATTCGGCCTGGCCGAAGCTCTGGTGGCAGCTGTACGACTACGACCTCAATCCGAACGGGGCCTTCTACGGCGCCCGGAAGGCTGGCGAACCCCTCCATCTCATCTACAATTACGGGACAAGAGACGTCGTGGCAGTCAACAACTCCCTCGAACCCGCCGAAAAAATGAAAGCCGTCATCAGGATCTACGATCTCGACCTCAGGGAGAAGTATTCCAAGACCGTCCCCCTCGGGCTCCTGGCCGACGAGGTCAGGAAGATCGACACCCTCCCCGACCCCCAGGGAATGACCTCGGTCTACTTCGTCGACCTCCGGCTCTTCCGGGAGAAGGACGTCATGGTCGACACGAACTTCTACTGCCTGTCGACAAAGCCGGAAACCCTCGATTATTCCAAGAACGAATGGTTCGTGACGCCGGTCAAGGACTACGCCGATCTCACGGCATTATCGAACCTGAAACCCGTCCAGCTCAAGGTCAGGGACAAGTTCTCCCAGGACGGAGCGCGTTATACGTTCATGGTCGAGCTCGAGAATCATACTCCCGGCCTGGCCCTCCAGGTGGAGCTCCGGGTCGTCCGCGACAGCTCCGGCGAAGTCGTCCTGCCGATCTTCCTGGACGACAATTACATCACCCTGCTCCCAGGCGAGAAGCGGAAGATCGCGGGTATCTTCGCCACGGAGGACCTCCGCGGCGAGCAGCCGGTCCTCAAGGTCAGGGGCTGGAACGTCAAGGATTAAGGGTCGCGGCATGGCGCGCCCGAAGACCCCGGCGATCGTCGCCCGGGCGTTCGCCGTTCTCCTGGCGGGCGGCTCCGTCTGCCTGCCGGCCGCCGCCCCCCTCCGTGACCCCTGCCGGGCATTCGCCTGTGACCAGGGCGGGATCGTCCGCGGTGTCACATCGTCCCGACGGCTGGCTCTGGTCTTTACGGGAGGGCCATTCGCCGACGGAGGCGGGCATATCCGGGCCGTTCTCAAGAAAAGAGGCATCCAGGCAGGCTTCTTCTTCACCGGCGACTTCTATCGCACCCCGGAATTCCAGGGCCTTATCCGCGGCCTGGCCGCCGACGGACATTACCTGGGACCCCACTCGGACAAACATCTCCTTTATTGCGACTGGAACGACCGGGCCAAGACCCTCGTCACGAGGGAAGACTTCCGGAAAGATCTCCTGTCCAATTACCGTGCGATGGAGAAGTTCGGGATCACGGAGGACCGGGCCCCCTATTTCATCCCGCCTTACGAATGGTACAACGCCGAGATCGCCGGCTGGGCCCGGGAGATGGGGCTCGTCCTCCTCAACTTCACGCCCGGGACGTCCTCGAATGCCGACTACACGACCCCGTCTATGAAGGAATATCTTTCTTCAGAGGCGATCTACGGCCGGATCCTGGCCTACGAGAGAAAGGACCCCAAGGGCCTCAATGGGTTCATCCTCCTCATCCACATCGGGACGGACCCGGAGCGGACCGACAAGCTCTACCTGAAGCTCGATGACCTCGTCGCCGAGCTCGAAGGGCGCGGATATTCGTTCGCCCGGATCGACGAGTTGCTGAAAATCCAAAAGTAAACGGACACAGGAGGGATATCCCGGAGAAAACATTGAGCGCGACGCGGGCCCGGGTCCGCTTATTTCTTTTTTAGGGACTCGACGAGGGCCTTGATCTTTTCCTGGTTGGGACTGAGCTCGAGCGACCTCGTCCAGGCCTTGAGGGCCTCTCCCCTGTTCCCGAGCTGGAAGTAACACGTTCCGAGGTAATTCAGGATGTCGATGTTCATCCCGTAGCGGGAGATATAGCTCGTGTAATAGGTCAAGGCTTCCTGGAATTGGTTGAGGGCGTGGCAGGCCTGGCCGAGGAGGGCCAGGACTTCGGCCGACGGCTCTTCGCCGGCGGCCAGGGGGAGCAGGATCTCCTTGGCCCGCGCGAAATCGCCCTGCCGGAAGAGGACCTGGCTGTAGGCTAGGGCGAAGTCCGGGCGCTGGGGGCTCCTGGCATAGGCCTCCGCCAGCCTGGTCCCGGCCTCCGTCAGCTCGCCCTTGTTGAAGTACTGGAGGCCCGTCGCATAGAGGTATTCCTCCCTTTTCAACGAGGGCATGACCTTGGAAATGACCATGGGCCTGGGAAATACGGGCACGGTGATGACTTCGAAATTTTCCTTCCGGCCGGCGACCTCGCGTCCCTTCGCTCCGACGAGGGACACAGCGACCTGGTAGTAGCCCGGCGGGAAGCTCGCGAGGTCCTGGATCTCGACGAAATCGTCCCCCTGGCCAAAATCGCCGATCTTCTTCTGCCTTTCGGAAAAGGGCTTGTCCTCCTTGAAAAAGGCGAACCGGAGCGAACCGGAGGCCCTGATCTCGTCGGTCAGGCCGTAGACCTGGAAAAAGATGACCAGGGTGTCCTTCGTCCCGAAGGATTTCCTGGACTGGCAGAGGATCTGCTCGCTCCCGACCTTGAACGGGACGCGTTCCTCGGACCCGGCCGGCATATTTTCGGCCCGGTAGGCCAGGAGAAGGGGGGTCATCTGCGGAGCGGATATTTCCCCGGGGATGACGATCTTTCCCTCCGCGCTGCTGAATTCCTTGGAGGCCAGGTTTTTCAGCAGGAGGTCGAAACTGTAACTCCCCGGAGCCAGGGGGAACATGTCCTGGAGGGAGATCGACTGGGCCCGGACGGCCTGGAGCGCCTCCGGCGTCAGGGTGAACGGAAAATCCCGGTCGAACTGGTAAACGGTCCGGCCGGCCGAGTCCGAAACCCGGCCCGTCACCTGGAAGCGAACGTCGTACTTCCCCCCGGCGTCCTCCACGGAGATTTTGCCGGGCTCGATCGAATAATGGACCATGAAGACGCCGGGCGCGTCCCGGATGACCTGGAGGCTGGCCTCGCTCGGGACGTAGTTCGCGGTGTACTCGACATCGACGAAATCCTTGTATTTCAGGATCGCGTCGGCGTAGGCGTCCTCGACCTTTTTCTGGGGCGAAGCGAAAACCGTGGCCAACAGGCGGGTGGAGGCCAGGCTGACCGACCCCGGCCTCGTCTGTTCCCCCGGGATCAGGCTGAGCGTCTGGTAGGCGAGGTTCGGCTCGTACTTCTTGAGGGTATTATAGGCGTCCTCGGGGTTATCGTCGCTGACGAAAACGTCGGCCAGAAGGCTGACCGGGCCGTCCTGGGCGGGCGAGTACAGGACATAATCGCCGATCCCGTTCCTCTTGAAGAAGACGATGTTGAAGGCCGGCGGCAGCCCCAGGGCCGGATCCCCCATGTAGAACCAGACCTCGACCGGATAGACGTCCTGCACCTGGTCGTAGCTCTCGACGTGCTTCGGCGGGCCGAGGACGATATAGACGCGGCCGCGGTCGGTTTTCCATCCCGGCAGCAGCGAGCTCCGGCCGTAGACGTCGTTGGCGTACTTGAGGCGCTGGTAATGCTCCTCGCGGAATTCGTTGCGCGGCGTCCCGGGGTTGGGGTCCCGCTGTTTCCAGAAGGCCTCGATGAAGATGTCCCGCTCCTTGTCGGTCTGGAGATGGAGGAAGATGTCGCGCTCGTGCGGCGTGATGATGTAGACGACCTCCTCGTCCAGCCATTTTTTATAACGTTCGGGGAGCGCGATTTTCGCCTGGGTCCGGGCGGCAAGCGGGACAACCAGAAAGAGAAGGATCAGGGCGGAGCCGAGCTTTCTGGCCATGGGATTCCTTCCCTTTTAATGTAGCGGATTTGCCCCTTTTTAACAACCCGGGGGAGAAAAAAAGAGCCTGGAGGGCGTCTGGCCCTCCAGGCTCCGGAGATCGAAAAGTGCTGCGGCCTAGAACTGGTAGAGGAAGCTGATCCTGAAGGTGCGGGGGTCGAGGATCGCGTTGACTCTTCCGAAATTCCACTGGTAGTCGAGACTGGTCGGGGTGTTCGCGTTAAAGAGGTTGAGGACGTCCAGGATGACATTGAAGGACCCGTAATTCGCCATCCTGAAGGTCTTCTCCAGCCTGAAGTCGACGATGGTCTGGGTCGGGAGGTACAGGGGGTGGGTGGGGTCTTCTGCGACGATCGAGCCGATGCCGCTGCCGATGATGCCGCCCGGGGGATTGTTGCTATAGGAATGGATCGGGATATCGTCCATGAGCTCCCAGACGGGACGGCCGGTGTGCAGCCGGAAGCGCAGGCCAAGGTCGAGCTCGACCTTGGGGATCGTGTAGGAGCCGGAGACCTTGAGCTCGAACTTGGGCGTGAAGGGCAGGGGGCCGGTCATGTTGTTGATCGTGTAGTTCAGGGTGCTCATCCAGTTGTTGTCCTCGACCATCGGGCCTTCAAAATTCATGTCCTGAGAATAGATGCGGTTGGCCATGCCGGTCGAATGGGAATAGAGCAGGGAGGCCAGGGCCTGCCAGCGGTTCGAATACCTCTTGTTGAAGACGAGCTGGTAGCCCTGGTAATCGCGCTTCGCTTTGGCGCCGAGGACCGATTCGATGGCCGACATGTTCATGACCTGGTAGCCCGAATGCTGGCTGATCCACAGGAGATCCGCATTGTCGATGACGCCGTCTCCGTTGTAGTCGAGCCACTTGATGCTGTAAAGCTGGACGGTCTTGCCGTCCAGGGTCGTGAACGGGACGCGGTCGTAGGTCCACATCTGCCCGGTATCAGTGCGGATCGGGACATTGGCGAAGAGATTGCCCGAGTGCTTGTAAATGAAGGTGCCGCTGACCGAGAAATCCTTGAGGACCTCCCGTTCGAAGTTCAACGTGAACTGGTCCGAGAACTGGTCCTTGAGGCCCGGGGTGACGTTGAGCTGCCAGGAGTAGAAGTTCTGCGGAGGCAGGGTTTCCTGAAAGTACGGCGTCATCCCGTAGACTTGGCGGGCCGCATTCTCGGTCTCTTGTGTATCAATGTAACCGTCGCCGTTCGCGTCGGCGATGTCCCAGGGGACCGAATATCGCTGGTAGACGCGAGTCACGAGGGGGCAATCCGGCCCGTACCGCCTAAGGTATTCGACCGTGATCGGCATGTAATAGCGGCCGAAGCTCGCTCGGACGACGGTTTTGGCGTCCTTCGTCAGCATGTAGCTCAGGCCGAGGCGGGGCGACAAGGTCTTGAAGTCGAAGATGTTGGCGCTGTCGGCCCGGACGCGGAGGACCGTCGGATTGGCGATGTCGCTGGGTGTCGTCAGCGGCTCGTATTCATATCCATGGCCGTACTTCGCCGTCATCCGGTCGAAGCGGAGGCCGAGGTTGACCGTCAGCCGCTTGACCGGCGACCACTGGTCGTCGAAGAAGAAGGCCAGGGAGTCCGACGTGCCGACGGTCAGGAAGGGGTTGATGTGGTCCTGGTAATTATAGAAGATGAGGCCCGTGTCGCCGTAGGTCTGCTGCATATAAGAGACAGACTGGTTCCAACGGTACGGATAAAGGAAGTTGACATAGTTCTGGAAGTAGCCGCCGAGGGAGTTGCTGCGCCCCCTCGTCCACTGGGCGCCGAACTTGATGTCATGCTCGCCCAGGAAGTTCTCGGCATAGTGCGAAACGTCGGCCTGGATGGTCTGGCGGTTGGAGTGCCAGCCTTCGATGTACGGAAACGCTCCGTTGATGCCGTAGCTCGCCCACTTCCACCAATTGATGTAGCCGGGATGGTCGGGAGCGTCCGCGGGGAGGTGCGGCGTGTCGTTCGTCGAGAAGCCAAGATACTTGGCGGTGAGGATCGTCGTGCTCAAGGGAAGCCATTGCCACTGGCCCGATACGGTGTTGTTCTTGCTGGCCGTACCGTAGCTCATGCTCGTGTCCCACTCCGGCTGGCTGCCCCAGCTTTCCCCGTCGCCATCGCTGCCTTCGTTATGGTAGGAGACCCAGGCCCGTTGGTTCCTGAAGGGCTCGGCCGAGATCTTCAGGTCGGCGAAGCGTGACCAGCTGTGGGAAACGAGGTCCCAGCGCGGCCGGGTGCCGGCGGAATTGAGGTAGTCGAAGGCCCCGAAGAACCAGACCTTGTCCGTGACGATCGGGCCGCCGAAGGTCGCGTTCAGCTCGTAGTCATGGTTGGGAGGGCCGCTGTAGAGGACGACGCTCGGATCGACGTAGAGCCAGGACGTTCCGTAGGTGCTCGTGGAAGATGGCGCGTTGCTCGTCCTCCACCCCCCGAGATCGTAATAATAAGAGGCATTGCCGTGGAATTTATTGCTGCCGGACTTCGTCAGGACGTCGATCGCGGCGCCCGAGAAGCTCCCGTATTCGGCCTTCGAGCCAAGGGACACGACGCGGACCTCTTCCACGGCGTTGTAATTGACCTTGACGAGCGTGCCGAAAGAAGATCCGCGCGGGTTCGTCGCGTTGACGCCGTTGACGAGGAAGACGTTCTCATTGGAGGCGCCGCTGTAGGCCGTGGGGCTGGGCATCTGCCCGCCGGAGCTTCCGTGGTCGAACATCCCCGGGGTCGTCAGGGACAGGTCATAGAACGCGTCGCGGCTTGTCGGCAGCTTGGCGATCAGCGCCTTTTCCAGACGGGAATCGACCGTCGACGTCTTGACGTCGACGATCGGGCTAGCGCCCAAGACCGTCACGGTTTCCTCGATGGCTCCCACCTGGAGCACCGGGTTGACCTCGATGACTTTGCCCGCCCCGAGATCGAGATCTTCCCGGATGAACGTCTTGAAACTGGGCATGCTCGCCGTGAGGGTGAACTTTCCCGGAGGCACGTCGAGGAACACGTAACCCCCTTTGGCCGAGGTCACCGTCGACCGTTTGCCCATGATGCTGGGCCCTTTGAGCTCGACCGCCACTCCGGGAAGCGGCTCGCCTCTATCGTCCGTGATCGTGCCCGTGATCTTGCCTTCCAGGACGGACTGGGCCCGGGCGACCGGCACGTTGACGACGGCGAGGCAAAGTGCGAAGACACAAATCAAGATGAGGATTTTTTTTGGCATCTGCGTGACTTCTCTCCTGTCTTCACTGGTTTCACGCAATCCTTGTCTCCGCCGGGGCAGCCGGCGAAAACCCCCTTCCCCCAATGCTGTTCTATCGTTTTGTCGCGCGCACCTCCTTCTACTCTAATGATATGGTTTTCCGTTGTGACGACAGCTCATGGAAATGCCTTCAGAAGCAGGCCCTCCTCCCCAAAAATATATCTTATTTTTATAACTTCTGCGAAGGCCTTGTCAAGCCCCCGGACATCCTGCGGCGAGGCCGGGCCTATTTCTTGATCTGCTCCTTTAAGTTCGTGATCAGCCCGTCCAGGAATTTGACATGCTCCGGGTCGGTCAAGAAGCCGGCCTTGGCCTTCTCAAGATACTCGACGGCCTTCGGGAAATTGGCCTGATGAGCATAGCAACGGCCGGCCATCTCCAGGGCCGCGGGGTCGTCCGGCTTCAGGCTGAGGGTCTTTTCGAAAAGAGCCAGCGCCTCTTCGATGCGGCTCATCCCGAACAGGATCACCCCCGCGTAGAAGGGGCTGTCGGGGTTCGCGGGGTCGAGCTCGATCGCCCTCTGATAGAACTCGAGGGCTTTCTCGGGTTCCTTCTGCTGCTGATGGCAGACCCCCAGCTGGTAATAGGCCGGGGCGAATCTCGGGGCCAGGGCGGTGACCTGGAGGAAAGCCGCCGAGGCCTCGGCGAGCATGTTCTTCCTGAGGTAGGCCAGTCCGATCAGGTAGAACGCGTTGGAGTCTCGGGGATTCTTCTGCAGGACGGCTTTCAACGGGGGAATGGCGCCGTCATAATCGCCCAGGCGGATCTTCTCGAGGGCCGTCTTCACTCCGGACTCGGCCGCTTTCAAGCGCTGGCTTTCCTGGACGACTTCCTGACTGACCATGGTGACGGGCGGGATCTCGACCTTTTCCAGGGCGGGCTGGGGGGTCTCGAACTTCCACTCGTCCTCTTTCATGGCATAGCCGTCTTTCTTGAAGACGACCTTGTAAACCCCGTGCGGCAGGCCGACGAACTTGAACTGTCCGTCTTTTTTCGTCATCATATTGTAGCTGCGGCTGGTCGCGACGTCCCGGAGGTTGATCTCGACGCCCTCCAAGGGTTTCTTCTGGGTGTCGATGACTTTCCCGTAGAGATAGTACTCCCGGTACTGGCCGAAGCCGGCCGGGGCCAAGGCGAGGCCCGCCAACAGGACCAGTGCTGCCGGGAGCTGGGGCCTTCGATATCTCATGACTCACTCCTTTTTGGATGCGTATGATCCGGCCTTTCGCAGGGCTTCGTTCATCCTCTCCGGGTCGTGCTTGCGGTTA
>Ga0187858_10000739_pt1 | contig 38880 bp, 59 predicted proteins | sample June2016WEW_8_15_FD_133015 | JGI IMG/M metagenome (GOLD analysis project Ga0187858, IMG submission 133015) | Peatland microbial communities from SPRUCE experiment site at the Marcell Experimental Forest, Minnesota, USA - June2016WEW_8_150 | ecosystem: Environmental > Terrestrial > Soil >...
ATTGGTTACATTTGTCTGTGCCGTGGTGACAGCCAGTTTGGCATTTGCAATGGCTTCAGGGGAAGTCAGCTGGGCCAGGTTCTCCTGGGCGGTGACAAGGTTGGTTTCCAGGGTACTCTGGGTCACGGGTGCTAGAAACAGGCTGGCCAGGACTCCCCCTGTTTTGATCTGGTCTCCAGGCTCTACGTTGACAATGCCAATGGTACCGGTGTTTTGCCATGTCAGGACAGCAGTCTGGTTGGAACGGACGGTTCCCGTTGCGCCAACAGTCGCAGTCAGGATACCCTTCTCTGCTTGAACTGTCTGGTATTGGGTCGTTGCCGGGTTGGTATTGCGCGATGTGAAATACCAGACTCCGATCCCAGCAACCACGACAACCACAACCAAAATGATCATCCAGGTTCTCGCCCGGTTATTCTTCGGTTTATTGGATTGTTTATTCATTTTTTACTTCCTCCACCAAGAAATTTAGATTCATGGTTCACTTCGAGTTAGAAGTGTACCGACAAATTGTGAATTGAATGTGAAGAGTAAATACAAAACTTGCGCAGATAATAATCCGGATAAGCTCAGAATCATCCAAGTTAACGAAACTGGCTGACTTTTTATTCGGAAATCGGCCCGGCAAGCTTAAAGGTGACAATGGTCCTGCCGGGCGGGATGGCTCGCAATTCATCGGGTGTTGGCTCGCGATCATTTAAATGACCCATCATCTTTCCTTTTCTCCTCTATCATCCCCCCCTCCAGGAAGGCCATCAACCGGTCTATATCCAAAGATGGATTTCCCGTCAGAGTGGGATCCATGATCCGAAAGATGAGTGACATCTGCAGGGCGCTTAAATAGCTGGCCAGATTCTCCATGGGAAGATCGGTGCGAATTTCGCCCCGCTCCTGCCCATAGCGGATAACCTGGGCGTAAAACTCTTTCTGGTCCACTCCGGATGAATAAGCGGGGCCCGGACGATAATCCTTTGCCGCTTCTCGCACGAACGCCTGAATTACATCCGGGTATTCCCGCAGGGTTTCGCTCATTTTGGTAAACATAAAGCGAAAAACCTGCCAGACCGTAGGCTGGGTACTCAGGTACTTGCTAAGCTGGGGGAGGATCTTTTGCTCCACAATCTCCTGTCCCCAGGGTAGCAACAGGGCTTCCTTGGATGGGAAATAATTGAACAAAGTACCCCGGCTGATTTCCGCTTTTTCAGCGATGTCATCCATCGTGGTAGAGTGATAGCCGCAAGTTTTGAATAACCCTGAGGCTGCCGAGATAATGCGCTGCGTAACGCGCCGCCTGTTTCTTTCTCGCAAGGGTACTTGATCCATATTGGCCTCTCCGGCTGATACGTTCCCGCTTGTGATTATTCCCACACAAGATACCCGGCACTCGATCGGTAGATCTTTCGACCGACCTTCCTCCATGATAAAGCGGGAATAGTTTATACTTAGTACATATTTATACTTAGTATAATACTTTCTGTATAGAATGTCAATGACAATTGTTTTGATGTTCTCTGGGGAACGACGCCTATTAAGACTTTTGACAAAACCTGAAAGAGCTTGAAGCCCTCTGCCCAAGGATGGCAGAGAGATCCTGGCGCTACCAATCATCCTGTAAATCCAGTACTAGATTCCTCAAAAACAGGTTACTTGATAGAATTTTTATACAAATTACATTGTGATAATCGTCGCAAGCAATAATGACATAGTAACCTGTGTATCCACTCCAAGATTGAGTATGATGTATATCAAATTAGTGTGAGTTTGTCGGTATTGGCCGGAGGCAACTATGCAAACCATTCCTAGCGAGCATTTGGAAATTGACCGTAAAGCCCGCGTCTACATGCCCTATCAGGACCTGTCACTTCGTCCGCCCACGGAACGCGTCTGTGATTTCGGTGATGTGATTATTCCACTTGACTCTGACAGGGCCATGCTGGAGGCTTCGCGCTGCATCCATTGCCCCGACCCGGCCCCCTGCATGTTGGCCTGTCCCTGCCACAATGACATTCCATCCGCATTGTGGCTGATCGAACAAGGCCACTATATCGAGGCCGCCCAACTTTATCGCCAGACTTCCTCCCTGCCGGAAATATGCAGCCGTGTTTGCCCGCATGAACAACTCTGCCAGGGCTCCTGCGCTCTAAATAAAACTCAGGAACCGGTCTTATGCGGTCCGTTGGAAACCTTTGTGACCTGCTACGAACGCAAGACCGCCGGGGTGGCTATCCCGGTCGGAAAACCGACTGGCAAGAAAGTGGCTATTATTGGTGGCGGGCCGGCGGGATTGGGTTGCGGCGAGCAACTTTTAGAACAGGGCCATTCTGTCACATTTTTCGATTCCAAGCCTGCCCCTGGTGGTTTGCTGGTCTATGGCATTCCAAATTTCAAACTGGCCAAGGAAGTATTCTTTTTTCGCTGGGGGGATTTCGAAAAGGCTGGTGCCAGGTTTGTCGGCAATACATACATAGGTGAAAACAAGACGATCGACCAATTGCTTCAAGAAGGTTTTGATGCAGTTTTTATCGGCGTGGGGACCGGCATTGATGCCAAAATGGAGACCCCGGGCGAGGATCTACCCGGTGTTTACGAAGGGACTGATTTCCTGATGCGAGCCAACACGGAACCCAATCTTCTTCCCGAGAGTAAGCGAGAACGCCCTCAACTTGGTAAACGTGTTGTTGTCATCGGTGGGGGTGACACGGCCTCCGATTGTCTCCGTTCAGCATTGCGCCTGGGTGCAGAAGATGTAACCTGTCTCTATCGTCGTACCGAAAAGGAAATGCCCGGCGGTAAAAAGGATCGCGAGATGGCCAAAGAAGAAGGTGCAAAATACCGCTTCTTAACCCAACCCGTAAAATTCATTGCCGGTGAAGATGGTCGGCTGGCTGCTGTTGAGTGCATCGAAATGAAGCTTGGTGATCCAGATGCCAGGGGCCGGCGAAAACCAGTTCCGGTGGAGGGTTCCAACTTCTCCATCGCGGTGGACACGGCCATCAAAGCCCTCGGCTACTGGCCCGATCCAATCATCGGGAAAACCACTCCCGGCCTTGAAACCCATGATTATGGCTTGGTAAGTGTGGTGGATAAAGAAACCTATGCCACCACCCGGGAGGGAATCTTCGCCGCCGGCGACGGTGTCACCGGCCCAGACCTGGTTGTCACGGCCATGGTAGGCGGCCGGAAAGCCGCCCGGACAATCGGTGAATATTTGCAGGCAAAATAAATCTCTTCACAGCAAGAGCACAATCCGGGCAGCCAATTGGCTGCCCGGTATTTTTTCCCTAAAACCAAGAAAAAGACTCCCAAGCTTGAGAGTCTTCTTGTCGGGGCGGGCGGATTTGGACCGCCGACCTCTGCGATTGATTTCGCTAGCGGAATTAAGTAGAACGTTTGTGCTGGTCATTCTACGCACATCCACGCAGGAGGCTGACAACAATCCCGATGATGATGATGACCACGATAAAGGTCAATTTGCCGTTGATGCCTTCCAGTAACTTCGTCTGCTGATCAAGCATATATTTTTGCCACTGTTGTTCAGGGGGAACGGGTATCTCTTTTACGACTGTCTCTTTGCCTTCCAAATCTTCTTTTATTTCAATTTTATCCAACATGGTGATTCTCCTTTTTATCTGGGTGCTCGAACTTCAAGGGCAAAATCCTTATCGGAAAAAAAGAGATCAATATTGACGCCATGGGAAGGTTTATCAGGCGTGCCGCCGGTAAGGTTCATGGTGATTGCTTTAACGTGTTCTTGTTCGTCGATCCTCCGCTTCAGGTCTTTGGCAAGGTCCGAAGAAATGTACCCAAATTGAACATCACCCCACCAGACACCAATAGCATTGGGATCGTATTTATTGTCAGGTTCGGGTTTCAATTTCAGATACTGACCTGGTTTGGCATTGCGCTTGATGAGTGTTTGCCGATCGGAGCCATCATCATTCTTTCGATCAACCCCAACGATCTTGGTATGAATAATATCTGGAGTTTCATCGTCACAATAAACCAAAACATCACCTTTGGGATTGGCAGCTTTATCGATGAGCTTCATGGCATTTTCCTCCTTGCAAGATCAGGGCAAACGAGATGCCCCCACCGAAAACGATGGGGATGGCCATGATGTTGTGGGGCATGATGGGCAGCAGGGCGAACATGCACAGGCTGGCCACCAGGGCGAAATGAACGGGGCGAGGCAGGGCCGGCCGGCGCAGGCTCAGCCAGATCACATGCAGCAGCACCAGGTATAGATCGAACTTAGGAAGTTTTCTTAGGTCGTTTGGATTCGGCGGCAACATTTTTTTCCCGCTTTTCAGCAATGCGACGGCGCATCCGAATATATTCGATAACGTCGTTTTTGTCTTCTTCAGTGGGTAGTTGACTTGCAAGATGTGTAATCAATTCAATCAAATGGTCTTGTTTGGTTTTGGGAGGCAGGAGACCGGCGGTTCGGAAAACATCCTCAGGTGGCAAATCAAAAGCGCGGGCAACGCCAAGACAGATATCGGGGCCAGGGTTGCGGTCTCCGCTAAGGATAAGACTTAGGGTGGATGGGTTTATATCCGATCTCTTTGCTAATTCAGACTGAGACCAGCCACGTTCTTTCAATTCATCTTCAATTGCAGTTATGAATAATTTATTCATCGTTGTAAAGTATTGCACAAATATGATTTGCTGTGGTCAATAAAACCTTGACAAATGAAATATAGTGTATATAATTTGCTCTGGTAAAGTATTTATTGACTGGAGCAAAAGATGGATGAGATTACCGAAAAGACCAAATATATTCCACGAATAATCAACTTACGGCCGGAAGTGTATGAGCTGGTCCAGGAGGAGGCGAAGCGGCGGCGCAACGGGCTGAAGGGCTTCTCGCTGACGCTGAACCAGATCGTGCTGGAATGGGCGGACGCGCACAATGTGGAGTTGCTGCCGGTAAATACGCGCGAGCTGCAGGACCTGCCGGCGGTGGAAAAGATTCTCGTTCCGGCAGAAACACCCCTGGAAAACGGGGTGCGGGCGGAGGCGTGAAAAGGAGACTATGGCGCGAATGACGATCGTTCTACCCGAGCAAGAAAAAAGTGCTCTTTATAGGCTTGCAGAACAAGGATTTAGGGAACCGCACGACCAGGTTGCTTTAATCATTCATAAGGAATTGGTGCAAGGAGGTCTTTTATCTCCAGTGCATGGTTCCTCAGAATGCCATATGGATGCTGAAAAGTTGGTAGCTGATCGTAAGAAGCTCCTGGATTTGATGAGCACTTTTCCGGTCCTGGTAACAACCAATAATTGGTTCAGGGCATCGGACGGAAAGCAATATACCTGTGTGTGGGGACACGCCTCGATCATCTCTGCTACGGCACTGCTCGGCTTCGAACCGGCCCAAAGCACGAACTGGTTGATGGTCTTCGATGGCGGAAAACACACGCTGGTGGTCGGAGGCTGCCAGATCAATTACATCCAGATCTGTCCGGATGCGCCGGACGATAGCTTTATTTTGCGGGTTATTCCGGAGGGTTAGATGCCAATAATCTCGAATGGCCAGATCGTCAGACCAAGGACGTTCGATCCGGATGCGAAGACGAAGCCGGAGAGGGTGTTCGAGTTCATCGTGGCGTTCAAGCACGAACATGATGGCAATTCTCCGACGATCCGGGAGATCATGGTGAACTGCAGGATCTCGTCCACCAGCATGGTTTGGTTCTACCTGAACCAGTTGGTGGCGAAAGGATTGATCAAGCGGCCGGATGCCAACATCGAGGTGGTGGGCGGGAAGTGGATCTTCATCGGAGGTCATCATGGTTGATCCTTATCGGAGCGGAGTGGCGGCGCTGTTCGCCGGGCACGCCAGGCAGGCGCTCTCGGTCCGGTTTGTGAGCAAGGTGAACCTGCTGTACAAATCTGCGCCACTGGTTAGCCAGGGCGAATTCGTGGAAGCGGTCGAGGCGTGGCCTTACCAGTATTCGATCCGAATCAACGGGGCGCATCATCCGGTCGGGGTCGTTGCGGCGAAATGGATCAACATCCTGGCCGGTCGGAAAGTGGTGGAGGAGTGACATGACCCCAAAGGAACCAAGAAAAGTGGAAGCAAGGAACATGAACACGGATGAATTCCTGTTGATCAGCATGATCATCGGGTGCTTGATGTTCTTCGTGATGGTGGCCGGGGTGATCGGGGCAATCGACCTGGTCCGGACCGTGATCATCAAAATCTTGGGAGGCTGAGCGATGGGCAACGTGAGCGGGATCCGGTTCGAGCCACTGTATTTTCGGCTCAGGCCACGCGGGAAGAAAATGTATTTTGCCGGGCTGCGTAGACTGAAGGTGACCCGGTATTCGCACACACGCGGGTTCAAGACAGCCTCGGCGGCGCTGGAGTATGCCAGGCGCTGGGCGAAGAAGGCAGACCGGCTAATCAATGTTTCCGTGGGCAAGGAGGCGGCATGACATACACGTACCAATTGCTGGATGCCAATACACCCGGCAGTTTGAGTGAAGTGGTCAACGATGCGTTGGCCAAGGGCTGGGAGCTGTGGGGCAGTCCGTTCTGGGGGCATAGTTATTGTCAGGCGGTGGTGAAGTGGGAAGAGAAGATCCACGACACGATTGAAGAGATGACAAGTGGCGATGTAATTCAGTTCGAGAGAGGCCCAGGTGGTTACGATCCCGAAACCAGCCATTTTCAATTCGGATGCCGATATGAGTGACATCTTCCAGTCGACGGAAGTGTGGTGCATTGTGCTGCCGGGACTGGGGCGCGTGTTCCTGCAGGAGCATAACCAGCAGCCCGGGCGGATAGTGATCTGCCGGAAATGCCAGGGAGCGATCGAGCCGGGTACGGGTTGCCGGTTCGTGCAGGAACGGAACCTTGGGCGGATGCAACCCGTGACAAAGGGGAACGGGTATCTGTGCCGGACGTGCATCAAGCACGGGCTGCAGGAAACGGCCCGGTGGCAATTCAACGACACGGAAGCCAGTTTGTTCAAGGCAAACGGGTACACGCTCAAGCCGATCGAGGGACAGCGCCTGGCAGATCTGTGGATGCTGAACGGGACGGCGGGACTGATGGCCGGGATCCGGGAAGCGCTGGAAGTACCGCAAGTGATCATGAGGAAAGGATAACTCGATGGAATCGTCTTTGCAAACAATGCCCGCATTTTGGCCGGTTTTTGGCCTGGTACTGGTAAGCCTGGTGCTGTTCGGGCTGGCTTACAACAAGCTGACGACGTACCTGGAACGCACCGGACGAGATCGTGGGTTCGTGAGCCTGCTGGTAGCGGCCGGGGCGGCTGTGACGATCCTGGCGACGGGGCTGCTGATCGGGCTGGTGAATGCGTTGATCGTGCTGGCGTGCTTTGCGGCCAGCGGGGCGCCGATGATGATCGGGTCGATCAAGCGCTACGTGGACGCCCGGGCGGCGGATGAAAAAGCCGCGCGGCAGATGGTCAAGGAGGCCCTGGATGAGTCACCCAGCCCAAGTAGGCAAGAATAATTTCAACCAGGCGGTGGCGCGCGGGCGGCTGGCGAACATGTTTGCCCGCAAGAACCTATCACGGATCGTGGAGGAGCAGCCCGGGCCGCAGGTGACAGCGCTGCTGATCGCCCGGGCCAGTTTGAATTTGGGCGAGATCGGGGATGTATTCGACGAGCTGGAGCAGATCGGACGGAAGGCAAGAGGAAAGTGAATGAACCGGGGCGAGGTGCCCCGTTTCAGACAAAACCTTAGCAGGGTTTAGCGGTAGAGCGCCCGGGGTACACCTCCCAGACCCCGGGCGCGACCGAAAAGAGAAACAAGAAAAGGAGAACAGAATGACAGAAGCATCGAGAGTTCGTTGTAAGTTTCGCTGTAACCAAATTACCAAACGACGTGAAAGTTATCCGCCGCCCGGAAGATTCCTTTTTGAAGCTCAATTTTCTGCGGTCAGCGAGGGCAGCGAAGAAAATAAGAAATTCTTCGCCTACACTCCCAGCGGGAACCTGAGCGTTGGCGCTTATCAGGAGGATCTTTTCGAAGTCGGAAAAGAATATTACCTGGACATCAGCCCGGCTTAAAACAAAAACCCAAATTGAGGAGACTGTCGCCGGATTACATCGGGTAGGAAACTGCGTAGTGATCCGGGGTGGCGCTGGGCGGCCGGCATGGGCCGGTGCAGGTTCGAGACCTGCCCACCAACATACCCATAATGATAGGCCGGTAGTACCTGGAAAGGGTGTAGCGGCTGCGGTTGACTTGGGTGACGCAGCCAGGCCGGACCAGCGGAAACCAAAGCGCCCAAGCGAGAACCCGGCCAGGCACGCTTGAAAGGTGAGTGTGCCCAAAATAGACAGGGAGCAGGCGGATCTGGTGAAGCCTGCTCCCGAAAAAGAACAAGGAAGAGAAATGAAAAAAATACCGATCGGTGCGCTGAAAGAATTTGCCAATAAATATGGCTGCGACCACGTGATCGTGTTCGCGACCACCGGCAAGATCGAGCATGTCGCTACCTGGGGAAGAAGCATCAAGGATTGTGACCAGGCTGCCCAATTTGGCGACATGATGAAAGATGTCTTGGGATGGCCGAAAAGTCTACATGCGGTTCCCAACAGGGTGAAGCGCTTGCAGGAGCGGGTCAAAGAGCTTGAAGGCGTATTGGATGAAATTGAAGCGGAAAAGCGAGGATGAAATCATGGAATTTCCAGTGGCGAAAGTGAAGGCGATCCGGGCGGATATCGGGGCAGGCAAGCTGCACCTGGCGTTCGAGATCAAGCTGGACGAGCGGACGCTGGAGCTGGCGCAGGCGCTGGCGGCGGGCGCGGATGCGAGCGGCGGACATGCCTCGCTGGAGGTGGAGCTGGCGCAGCCAGGGCTGCCGGGGCTGAGCGTGTTGAACCGGGAAACCGGGTAGATCCAGGAGGAAGCATGAAAGCACTGACTTTGTATCAACCTTGGGCGACATTGGTGGCCATCGGGGCGAAGCGGATCGAGACCAGGTCATGGAGCACGAATTACCGCGGCCCGCTGGCAATACATGCCGGGAAAAATCGCCGTTACATCAATAAAAGTAGTGATCATTGTGTCTGGGATGTGGACCCGTTTTACATAGCCCTTGCGGATGGAGGGGCAATCAGTAAATTCAACGCCACGGAAGATGAATTTACTATCGGTTGCATAGTGGCAACCTGTGAGCTGGTTGGGTGCTATCAGATCGACATAAATGATTTGCGCCCAAAAAGCATGGAGGGTTGGCTCGTAGCCGGAAAGACGTGGGGAAGAACGCCCCAAGAGTTGGCGTTTGGCGATTACACCATCGGTCGCTATATGTGGTTCCTGAACAAGGTGAAGAAACTGGAAGAACCTATCCCGGCGAAGGGCGCCATGGGACTGTGGGAGTGGAACGATGAACGCTGAGCAGGCCTGGCAATCGGCGGTAGGGCAGCTGCAGATGGAGATGCCGAGAGCGGCGTTTATTGCGTACGTGCGGGAAACGAAGCTGGTCAGTTACGAGATGGGATGGTTCTGCATCGAGGCGGCGAGTGAGTTTGCCAGAGATTGGCTTACGGCACGCCTGACCAGCACGGTGACCAGGATGCTGACCGGGATGATGAACCGGGCAGTGCAGGTGGTGTTTGTGGTGAAGAAGGAGGCAGAAAAACAAGCAACAAAAAACAAGAATGATGATCCGCAACCTGATTTATTCAAAAAGGAAGGAAGACATGAGCGAAATTAGATTGAGCGTTCAGCAAGATCAGGAAGACACATTGAGCGAGCTGGTTCTGTCAATGGAAAAATTATTGGGCTGCAAGGTGACGCTAAGTGCTCAGGCCACGATCTACGAGGCTGAATCAGACAATCCAAAAGCATTGGAGATCTTGCAGGAAATCTTCAGTGAGAATGACCTGGCGCAGGCCAGCAGGAAGACCACGGTAAAGATTTTGAAGGCCGTGAAGAAGCCGGTGGAAAAGGGCAAGAAGCCAGAAAAGAAAGAACGGAAGAAGTACGCCCGGAAAGAAGTCTTATACACGGTCCTGGATGGACCCTATGCCGGCAAGGAGCTGATGGCAGCGGGTATGTTTAAGATGCTGAAGACCGGCAAACTGGCTGAACACACGCACCTGAGCCATCCAGAAAAAGGAAACATGATCGTACTCCTAGATGCGCGCGGCTTTCTGTTTTTGGAATCGACAGATAAGCCGGAAATCGTGAAAGTCGAGGCGCAGCCATGAACGAGGCGCCTGTGTTGATCGATATCACGTTGATCACCGGCAACCCGTATCAGATGCGGCATATGTTAGACGGGGCCGCGGTGCAGGAGCTGGCCGAGAACATCCTCCGCAACGGTCTGTTGCAGCCGCCGACGGTGCGGCTTATGCCAGGCATGCAGGCGTTGTCGGCGCCGGAACGCATCGAAAGGGGCAAGGAAGCTTACGAGCTGGCGTTCGGGCACACGCGCCTGGCGGCGTTCAAGCTGCTGGCGAATTCGGATGACAGCGAAAAGCGGATGTTTTACCGGCAGATCCCATGTTTCATCAAGGACCTGGACGACCTGCAGATGTTCGAATTGGCCGTCTCCGAGAATATCAAGCGGCGCAACCTGAACCCGGTCGAGACAGCCACAGCCATGCAGACGTACCAGGAAAAGTTCCAGAAGACCAGCGCCGAAACCGGCGAGTTCTTCAACGTCGACGAAGCCACGGTGCGTGGCACAGTGCGGCTGCTGAAGTTACCGGAAACGGCCCGAGCCAAACTGGCGGCCGGCGAGATCACCATGGGAGCCGCCCGGCAACTGCTGGTGCTGGTGCGAGTGGCACCCGAAAGCATCGAAAACGCCGTCAAACGCATCATCAACGGCGACCAACCCGACAGGGTGGTGTCGGATGCGCTGGATGGGCTGGTCTACCACAACAAGGCCATCAAGATGTGGGCCGGCTGGCGCAGCGGCAAGCCGAGCGGCGGTTCGGGGCTGTGGGAGCTGGACGCGCCGGTCGGGAAATCGGCCAAGTACATGCCGCCGGTGGCCGGGCTGGAAGGGCTGAATAAGCACCTGGTCAGGAAACTGGCCGAGAGCGATGGAGTGGTATCTAACGGGGGCGAGCTGGAGGATTGGGCGTGCAAGCTGCAGGGCGGCCTGGTGGCGCCGGAGGCGTTGATCGCGCAGGGTGCGCCGGCCGACACGATCGAACGATTGAACCAGCTGGTCAACCCGCCGGCCTGCACGGCCTGCCCGTTCTACGTGCGGGAGCAGAACAACCATTATTGCACCTGGAAGGTCTGCCACACCCGCAAGAAGGAGGCCTGGGCCTGGCTCGAAATGGAGAAACACGAGAAGAAGCTGGAGATCCGTCAATTATCGGCGGACGAAGCCCGGGCCGGTTTCGTGGTCCTGGGCAATTCTTACAACTCCGAAACGCGCCGGCAGGAAGAAGCGGCGATCGCCGCAAAGGATCACAACCTGCGGCTGCATATCAAGCCCGGGCAGTACGAGCACCCGTTCACCAAGTCGGAGATCGTCGAGGTGGTCTCGATCGCGCCGGCGGCGGTCGAGAAACAGAAAAAAACAGAAGAAAGCCCATCAGACCGGCGAGGATGAAAAGGAACAGGCGGCGCGCTATAAGCGCGAAAGGGCGTTGGTGGAAGCCGCTAATAAATTCGAGAATGCCGAAGTACCGCCGGTGTGTGCGCACTTGCTGGACGGGCTGGATAACCTGGGTTTCCTGATGGCGATGGCCCAAATAGATGACGATGACTTCCAACGGGAAAAAGTGACCTCCCGCAAGGAAAAACTGGAACGCTGCCGGAGGAATTGCATCAACCAAGTGATCAAAAAGACAGTAAATTACGATGAAAGGGAAAAAGGACTGGTGGCGATCGCCGAATACTGGCAGGGCGTGCTCAAGACGTGGGGCGTAGATCTGCCGGCGGACTGGCTGGAGAAAGCCGCCAGTTACTGGCCGAAAGAGGTCGAGCCGCCTACAGAGCCGGATATTCCTTCCAACGTGGAAAGCGGTCTGGAAGGTGGTGACGAGGGCGATGAGGAAAATGACGAGGAGGAAGAATGACACCAGCAAGCTGCCCATTATGCCAATATTACACCCCGGATCTGAACCCGCAGGCGACGCCAGGAAACGGGCTCTGCCGACGGAATACGCCGACACCGATATTCCTACCAAACGGCGCAGTGATCACCATCTGGCCGACTGTGCGGCCGACGGATTGGTGCGGCGAAGGCGAAGCCGGAATTTCACACGATACGAAAGCGATGGGCAATGCACTGCTGGATAAGGGCAATGGCCACCGTCACTGATCCGCGCAGCCTGCTGGGCAAGTGGCTGAAGGACCATCCGCACAGCAACTAGGCGCACCGGGTGCTACGGTTTGACCGGGAGACGCTGGTGAGCTACTGCGGGCGCGTGTTTCCGATGTCGGAAGCAGTCGAGCCCGTGCAATCCGTGGCGTGCTGCCCGGATTGCACGGGAAAGTGGCGGCAGCAAAGAAAGAGATTCAAAAGGTAAGGCATGGAACATAGTCCGGAAGATGTGGAAGGGTTCATCAAGCTGGTCAGGAGCATGCGGAACGCGCAATGGAAGTTTCTGAACACGCGCTCGCAGAACGATATGATCATGGCCCGGGCTGCGGAGAAACAGGTGGACGGCTGGCTGAATCACTTCGCGCAATTGCAGGCTTTTGGGAAGATTGTGCCAGGCGAACAACAGCCGCTTTGGCCAGATAGCGGAAAAGGCCAAAAATCGACGCCAGAAAGCCATAATCCATGAATAAAACAATGCCCCTAAATAAAGCTGGCAGGCCTGTACAAACCGTGTACACCGAGACGTCCGTAGAACGAGACGTGCAGGCCAAAAAGAACGCAGGAATGAGTTTGCGGCAGATAGCGAAAATCTATGGATCACCGATCACGCATGCGGATATCGAGCGCATCCTGGCTGGTGTTTTTCCGGTCGGAATGGGGAAGAGGCGCGCGTTGCACATCCCGCCTGTTTGTTCGAAATGCGAGCAACCACTGCCAAAGCCGAAACGCGTTGTGCCTACCTGACTGAACGAAGCGGTGGCAAATCTCCAATGGTTGGAGGCGGCCGCACAACCAAAACCGGACGAATATCGGGTGTATGCGCGCGGCGGAAAGCGCGTGCGGAATGCACAACCTTTCACACCGTTTTGAGAGTAATTCTTAGATCCTTCAATTAAAAAGAGAGAGAGTGTGTGTGAGTGTGTGTGTGTGTGTGTGTGTGAGGATGCAATGAGTAGAAAATATCCGAAAAGTGATCTACCTGAAAGTATCAGAAAACCGCATGCAGCAGCATTGAGAAATTATGCTAAAAATCCAGCAACGGGAAGGAACGATGTGGTCAAAGACCAGGAAGAAGAACACGTAATACTCAAGAGCGAATCCAAACGCAAGCGAACTCAACCGGCCAAGACACCCACCCCGCGTCACAAACCGATCGAGATGCCGAGCCAGGGACTGAAACAATCCGACATTTTGTCGTTCAACTGTGACGCCGAGAAGGCATTTGTGCGGCTGATCAGCCAGATCCTGCAGGAAGATGGTCCGCTGGCGTACCGCGACGCCGTGCGGGAGGCCGCCTTCGAGCTGAATGTCAGCACTGAAACGTCGAAGCGCTACTTGGAGAAACACTGCGCCCGGCGGGCAGAGTTCAGCATTGCGGATGGTTTCGTAACGCTGAGAAAGGCGAAGACATGAGCGACGAACCGAAGCAACCGAAACAGATCACTTGTGAGTGTGGCAATCCGATCGGCGAACTCTACCAGTTGCACGATGGCCTTTGTCTGCTGGACACAGGCGGCGGATCGCTGGCGATGCATTACCAGGGCACCTGCAAGGCGTGCGGACGGCCGGTGTACTTCGATGTCAACCAGCAGAAGTTGGACCGGTTGATCAAGGGAGTCCAGGAACTCAGGCGTTCGGTAACACGTATGCCACCTATTACCGGAGGTTAGTATGTCAATAAAATACATGGACATAAAAGAGTTTCAGGAATTCGGTTATCTCCAGGAACTGAACCGTCAATTCCTGCACCCACTTGGTTTAGCTCTTGAGATCGTCATCGATGACGAATCAGGGAAAGCTAAACTGGGTCGCATTTGGGATTATAGCGAAGATCCAGAAGGAATGATCTTTGCCAAAGGACAAATTGACGCACTGAAAGCGGCGAGAGTTCAAGTCGCCTGGAACGAAAAGGCCGAAGCCAGGATCAAGAAGTTTGGCTTCATTATCCAGGATGAGTATTGATGCCGAACCGACCGCCATCCACGTGCAGGATACCTGGTTGCCCGCGTCTCAGTCATGGTGGCGGACTGTGCGATGAACACAAGGCGCAACGGCAACGGCAACTCGACGCCGAACGACCGACGCCAACTCAACGCGGATACGGTCCTGCATGGAAGAAGATCCGGGATGATCACCTCGAGAAGCATCTGTATTGTGTCGATCCATACCAGGTCCATGGCGCCAGTCAGGTCATGGCAACGGATGTTGACCATGTCATCCCGAGAAAAGAAGGTGGTACCGACGATGAAAATAATCTGCAGTCCCTGTGTCATGCCTGTCACAGCAGGAAGACGGCACGTGAAGACGGCCGGTGGGGCCGGAGACACCGCCGGATCTGGTCCAATGACGACCGTTAGGGGTATGGGGGTCGTTTTCCTTCGACCGTTTCACAGTGTACCGGTCGCCTGGTGCAATGCATTCACCCGCGAAATTCGAGCCGGGGGGGTAAAAACCGCGATATACAACAGGCGGGGGTATAAACCGCGTAATTCGGGCAGGGGGGGTGTTTTCCGCGTAATTATGCAGGGGGGTGTGTAGTGTCGCGCGGGAGGAAGCCACTACCGACGGCGGTGAAGGAGCTGAACGGGAACCCGGGCCACCGCGCGCTCAACAAGGCTGAGCCGCAGCCACCCCGGCCCAGCCGTGTACCACCACCACCTAATCACCTGACCGGCGAGGCCAGGAAGAAATGGCAGAAGCTGGCCGGCCAGCTGCACCGGATGGGCGTGCTTACCGAAGTGGACCAGGATGCGCTGGCGCGCTATTGTGTAACTTACCAGCGCTGGTTGCGCGCAGAGAAGGCGCTGGCCAAGGACGGAGATGTGTTGAAGACCAACAAGGGCAATTACGTGCAGAACCCGTGGCTGGCGATCTCGAACCGGAGCCTGGGGCTGCTGAACGGCCTGGCGGCGGAGTTTGGGATCACGCCTAGCAGCCGGACCAGGGTAAAGGCCAACCCGCCCGAGGAGGAAGAGAAGCTGGAGAAGGAGCTGTTCGGGCCGAAGACGAAAATCATCAAGCCGGGAGGTACGAGTGGATGAGTTGCGGTGCGATTATTGCCGGCAGCTATTTATAGCGACTGAGATCTTTGGCGGGTGCAGCTGCTGCGGGGCACCGGCGCCGGAAAAGATGAAGTTGGAATGGGGAATATCACCGGTGGAAAGAGTGATCAGGAGCGGTTTCTTGACACCGAATGAGATCAGGGAGATGTTCAATTTTGAGAACCGGGCGCACGCTATGCGCTCCGATGATAGCCTGCCAGGGCCGATCAGACTGGCAAGAAGAAAGGTTGACGATGAATAAATTTTGGTGTTCGCTGTTCGGGCATAAATTCAACTTCATATGGGCAAAAGATAAAGAGGAGAAAATTGTGTTGCTATCCTGCTGTGAACGATGCGGAAAAAACCAAGCAGACAATAGATTTCATGTGGTGTAAAGGGATAAGGGATGCCTCGTAAGCTACCGGAGGCTGAGCGGTACGCACGGGACGTGGTTGCCGGAAGGATCGTGGCGTGCAAGCTGGTGCGCCAGGCCTGCCAGCGACACCTGGACGACCTGCAGAACGGTGCGGCGCGCGGGCTGGTGTTCGACCAGGCTGCGGCGCAGCGCGCTCTGAACTTCTTCGCGGTCTTACGGCACAGCAAAGGCGAGTGGGCCGGGCAGCCGCTGGTGCTGCAGCCCTGGCAAATGTTCATCACGTGGACCCTGTTCGGGTGGAAGCGGGCGGAGCATAAACGCTGGATCGTCGAGAAGAACGGCCAGCGCGAGGACAGTTCAGGCACGCGCAGGTTCCGAACGGCGTACCTGGAGGTGGCCAGGAAGAACGGAAAGAGCACCTGGGCGGCCGGGATCATGCTGTACCTGGCGTTTGCCGACGAAGTGGCGGGCGGGGAGCCAGGTGCGGAGTGCTACACGGCGGCGACGAAGCGGGACCAGGCGCGGATCGTGCACAGCGAAGCGATGCGGATGGTCAATAAAAGCAAGACGCTCAAAAGGCATGGTGTGGTTGCCTACAGAGACAACCTGCACTGCGCGGAGCGGGATCAGAAATTCGAGCCGCTAGGAGCGGACAGCGATACGATGGACGGGCTGAACGTGCACGCGGCACTGCTGGACGAGCTGCACGCGCACAAGACCAGGATGGTATGGGATGTGTTGGAGACGGCCACCGGCAGCCGGCGGCAGCCGATGATCATTGCGATCACCACGGCCGGCACGAACCGGCAGAGCGTGTGCTGGGAGAAGCACGAGTACACCCGACAGGTGCTGGAAGGGAGCGTGGAAGACGATAGCTGGTTCGGGATCATTTTCACGCTGGACGAGGACGACGATTGGCAGGACGAGAAGGTCTGGTTCAAGTCCAACCCCAATCTGGGCGTGAGCAAGAAATGGGCGGACGTGCGCACGAAGGCGGCGCGGGCGAAGAGCATGACCAGGGCGCTGAACGCCTTCAAGCAATTAGAGTTAAATATCTGGGTGCACAGCGAGGTGAAGTGGATGAACATGGATGTCTGGGGGGCGTGCGCGGGGCCGGTGCCGGCGCTGAAACTGCCCGAGCACGTGGCCGGACGGCCGTGTTACAGCGGGCTAGACCTAAGTAACAGCTCGGACATCACGGCACTGGTGCACGTGTTCCCGCCACTGACGGAGGATGAGCCCTGGTTCGTGATCTGCCGGTTCTGGATCCCGGAAGACAACATCCTGGAGCGCAGCAAGGACGACGGAGTGCCATACGATGCATGGGTGGAAGAAGGGTATATCACGGCGACGCCGGGAAATACGGTGGACCAGGCGTGGATCCTGGAGGAACTGGGGGAGGATGCTCAACAGTTCCAGGTGATGGAGGTGCCATTCGATCCATGGGGAGCGGTGGGGATCGAGCCGAAACTAGCCGACATGGGGCTGCAGATGGTGGCATTTAGGCAGGGTTACGGCTCACTGAGCGCACCGATGAAGGACCTGGAACGGATGGTGGCCAGGCACGAGATCGCGCACGGCGATAACCCGGTGCTGACGTGGATGGCGGATAACCTGATCGCGGTGGGAGATCCGGCCGGGAACATCAAGCCGGACAAGTTGAAGAGCAAGGAGAAGATCGATGGAATGGTGGCGCTGATCATGGGGCTGGACCGGGGGCTGCGGAACCAGGGCGAGGCGGGGAGCGTGTACGAGGGGAGAGGACTGGTGATGATATAAAACGTAAAACGAAAAACGTAAATCGTTATTCGTGAAGGTTATAATTGGCAAGTGGAAGGAAGGAAAAAATGGAAAAATTCAAAGTGTTGCCCCAAGCAATTAACGCTTATACAATCGATCCAGGACACTCGGACTGGACTGCTTTCATTCCGATTTTTGTAAATGGTCAATCTCATGGACTTGGGCAGGTAGGTCCGGGAATAAAAGTGATGGCACCTACCCAGTTAGAATTGGATGAGCTGTTCGATTGGGTGATTGAAAAGCTGATGAGCTGACATGGCCAAAGGAACGATTGAAATAATGGCAGATCCAGATGCAGCAAAAGTTTTTCATCGCGGCTGGACTGGCACGTTGGAAGTAGGCACAGAGGGAAGAGCAGAGAAAGTACATGCCATTTGCAAGTATAAATACCGCTTGAGATCAGGTGAAACCCGGGTAGTGTTTACTTATGACGAATATTTGCCTATTGTAAAGTTAGGAAACTTGTGCTAAGATAAAAGACAACTGGGTGTGATGGACGACAGGGCGCAAGCCTTGCGCCCCTACCCATACATCTTCACGGGTTCGACGGAGTACCGCCCGCCAGATTGGATCAGCAATGGTCCGCTCTGGCGGGCGTTTTTGTTTTCCAGCCAAAAGCGCTGGACACGTAAGCTGGAGTCGCATGACCCTGCCTCAGCAACCTGCAACCGAAACGCCCCAGATCCAAGCACGTAAAAAATTTTTCGTTTCCATCGAAACGACCGACGCGCTATTCGGCGTCGGACTGCTTTTTTTGTTCTTGGGGCTAACCCTGGCGATCGGCGTGGGCTGGGCATTCGCGGCGGTGGGGACAATTCTGATCGGGCTGGCCATCTGGTCAGTCACGCCGGCGGGAGGCGGATAAGATGCTGAAGCATCTGGCAGACATGCGGTACACCGATCGGGCCGTGGAGGCACAGACCGCGCCGCGCGGACGTGGAGTGGAGCGCCGGTGGAACTTCATGGGACAGGACCAGGCGACGTGGACGGGCGACGCGGTCACACCGGACAGCGCCCTGGGTGTGCCGGCGGTGCTGGCCTGCATCATCGTGCTGACAGAGGATATCGGCTCACTGCCGTGGTACCTGTACGACCGGCTGGCGAAGGGGAAGGGAAAGGCAGCCATGCAGGCGGTAAACCATCCGCTGTTCGAGCTGCTGCACGACACGCCCAACCCGGAAATGACCAGCATGAACTACCGGGAGATCGTGATCGGGCACCTGGCCGGCTGGGGCAATTCATATTCGCAGAAGATCTACTCCAAAGCCGGCGAACTCGTGGAACTGTGGCCACTGCTGCCGAACCGGATGCGAGTGTTCCGGGACGTGCCAGAGGGCCCACGCAGGTATCTGTACACGGCGGGATATGGGGACCCGATAGCGTTCACGCAGGACGAGATCCTGCACATCCCGGGATTTGGCTTTGACGGGCTGACGGGATACAGCCGGATCGAGGTGGCCAGGCAGGCCATTGCGATCATGATGGCGACGGAGAAATATTCTGGGAGCTTCTTCGAAAACGACGCCCGGCCGGGAGTGGTGCTGATGTATCCGAACCGGCTGAGCGACAAGGCGCTCGAGAACATCAAGGCGAGCTGGAACCTGGATTACAAGGGGGGCAGGAAGCACAGCAAGGTGGCGGTGGCAGAGGAGGGAGTGAAAATCGAAACACTGGGCCTGCCGCCGGAAGACAGCCAATTTGTGCAAACGAAACAATGGGGGTTGGAGGAAGTGTGCCGGATCTTCCGGATGCAACCGCACAAGATCATGCACCTGATCCACGCCACACTGAATAACATGGAGCAGCAGTCCATCGAGCACGTAACGGACACGCTGCGGCCATGGGCAGTTCGGCTGGAGCAGAACGTCAACATGCAGTGTCTGACCGAGGCGGAGCGCCAGCGCTACTACAACGAGATCATGTTTGACGGGTTGCTGCGGGGTGACACGGCGGCGCGCTATACGTCGTACGTGCAGGGGCGGCAGTGGGGCTTCCTGTCAGCCAACGACATCCGCGAGCTGGAGAATCTGGGGCCGATCGACGGCGGCGACACGTACATGATGCCGCTGAACATGCAGGCGGTCGGGCAGGGGGCGCCGATGGACCCGAACACGGTCAACGACCAGAGCGGGAACCACTCCAAGACCCCCATGATCGTCGAAAGCCACCTGCTGGACCGCTTCTCTACCGAAGAGCGGATGAAGCGAGCCAAGTCAGCGGTGGAGACCCGGCGCCGGCTAATGGTGGCTGAGCGGCCGGTGATCAAGGACGTGGCAGCCAGGTGCCTGCGGCGTGAGATCCACGACGTGAAGGAAGCAGCGGGGAAGTATTTGAAGCCAGGGACCGGGGAAAGGAAAGAAAAAAGAGACGCGGGCCAAATGGATACCTGGCTGAAGTTGTTTTACGAGGGGCACCAGGACTTCGTGAAGAAGCAATTTGCGCCGGTGATCAGCAGCTACGGGGAGCTGGTGGCGGGGGCGGCGGGTGAAGAGACGAGCTCGGATGGCTGGACACCCGAAATCGAGCAGTTCGTGCAGGCGTATCTGGACAGCTACGCAGTACGGCATTGCGGGATCTCCGAAGCGGAAGTGCGCAAGATGGTCCAACGTGCCATCGACGAGGCGAACGCCAGCGGGGCAGATCCACTGGAAGTGCTGAACGGGGACCTGGCGGACTGGGAAGAGACCAGGTCGGACGAGATCGCCGGGCGGGAATCGGTGCGGGAAGGTAACGCGGTTGCAAAGGCGGTATTCGTCGCGGCGGGATTTAGCGAGGTGGTGTGGGTGGTAACGGATGCCAATGCGTGCAATTACTGTGCAGGATTGGACGGCCAGGTGGTCTCAGTGACCAAGAACTTTTTGAACGCGGGCGAGGATTACCAGCCGGCCGGGACCAGCAGCCCGTTGAAGCCATCCGGGAACGTGGGACACCCGCCGGCGCATGATGGCTGCGAGTGCATGCTGGCAGCGTGGAACTAACTGTGAAGGAGCGAGAATGAGTGCAATAGCAGTTCATCACACAGCAACGACGGACGGCGCCTGGGACGGCGGCGCGAACACGAAGAATTTGAAGGCGGACGGCGACGAGGCCTATTATCGCGGCGAGTTCGCCTGGCAGGATCCAGACAAGGACGCGACGACCAAAGCGGCCTATAAGATGCCGCATCACATGGTGGCAGCAGCGGATGGCAAGATCGGGGCGGCCAACGTGAAGGCCTGCCAGTCGATCATCGGGATCTTGAACGGCGGGATGGGCGGCGTGGACATCCCGGACAAGGACCGCCAGGGAGTGTACAACCATGCGGCTGCCCACCTGAAGGATGCCGGCGAGACGCCGGCAGAGCTGAAGAGCCTGGAGATCAACCCAGCCTACGAAACCCGCTCGGTGAAAGTGCAGCTGCGGGCGGGGCTGCTGGACGACCACCCGGTGATCGAGGGGGTGGCGACGGTGTACAACCAGGAAAGCGTGATCGGCGGGTATTTCCGGGAGATCATCAAACCGGGATCGTTCACACAGTTGCTGGCAACCAACCCGGACGTGATCGCGGCGCCGAACCATAACTGGGACATCGTGCTGGGACGCACCACGAACAAGACTCTGCGGCTGAGCGACCAGGCAGACGGGCTGCACTACTCCATCGACGCCAACCCGGAGGACCCGGAAGCGATGGCGATGTATGCCAAGATCAAGAGGGGGGACGTGAACCAGAGCAGCTTTGCCTTCAACGTGCAGTCGGACCAGTGGGAACATCCGGCGGATATGAACATCCTGCCGCTGCGGACAATCTTGGTGTTTTCCGAGCTGATCGACGTCAGCCCGGTGACATGGGGGGCGTTCCCCCAGACGAGCGTAGGAGTACGCTCGAAACTACTCGAACTTTCGTCAGAGCAACCGGAGCTCCTGCCAGGCGGCGGGGATGCGGCGGATGCAGTGGCGCAGTCGCTGGCGCGGGCGCGCCGGGCGACCTACCGGCACTACGTGGATCTGGCGGATCTGTTCTAACCAACGTCGGCGACTCAGGTCGCCGACATGCCCGATGGCGGCTTGAGGCCGCCTCGGTCGAAGGAGAAAAAGGCATGAATACGATCGAATTACGTCAACAGCGGGCGGCAAAGATCGCCGAGGTACGCACCCTGGTCGACCTGATCGACCAGGAAGCGCGTGACTTCACACCCGAAGAGCGCAGCAAGTTCGAAGCCCTGATGGGCAAGGACGGCAAGGGCGCCAAGGGCCCGGACGGTGGCGAGGTCGGGAAACTGGCCAAGACCATCGAGGAACGGGAAGCGCTGGAAGCGCACGAGCACGAGCTGATCGAGATAGCCGGGCGCAAGCCAGTCAAACCGGACGGGAAGCCCGTGACCCCCAAACAGGATGAAAAGCACATGCAGCGGTCCAAGTTCGAAGAGCTTGGAACCGTCGAAAAGGCGGCTTTCATCCGGAACGGTGGCGAAGTCGTCGAAGATCCGGCTGCCTAAGCTGGAGCGACTGCATAAGCCTGACAGATCAAATAAGAATATCTATTGGAGAGTGAAAAATGGCAAACACATTTAATGGGCTATACCCCACCATCTACGCCGCCCTGGACCAGATCACCCGTGAGCTGGTCGGGTACATCCCGGCGGTATCCCGCAACGCGAAGACCGATCAAGCGGCCCTGGGCGAAACGATCAGCTGGCCGGTCGTCGGGCAAGGCGCGGTCGGGACCCTGACTCCGGCTGCCTATGGTCCTTCGCCGTCCGACATGACTGTCGCCGCTCCGACCATGACCCTCAGCCACATGCGCGATTACCCGTTCTATCTGACGGGCGAAGAGCTGCTCGGCCTAAAGAACGGTGGGAACGATCAAACGATCGTCCAGAACCAGTTCTACCAGGCCTTCCGCTCGCTAGTTAACGAAATCGAAGCGGCGCTGGTCGTCGCCGCCTACCAGGGAGCCTCGCGTGCCTACGGCACGGCGGGAACCCTGCCCTTCGCAACCGTTGGTGACTTCACCGACGTGGCCCAGACCCGCAAGATCCTGGCGGATAACGGCGCTCCGATGAGCGATATGCACCTGGTGCTCAGCACGGCTGCCGCAGCGAAACTGCGCGGCACGCAGTCGCTGCTCCTGAAGGTCAACGAATCCGGCACGGATGCAATGCTGCGCCAGGGCGCCCTTGGGCAGGTGGAAGGCTTCAGCCTGCACGAGTCCGGCCAGGTGACAGCGATCACGAAAGGAACGGGAACGTCCTACGTGACCAACGGCTCGACCGCCCCGGGCGTGGCAGCGATCGTGCTGCAGACCGGTTCCGGTACCGTGCTGGCCGGCGACGTGGTGACCTTCGCCGCCGATGCGGTCAACAAGTACGTGGTCAATGTGGGCGTGGCCGCCCCCGGCACAATCACCCTTGGACTGCCCGGTGCGCTGGTTACGATCGCCACCTCGAACGCCATGACGATCGGCAACAACTTCACCCCGCTGTGCGCGTTTGACCGGAACGCCTTGCTGCTGGCTGCACGCACGCCGGCCATGCCGCCCATGGGCGACGCGGCCGACGACGTGATCGTGGTCCAAGACCCGCTCTCCAATCTGGCCTTCCAGATCGCCATGTACAAGCAGTACCGCCGGGTCGCCTATGACGTGGCGATCCTGTGGGGCGTCGCGGCAGTCAAGCAGAACAATATCGCCATTCTGCTCAGCTAGTGATCAGTGATTAGTGATCAGTAAGCAGGAAAGAACCTCACCCCTTACCCCTCTCCTGAGCAAAACTCAGGAGAGGGAAAAAAGAAAGAAGGAAGTATGACAACCAAAGCAGGGTTTTTCGAGATGGTCAATCCGGAGGACCCGGAGGAAGTGATCGAAGTGCACCCGGCGACAGTGGATGCGCACCGGCAAGCGGGCTGGAAGCTGCTGCACCCGGAAGACCTGGTGAAGATGGCCCAGGCAGGGGTGATGCAGTTGAAGGCCGAGGGGAAACCCGTAAAGGCCGAGCTGGTCAAGATGTTCAAGGATGGCGAGCAGCTCCTGGTCCATCCGGACACGGTCGCTGCGCACATCAAGGCCCATTGGACGGTGATCGACCAGGGCTATCTCAAGCAAGCCGTGGAGACGGCCGAGAAGATCGTCAAGGCCGAGACGGCGCCGAAGCGGACGGTACGGAAACCGGCCGCAGTGGCCGCGCCAGCGCCGAAGAAAGACTGATCGTCGGCCGGCTTGTCCCCTGATGGGGATGCTACGCGAACGCCGGCTCGGGCGACGCCTCGAGGAGCGCCCCTACGGGATCCACCAGGAAGACAAAGGAACGGTAAATTATGGCAAAGACGAGACTAACCAAGAACGGTGTGACCATCTACGTGAACCCGGGCAATGTGGCTGCCCACGCTTTACTGGGCTGGATGCCCAACCCCGTGGCCTTGATCACCGCAGGAGCGCTGACGCTGGATGGCGCGCTGGTGACGGTGCCGGCAGCGCGGCTGAACGAGCTGGATCTGCCGCCCAGCGCGGTGGGAATACTGGAGAATTTGCACCTGCGGCACTACCAGATTGCCCCGGTGGTGGCCAGCGCGACGGCGGTGCATGCGGCCGCCAACCTGAACGTGGCCACGCAGAAGATCCTGAGCGGATTCAGCGCCCCGGACGTGCCGCGCGTGGCATCGGTCAAAGGCAGCGTGTCGGGCATTGCCGGCAACGTGACGGTGATCGGGACCAACATCCAGGACGAGCTGATCAGCGACACGATCGCCTTATCGGGAGCCAGCGCGGTGGCCGGCGTCAAGGCTTTCAAAACCGTGGTGGAGGTCGACGTTCCGGTGGAAACGCACGCACACACCGCCCAGGTGAACACCGCCACGGTAGTGGGATCGGTGACCCTCACCGGTAACGCGACTGTGATCGTGACGGCAGCCGGGATGAGTGGCAGCCCGAAGACAATCAACGTAGCAGTGACCAACGGCGATTCGGCTACGGTGGTGGCCGGCAAGATCATAACGGCGCTGGCAGCCGATACGTCGGTAAACGCCATGTTCTCGGTCGGGGGAGCGGGCGCCAACGTGGTACTGACTGCCCTGGTCGCGGCTGCGAACGACGCCACGCTCAACATCAGCACGGCCAACGGCACGTGCACCGGCCTGACATCAGAACCCACTTCGACCAACACCACGCCGGGCGTGGCGTACGACACGGTCAGCGTGGGCGTGGCCACCCTGGTGGGCCTGCCGCACATCGTGAGCTATCCGGCGGCGCTGCTGCTGGCGCTGTTCAACGGGACGGCCGACTCGGGCGGAAGCCTGGCAGTGGATGGGACCTACATCGAGAAAAATCTGTACACGCCGGCAGGCACCTATAACGGCACCAAGCTGCTGGACCTGTATTACATGGCATGACGGATTACGCCTTTCCCTTCCTTAAGGCGTGCCGACGGGAGCGGTCAGACATTGATAAGAGCGACACAATTTGCCCTGAGCATGGATCGCCGCCGCTCCTGTTTCTAACGCAACGACAGGGCGCGCACCGTGCGCCCGGCGCCTCATGGCGCCTAACGTCCGATGGCGGCTCGAAGCCGCCTCGGCCAGCCCTACGGTAAGGAAAACGAATGGATAGACTGTACTGCACGTTTGCTGACATGGTGGCGGACTTGAGCCCAACGACGGGCGGGGACGAGGCGGCCTGGATGGGGCACATCCGGGAGGCCTCGAGGCTGATCGAAGAGGCTTTCCACGCGCCGTTCATCCCGTATGCCGAGATCAAGCATTTCGACGGGAGCGGCGAGCGCATGCTGAAGCTGACCACGCCGCTGCTGGAGATCACCGGGACGATCATGAACTGGACGACCGCACTGACCTCGGCGGATTACCTGCCAACGCCGTGCGACCGGATGTGGCCGAACGGACCCTACACCTGCTTCGAGACGGCGCCGCTGGCGCCGCACATGGCGGTGTGGCTGGAGTTCAAGGACGGGGTGGTGGTGCCGGGGCTGTGGGGGCTGTCGGAGGAGATTATCGACACGGGGGTCACGGTCCAAAACACCACCAAGCAGGCCGCGGCAGATAAAACCCTACTGGTGGCAGACGGTTCGAAGCTCAGCGCGGGGATGGTGCTGTTCCTGGACAGTTTGGAGCAGGAGCTGATCACTGCCACCGGCGCACCCACGGCGGGAGTCACGACGCTGAGCCAGGCGATGGGTGTGGCGGACGATGTGTTGACACCGGCAAACGTGGCAGCGGCAAACGTGGGAGAGATGATCAGGGTGGATTTCGAGAAAATGAAGATCGTGGATATCAACACGACGCAGTGGAGCGTGTACCGGAACTGGAACAAGACCAAGGCTGCCGCGCACCTGGCCGCAGCGAACGTGGACGTGTACCGCACTTTTACGGTGAGCCGGGGCGTGAACGGCACCACGCCAGCCGACCACCTGAACGGAGTGGAGATCTTCCGCTACGTGCCACCGGCGGATATCGGGTTGCTGGCCAAGGCTTGTGCGGCGCTGGCCAAGAAACTGGCGGACAGCCAGTACGCCGGGCGGACCGGCGACGCACAGTTGGGCCAGGTCTTTTACAACGACGTGGTCAATAAGGCGCAGCTGGAGCAGGCGCAGGAGAATTACCAGTGGAAATAGGAATCCATGAGCGATAAGGAAGTTGTTTTATCAGACGACCTGCAGACCCAGATCCAGAAGCTGGAGGGGATGGACGACCTGCTGCAGCAGCACATGCGGCCGGCGATGACGCAGTCGGTCAGCCTGCTATCGGATGCAGTCGAGCCGAACATCCCAACATTGACAGGCACGGCGCGGGCGTACTTCGGCACGCACGTGCTGGGGAGCGGAATCAACCTGACCGGCTACGTGGGCTGGAAGGGCAAGCCAACGGCTTTCTGGATGAACTTTGTCGAATATGGGGCCAGGCCACATGACCTGACGCCCAAATCCACCATTCGTAACGCACGCGGAGCAGCCATGTTCCGGTACATGCAGGAGAACGGATTTACGCCGACCGGCGTACACGTGGGAGTGAATGGGCAGTGGAAGACCATGCACACGCATCCGGGCTTCGCCGGGAGATTCCTGCTTTCGAATGCCTTCGACAGCAACGAGGAGGCGGTAGAGAGCATCTTCAGCCAGGCAGCGGACGACGTGCTTGGGGATCTGGCGGTCAACAATGCTTGAGAACTGGATCGACCTGGTGTGCAAGGCTTTCGGGACGCTGAACACGGACGGTAACAACCAGCTGACCAGCTACCGCACCTTCGAGAAAGGCGAGATCCCGTCTGCATTGAGCGTCTATCCGTGCGCGATCACCTACGTGCCAGAGATGGAGCCGATCTACGTTGCCGGAGCGATCGGATCCCTGCTATGGTCCGGTACGACCGAGATACACATTACCCCGACCGTCGACCCGGCGCTGCTGCCAGGCGTGGAAAAATTCTACACCCGGGTGCTGCAGATGATGACTGCCAACCGCAGCCTGGGCGGCAAGGTGCAGTATTTTGAGCTACCGGAAAATACGAAGGCGATGCACATTTCGCCGGTAACGTTAGGACAAGGACCGCTGCATTATGCAATGCTGGTCACCTGGGAAGTTCTGGAGAATGTCTCGCTCCCGCTGAGCGGATAAGCATCGGCGACTCATGTCGCGGATACGCCCGATCCCGCAAAGAGCGCGGGACAAGTTGGCAGCTTGAAGCTGCCTCGGGCAGAAGGAGAAAAACATGTTGAGCTATATCGGTGATGGAAGTGCGATCGTGGGGATCCCGGCGCGGGATCTGAGTGACGAGGAAGTGGAGGCGGCCGGCGGCGAGCAGCTGCTGCTGGCCAGCGGGTTGTATGCCAAACCGGTCAAGGCCGGGAAGAAAGTTGCATCGGCGACACAGGTTGCCGATGTAGCAGATGCTTCGGCGACTCATGTCGCCGAAGTGTCCGGTGGCGGCTAGAAGCCGCCCCGGTCGAAGGAGATAAGCCATGCCAGTCAACATCAATACCAACTCAGGCTCGAAGGCCATGCGGAAGATCCAGATGGGGCTGGAGGTAACACCGGGGACGATTGTGCCGGCCACAGCAGTGTGGCGCGGACCGGGTGTCCTGACGGATAACCGCCAGATCGTTTACCCGAAGGAGGATATCGGGATCGGGCCGGGAGCGGACCGGGTGTACATCCCCTTCCTGGGAGCGAGCCTGGCGCTAGCCCCGATCGAGGAGAATTTCGAGCAGGGACCGTACCTGTTCGAGCTGGGTGCCAAGAAAGTAGGGACGGGCGTGGCGGACGGCGCCGGATCCGGCAAGATCTACACCTACCCGTTCTGGTACAGCCAGGCCAACAAGCCAGTGCAGGCCGGGATCGGGATCCGGACATTCGAAGCCGGCGACGACATGCACTTCGAGAAGATGGAGTTCGGCTTCGCCGACACGATCACGCTGGACGGCAAGAGCAAGGGCGCCTGGATGATGAGCGCCAGCCTGCTGGGGCGGCAGGTGACGATCGGGCCGACCTACACGGCCAGCACGATCGCCTTCACCAACACCCATACCATCACCGACTCGGCTAACGGGCTGGGGGTGTTCCCGACGGGCGTGATCGTCAAAGTGATCGGCTCGAACCTGAACGACGGCATCTACACGGTGACAACGGGTGTAGCTGGAACGCTGACCGTGTCAGAAACGACCGCGACGGAAATAGCCGGCAACACGATCACGATCACGCAGTTCTTCACCGGCGGTGGGGCCGGACTGGCTTTGCCGGTGGTGGAAGACGTGCCTTTCGGGGAAAGCAAGCTGTACATCGATGCGATCGGCGGAACGATGGGGGCAACGCAGATGGCAGGGTTGCTGGCAGCCACGCTGACGATCAAGACGGGCATCGTGGGGCAGGAAACCGCCAACGGGGCGATCACGTTCGACCACCTGGAATTCACGCCGGAAGATATCACGCTCAAGATGACCTTCCTGATGCAGAGCGGTGCGATCGCCGAGAAGAGGAACTGGCAAACCAAGGTGCCGCGGCTGGTGCGGATCCAGAGCCAGGGCAGCGCGCTGACCACGCCAGGCACGACCTATACCTACAAGACCCGCAACATCGACCTGGCGGGGGTGTGGGACAAGTTCGATGCGATCGGGGATCAGAACGGGGTGGACATCATCGTGGGAACGTTCCATGCCAAGTACGACGCGACGGCGGCAAAGTATTGTCAGATCCTTTACGTCAATCAAGTTGCGTCGCTTCCTTGAGATAAGCATCGGCGGCCAAGGCCGCCGATGTGCCCGATGGCGGCTCGAAGCCGGCTCGGGCGAGAAGGATAAATCATGAAGATCGATCTGAATAAGATTTTGGCGGAGAAGATCGTGGAGCCGCTGGATTTGGGGGAGTATCACGCACAGTTTGCGGGGCAGGTGATGCAGGTGTGGGTGAACCCGCCGATAGCGGTGCGGCAGCGCTATGCGGCGATCAGGCGGCAGATAGAGGGGATTCGGGAGGAGATCAAGGAAGAACTAAAGGCGAAGAAAAAACTGGCAGCCGAGCGATCGCAGGAACGCGAAGCATTATCGGGCCGGCTGCTTAAAGAGCAGGCGGAGTGGCTGAGCCAGATCTGGAGCCAGGGGCCGGAAGATACGCGCATGACGGCAGAGGAAGTGGAGCGGCTGCGCAGCGAGAGCCAGGAGACCAACCCGCGCCTGTTTTCCTGGCTGATCAGCCGGACGATCCGCTTGATGGCGGAGCACCTGGGCTTTGTAAAAAACGCATAATCGCCGCCTGCCAGGATCTGGCGGTCGGCGCAGCCACGGACGAACCCTACATGGCAAAGACGCTACGGGCCATGAAGGTGCACCAGGTGACCGGGAAGGCGCTCTGGCCGTGGGAAGTGGACGAAATCGTACCGGAAGACTGGTTGGAGGCGATCCTGGCGGTGGTGGACGAGATACCGAAGAGAACGCCAAAGAATTGAGGCATAAATGGCAAAAGATTCGCTCTTAAACATCATTTTGAATATTGTCAAGCAGGGCACGGGGGACAAGGACGCCAAGGACGGGATGGCGGACCTGGAGGGCCAGCTGGGCAATACCACCACGGCGCTGCTGGGATCGGTGATTGGCTTTACCTCGATGACCGGAGCGGCATTCGCGGCAGTTGCGGCGATTAGGGCAGACATATCCGCGGCAGCCGACGAACAGACGGCGCTGACCCAGTTGAACGCGACCCTCGAGAGCACCGGACGAACCGGGGAAACATCCGCGGCAAGCCTGGATAAGATAGCAGCCAGCCCACTCTTCACAACCACACAGATCGACCAGGCGGCGAATGCCCTGGCACGCTTCGTGGATATCCCGAGCGAGCAGTTGGGCCCGGACATGTTGATCATCGAGAACATGGCTGAGGCGCTCGGAACTGACCTGCCTTCCGCGGCACAGAGATTCGGGCAGGCGATGGAGACCGGGCAGACGCGCGGGATGGGCTTCAGCCGGGAACTGACAAACCAGATCAGCAAGTTAATGACTGCCGGGGATATCCAGCAGGCGGATGCGATCATCCTGGATCAGCTTAGCCAAAAATATTCCGGACAAGCCGCTGTAGCGCTGGATACCTACAATGGTAAGGTGCAGGCGCTAAAGGCATCCTGGGATGAGCACAACGCGTCAGCAGGACAGGCCTACGTCCAGGAGGGCCTTCTCACAGACATAATAGGAGGGGTCACAGGGGCTATCACAGAAAGCACAGACCGCCAAAATACTCTCAACGAGGCCAAGGCATTGGGGATACAGGTGGACACCGATGCGGTGGCGGGCATGGTAATAGTCAACAATAATTACATGACCTACGCGCAATTACTGGATATGGTCACTGCGAAGCAAGATGCCCAAAACGCTTCAATGTCCAAAATGGATGCGTTGACGCAAACCGACATTGACACGATAGGCAGGTGGAAAGCATCTTTTTCTGATGCCACCACCGTAACCGACATTTTCACCGGCGCACTGATCGAGGCGACCAATGCCAATAAGCAAGAGGGCGCCGAGCTGGACTTCATCACCGGCTACGCCAAGACGTATCAACAGGGAATTGATAATATCGCCAATGCCACGAAGAATGCCCAAAAGAATATAACGGATTACACCAACGATCTTGATTATTTTCAAAACCTTGAGCAGAATGGGCCGGCCATCCTTGAATATTATCGCGATAAATTGGATGAGGTTGCAAAGCAATATGGTGTGAACAGTAAGGCATATGACGACGAAAAAAAGATATTAAGTGACACCGAACAGAACTATAAAGGCGCGGGCGGAGCAATAGATTACTACAATGGAAAGTTGCAGGAAGAAACCGACCAGATTGATGCAACAAAAAAAGCCGCCAAAGATGCGACCGACGAAATGATAGCTGGATACCTACAAACAGAACTTGCTGCGGAGGGCGTAGTTCCAAATATTGCTTTCACAAAAGTATTAGATTTCCGGTTAAGTGTTGGGTTGCTGACGATGGATGAATATAATGCCGCTATACAGGCTATGGCAATAGCAGATAACCTGGCGGGTATTCAGGATAAAACCGTTACAGTAACTATCAACGAAAGCATAAATCAAAAAGTTAACAGAATCGATAATCCTCCACTGCCATCAACCACGAACCAATGGACAGAGGGCAAGCCGCAGGCGACCGGTGGTGACTATATCGTCAACAAGCCGACCACGTTCCTGGCCGGCGAGGCCGGGCCGGAACGGGCCACCTTCACGCCGCTGGGGGGTGCCAGTGGGGGTGGCGGGGGCAATACGATCTACCTGAACGTGAACGGCGCCGGTGATCCGGGGGCGGTGGCGCGGGAGGTGATCCGCCAGCTGGGCACCACGGTGAACCTGCAGGGAGCCAGGACCAGGCTATGAGCTACCCGACCCAGATGATCCCGCAGATCACGATCGCGGGCGTGGATGTTACCGCCCACGTGGATCCGACACGCTCGACCTGCACGAACGTCCTGACCAAGCAGGTAGACACGGCCGAGCTCTACATGTTCGACGTGGCCAGCCTGAATATTCAGGAATGGCAGGAAGTGATCATCACCGACCTGGTGAGCGGGACGAAGCTCTTCGGCGGGTACACCCAGCAGGGGGCGGTGGTGAGTTTCGGCGGAGGGACGCGCCTGGATATCAGCCCGCTGCACTGTGCGGACTACTCCTGCCTATTCGATCACATCCGTGTCAAAAAAGCGTATGCGCCCGTAAGCTCTACGATCACCGACCTGGCCATCCTGCAGGATATATTCTCCACTTACTGTACGATCATCAACACGAACACGTTCGTGTGGGCGGTCAACAGCTACCCCCGCATTACCTTTGCCCGGCTGACGCTGCGGGCGATCCTGGACCAGTTGGCCAGCGCAGCGAACGGCTTTTGGTACGTGGACTACAACAAGAAGTTGCACTTCGGGCTATCCGAGAGCAACCCGGCGCCGTACGGCATCTCGGACGTGCTGGCGCACCAGGACCTGGCGACAGTGTTCCCGATGGGCAGCTTTACCCGCAATATTGATGGGACTGGGATAGTCAACCGCGTGGAAGTGGTCGGCGGCACGTATCTCTCGGGAAATCAGACCATCGAGGTGGCAGGTACAGGCCAGTCGCCCATTGCATTTATCGGCCTGGCGATCCACGAGCAGACCGGGCAGGCACAGATCCAGGTCTGGCGCAACGACGGTACCCAGGTCACCCCGATCTGGACGGCCATGAGCGTACTGACGGTCATGAACCAGGTGCCGACCGGTAACCAGGTGCTGTTTGATTTCAACGGCAAGACACTGACCCAGGCGGCGAACTGGCCGAACCTGACGAATGCCATCAAGATCGCCTGCTGCTACGAAGCGCCCCTGGCTGACAGGTTCAGCGACGCCAATAGCTTCGCACAGTACGGGCTGCCGTGCTTCCTGGACGGCGAGATCGACAATGCCAATATAACAGACAAGACCACCTCGAAGTTGATCGCCAGTGGTTTCCTGAAGGGCAACTCGATGGGGATCAAGGCGTATAACTGCACGGTCTGGCAGCCCGGGCTGCGCTCAGGCATGACCATCCCGATGGAGAATGCCGCGCAGAGCATCAACGGGACGCTGCTGATCCAATCGGTGACGACCAAGCTAGACAATGGCGGCTACGCCGAATTCGACCTGGCGCTGGGCGCATACCAGCCCAGCCTGGTGGATATTTTCATGAAGATCGCCCAAAACGCCCAACCATTACCACTCTACAACCCGGGCGAAGTGCTGCAGGAAATGCTGCAGGCGGCAGACAGCCAGACCCAGTCAGACACGTTTTCTGTGGCTGCTTCCAGTCCGCCCTACTTGGTGGGCAGCTCCCTGAAAGTGGGGTACTTCCATGCTTGAGTTAACCCATTCGGACGGCCAGACCTTTGGCGGCATCTCCATCCTGCAGGCCTGGAAGCCGGGTAAGCTGGCCGGGCTGCTCTGGCAGGGCATGACGCTGCCAGAAGCCAAGGCTTATGCACTACGGCAGGGCTGGCTGGTGGATGAAAACACGGTCCACAACCTGGTTATGACCGGTGGTAAGAACTGGGAAGCCCAGATGATCGGCGGTTTACAGACGGTAGGCATAACATACTGCGCCATCGGGACAGGCTCGACTGCCCCATTGGTAAGCGATACCCAGCTAGCTGCGGAAGCAGCGCGCATGGCGATCACGCTGGCCACGGTGGCCGTGAACGTACTGACCATCGATGCGTGGTTCGCGGCGGCTTCGTGCAACTATGCCATTGGCGAGGCGGGTTGGTTTGCCGGGCCAACTGCAACGGGCACAGCCAACTCGGGAGTGCTGGTGGCGCATTACTTGCAGCCATACAACAACAGCGGCGGATCTCCCAATGATTTGACCCTGGAGTGGATCGACACGTTCAATTAGGAGCTACCCATGCCATTTCATATTCCAGTCCAGAACGGCGACACCGCCGACTACAATCTCTTCAACGCCCTGCCCGGAGGAGCGCTGTTAGTCTACAACAACTCTGGAGTCTCCCTGCCCGTTGGCACGTATGTAAAATTCGACCCAAGCTACACTTCCGGGCTAGGTGTGACCATTGCATCAACACTCTTCGACCAGAGAGTTTTGGGGCCGGTCATCGGAGGGACAATCGGCATTGGAGCGAGCGGCTACATCTCCGCCCCTGGATTTGCTCTGGCGCAGGCTCTTGTCAAAGACACAACCGTATTTGGACATTCCTTGACCACTGGCTCAGGTGGTTGGTTGGTGGATAGTGGCGGCGGTGGGTGGGGGCCAGGCATCGCGGGCTGGGCGCTTGGGGCGCAAGGCGCTGGTGGCCCAAACCTGATGAATATCCTGTTACATCCGTATCCGCTGTTCTATACCGCCGCGCAGGTCATCACGCAGAAATATGGGGCAAACGATGTTGCGGTGGGCGGTGGAACTATCAATGCCAATGTGGTGAATGTCACGCCGAATCAATGCCTTTTGTTTTATGCATTTGATGCCCACGCAACTACTCTCGTGCCACTCTGGAACTCGTTGACCCCCACACAAATTCAGGCCATATCTGGCACCCTTTCGTATGTTGGGCAATTGCTCGGTCCTGGTGCGGCTACCGCAAACTTTACAGGAACCTTCACTACCTATGCCGGGGTGGGGGTTGCGCTGGCACTGAACGGTATCAACCAGGGCGGCGGGGCGGCGACATTCGGAACGCCGGTAAATCAAAACGGGGCTGGCGCATCTGTTAGTCTCACCGTGGCCTGTGTTCCAGGAGACATTGTTGTTTGCGTAACTTTGATAAAGGGTACATCCGTAACATTCTCCGGTAGAAACCAAACACCATTAATAAACGCGGCTGGGAGTGCCACAGCTTATGACGTTCAATGGGCTATTGCTGCCTCGACCTCCATAAGTTTTACTCTGACTATTGGCGGTTCGCTTACGGGCTGGAGTGCGGACGCGATGGCGCTGCATTCGGCATAAGGAGAATGGCATGACAACAGATGCACAGATTTACCAAGTCTACCTTTCCACCCAGCTCTACGCCTCCATCATGGTGGAAAATCTGAAGATGGCAAATGTGATCGTGAGCGAAGACCCGGGCACGCCCAACCATGCCAACCGGCTGCTGTGGGCGAATTACATTTTTACCAACCCGGACGCAGCGGCGACGAAGATGCGCGTGGCGGTGATGAGCAACGGCGACATCCAGAACAATGACCTGTCGGACGCGACAGTCGGCTACGTGGTGGGATTCATGACCAACGTGGTGGCGAACCTGTAAAGGAGAAACTATGCAGATTCAAGATCCAGTGCTGGTACCGGACGTGAGCGTGTGGTGCGACCACATCAACGCCAAGGAGTTCGAGAACGGCGGCTGCCAGTCCGTCATCGTTGGGCTGTACCCGATCATGGTGGGCGGGAAGTGGGTGCTCAACCCGGTCTGCCGGAACCAGTGTGTTGAAGTAGCGACCAACAGCAGCATGGTGCTGCAAGCATACTACTGGGACGACATCACGCTCAGCCCGACGATGCAGGCGGACTGGGTGGCGGAGACGATCCAAAAAGAGGGCTTACCGATCACGTTCGCATGGGCGGACCTGGAGCAGTGGTGGACGGACTGGGCGAAGTGGGCGGACGCCAGGCAGTGCAAGGTGCCATGGGCAGCCGTGCCGACGGCAAGTGGGCTGAACATCAGCAGACACATGCAGGTGTTCTGTGCGGCGCTGCGGGGCGGCTTCCCGGCCACAGGTGTGTACACGAACAATGGGTTCGTGGGGAGCTGGGCGTACGGGATGAACGCCTGGCTGCCGGGTTATAAGCAATGGGTGGCGCAGTACAAACACGAGCCGAGCCAGGTCACAGCAATGAGCTGGGCACAGCTGCAGGCGGACTGGCTGCCGAATTACGATATTGCCCTGGCGGCGGGGCAGCTGCCCGGCCAGGTGATGGGGCACCAGTTCACCGGCGACATGATCGAGCTGCCGGGCAGTTATGACCAGTACGGCAGGGAGCTGCCGCTGGATGTGAGCGTGTTCTCGAAGGCGTTCATCGAGGGTCTGCGCGGTGGCGTGCCAGTGCCTGCTGTACCCGTATCCGCACCTGCGCCAGTGCCCGCACCAGTGGCAGTGGCGACTCCGTCAACCCCTACGGTGGTGGGAGCGTACCAGGTGATCAAGACATCCTGGATCTTCGCGACGGCGAACGACGAGGCCGGCTGCAAGCTGCTGGGGCAGACGAAGCTGAAAGAGACCGTCACGGTGGAGCAGATCTCGGGCGAGTGGGCCCAGCTGAGCGCACCGGTCTTCGGCGGCTGGGTGCGGCTGGCGAATTTGAAGAAGATATAGAGAAAGGGAGAAAACATCATGGCCGGCGAAAATATCAGTTTCGAGAAATACGTGGACAAGCTGGAAGAGCACATTGACCAGCGGTTCAAGGACGCCGACAAGGCACTTGATAAAGCATTCGAAGCGATGGATGCAAAACTAAGCCAACGCAATACGGAAATGAACGAGAAATTCCTGACCGCCAAAGACCTGGAGAAACCCTGTAAGGATATCGAAGATTTGAAAACTTTCCGGGCCGTGTTGGATGCCAAGGCCAGCCAGCGGGCGGTAAATTTTGCCATTGGGTTCTCAATGGCGGACCTGCTATTGGAGGTCGCCTGGATCGCCAGTAACCTGTTACACAAGTGAGTCAACCGGGGCGAGAGCTCCGGATAAAGAAAAGGAGAAAAGGAATATGAATCTCAACCCTGTGCAAGTGCTGATCATTGGTCTGGTGGCGCTGGTGCTGACCGCGCTGCTGAGCTGGCTGATCGAGAAGGGCATCCCGTGGATGCTGACGGCCTTCAAGATCAAGACCAGCATCGACCTGGGGCGTTTTGTGAAGACGCTGATCGTCGGTGTGGTGGCGTTTTTGCTGGCCTGGTGGTGGTACCCGGCCACGCTGCCGGTGCTGCCGATCTGGGCGCCGCCCTTCGGGAATGAATTCCAACAATTTTGTGTTTGGATACCGATCCTGCTGGCGGCACTGAGCCCCTACGTGGGCGCGGCCATGGTAATCTACAACTTGATCCTTGGATACATACTGGACCCGGAGAAGCGGACGCAGCTGCTGCAGTCGCTGATGAATTTGCTGTTACCAGTGCAGGCGGACCCGCCGGCGCAGCCGACACATCCGGCGATACCACCAGGGACGGTTACACCACCACCCACCCAATAAAAGTATAACGATGATACAAAGAGCCTCCAACGGTTTGGAGGCTCTTTCTTGTTAAGCGGCAGCCGGCCGGAGCTGCTTGATCAGCTCGAGCAGCTGGTCGAGCTTGGCGGCGGTGGAATCGATGGCGGCGGGGGTGTTCAAGCTGCCGATAATGCGGCGGACGTCGTCGTCGACCAGGCGGCCGTAGATGCTATCCGTGATAGTGAGGGAGGAGTGCATGACGTTCTGACTGACGGCTTTCCAGTCGGCCATGTTGCGGGCACGCTTGAGGGCGTAGAGCACGTGGCCGTGGCGAAGTTTGTGTGGGGAGAGATAGGGCACGCCGGCCAGGGCACAGACCGGGCGCAGGTCGCGCTCGACCAGATCGCCGCGGCCGAGATGCGGATCGGAAGTAGCGGTGATGGTGGTGCTGTCACGGGTGAGGGTGGCGTACCAGAGCGAGTCAGGCGGAAGCAGGCGGACGCGCCGGTCCCATTTTTCTACGATCGTAAGCAGTTCGGGGATCTCGAGCAGGAAGGTGACGGCGGCTTTGCGGTTCTTGGTACGGACGCCCAGCTCAGGCAACTGGCGGATCTCCCGGCGGGCGATATCGACGCAGGAGACCGGCAGGGTGGCGAGGGCATCCGCGCGCATGCCGGACAGGAAGAGCATGCAGGCGGCGACCTGGCCGCGCTCCTGGCGAAGCGTTTCCGTGGGCACATGGGCGATCTTGAGCACGTCTTCGACAGTGTAGGCTTTGTGCTCGACCAGGTGCGACTCGAGCCGGGAGCCGCGCGGCGGTTGGAGCTGCTCGACCCAGATAGGCCGGATGGCGTGGTAACGCTGCGGCCACTGGTCCCGGGCCCAGGTGAAAAAGGCCCGGCAGGCTTCGAGACCTTTCTTGATCGAACTGGGGGAGAGCTTACCCTTGCCATCGAGGCGGGCGGTCAGGATGTAGGTCGGCAGGCCGGGGCTGATCTGGCGGGATCTGGGCAACGGGGTTTCATCCGCCCAGGTGAGCAGGTGGCGCAGGTGGGCACGGTTGCGGGCGACGGTCTCGGGGGAATTCTGGCGGACGTCGCTGCAGTAGCGGATGTATGCACGCACGTCTAGGTAGTTCTGTCTGTTGATCATGGCTTCACACTTTCCGGGATAGTGTGAAGACGGGCCCGAAGACGGTTTATTTGCGTACCGCAGACAGGGCAGATGGCCTGCAGGAGCTCAAGGTAATGATTGACGGGTTTGAGGGTGGGGGTGATCAGCTCGACCGGAAGATTGCAGCGCATGCACCAGGCCTGCCCATCCTCCAACGATTGGCGTTTGGCGCGGCGCTGGGTGATGGTCTGCCTGGCCCAGCTGGCGAATGTCAGGCCGTGGATCCAGACCTTGCCACGCGCGTCGACAACGGTGGGGGCGCCGGCCGGAATGTAGGAACGGTAAACCGTGTCGGGATGGACGCCGATCTCTTCAGCGATCTCGGCGGGTTTGTAGAGCATATCCAACAGGCGGGACAGGCGGACGATCTGGGTGTGGCGCAGGATGGGCTTTCTTACCGGTATCATAGGGCACGACTCCTTGGGCAGGAGCCTTGCGGAGCGACAGCGGTAGGGGCCGCATGCGCAAGGATCTCGCCTGATAGGATGTGCCCAATTCCACCTCCCAGTAAGAAAAGGGCAAAAATGTCGGGGCGGGCGGATTTGGACCGCCGACCTCTGCGTCCCGAACGCAGCGCTCTAGCCGGACTGAGCCACGCCCCGAATAAGCAAGCCGGGATTATAACTGTCCACCTCCAATTTGACAAGCCGTTTGCGGTATAATTCACCCGTTAATTCGAATACCCATAAGGGCACAGCTGTGCTGTGCCCTTACCGCGTGAGGAAATAATTATGGTAGAACCAGATCCCACAAGCAACCTACCCGAGCCCGTCAAGCAAGTCATCGGCACCGTCCAAATGGCAGACATTGATGAGACTATGCGCACGGCGTACCTTGACTATGCCATGTCTGTCATTGTTGCTCGCGCACTGCCGGATGCCCGGGATGGATTAAAACCCGTCCACCGGCGCATCTTGTACGCCATGCAGGATATGGGCATCCGCGCCAATTCTGCTTTCAAGAAATCCGCCCGTATCGTCGGCGAAGTACTGGGAAAATACCACCCGCACGGCGACTTGGCCGTCTATGAATCGATGGCTCGCATGGCGCAGGATTTCTCCATGCGC
>Ga0187858_10000746_pt1 | contig 38697 bp, 64 predicted proteins | sample June2016WEW_8_15_FD_133015 | JGI IMG/M metagenome (GOLD analysis project Ga0187858, IMG submission 133015) | Peatland microbial communities from SPRUCE experiment site at the Marcell Experimental Forest, Minnesota, USA - June2016WEW_8_150 | ecosystem: Environmental > Terrestrial > Soil >...
ATAAAAATAGTTACGATCGGCATAATGCCTCCTTCATTTGAGTAGCCGCCCGACGAGGAGCCCAACCCCTGCACCGGCGGCGGTCCATAGAATTTTAGACCCGATGGTCTCTATCTTTTGGTCGCTGATAAACTTCTTGAGGTCAGCGATTGAAGCCGCGAGGGCGGCGTCTCGTTGCGTATCGAGTGCGGCCTGGGTTTTATAGCCGGCGATCTGCTCGTTTAACAGGCCGCGTTCTCGATTCCATTCCGGCTCTCTAACGACCTTATATTCCTGCCAATCTACCAGGGCGCTCACGGCAGCCCGGTAGGTTTCGAGGCCCATAGTCACGGATTTACCGTCCGTCGTAATGTCGTGGACTCCGAGAATTGCCGAGCCCTGGTCGACAAGTTGGGTGGGCGTCGCCGTCTTGACTTGAGCCAGGACCGCGAGGAACGCCTTCTCGTTGGCGGCGGCGTCAGCCTCGACCTTTGCTAGGTCAGCCGCGCTCTTGGCGATGAGTGCGTTCTGGGCCTTTATCTGGTCCTCAAGCGCCGCCGCCTGAGCCAGCGCGGCCTGAGCCTTCTGCTCCGCGAGATTGGCCGCGTGCTTGAAGTATAGCGTGCCGGCGACTATCACCACGGCTAAGAATGCGACAATAAGCCACGGGAGTGCTTTCTTCACGCGCTCATCCCCCGCCGCAGAGTCAGGCGGTTGTCCATGTGTCCGCGCACGAGAACGCCGGCGAATGCGCCCGTCAACCCGGAAAGCGCCGGGATGGCAATACCAGCGATTGCGGCGTTATGACCAGCCAGCAGAACGAACCCGAAGAACGCCGCGAGATAGAGCAGAAGCGCCGGTCCGGTGGCGATATCAAAATTCAGTTTCATCTCGCCTCAAGAAAAAGTGGAGCCTGGGCCGGAGTTTTTCTTCCCGGGTAGGGACCGGCCCAGGACTCCGAGGAAAGGAGGTATTGAGGAGGGGTTGGAGGACCCGTGAAATATCTTATCATGCCGAATAGCCCTCGTAGGCGGCCATGAACTTGTCAACGTAACCCGGGACTGGTTGTCCATTAATGGACCCTGAATTGTAGCAGCGGGCTATCTGCTCCGGCTGTATTGCCCCAGCGTTGAGCGCCCGGCGCTGGATGTACTGCACGACGAACGGCAACGCGATGTCATCTTCATCCAAGTCCTGCGGCGCGCCTTCATAGCCCAACTCGCAGGCGGTATTGAACAGAATCTGCCAGTTGGAATATGAGCAGGCGGAGTCGTGGTCGTACTGCGCCCACCGTTCCCGAACGTCGGGGCTGTGGTCGTAGTAATAGCCGCCCGGCGCATACGACGGCTCGAATCTCGGGTCAGGGTTGTCGGCGGTGTATCGCTCACAGTTGAACAGGCCCCACAGACAGGCCGCGCCGTCAATCGCGGGGGGTGTCGGCCCTATCGACGGGGCGAACAGCGATATCAATGCGGACGCTTGTCCGTCCGTAATAATTGGCATATCCTCTCACGGCTCCATGAATATACATAATGCGTGAGCGGAGATTTGTCAAATTTCCTCTTCCTCGCGGCGCGCCGCCGAGACCCGTCCGTTCAACTCGCGGTTCAGCCGTCCGAGTTCCGGGCGGACGCCGGTGGCGGAATACGCGAGCAACATCTTCCGCGCCTTCACAGCGTTCAATCCGAGCAGTCGGCAGATGTTCACGAAACTGAGCGCATCACCCGGCACGGACGGCCCGAAGATATACGCCTCTGCCGATGCGTGGTTCGTGTCGATTTTAATCTTGCGCTCGCGGTTGTGCTTATTGTCTTTTCCGCCGCGCGACTTCGGACGCGGCAGATAGTCCATCACCGCTTGGAGCAGAATCGCCGCGCAGAGATGGCGCACGGACTCATTCGTCAGCACCAGCCCGCTCAGACATGACGCCAGCAGGAATGGGCGGTCGCCGAGCGGAGCGGGGCACTCTTTGAAGATGACGTGGCGCACGATGAGTTGAGCGCCAGGGGCGGCCTTCTCATCACGCGGCCGCCAGGTGCAGAAATACCCCGGCTCTTTGACCAGCAGGAACTGGCATGGCTTGCCGCCGTTGTCGGTCAGGCATCGGTGCTTCCGCTCCGACGTGAGCGCCCGCCAGTAGATGTAATTCGCCATTCGTCAGTTCTCGCTATTCAGGCCCGTCGAGAGCGAGGCCATGAAGCGCATATCGCTCAGGTGATCTTTCTGGAGCCGCTTCTTCTCCTGCATGGCGCACCAGACGACCCGCAGGAGGTCCTCCTTGCTGAGTTCATGCATCGGCTGTCCGAAGATGGTGAGCGAGGCTATTTGCTCATCGGTCGCCCAGCCGCGAATGATTGCCAACAGTTCAGCGGGCATCATCTGTGCTTCCGCAAATCCAGCCGCGTTCTCCGCGTCGAGGGTTTCATTTTGGCTCCTCCGTCTCCCTTGGTAACGCTTCGAGTTGAACCTTCTCGATTAGGAATGAATACTTACCGAGAAAATCCATCGCCGCCCAATAGTCATCCGTCTTGACCATTGATAGGTCAAAAAGCAATCCCTGATTTTTCGCATGATAAGTCCTGATGGCGTGGATGATTATGACTTCTCGGCTCATTTAACCCTCCTGTTCCATGCGGCAAGATGCTTTTTGAGATAGAAAGTTGTCGTATAATGCTCCTGGAGTACCCAGAACAGGCAAGTTGTCTTGTGGACCACTATCCAAGTAAGGCCCGCCATTAGTGGCTTCACTTCTTTTCCGCAGAATGGACACGGCTTCAATTTTGGTGCGCTCATTTCCCTCTCCTTTCGCGGTAGTCGAGCGTCGTAACGGATGGCTCTCCATCAACATCGAGCCGAAGTTTTTTGTTCTCGGCCAGCGCACGCTCCAGTTCGGCCTCGGCTTTGCGCCACATCTCCTCCAGGATGGAATGACTCTTCTGGAGTTTTTCAACCCACCCCTTCTGCTTCTCGTAGTCGTCGAGGACGGCGAGGAGGTCGGCGGCTATCTTTCCGCTGAGTTGCTCTCGTTCCGATGACCCGGCCATATCCCTTCGCCATTCAAGTTCCCGCCGCAGTTCCGCAATCCGCTCCGGTGTCATTTGGCCCTCCGGCTCGAACCGAATGGTATGGTTCGATTAAAGACCTCTGGTTCTGTCGCCCCGTACCAATCGGGAAAGTCATGAAACATCTTTTCTACGAACTCTCTGTCTGCGGGATATAGCGCCTCTCCTCTTTTGGCTCGACAACGAAGGTCAAAACACCGAGCGGCATCTTTAGGATTCGGCTTCGGCTTGCTCATGTGTACCGCCTATTCCATGCAACAATGGCGTCGCCCGCAATGATGGTAATTGGTCCCGACGAATGGCATGCGCCGCAGATGACTTGCTGTTCTATGCGCGAGCCATCCACCACTGTGCTTATAAAAAATTCTTTTACCCTAGGCGTTCCCCCACAGAACGGGCAACGCTTCAACTTCGGCTCTTTCATTGCTTCCCCTTCCCCAGCCCAGGCGTCGGCTCATCGGGCAGCGCGGCCTTATAAAGTCTTTTGAGGTCTTGAAAGAATTCCCATTCTTGATGGGGCTCTAGCCAATCCTCGGTGTAGAGTTTTATTCTCGCCCAATCCACCTTCGCCACCGCTTCGAGGATGCGGATGGCGGTTATCGCAGATTGATACCCCTCATTATCCTCAGATTTTGGCACAAGGCCTATATAGCCCAAGAGAATGCTTATAGCCGCATCTAGGTTCATGCTTCCTCCTCTTGAAAATGGCCGGCGGGACGGTTAGCAACGGCTTGAGCGCCGCCAAGTGCTACCGTGGTCCCCGTCCCCCGACGCCGTTCAACTACCGCTTGGCTACTCGTAACGGCGCCGGCCCGGCTCAGTCGTTTCATTTTCTGTCTATTCCTCCTCCTGCACTCCGACGACGACAAAGAACTCTGGATGCCCGTAGGCCCGGCAGTACCATAGGCCGTCAGGGCCGAGTTCAAAGTAGCAGGCCATGGAATAGAACCATTGGGGCCAGAATGAGCAAAAGAACCAGTTGTCGCCGAAGAAAAAGCAGTCGCGGCCTCCCCGCATCCGATGATAGGCTCCATATCCGCGACTGAACCTCATCCGATTATTCACGCCGTAGAAGTGAGCGTTGTAAGGCCGGCCATGAACATCATGCCGGATTGCGGCATTCTGTCCCCGACGCGCCTCCCCGCGATAAGTGGCCTGATTGCCTCTAGCCTGCGTGTTCGGACGCCCATGCTGTCCTTGAGCAGGGCGACCCTGCTTAGCCGGGGCTTTCGCGGTCGTTTTGGCCGGAGCCTTCGGCGTCGTCTTTTTCTTCTGGTCAGACCCGTAGATTGTGAGGGTCAGGCAGAATGCCAAAACGCTCAAAACCGACAACACTTTTTTCATCATATTCCTCCTATTCAGTCTTTGATGAAGATAGCGATGCATTCCCAATTTTTCTGCGTGCCCACCAAAAGACCCATGTTCTGGCTGTTCTGCACCGTCAGGATAATCCCGTTGGCGCCAAGTCGCCCGGCCTCTACCTTCATCTGCCAAATCATCTGATTATCGGACGAATCCGTGATGGCCGGGGAATCGGCCTTCACTACGGCGATTTTCACATACTCGCCAGGGATGTCGTTGACATCAAGATAGACCCTGACCAGGCTCGGGTCCACTGGAGCATGGTAGGTGCTTGTGTCGAGCATCATTGACTCGGCGGTGAGACACGCAACCGTCCCCGTTGCCATCGCCAGCAACAGGGCCCCCAAGAGACCAATCATTTTCTTTTTCATCTCGTTCCTCCTTTTAATTCACAATGTGTTGCCTAAGCCACGAAGGAAATTTCATGTTTGTTCCTACTCCGCCTTCTTCGCCTCCTCAATAAGGCTCTGGACCGAACTCTTGGCAATAATCCGCTCGGACCCGAGCCCGCATTTTCCGTTGGCCTTGAGCCATGCAAGGAATTCCTTGGCTGTCTCTTGCGTCATGGCGACAGCCGATTGATGGGCTGTGCGTTCATCTCGGATGCGGACCGACGGAAGTCCGGTTTTAAGAAATATCTTCCGCAGAACCGAGTTTGACGTTCCAAGTATGCCCGCGATGTCCAACAATAGCACCAGCGAATCCGCCGCCTCTTGGCGGGCCCGCCTCACTTCCTCGCGGCTCACGGCTACAGGGACTCGGGGCGGACTTGCAAATCCTTGAAGTCCGCGATGATGGGACGCCATGTGTATCCTCCTTGCTCATCGAAGTCAAACACGACCAGCCCCACGTCCACCAGTCCCTCACACTCTCGCACGCCGAATATTGAGTTGTATGTCAGCGCCGGGGTCGAGAGTGCCAACCATGATGCGCCGCCTGCATAGTTGAAATAATGGACGTGCGAGCGGATGATAATATCGGCTTTCGGTTGCCGCTCCTGCTCCGAGTGCCAGATGACGTTCCAGAGCCGGGCGCGGGCGATTGCCGTTAGTCGCCCGTGCGGAATGCTACTGCTGGCGACCTTATGCTTCATGTCCACGCTGACCCCGCCGATGCGGAAGAACGCATGACTCTGAATTTTAATGTCCTTCGGCTTGAGCAGGTCCACGAGCGTCGCCTCGAAGTCCTCCTCGCGCCCGACATGGCGCTTTGTCCCATAGACGAGCCGGATATGTTCAGCCTCCGCGTATTCGATGGCCTCGGCCGCGATGCGCGCCTGATCATGGCGGTCAGAGGTGATGAGTTCCGTACCGCCGCTTTCTTCGTTCTTGCCTTCGACGGCATCCCCGTTCACCCCGAGCAGATATATCGGCTTGAGCGAATCGAGCGCCGCCGTGTAGAACCGCCAGAGTTCCCGTTGGAACCGTCCCGTCTTGGCGACCTTGCCTTTCCCGGAGCGCCACCAACTCGGGCCGCAGAGCCCGTACTCATGGCCGCCATGAAGGTCTGAGATGATGACCATTCGTTTCATTGTGCGAAATCCTTTGTTTTGATTTTCGTGATAAGCCGATGGCCTTTTTTATCGAACAGCGTTTCCAGCGGACGGCCCACGAGCCCTTCTGCGTCTTTCTCGGAGTTCGCGGCGCATTTCGATTTGAAGCCCTTGCGGACGAATTCCGTAGCCTCCTCAAGCGTCATCTCACCGAAAGAAGGAACGACCTCCAGCCCGAGTTTTTTCGCCACATCTACGACGTTCTCGTAACTGAGCCACCATTTCCCGCCGACGAGGACATCAAAGACAATCATCTTCTTTTCCGGTGAATAATCGCCTCCGCCTTTCTGAATCCCGGCCCCGTAGCCCTCGCCATACACAACGGCATCGGCAGGCACGCCGTCCTCATCCGGAAAGACAGCCCGCATCTTCTCGACCGTGATATTCTTCCAGAGCCAGTTCATGAGGTCGGCGTGAATCTGGGCGTTGTCGGTCTTGCCGGAAAAGACGAGCGACCCGTTCTGATAGACGCATCGGATATTCGTGCCATCGACCTTCTCGGTCCAATGCCACGTCTTGAGCAGGGAATAGGTGCGGTTCTTCAACTCTCCGACATGGACTTTAAAGGTTTTATCGTCGCGCACATAAAGGGTTTCGATTTTCCCGTATTCGGTGATGCTCATTCGCTCTCCTTCGCTGGATAGACCTCATCTATCATGCCGTAGTGGTTATAGGGCTGGAACCATCGCATGGCATCTGCGGCGGTGTTTGCGAAGACAACCGTGTGGGCCGAGGTCGCGCCAACATGATATCGGATGACGTATTTCTGCTTCCCCGAAGGCGGGCCGGCCGACAACGGGGAAGAGCCGAAACTCATATACGGCTCGCTCTCTTTCTTCGCCTGCTCGTCCCGCCACGGCCGGCTGACAAAGCGGCGGAACTCCCGCCGCACGATGGCCCGCTGGGCGAAGAACCCGATGATGAACAACGCGAAGATGCCGAACGAGATGCAGACGATAATCAGGGGGTCGCTCATCGGTTGCTCCGGGTATAGCTGGCCCACAGCATACCCCCCACTAGGAGCCCAAACGGGATGAGTAGCCACCAGAGCAGGATATAGGCGAGTTGATTGGGGACAAGGCTGATATACACCGGAAGCGTGAGATGCTGGCCCTGTGCCCCATTATCAAGCAACGTCTCGCGGACCTTCATCAGCACATTGCTATTCTCCAGCGCCGTTGCCTTGTCACCCTTCGCGACCATCTGCTCCGTCAGACCCTTGGCCGCGAGGATTTGGCGATACCAGATGCCGACATCATGCTTCGGCTTTTTGAAGATGATGGCCGAGTTGCCCGAGATCTTCCCTGTTCTATTGAGATAGTCGATGGATTTCGCCAGGAAATCATCCGCCATCTTAACGCTCGAAGCATCGGCCGCCAATTTCAGATAATCGCCACAACGCAGGTCAAACAGATATGCTTGGACGACCCCATAAACCCCCAAGTACGCGAACAGAAGAATCCATATTCCAAGAAACACAAATCCGAATCCTTTCATTTTTCCTCCTCCTTCATAAACTCTGCCACATAACCGGATGGGCCAATTCTCACACCATCCAGCATTGGGTTCCCCGAATCGGTCACAAAGACCTGGCCACCTGAGCCGGTCGTCGGCCCATTGAAATCGAACGGGCCATCATATTTGTCGCCCATCGCGGCGGCTCGGCCGCGCTCGTATTGATAGTGGCGCTCCCATTCTTCGGCGCTCTTCCGCCGGGCCTGCATCTCGCGCATCGTGTCCTCGGCGGGCCAGATGACGTAGCGCATCAGGCAGAACAGACCGAAGAGGAACAGCGCGAAGAGGATGAGGCCGACGGCAAGGCCGCTCATGTCGTTACCTCCTCGACCTCGCACTCGTTAATGTCACCCCCGCATTGAGTAAGTCTTTTGGATGGGTCATCCTCGTTCTCGGGCTTCAATAGGCACAGGTTTGGGCCATATACGTATTTATGGTGCGGACTATGGTGCGGACACTTCGGCGAAAGAATCCCCAGCAAGATTTTGAGTTTAACGTGGTCGCTCATCTCACCAAATCCTTGCCGGGAATCGTGCCGTGGACAGGGATGATTTTCTTGCCGCGCCGCCGCAGTTCCTCCTCCGCGAGTTCCATCTGCGACTCCTCGATGGCGCGCCTCCGTTCCTGTGCGGCTTTGTCTTTCGCTTGCATCTCCTGGTTCACCTTCTCCTGCTCGGCCTGCTTCTTCTTGGCGGCGTCCCACTCGGCCTGCGGCACCTCCTCAACCAGCACGATGCTCCGCTTGTCAACGATGACGACGTTCTTCGACTGCATCGACTCGGCGATGACCTGACGGCGGAACCAAGCGATTTGATACGGGTGGAACAGGCGGTGCCAAAATCCTCGACGGATGACCTCGTCGCTGACGATGGCGTTCTGTCCATTTTTCAACATGAGATAGTGTGGACTCATTGGTCCTCCTTTCAAACACACTCGAAATATTTATAATCTAGGCGATACTCGCGCAAAGCCGTGAGGTGGAATAGCGCGGACTCTCGATATCCTGCCGCGAGCGTCTGGTACGCCTCGTCTATGACCTGACGGATGAATATGACCTGGGGGGAGGAGTCGATGGCGCGCATGGGCTCACAATGGGGCTCCGGCTTTGCCAGGTTGATCGGCGACCCCGTTAACCACGTTCCGATGACGTCTGAATATTTTCCGCTCGATGTCCCTATCGCCGGATCGGGCTTTTCTGCTTTCAGACGCCCTGAGTATGTAACGGGTCCGGTCTCTCCGTGGGGGTCACACAGGGCGGCATCCCGACAGTTCGGATTCGCATGGACTATCAAAGCGATAGCCTTATGATGCGAGCGTTTCGGCTTGTGGATAATTCGGACGATATGCTTTGTCATTTCTTCTCTTCTCCTCATACGGTCTTCTCCTCCGGCACCTGGCGGATATCATCATACACTGCCAGCCCGAGGTCAATAGCCCGGTCGGCCTCCGCACAAGCCCCCTCGCTCAACGTCCACTTATTGATGAGCAGGATGGCGTCGGAGGCTTCCAGCCACGCCATGCTCACGTCCTTGACGGTCTGCTCGTCAATGGTTGCGCCGGGCGGGAGTGCCACAAAGTACATGAAGTCGAGAGCGGGGCAGAACGGAGCCCACCCCTTTTTGATGCACTCGTTCGCGGCAACTAGAAAATCCCTCACGTTGAGCAGATACTCGATGGCGAGCGTTGAGCAGTCCTTGCGGATGCTCTTCGGCCCGAGCGGTCCGGCTATATAGATTTTACGCATTTCAACCTCGAATCAGATGATACAAGCAGATGCCTATTATGGTCATCGCGCCAACCGCGAACAGGAGCAGGAGGGGAACGACAATCCAGGCCACGAGCCAATCCAAAAAGCGTTCCCAGAACTCGTACATACGGTCCGTTGCTTTTCCCATCACCGTCTCCTGGTCGGGGTCCAGAGGTTCGGCGGTCGGCCCTGGTTCGGTTTCATTTCTAGAACCACCAAACATAACTGCAGGAGAGCGTTTCATTTCGATAGCGCAGGCCGTAGGTCGTAAAGACGTTCACGAGCCCTCTGGACCACGCGAACTCGATGGAGTTCTTGTACGTTATTGTCGGGCACTTGATGAGCCAACTGAATCCCGCCACTGCCATGTATCCGGCGTCGGCGTGGTCGGCGTTCATCACCGGACTTCCGAGCGGGATGGCCGGCGGCGGTTTCGGCTTACAGCGCGGCGCGATGGCCTCCTCCGGCGTCACCTGCACCAGCGGCGCGTAATAGACCCGTCGGAATGTCGGCTGAGAGCCGTAGAGCCCGCCGCCGACGTGGAAGAACCGAACCGGATGCACCACCAGCAGAAGCGGCACCTCAATCTCGCCGGAGACGACTTTGGCGGGCGTCGATAGATGTTGCGCGCCGGAATAGACGACGGTCGCATTGAACGCTTTGTTGGAATATTGCACGCCCGTCATCAGCGAGAACTTCCACGCCAGCGGAACATCAACCAGCGCCGAGCCCATCGCCGACGTGAAGTAATAGCGGTGGTACGCCGCGTCGAGCGGGTATTGCAGACCTCCCGAATACTGCACGCCAGGTCCGAGTCCGAAGTCCACTTGGGCCGCCAGCGGGACCGCCGCCAGCAACCCGGCCAACAGACACCACGTTAAATATTTCTTCATGTTACCTCCTTTTGCGCTTTTAGGGATTCGTATCAGCGGGCACCAACGCGGGAATCGAGTCGGCTTGTTGCAGAAAAAATAAGCGGGCTTCCATCGCTTCTGCACTTTCTGCTGGCATTGATATTGCGGGGCCTCTCCCGCTCCGAACACATAACGCCGATACGGGCAGACCAGCGGGAGCTCGATGATGATGGCGCGGCTCATGGTTTCCTCACAGTGTCAGCAAGTACAGCAGGAACAGCCCTGCCGCTATCAACATCAGCGTTCCGAGTGTTCGCAGTTCGCTCCCGACCTTTTCGTCTTTCATTTATTCTCCTTCGACCTCATCTTCTTCGGCTTCTCCCAAAGGACAGCGAGTCCAATCTCCGCCACACTTTTCGAGTATCACTTCCCTTTCCTTGCGAGTCACTTTGGCATCATGGGGCATGACCTTCTTCTGCGGCGCGGCCAGGATGAGAGTGCGTTTCTCACGAAAGGCCACGCAGTCTGTGCATAGACAATTCTTCCAATAGTCATCGACTGTCGGGCACCCATCCGAGATTAACTCATCCAGCGCCTTCTCGCGCTCCTCGTCCGCGGGCGGCGCGGCCAGGATGAGGGCGCGGATTCTGTCGCAGACGAACCCCATTGGTCCGCCCTCGCGCAAGATGTTGAGAATTTCCTCCTTCCCCTCTTCGGCAATGGGCGCGAGCGGGTCGGCAAGACGACGCTCGATGTGCGCCAGGGCCTCTCGATAGGCATCCATGTCTAGACATTCCGTACAGTCCTTATGCTGAGGGTTGATAACTCTGCACAGATGACATTGAATGCCCAGAGATTCCCTCATCACGTCTAAGGCGTATTTGTCCGTCATGTTTTGCTCCTTTTCTGGTATTCGAGCGCCTTGCGGAGGATGGAGATGGACTCAAACACCATCGGGCATTCCATGAAATGAATGTCGTCCTTCAAGTCCTGCTCGGCCGTATTCTCCACGGCCTCCAGCAGGGGCCGCGCACGCTCCAGTTCGGCCTTGAGGTCACACCATTGGCTACGCCATTGTCTTTTCATTGCTTCGGCATATTTAAGGTTAGCCCGTAGCCGCTCGTAGTCGTCGAGGATATCCACCAGTGCGGCGTGGGCCTCAAACTCCTCGATGTTGCCCTGAAGGACTATCCGTTTCAGTTCCGCAATCTGCTCAGGTGTCATCTGGCCCTCCTGTTCCATGCGGTGATGGCTTTCACCTTTCCCGCAACTCTTGGCCCAGTTGCCTGGCATACTAAGCACAGAACAACAGTTGCATAAGAATCCGTAAGGACTCCAAGCAAAGATTCCTGGTCATCGTTCCCGCAGAACGGACACGGCTTCAACTTTGGCTCTTTCATCACTTCTCCTTCCCCGGCCCAAGCGTCGGCTCGTCGGGCAGGGATTCGAGTAGGGCGCGGAGTTCATTGGCAACCTGCTTGCGCCAATCATCGGGGACACGATTTTCTTCGCTGAGGTCATTAAGGACACATAGGGCCATCGTTTTATCGTGTATCTTCGCCGCCGCTTCGAGGATGGGCACGATAATCGCAAGTGCCCTGTCATCCAATCGTCTAATACTGGCGGGGACGGTACTTTCAAGGAATGATAAATGCGGCTCCCTAAGTATCGCGGCCCGAACGCGCTCTACGGCTTCAAAGATAGTCATGCCCTCAATCGCCGCGTCGAGTTTGCTCAAGCCTCCTCCTTCTCCCGCAGCGTGTCGAACTCAGGCGCGGGCTCCCGGTCGTCCGGCACGAGTCCGGTGCCGTGGCAGGTAGGGCATTCAGCTTGGGCGTGCATCTTGTGTTCTAAAGTTTGAATACCATCGGCGGTTGCGGTCCCAGACGAAACTTTCCAATAAACGGTGACTTCCCCCTTACCTTCGCACGTTGGGCACTCCATCATCTTCTCTTCCTCCGGGTCTTGCGGCCCCGTTTCCTCGGTGCCCAGAAGGCGCGGTAGTTTGCTCATGGCTTAATCTCCTCCAGCGTCTTGATTCGGCGCTGGACCCAGGCCTCGATTTTCTTACTGGCGGCGGCGTAGGCGGCGGCGGCGTGGGCGGCGTCGGCGGCGGCGGCGGCGGCGGCGGCGGCGTGGGCGGCGGCGTCGGCGGCGGCGTAGGCGGCGGCGTGGGCGGCGGCGTCGGCGGCGTGGGCGGCGGCGTAGGCGGCGGCGTGGGCGGCGGCGTCGGCGGCGTGGGCGGCGGCGTCGGCGGCGTGGGCGGCGGCGGCGGAAGATGGGTCTTGCAGCCACGCCTTCGCCGCCTCGATGGCCGCTCTTGGCCGTTTGTCGTCGGGGTTCTTCTTCTCGAATATCGGCAGGGCCAACTCGGCGGCGTAAATAGCCAGGGCCACGCTGTCGGCTTTCGTCCACTCCCACGCCTTCACAACCCGCATCTCGGACCAGACCTGCTTATCGCTCTGCGCCAGGTGTTCCCCGCGCACCTCGACCTTGGCTATAACCTCGCAATTGACGTATTTCATCGCGTCGATGGCCTTCTCCGAGGCATGGAAACCTGACTCGCACATCACGAGTTTGTCGGGGTGCTTGTGCCATGTACCGATGGGCCACGGCCCAAGTTTTCCGCTACAGGACACCAGCCCGGCCTTCATGGACTTCCAGAGATAAGTTTTCATCATCTCTCCTTTCGCTTGTCCTCAATGTAAATTGCAACACATGATATTATGATGCCAAACCATGTGCCCGCAATAAAGCCCAAAATGAACTCTCTCATTCACTCCTCCTCTCCCGGTGCTGTGATTTTTATTTCGACGTGCGGATTTTCTGAGTACCGCTTGTCGATGCTGACGCTCACGAGTTGCGAGTCGTCTTTGTACGCCACGCCGTTCAGCGCGTCTTCGCAGAGTTTGAGAATATTATCACCGTCTGGCCGTTTCGTCGGATAGACGCCGCCGAGTATCATCTGCGCCCGCAACGCCCGCGACGCCGACTTCGGGATGGCGAAGAACGCCAGCACCGTCATCTCCAGCGGCCCGTCGAGCGCGACGTGATGCGGATACTTCGCGACGAACAGCGAGCGGATATACGCCTCAGCAATCCGCGTCGGGTTCGGCGTGCAGGCGATTCCGCCGCGCGTCATGCGAGGCCGACCTTTGGCGACCGGCGGACCGGGGACGGTCAACTTGATGCTCATCGCGTCACCCTTTTCGTCCATCGGTCATACATCACAATCGTCCCGGCCGTCGCTACGTTGAGCGAGAACGGGAGCGGCGATTCGATGATGATAGACTGATGCTGCTCTAGGATTTTTTCTGGAAGTCCGTCGTCCTCGGCCCCGAGCAAATAGATGGCCCGCTCGGGATGATAGAAACCAGCCAGAGGGGCCGCACCAACATTATTCTCAATGCAGAAAATTTGGCAATTGCTCGGAGCGTGTTCCCGAAAATCGTCATAGGTGAGATAATTCAACAGCGGGACGTGGCGCGGGACCATCATCGTATCGCTCGCTTGGCGTTTGTAGCGCCGGCCGATGGTGAAGATGAACGCCGCGCCGAAGATATAAGCCGAACGCCATAGACCGCCGATGTTCACCTCATTCTTGGGCGCGAAGATGCCGATGCCGAAATAGCCTCTCATCGCGTCACCTCATACGTCGCCGTCGTCCCGCCGGTTTGCTGTGCGGCAGCGCCGAGGCCTTCTTCGCCTTCGTCCCGCGCACGGCTCGACCGCTCATCCACGACCACCATCATCACGGCGAGGAACAGAATCAAGACGACCAGCCCGATGATGACCTCCCACTTGCCGCGTGTGATTCTCATTCGCCCTCCTCATCCTTGAGTTCCGGGAAGTTCTTCAGGTTCCGCTCGTGTGCGGCCTTGAGCTGCGTGGCCGAGTCGCCAGCCCGTTCGCCCACCCGCGACGCCTTGTACTCGCCCCCCCGTCCGTTGCGCGTACCGCCATCGGCTTGCGTACTTTTCAACCACTTGACTATGAACGCCCGCCATGCCCGTTTCTGGCCTCGCGCCCCGGCCCCCAGTATCCACTCGCGCATCCGCGCCAACTCGACGGCCACATCGCACGCCGGGTATGCCTCGGCCCACGCCGCCTTATCTTCGTTAGTTATGTTTTTCCATGAACGGGTGGGGTGGTCGAAGCAGAGGGCCTTCTTATCTACATCTACATCTCTATCTACATCTCCCTCTCCCTCTACGCCGTACTTTTGTACAACACGGCTCGGCGCGTGGCGGGTTCTCTCATATTCGGACTGGTATTTCGTCCAATTGACGATGGCGATGACGCCTTGCGCGTTGATGGTTATTTTGTCTTTTTCAACCATGCGCTCAAGGCCCGCCTTTAAGTCGTCCTCGTCAACTCCAAGCGTGTCGGCAAGGACGAGCGTCGAGTAGCCGATAAGGACGCCGTTCTCGTCCTTGCGCTTGAAGATGAGGCCAGGGATAGACGAGTCGCCGGCCATAAGAAGAAGGCCGACGAAGGTCCACCTTTGTTCTGGAGATAACTCGGCAATCAAAGACCCGCGGAGCGTCTGGTCAACGTACAACTTAATCCACTTGCGGCGCACAGGTCCTCCAAAGCTTATTGCGGAGTTTTTTCTTAATCTTGGCTTCTGGTGATAACATCTCATTCTCCCTTGATCCAGGTGCGCTTCATGCGAACTCCGATTACGAATAGGTAAACGTGAGGAGCCGAAGGAAATCCGTTTTGGATATTTCTTTTTCCGCGCTGGAGTCGGCTAGTGTAGTAAAGCATCTTTTATGACCTGTTCCAGGAGGCCATTCTTCAAAGTCCTTTTTCCAATGCTCTACTCTGGATAAAAAAAGTTTTCCATCATCTGGGTCGGTTTTTTCGAATCGAATAATATAAAAACCGTGATATTTGGGGTCCTCTTTGAACTTGTCATTTTCTCTTAAAAAAACGTCAAGCTGGGCTGGCGTCGGCCTCGCCATATATCGCTTTTCCTCGAGATGGAAGAAATGACCTGTTTTGTAGTTATCCCAAACATAATCAATATTCGTGGCGCGATATCCGAGACGGCTGCCAATCGTTGATTCTTGCTCATCGGCCCTTAGCCATAACCCGAGTTCCGTGCTATGCTCGTCATTCCTCTGGCGCGTCATGTGCGGCCTCCTCAGTAAGCCTCTTGCGGCTGGTTTCCACGCACTTCTCGTCCTTATCGATGCCGTGGAAAATACAGCCATGTTTCAAGGCCGCGACGCCAGTTGTGCCGCTACCCATGAACGGGTCAAAGATCGACTGCCCAGGAAGGCAGACCTGCTGAATCATAGACAGCATACCGCTTTCGGACTGGCCCCAGATATGGAGCGATTTATCTGCGCCTTCGCTCTTAAATACATCGCCGAAGGTTTTGCCTTTATATTTTTCATCAAGGCCATAGATTAGGATCGGCTTCCAGCTTGTGTTCACTTGGCGCGCCTGGATCGGGGTTGGTTGCCCGGGCGTGAGGTAACACGCCGTCCAGTAGTAGCGCAGCTCTTTCGATAGGAGGGCATAAACTTCGTCGAGATAAGACTGCCCGCACATAGCAAGGAGCAGTCCGCCTGGTGCCAGCCATTCCTTGGCGCGGCGGGCCAGGACGGAATAAAGCGACAAGTATTCCCTTGGATAGGGCGGATCGGTGATGATGAAATCGAACCGCCGGTCGGTTTGGTAGGCCTTGATATCGCCTATCTCGGCGATCCACCGCTCGCTGGGCTTAACGACGATGGCGTCGAGTTGTTCTTGGCGTTCCGCCGCCGGAAGGTATTTATGGGTAATTTTAAACCAACTGAGGTTTTTGCCTTCGGGGAGCACTTCCCGGGGATGCCCCGTGAGCTTCACGCCACGAAGATCATCGGTATCCGCATCATCAAGACGATACTTTTTTGCGAATTGTATGGTTTCCCAGATGCGTTGAGGATGAACCCGCAAAGATAATCCGATTAATCGGACTATCTTTTTGGCGTATATCTTCTTCCGGGTAAAATTGTCATTTTCCTCAAGAATACGCTCTCCGAATTGATGCTTGCCCTCTATGGTGGCCCATCGGGACCTGAAAACTGATTCGACAACGATGGCTCTGAGGTCTTCGATAAGCGCCTCATACCACTCTTCCTGGATTTCGGCCGTCTCTAGCGCATCATCGGGCCGCACAATAATCGCATCGTCTTTCATGTTCCTCCTTCAAATAAAAAAGCCCCGACGCCGCACGGCATCATTACGTATCTTGTTTTGCCTTAAAGTTCGCTTGGTCGGCCCGATGCTCGAACGCGAAGTCTTTCTCGATGTCGCCGAGAGTGCGCCCCTCTCGCAGCCGTGCATTTTCGAGCCTCAGGGCATGGATCTCTTGATCCTTCCCGGCCAACTGCTTCTCGGCTGCATCGCGCTGGCGGCAGGCTTCGTCGATCTTTAGTTCGCAATCGTCAAAGCTCTGGTCGATGAGACGATTGACTTTTTCTTGAAGGGCCGCTCTGCCTTCCCAGTTTAGTTTGTACCAGTCATTCATATAGACCTCCTAAAGTTAAATACCGACGCCCTGCTGGCATCGGGGCTTTTCCTTGCATAAAAAAGCCCCGACCTCGCGCTGGTGAACACCGCACCCCGAATGGGTTTCGGACAGACTGCGAGGCCAGGGCCGATTTACTTTGTTTCATTGGCGGTGTTCACGCCTGGAATCCTATCATGGACCTCTCGTAAAGTCAAGAGGTTATCGCGCGCCAGCTCGCGACGCGACAGTCGTCGTCTTGTAGATGTGGATGCCGTCGATGTGGCCCTGGTCCTTCATGTTGCGGACATAGCCGTTTATTTTGACCTCATCCAGTTTCAGGAACAGGCGCGGCACTTTGCTCTCGTCCTCGACATCCCACTCCCACAGCGTGCGAAGCGACGCGCCCTCCGCCACCGGCTTGTCCGGAATGAGGGGCACGCTGGCGTTCACCGCCTCGATGTCAACGGCGGCCTGTTCGACGACCTTCTCCGCTTCGTCGAGCCGGCCCTCGTGGATGAGGTCCGTCGCTTTGTCGGCGGCGACAACCGCCTTCGCCTCCGCGACTTCTTTCGCTCGCTGTGCGGCGCGCTCTGCGGCTAGACGTCGCTCGTCCTCGGCTTTTAAAAACTGAGCGATCTTGGGCTTCAAAATAGCCTCGATGCGGTCCAGGGGGTCCGTCAGTTCCTTCTTGAGAGCCACGAGGTGCCGGTGGTGCTGATAGGCTTCGGCAATCGTGGGGTTAGCCTTGTCGTCCACCCGCCGCCGGATTTCCTTGACCTGCAAGAGATAGTCATTAGCAACGGTCAGCGAGGGTTGATCGACGACGGCGATAGCGTCCGCTTTTTCAAGGACGGTCAATGCTTCCGTCTTCTGTTCGGGAGTTCTCATTTTTCTTCTTCTTTGCCCTCGGAATATTTTTGATTTTCCTGAACGCGGCCGATTAGCATCGAATACATCAGCGGCAATGAGTGGTCAGGAATCTGCGTGGCGTCGGCGTACTTGCCGAGTTGCAGGATCTCCGCGTAGTCGTCCTCGCCCAGGACTTGCTTGACCTTGGCGAACTTCTTGAGCGCCTCGGCCTTCGTGAACATCCGCGCCTTGCCATCGGAAAGGACGAGCTTGATCGTCTTGTTGCCGTCCTTCGGCTGATGCGCCTCGGCGAGCGGGTCGGCTTCCGGCCCATCCTCGCCTGACGGCCCCGTTTCGCCATAGGGTTTTCCGACAGGTACCGTCCCGCTCATGTCCGTCCATTCGTCCTTGACGGGCGCTGGCGAGTGGACTTCGGCGGGTTTGACTTCCGTCGCTACTGCTGGTCCGTTAAGCGGCGTGGCGTCCGTCATCTCTTCCTTCGAGTAGAGGCCGAGGACCGCATCTGGGGCGATGCGCCGGATTCCCCGACTTGCGGCCCGAGCGAAATACATATCTTTGGGCCACGTTTTCCAGTTGGCCTTACTGAGTAGGCCGGCCGCCTTCGCTTCGTCCTCTGTGAACGTCGAGGCGGCGTCTGGCCATCCGGGCCTAGAGAAGATGATCTCGCAGCCCTTCTCGTCCTCTCGCGTCACGCGCCAGGAAACGCCGGCTCTATTCTGGGCGATAGCCAGCAACGCCTTCGCCTCAAGTGTCAGCCGGCCGTTGATGATCGCCATCGTGTTCAACGCGGCGACGGGCGGGATACCGAGCTCGAGCCCGGCCTGGATCACCGTCACGGCTCCCGCAACATTCTTCACGCCAGGGAACAGCCCCGAGTCCAGCAGGTCCTTTGCAAGCGCCCGGACGTTCGCCACGTCCGGCACCTGCACCTTTTCCGAGGACGGCCTTCCCAGGGCGTCCTTTTTCTCCTCCGTCATGTTACGTTACCTCCTCGTAGATTTTTCATCATGGCTTATTCAGCCGTGTTTCCAGGTCTCGGACGCGGGCGGCGAGCGCGTCCACTTTCTTGTGTGCCGGCGTGCCATAGTTGTTCGCCATCCAGTCGCTCCAGCCGCACTTGCGGGAGCAGTAACGCTGGAACGAACGCTTTGGGGTGAACGATTTTCGACACGGCTTATAGGCGCATTTCTTTGCGGCGGGTGATTGATTTTCTTTCACGTTTGTCATTCGGCCTCCTTGATATAAATAAGTTGTAACACATTTCGCCGTGAAAAGCAAGATATTTTAGGCAAAAAAAAGGGCCGGGAAGATTGCTCTCCCCGGCCCTAGTTGCCTATTCGGCATTCCCCGCCTTGATGGCCATCGTAAAAATGGTCTGAATGGGAAGCCAATAGACGTGCCGACACCCCTTCTCACGAAAGCCGATGCGCTTCGTCTCTGCGTCCAACGTCACGACGATTGGGCGCGCCATGTGCGGACATTGAACCGTCCGATGAAGTTGCCCCTTGAGCGTCGTCATGGGGTAGCCTCTATTGCTTTCCGCTTCGCCCAATAAGCCACACGAGCCGCGCTGACCTTGGCCCTAACCTCCGGTCTATGTGAGCCGCTATTCGCGCTGATTTTGGCCCTCGCCTCGTCGGAGTGGCGGTAACCTAGGAGGTTCTTGTTGCCCATCCCGGCCGCGCTTAACTTGGCCCTCGCCTCCGGGCTACGTGAGCCATTATTCGCGCTGATTTTGGCCCTCGTCTCTTCGCATGGATTAAATTGCCCCTCACCGCCGCCGTTGAGGTTATAGCCATGCGGGGCTTTTGTGTTCATCTCGGAAATCCAGTACCGCTCCTTAGCGCAACCTTCCTCAATGCTGCCGAATTCGTCTATCGTCTTGCGTTCAAAATTCTCGCGCCCGTATTTCTTGATGGCATTGGCAAGAACATGGCCTGACCCGAGATAACCGGCCTGCCCCCGCGTGTGCAGACCTACATATTGCTTGCCATTGACTAGGCAAGTCGTGACGTAGATGATGCCGCCCGCGCCAGATGCGCTCATATCAGCCTCCGGCCTCTTTTAGTCACTCGGCCGGCAATCCATTCGATACCGGCGATGACGCAGACGATGACGAACGCGGCCGCCAGACAGAAGCACAATTCGATGAGCGTTTCCATGGCGTTCAACGATTGACCCGACTGACGGAGGAGACGACGCCGTTGGTGAAATACACGAACGTATAGGACGGCGGCCCGCCGAAGCCCTCGACCCGATAAGACCAGGTCTCCAGGACCGCCCCCGCCATCGTCGTGTTGCTCGTCTCGTTGGGGTCGCCCATCAGGAACTCTACGTCCTCGCCGTGCATCCCGAGGATGACCTCGCCGCGTAGAATCGCCGCCTTTATGTCATCCGAAAGATACGGATGCGCGGCGAAGTAGCGGGCGGCACGGTCCGGTTGTGGGACATAGTTCCCGATGGACTGATTCAGGCCGACCACAAACCCCGCGCACGACGATAGCAGAACTACCGCTATACACGCCAGACAGACCATAGATAAGGTCTTTTTCATAGAAACACCTCCTTCAGACTTTCCGCTTTGCCGCGTCAGCAGACCTCGAAATACTGGTGCAGGACTTGGAGCAAGTGTGCGTAGTTGCCCGACGTGGCCTCGGACATCATTTTGTTCTTCTGCTCCTGTGTCCATCCGGCCCGACGCGCCGCCCGCCCTGCCGCCGCGAGGATGGCAAAGGCGTTCCCGTCTTTCCCGATGATTGCGAGTTCCGGCTTCTTGGCGCTCATCTTGCGCCTCTGCGGTCCTGTTCTGCGACCGCGCTGTTGCGCCACGTCTCGAATGACTCGACGTTACACGCTTGCAAATCGCCCCACGGCGTCTGGTCGAGGTACGAGACGAGCCGCGCCACTTCGTCCTCCGCGTCCTCTAGGTCTTGGATACGCTCGCCGACCGCGAATTGAGAACAGCGGCACCTGGACTTCGGGGTGTTGAATATCTCGTCGCGAACGTCAACGCCAATCCCCGAAATCTGCCCGAGACATTCGATGGCGTGCTGGACGGCCTCCTTGGCCTCCTTGAGCCACTCCGCCGCCGTCGTCTCCCGGTAATACTGTTGTCCCACGAAACACCTCCTGCGGTTGAATTAGGGGTCGTCCCCGTTTGAAGGCGCGATTTAAAGCGGCGATTGCCAACGCTCCGATGGGCTTATGTTGTACCCCGTTGTCAACGGTGCCTTGCGGCCCCAGCCATCGGCTACGATTAATTCGCGCCCTCAAATAGAGAGGCGGACCCGCGCCCGCCGCCCCGAGGTGTTTTGAGGTGTCACCGGCTTATGAACTTTTCGGTCTCCGCTCTTTATGAGCGTCCGACTCGTTCCCTATCCGGTCGTGATGTTGCCGTTACAGCGTGACCGTTCCGGGACTCTCAGGGACGCGCCCATCGAAGTCTGTGCGATGGGTTCTGGCCCCTGCGCGGATACGTCTGCCGTTGACTTGCGGCATATCTTTTAGACAGGCTAGGCTCGACCCCGTGGCCGCCGGCTCTTCCTGTCTGCTCATCATCTTGTTTATCATGGCATCAGTATAAAACTCATTAAAACGAATAGCAAGTAAAAAGATTTTTCTATGTCGTTGATACGGCGATGGTTATAAAAAATCTTTCGAGGGGATAGAAGGCGCTGGCGGTTTTTTTGGACGGCAGTTCTGGCGCCCCGATAAAAAAGAACTTGCAAAATTTATCAACGTGTGTTATAAGAATTGCGAGAGACGAGATGAGAAAGCCAAGAACAATGAGGGTCGATGTAGTGCCAAACTCCTCGTCTCATCGCATCGACCTTTACGGATGGCGTAGCCGGGGAATCCTTCACTTGAAACAAAGGCCCTGGCGATTGTTCCTCCGTTCTTTTATGAATTCAAAGGGCTGGCGTAGGGGTGGCATACTTCAATGCAAATCTTAAGTCGGTGGTTCGATTCCACCTGTTCGTTTCGGCGAACATTGCGCAGTGGTAGCGCGAAGATACGAAGGCCGCGCCGATTGTTCCGCCCTTGCTTTTTTAATGCATCAGACGCGTGGCGTAGATGGCGGTTACTTCGCCTGAGGAGCGTGAAGGCGGACGGCGAAAGCCGTTGCGCGCATACGTTCCCGCTGTCGTTTGTTCCCGCGTTGAAATATTCGCCAATGAGACGAGTGGCGTAGGATGCGGATACTTCGTATCACAACGATTGCAGGTTCGAATCCTGCCGCGCCGCCGGGCGCGTAGCCTAATGGCAAGGCACCTCCGCGTCCGCTGATTCCCTCGTCATAAATATCTCGCACGGAGGAGGAAAGGAAATGACGAGGTTCAACACCACGACGAAAGGCCGGAACACTTCGGCCGCCAAAGCCCCGACGGTCAACTACGAAGGCGCGCCCGCCTACACGCTCGAAGCGAAGGCGGAGTTGTATGCGCTGGCCGTCACGAGTCTTTTGAGCGACAAGTTCTACGCGACAACCGAAGCGGAACTGGAGCGCCTCACGCGGCTCGTGCAGAGCGCCCCGCCGGAGTTCACGGCGCGGCTTGCCATCTATTGCCGCGAGTCGATGTGGCTCCGCTCAATCCCCATCATGCTACTGGCCGAACTCGCACAACTGCACAGCGGCGACGACCTCGTGCGACGGGTCGCGGGCCGCGTCATCCGGCGCGTCGATGAGTTGACGGAGACGCTCTCATGCTACGCGCTTCTCAACCCGCGCACCGGAGCCAAGCAACTCTCGAAGATGTCCCACCAACTGCAACTCGGGCTGGCCGATGCGTTCGGGCGATTCGACGAGTATCAATTCTCTAAATGGGACGGTGCGGGCAAAGGCATCTCGCTCCGCGATGTGATGTTCCTCTGCCACCCGAAGCCGACAGCCGAGCGTGAGGCGCTCTACAAGAAAATCGCCGCCAACGAACTCGGAGCCGCCTATACGTGGGAATCGGAACTCTCCGCGAAGGGCAACAACCGCGAGACGTGGGAAGCGTTGCTGGACTCCGGCAAGGTCGGCTATATGGCGTTGCTCCGCAATCTGCGGAACATCCTGAGCGCCGGCGTTTCGAGCGCGCACGTCGAGCAAGTCTGCGCCCGGCTCGGCAACGAAGAGGAAGTCATGCGCTCCCGCCAGTTCCCGTTCCGTTTCTTCTCGGCCGCGCGGGAATTGTCGGCAATGGATGGATTGAAGTTCGACCGCCGGGTCGCGGAGGCTCTGGAGCAGGCGATGACGGTCGCCGTCCAGAACATCAAAGGCATCGACGCTGACGACCGCGTGATGCTGGTCTGCGATATCTCCGGCTCGATGGACAATGCGCTGTCCTCCCAATCGAAGGTCAAACTCTATGAGGTCGGCATCGTCATGGCCTCTCTGCTCAACACGTACTTGAAGAACCCGAAGGTCGGGCTGTTCGCCGACCGGTTCCAACTCGTGAACCTGCCGCGCGCCGGGGTCCTGGCGAACGCGGCGCACCTCTCGAAGATGCAAGGCACGCTCGGCGGCTCAACGAACGGATATCTGGCACTCAAATTCCTGCTCCAGAGCAAAGCCGAGTTCGACAAGGTCATCTTCTTCACCGACTGCCAATGGTGGGACAGCGATCCTCGCTACGCCATCGTGCATGAGTCCGCAACGCTTTGGGCCCAATATCACGCGCAGTTCCCCGCCGCTCGAGGCTATTATATCGACCTCGCCGGATATGGGACGACGCCCGTCCGCATCGACCGTGCCACGGGAATGTCATTCATCGCCGGATGGAATGAGCGGGTGTTCGAGTTAGTGGACCGCGCCGAGAACGGCTCGACGGCTATCGCCGAGATAGAGGCGATGGAACTCTGATGGGCCGCGCAAAAAGGAAACTGACAGGCGACGTGGAAGTGATTATCCGCTGGCGGCCAAACCGTCGGTACGCGACAGCTCTCCTGCTCCGCTCGAACGTCTCGCCGGATCTGATTAACATCGAGGGGCCAAAGCACGCGACGGAGATCATCATCGCCGGGATGCTTGAACAGATACACCAGCGATCCGGGGAGAAACCAAGTCTAACGAAGGGTTGGGCATGGGTATGAGCGAACCGAAACTATGCCCATTTAGGAGGGCTTATAGCCCCTATGAGGAAAACACCAGTTATGCTGTTTATGATTATGGATTTGCCCCCTGCCTAGAGGATAAGTGCGCCATGTGGCGCATCGGAATGATAGAGGTCATCGGTGTCCCTGGGCCAAATAGCAGAGGAACACATCCGTATGAATATGGTCAAATTCCCGGAGGCTGGTGCGGACTCGCGGGGAAACTCTAGGCGATTCTGCGGTTAGGCCGATAAGCGCACGCTACGCCGATTGGTCACAGCGGCAGACCTTGACCCATCGGCAACACATCTATCCACCTCACGTGGCTATCAATCCATGCGCCCTATCCCTAGAAAGCAATGTATTAAATTGGTCTTTTAGGGCGTTGACTCCAGAAATAAAATTGTTCATCTCCGTAGAACTCACAAATCCATACCCCCCGCTTGTCGCCGTTCCAGACACGGCAGAGGCGTCAGCAACCGCCGCACCCTGCGCCCCGACGACCTGGGTGCCAGCAACTTTGTAAACCCCAACAACGTCTGCATTTCCAGAGGTGATGCCATGACAATTGGCCTCGTCAAATAACATCGTGCCGGGAGTAGCGGAATCCTTCATCAAAATGAAATTTCCGGTAGTTCCTGTAGCGACGAATGTGTTTGTAACCTGAACCCATGAGCCAGATGTCGTCCCGGTTATAAGAGGTGACCCATATGAGCCCCCTCCGCAATCTGATACATAAATCTTGTATGTTTCGTTACCAGAGGTTCCCGATTTTACATAGGCCGAAACGGAATAAGTCCTGCCGACCACTAGGCCAGACGCTCCCTGCAAAATCCATTGAAAATTAGCCGCATTTCTAGTTATTTGGACGCAATATCCACTTTCCCCTCCGACAACCGTAGCGCAATCACAGTTGCTTCTATACCAACTCGGTGGATTTCCGTCATCTCCTGTGGGCAATTCAAAACTGGCATTTATAAGAGTGTTCCCTAGCGTTATAGAAGTCCCCCACAATTCCCCAACAGTTTCATCTCCGATGGTAAACGCCGCAACAGAAGGATTTAGATAAGAAGTTAATGTTACGGACTGTCCATATACGTCAACCCACTCCGTCCCATTCCACCAAATCGGACCACCGCGAGTCCCGTAATCTGTGGCAAAATACTGCATCCCTGGAGATTTATAATAAATTGGGACATTGCCCCCTGTCCCTAGTCCAGCATGGGCGAGGGGGGGATAGCCTACTCTATTACTTTGGTCCCAATAAAGAGCATCGGGGTCTCCGACAGTCCCGAAATAAGATGAGCCATTGTTGTCGGTAATCCCACGGAAACTTATTTTCGGGCCAGCCCCGCCGCCGTACCAAGCGTCTGATTCTAGAATATGGCCTACGCGCTCAAGGGTAGTCCCCGCCACATTTACAAGATATGCCTCTCCAACCTGGAATCCATACGCCAATGAATAACCCGAGTTTGGACCCCCGAGATTTCCGCCACAGATATTGACAATAGTTGTAGGTGTCGCCCCAAGGTCATCCTTGGCAACCCTAATTATCGGAATCGCTCCGTCAATGTTTGGACAGTTTTCAACATAGGGGGAATATATATCAACCCGACTTCCCTTGTGGATGTTGCAAGCATAGCGACTTATCGTTTCAACGATAGGCTTTAGAAAAACTATGTCATAATCACCTTCGACGACAATCCCATCCGTTATGCCGCCCACCGCAGAACCGAGAAGCCCATGAATATAAATATCCAAAATTGTTGTCGTTGTCCCAACCCAAGATGTCCCCGTAAATAAAATCCCAGAAGCCATCGCCTGAGTCGCATTGGTATTGCCAATGTCAATTTTGTCCAACTGGCAATCTAGTGGACCATCCACAACCAACCCCGCCACGCTGAACGGACCAGCAATCCCCACTCCGCTTATCTTCCCGCCAAGCACACCATTAAAATCAATCCCGATAGTCGGATATGCAAGTATGCCATCGGTTTTCAAATGAAAATTATCTAGTTCGATGGAATTACAATATGAACCACCGGGGTTAGTCTGTATGGCCGGGATTGCAGAAGATGGGTTAAAAATTAGAACCGCCCCATAGCCCAAGGTTGTGCTTCCCCCGGCATTGACCCCCCGCAAAATCGTGTATTGAGGCAATGATAACGTGGCCGTAAACACATATGTCCCAGACAATACCACGGGGAGTTTCGCCGCCGCACCAGCGGTTATCGCCGCCCGAATCGCCGCCGTGTCGTCCGTCGTCCCGTCGCCCTTCGCCCCGTACCATTCCGGCCTGACAAATGTTCTGCTATCGTTTTCCCACATCCCCGCCGATAAATTATATCGGAGAGAATCATCATCTTGAACGCCCGAAAGATTTACATCGCTCAATGTCGCAAGCGATCCTCCGATACCCGTGGGGGCGTCCAGCGTAATGTACGGGCCACCCCGAATCATGTTCTGGAGTTTCCTGGACAGCGCTTCCACGTCCTGCTTAAGCGCGATTCGTTTTCCTGATACCGGCATGGCTTATCCCCTATGTATAGATGATGGTCTGCGTGTCGAGTTGGGCGATGATTTCCGTCGTCGCGCTCTGCGGCTTCTTGACGATTTTCATAATTCGGAACAGCACGTTCGTCATCGCGCCGCCCGGCCAGGGGGCCCGCGTGCGGCTGATGCTCACTTTGTCGCGCCCCGGCACGAGGTTCAGCCCGTAACCGTGGACCTCGAAATCAACGAGGATTTGCGGCTGTTGGTAGAGCGTCAGGAAGTTCGCGCAGAGCGCCGCCGCATCGGCATCGGCGACGAGGTACGTCTCCATCTCCAACGACTCGGCGTTCGAGTAAAAGAAGTTGGAGATATTCGACACCATATCCTTCGCCTTGAACGTCTGCCCGTCCAGGCTCTCGGCGTATTTGATGTTGATGTGCTTCTGGATGGCCTGCACTTCGTGGATGACATTGAACATGATGAAGTCCTCGTCGGCCAGCACCGGCGTGTTGGCGGGCGTGCCGCTCAGGAATACGACCGTCCCGTAGGTGCCGTCATGGTAGGGCGTCCACTTGTAGAGGACCGTCTGTTCGAGTTGGCTATTGAAGTCGCCGAATGTCAATTGCCGGTCAACGAAGATACCTAGCGTCTGTGTGCATCTGGTGTGCATCGCGGCGAGCGCCGTCGCATCGAGCGTCGCGGCGGGGTAGCCCATGATGCCGACGACAATATCATAGATGACATCGTCGGCGGTGGTGATGACGACGCTGGAGCCGTTGACGGGGCCCTGGATGTCGCACGTCAGGTTCGTGTCCTCGTTGCAGATCGGCGTGGCCAACTGCGCGCCGTCGGTCGCCTCGTTTGCCGGGATGGTGGCCGTCAGCGGCCCGAACTGCGTCTCCGGAGATTTCGACGAATAGAACTTGACCCAGACATTCCCGCTCGGCGTGCCGACCACGGAGCCGCCATAGAGAATGAGTTTCGTCGGGAAGAACTGCGTACCGACCGTGAACGCCTGCCCGATGGCCGTGTCGGTCGCGGAGTTCCTCAAATTTTTAGCCGTCCCGCTGGTATCTGAGTTGTCGATATATAATGTCTCGGCAGCGTCCACCGCCACCTTTCCGTAGAGTTGGAACGATACGGATTGACCGGAGGTTGAGCTCCAGCCCCGAGAACCGTTGATTGTATAGCCCTGCCCGTTCGCCACGCTGGAACTCTCGCCGACGACAACATAGTTGGAGCCGCTGATGGCGAAGTCGCCCTCGATGGAGAAGTAATATGTGTGGCCGATGCCGACCGAGAACTTCTGGTTGAAAATGAGCGTGAACTGCCCGGTCGTCAAGTCCTGCGTGTAGTCGAGGCCGAGGATGAGCGGATTCTTCGCCGCCGAGCGAATGGCGTCGATGGAATGGATGCTCTGGTCCACGATTTTGAATGCGTGCGCCGTCGTGTCGATTTGTGTCGGGGGGATGTTCGTCAACGTGCCGTACCCGATGGGGATGGCGTTGCCGACGGCAGTCGGGTCGATATTCGGATATGTCACAATGTCGTAATTGCGGAGAGGTATAATCGTGTTTATCATAATCGTCATCAGTCCGTATTGAGCATCTGGTCCTCGACGTCTACGCTGAGAACGTCATCGGCCCAGGTCACCTTGCCCGTTCTGGCCCGCACACAGTTCACAGCGGCGGAATACGCCTCGCCCGGAACGACGGCTTTCAGATAGCAGAGGCGCGACTCCCAGATGAAGTTCACAATGTCCAGGTCATACGCGCCGTCACCGTTGGCGATGGTGATGGTGTCCCATGTCTGGCGCTGGGTGCCTTCATAGAACATCGTCAATTCCAGCGTGATTTCCGGAATGGAGTCCTTGAGAAGTCGGGGCTCGATTTCAAAGCCTCCGCTATCGACAATGGTATAGGGCGGCGGGTATTGCTGGTCACAGAACCGCCGCCAGTAGAACGCCATCACCGCGATCGTCGTATCGCTCGGATTGTTGCCGGCGATGGCGTGGAGGTAGAGTTTCGCGGCGGCGGGGTCGTAGTAATAACTACCGGCCGTAATCTTGCAGGTCGCCACGCTCCCGACCGACTGGTCATCAGTCGTCAGGAACGTCGTGTTGCTGGCCTCATGCACCTCGGCCGGAGCCGTCAGACACGCGAGCGTCGAGTAAGTGCTGGAGCCTTCGGACGACCACGAGGCGGTATCAATACGCTGACCGACCTCAATCTCGAAGATGAACGCCAGTTTCGAGTCCGGCTTCGCTATCTCCAGCGGGACCGTCATCTCATCTCCTCCAATTTCATTGACGCCGCTTCGACCTGATAGTCGTCGGCATTGTAGGAGAAACTCATTGCCCCGGCATACTGGACGTAGAACGTCATCACGGACGGATAGGTGGAATCCTCGCAGAAGAACCACGGGACGCTGGTGCCGACCACCTTCAGAATGCCGAGAAGCGTCGATTTGTCCGACGCGATGTTCGGCAGGTCATACTGCCACGTTCGATAGCGCGTCAACTGGAACGATGTTTTCTGGCCCCCGATGGAAGTCTCGACGACCGACGGGTCCTCGTAGGACGATTTCCGTGACTTGTAGGTGCGGGTCAGTCCGGTGTACGGGCCGAGGAAGATTCGCCCGACGGAGAGATAGCCCGCCGTGTTTCCGGTATCAGCGATCGTCAGCCGCCACCATTGGTAGGTCTGCGTCGAGGCGGGGAAATAGCAGAACGTCGTGTACGGCCCGTCGCCGGCCACGGCCCATGTGAGCGCCTGATTGTAGGACGGGGCACCCCATGAGTCTGTGGCATTGCCCTGAAGCGTGACGGTCGCGCCGGCCGTGAGGTTGTGGTCGTGGAGGACGAGCGCTTGGATGGCTTTCGCCGAGCCGAGATTGACTTTAATCCATTCGCTTGTGATTCCGGTCGAGCGCCATACCCGCGTCGGCCACCGCTGTTGTGTATTCGTGCCGGCATAGCCGGAGGCTTCGGAACTGTCGGTCAGCGTCCCGCCGTCCCAGAGGTTGTTGTAGAGGATTCTACTGGACATCAGATGCCTCCTAGCGCGTTGCGCGGGACGGTGAACAACCGTCGATTAAGCCCGTCCTGGATGAGCGGCATGAGTTGCGTTCTAAAGACACGCAGGACGCTGGCTCCGTCCATCGCCGTGACGTTGAGGTTGATGGTCATGTTGCCGCCGCTGCCGCCGCCACCGAACCCGCCCGGCGTGATGGAGACGCCCTCCGGTCCCGCCTCGCCGGCGAGGAACAGCGTCGGCTGGCTCACGATGCCCTGCCAGCCCTGCTGGCCCATCAGTAGTTCAGCCCCCGCAATGCTCCCCGCCGACGCGCCCGCACTCCCTAGGCCAACTGCGGCTTTAAAAGCCCCGGATAAGGCGGTCCCGATGCCGGGGATAAGGTTCAATGCGGCAGCGAGGATATTAAAGAATAGTAATTTCGCAATCATCTGGCCGATGATTTCCAGGAAGAACTTCAAGATGGACTTCCAGATATCCTCGAAGAACGTCTTGAACGTGATGGTCCCCGATGCCCATTGGTCAAGTAGGTTGCCCCAGTCGCGTCCGAGCGTCGCGGTCGCTTGGATGAGGATTTGGTTGATTTCCTGAAACATTTTGTTGTGTGCCTTTGGGAGTTTCGACACTTTATCCGCTATCTTGTCTAGAGCATCATCGACGGCCTGAAACTCCGGGGCACATTCGCCCCACCCGTCTTTGACTGCCCCGGCGATATCGTACATATCGCCGATGATGTCATTCGTCGTTTTCTCAAAAGAACGCGCCGGAAGTTCCGAGGCCAGCGTGATGTCGTGGAATTGGTTGGTGATAATGTTCGTCCCGGCCTGAACGTAATGCCCGAACTTATCCAACTCCAAGTCGGTAGAGAGCAGTTCTGAGCCGAGTTTTTTTATCTCATCGCCAAGTTTCGAGATAATGCCCGGTGCCTTGCCACCGGTCGCGATGTAATCGGCTAATGCCTTTTCTGCTAATTTGATTTTATCTGTTATCTCCGTTTCTGTTTTGAGGCCAAGGTCTTTGAATTCCTTGGCGAGGTCGGCGGCAATATCCCGCACCTTTATGAACGGCTCTTCAATCGCGACGACCCGTCCCTCGAGGTCCATCCAGTAAATCGCGTTCCGGTCTAACTGCTGGCCCATTGCAGGGAGGTCAACGTGGTAAAGTTGCTCGAACGTCGGGTGCATGGCCGCAAAATCACGATTCGCCTCCTGCTGTTCTTTCAACGCCCACGCCAGGGCGATGCCATATTTATCCAACAGTACCTGCCCGACGGCGTGAATAGCCTCTGTCAAAATACCAAGAGGGCCGATGGTCTTATCCGTGGCCGCGGCGAAGGCATCCATCAAGTCCTTCATCAGCCCGAGGACCGTCTTGAATTCCGTAGATTTCAGAACCACATCGCCCATCTGGGCACCGAAGAGTTCTGTGGTGTTCTGGAGTTGCTTGAGTTGACCGCCGAACGTATCGGCATAGGCTTGCGCGGCTTTATAAGCATCGCCGATGGCCTTCATGAAAATAGCGTGTTTTTCTGATTCGCTCCCGGCGTTTTTGAGGGCCGGGATAAGCATCTGCAACCGCCCATAGACGCCTTCCATTCCGCTGGCGACTTGACGGGTGCGGGTATCCAAATCACCGCCGAATACGAATGCTAAACCCTCGGCTCCCTGAATAACCTGCTTGATGCCATCCTCATCAAGAGTCGTCATCTGTAGCGCGAGGGCCTCGGCAGAAAGAGTTTGTTGCTTGGAATAGGTCGTAACCTTCGATTCCGCATCAGCGAGATTCTGATAGAACCCGATCTCCTGACTCGCTTGCCGGCCCGTAATTTCGAGTGCGGCGGCCAGTTTGCTATTCGCTTCCTCATAGGCAAGGGCCGATTTGATACAGTCCTCAACGATAGCCTTGCCCTCGGAGATGGCTTTGTGGAACAGGTTGACGGCGAGCATACCGATTGTGAATCCGGCGGCCATCTGCCCGATGGCCCCTTTAAGGTTCGTGGCCGCAGTCTGTCCCAGCGTCGCGGATTGCGCCACGTTATTGATGGCGTCCTTGGCCGGTGCAAGCCCGGTCTGTATTTGCGCTCCCGCGTTAGTGGCTTGGCTAGATAGTTGTTGAAGGAGCGCGGCGACCTGCGTCAGCGCGGACGTCAACTCATCCATCTTCGCGCCGATTTGAACGTAGAGCGTACCAGCGTCGGCCATCTTAGTTCTCCATCATCTCACCGGGTTTCTTCTTCAGCAGGTCCTCCACGGCTTGCGGCCCCGCCGCCTCCCCGAACAGTTCCGGCCACCGCTCCCGCTTCTGTTTCGCGCTCATGTCGTTTATCGCGTTCATCTCGTCGATGAACTTATCGGCCTCTGCTTGAGTCGTCGGCTCCGCGACTACGGGCCGATGCTTTGTCGATTTCAATGGTTGTAGCATCTTGTCGAGGTCAATTTTCTGTCCCGTCAGAGCCGACAGGAGACAAGCAGTCCTCTCCCACGCTTGCCGTTCGCGCAGGCGGTATCCGTCTGCCATCGCGTCAAGTTCCATCGGCGTCATCACCCAGAACTCAAACGGCGAGAGCGCCAACGCGCCGAGGGCGAGAGCGAAAGCCTGCGTCAACAAGTCTGGCGTCTCGGCAGGCTCCCCGCCCTCGGTCAGTTTTTTAGCGGCTCCTTGACGGCCGGAAATGCCGCCGTCAACGCTTCCGTCACCTTTGAGGCGAGGTAGAGGATGTCCTCTCCGCCAACGAGGTCCTCGGCCTTCTCCTGCGTCATGGACTTGTCCTCGTGGAGCAGTCCGGTCCATAGAAGAATCGTCAAATCGGCAAGGTTCAGTTTGCCTTTGAGCCGCTCGCCGATGTCAACGATAGGGGTGCCGAATTCCTTTTCCAGTCTCGCCAGCGCTCGGAAATCATAGCGCAGAGTGTGGCTCTCGCCGCCCAGTTCGATTGGGATGGCTTGAACAGGCATGAAGCCTCCTTCTATGTGAAAATTATGAATGAGCCGCCGCAAGCACTCCCGTGCCCTGGAACGTCGCTTTGTGGGTCATCTCGGCGTCATACGGACCTTTCCAGGTCAGGTCTGTGAGGACTGCCGAGCCGGTGTAGGTGTTTCCGTCCGGTGTCGTGAAGATAATCGCGAGCGGGGTCACCGCCGACGCTGACGACATCGTCTGCATCCAGTAGGCCCAGAGCAGTTTCTTTGCCGTGTCGCTGTAGATGTACAGCCCGTCGGTCTCGACCTTCCAATCGCGCCGGCCAAGCAGGAACGAGGCCCAGCCGATGTCGTCCGCCGAGGACACATCCACGGCCTTGCCCGCAAGCGTCAGCGTGACGGTCTTGGCGCCCGCCACGACGTAGGTTCCAATTTTGACTGTGCAGAAAAGCCCAGTAACAGCACCTGTAGTCATAAATATTCTCCTTGTTAGTTGCTCAAGTTGTCGGCTCCAGATGGAACCGGTATCGGATGATTCCGTGCCGGACGACGTGCGTCGGCGCGGAGGCATCAATCAGAATATCGAACAAATCTATCAGCACGAGCGGCACGTTGTAGCCCGTGACCGCGAGCGGCGTTCCGCTCACCGCCTGGCTCACGGCACTCATCATCTCGGCGCACTCTTTGTTTCCGGCATAGTCGGAAAAAATGTCGATGGTGACGATGTGGTTCTCTGAGAATCGGTCCTGCGCCGAAAAGTTCGTCGAGCGCACGCCGTATGGCCCGGAGATGTGGACGAACGGGAACGCCACCGTCTCCGGCACCTCATCATATATCCGGTAGGCAGAGGTCACGCTGTCCGTCGTCAGCCGCGTGTAGAGAGCGGATAGCAGATCATAAAATCCAATGTTCCATTGCATCGTATATGTCACGGAGTTTCCTCATGCCTTAAGTCTTACGCATATTGATTGATGACCTTTTCGAGCCCGTGCTTTTGCAGGAAATATGACGGCACCCCGGCCCGTCTATATCCCTCGTATTCGTATGTCGGCTCGGAACGCTGATGAACGGCCCGCACATCGACGCAGACAGCCGCCTTCCATCCGGCCTCTTTGAGCCGGAGAAAGAAGTCCATGTGTTCCCACTCAACGAGGATTTTATCATCCCACCGCACGCTGTCAAATACCTGACGTTTGGCGAGGAAGAAGTTCGGCACCTGGTCGGCGTACTTGAACAGCACCCCGCCGGTCTCGGAGACCGCCCCGCCAGCGCTGACGCGGAGCAGGAGCGCGCCGTTGCGCTCGAACCGCAGACCATTCGCATAGGTCTTGCCGCCGTAGAGTTCGAGGCTGTTCTCCAGCCCGAGCAACGCGGCGACGACGCCGAGTTTCGAGTCGGAGTCCAGCACCTCTTTCATCTTCAGCAATCCGTCGCCCGGAGGGATGAGAATGTCATCGTCCATCATCAGCACGTAATCCTCGGTGATGGCTTTGACCATCGCGTTCCGGCCGGCAGAGATGCCGGAGTTGAACGGGAGCCGGATGACGGCGTGGCCCTGCTCCATGAGTTTCGCGTAGCGGTACGCTTTCGCGTCGCTCGGCGTCGGCCCGTCGTCGGCGATATAGATTTTATACGGCAACGGGCAGTTCTTTTCGATTGTGTCGAGCGCCCGCATCAGCACCGGCTCGCGCATGAACGTCTTGATAGCGATGGCGATTTTCCCGGCCCATGCGTTCGGCTCCACGGACTTCTGCGACTCCTTCATCAGCGCGGCGTTGTTCAGGATTCGCCCGCGAATGCTGGAGGACGAGATGCCCCGCGTGTACGGGAAGAACACGACCTTGCCGCCGAACGTCTCGACGAACTCCGCGCCGGGACAGGCGTCCCAGTCGTCGCCGTGAACCAGATAGTCGGGATGGATGTCGAGTTTCTGGAAGTCCTGTATCGGGTTCTTGTCGTTCTGCGTGATGACCTCATCCACGAGGTCGAGCGAGGCGACGATTTCCTTCCGCTCGGCGAACGGGATGATAGGTTTCGCCTTGTAGCGGGCCGCCGCTTCATCGGTTAGCACTCCGACGACGACTCGCCCAAGACGACGGCAGTTGCGGAGGATGTTGAGATGCCCGGCGTGGAACAAGTCCCACACGCCGCCGACGAACACCGTCCGGTTATCCTTGAGGAAGTTCTTGTCGATGGCCTCGCAGTCGAGCCAATACTTGTATTCGCGGTCCGGCGTCCGCCAGTCTTTTCCGTAGCGCTCGGCGAGATACTTCTCCGTCGGTGCCGGCAGATAGACTTCCATCCCACGATAAGTGACCGGCTCCAGTTCTTTGAACAACTCGGCGGAGAACACATGAGGCAGGAAGTCGCGGTTCTCTTTGCCCGCCTGCTCGGGCCCCCAAGCGCCGTGCCACCACATATCGCCGCGCACGCCGAAGAAGAACAAATCGAACTTGATTCTATCGCCGCCCGCGTTCTTCCGGAACGACACCTCCAGCACGCGCGGCCCGCGCCGCCAGTCTTTGTAATGCTCGAATCCGGCGGCGATGAAGTCTTTCTTCAGCGCATCCCATGACTTGCTGTTCTCCGGCGCGATGCCGATATCAATGTCCGGGTCCCACGACATGAGTTTCCGGTCGCGGAACACGCCGAGGCAGGTCCCGGCCTCCAGCCACCATTTGACGCCGTGGCGGTTGAGGATTTCGATGGCCGTCGCCAGGATAGAGTCTTTCGGGTCAATCTCCACGCGCTCCTCCATGTCGAAGAATGAAATCGGGTTCGTCGCGTTCCAGTCGTTCCACGACTGCCAGACGCCCCACTTCTGCCCGAACAGCCGCCACCCTTTCGGGCGGTTCCGATAATGGTCGTACTCTTTGCGGTCAGCGTCTTTTCCGTGGTCGTGCGTTGCCGTGACCTCGGGCACATAGGCGACCCGCCATTTCGTGCGCGTCTTGAGCGACCAGAAGAAGTCGCAATGCTCCAGCGCGGTCTTGAACTGCGCGTCCCATGGATTCGACTCCCACGCTTCGCGCCGCATCAGGAACACATTGAGAATGAGGTCGCACTTGCAGAACCTGATTGACGGCTTCCCGGTCGCTCCGGCCGCGAGCCACTCCGGACGAATGAGTTTGGTGACATAGAAATTATCGTCCTGAATCTTCATCATCGCTTCGTAGTGGCGCTCGCCGACTCCCGGCTGAAGGAGATGACCGCCAGCGAGCCCGATGGTGGGCTCTGCGTCCAGCACCTGACGGAGTTTCTCGATGACGGTCTCCTCCGTGAAGAGGATGTCGTCCTCGCATACGAAGATGTATCGGAACTGCGCCGGTATCTGCTCCAGCGTCGCGTTCCGCACGCCGCCCACCCCGAGGTCAAACGGATGGCGGACGAGCGTCGAGCACGTTCGTTTGCAGAACGCCTTGAGCGCCGCCTGCTGGTCCGCGTGCCCGTTGTGCCCGATGAAGATGTCGATGTCCGGGTAGAACCGACGGATGGACTCGACGCACCGCTGGGTCAGGTCGTCGCGCAGGAAGGCGGTCACGAGGATGCAGGTGTCACTCATATCTGCTTCACCATGACGCCGATTCCGAGATTCGGGATGGTCATCTTCCACGGGTCGGCCCAGCACGAGAACTTGATGAACGTCGCGTCGGATTTATCCTCATACTCGCGGCGCAGGTATTCCCAGAATTGCATCGCCCCCGGCTCCTTCTTGTTGTCAACGTCGTGGAATGCGATGAGCCGTGGGGCGTTCGGTCCCCATAACTCATAATCGGCCTTGATGCCTTCATAGGTGTGGTCGCCGTCAATGAACAGCAGGTCGATGGGTGCGTGCCCGCTCAAGTCGAAATAATCCTGAAGCGTTAAGGGGTTGTGGCTGTCGCCGAGAATATCGGGCTTGAAGATGCCGTCGGTTTTCAGGTCCACGCCGAAGTGCCGGGCGTGCATCGCCGCCTCGTAGAACCGCTTCTGGCGGTTGTCCCACGTGCCGATCTCGACGACAACCGGGTCCGTGATGTCCCGGTGCGCGAAATAAGCCGCCGCGAATTCGATGAACATCTGCCACTCGTTGCCGTTCTGAAGCGGCATCATGAAGTCGGAGAAAATCCTCAGGTACATTATTTCAGCCCTTCATCTTCATTGAGCGCCGCTTGCAGGCGCGGATACACATCATTCATGTGAGAGAAGAACGCCGGCGAGAGATACGGGCGCCCGGCCACGTAGGTGGCGACATAACTCGACGTGACGCTCTGCTTCTCGGCATGGATTGTGTGCCCGAATTCCACGAAGGGGGCATATTCCACGTTCGTCCCGACGACGACGGCGAACCCGCCCGCCGGGACATCGGTCGGCTGACCCACGCCGTCCGCCGTATCAGCCTTGCCGTCAACCGAGCCGAACCCCTTGCCGCTGTCGGTCCAGTTGTAGGAAATCGAGGCGCGGAGCCGGCCCGTTTGCCACGGGCACATTGACTTCGCGTCACGCTCGATGTCGGCGGCGACCCATTTCAACGCCTGTTGCATCTTCGCCTGCTTGCGCTTGCCCCACTCTTGGAGGTTCGAGAACAGCGCATCCAGCCCTTCGATTTTGACGTTGATTTCCATCAGCGCACTTCCATCACGGCGAGTTCCATGTAGGTCTTGGCCATGTCCCATTGGATGATGAGTTTCACGTCATACACGGAGCCGTCATCCAGAACCAACCGGTCGCCCTCTTTGAGTCCATCAAGATATTCGAGATAGACTTTGTAGTTGGCGAACACGGTTTTCTTATCGTAGTCCCACAGCATCTCTTTCGTGAACAGACTGTTGAACCGGCACGGGACGTTGGACCGGACGAGCGCGTAGGACTTGGAAGAGTTCCCGCCCAACTCGTCCGCCGTATAGACGGCCCGCGTGATGTTGACGGTGCGGTTGTAGAGATTGTCGCGACTCATCGAAAACCCCCTGGATTGCGCTGTAGGGCGTTTTCCGGCTCGACCCCGTGTTGTACCCGGGCAACGGATAGAAAACCGTTCCTAGCGCATCCTAGACGGCAAAGACGGCTCATTTATCCCCCTCCCGCAGACGTTTCTCCTTCTCGGCGGGGGCGAAGTCCCACCGCCAGGCGTCCGTCACGCCCCGGCGCTTCATGTCCTCATATTGCTCGGACACCCATTGCATCAGCACCGGAATCTCGTTGGCGTCCGAGGTCCAGAGTTTCACGCCCACGTCGTTGATGGAGATCGTCGTCGGCATCAGATGACTACCTTCTTGAATTGTGCGAGTTCGGCCCGCACCTGCTCCGGCATCCCGTTCTTGAAGTCGGCGAGCGTGTAGGTGTAGTCGCCGAGCCGCTCCTCCTTGAGCGCGAGGTCTTTGGAAATCATGTTGTATTTGAACTTCACCAACTCCAGACACGCGAGTTCGAGTTCATACGGTATCTGCTGATATCCGGCCCAGTAGGTGATAAAGTATTCCAGGCTCCGAGAGAACCCGCTCGGGTAGTAGAGAATGCCGGGATTGCGCCGCTCATCCGAGCCCGGTCCTTTCTCGAAGAGGTAGTAGTCGAGATAAAAATTCGTGACCTCGATGCCCAGCCGGCGCGGATAACAATCCCAGCGGGCTCCGTAGGACGGGAGCAACTCTGTCGTCTGCAAATTTGAGACGTAGATGTTGTTGGCGAAATAGATGCCATAGAGTTCGAGATACCAACCGGGGACCGCGTTGATAGCGTCGCGCAGAAGTCCGATGTTCGCATAATCGGAAAGTTTCAGCGTGGCGACGGTCACGTTGTCCGCCGTCAGGATGAACGATGTGTCGGTGATTTCGATGTACGCGGTGCTGGCGGCGTTCGAGCAAGCGATGAGCCCCGCCGTCGTGCGTCCGCACTTAATGCTGTTGACGCGGTTCACCGGATACTGGTCCAGCACGAGGCGCGGGTTGTCGTTGCCCCAGTAGACTTCGTTCGTATATTGACGGGCGACGAATTTGCGGTTGCAATAGCGCTCGATATAGTCCGAGGCGCGCTCGATGAGCCGCTCAACAGTCCATGCGTCGATGGTCTGCAACGTCGTCGGCGCGTTGAGACACGCCATTGACCCAGTCGAGACAAGATAAGCAGAGTCGGATTGCTCCGCGCAGAGTAGGCCTGCCGACCAGCCGGAGGTTGCGTTGATGCCGGCAACGAGTTCGACCATCGTGTTGTAGTCGGGGTCGGTGAACGTGAACGTCGTTGTCCCGCCATCTGTCCCACCCGTTATGATGAGCGTCAAGGCAGCGCTGGACGCCTCGACGGTAGCGGCGGTCGCGTCCGTTGCGGTCGCGGAAACCCAGAGTGCGTTCTTGCGCGGCGATACGCCGAGATAGGCGAGCGCCTCGTCGGTCGATGTCAATGCGTATTTATTCAGACTCATGGCTGACTCCTAGAGCGGTTCCTCGACCTCGAACGATGAGGTGTCGCCATAGCCCTTCCAGTCGGGCGTCTCGACGTATGCTTGTATCTGCCAACGGCCGGCCTCGTTCAAATCGTTCGCCACGGTGATGTAATAGATGACCGTCGGACCGGACTGCGCGGCGGTCCAGTTGCCTTCGATTCCGGTCGGCGTTCGGTAGTGAATTTGCATGAGCGTGGCCGCCGAGACATCAACGCCACAATCGAGTTCGATTGTCGTGTCGGTTTCGCCGAGGTATATAGGCATCGTTATGCTCCTACGGAATGATTTTATTCTCGATCAGGATTATCCTGTCTATCA
>Ga0187858_10000768_pt1 | contig 38223 bp, 31 predicted proteins | sample June2016WEW_8_15_FD_133015 | JGI IMG/M metagenome (GOLD analysis project Ga0187858, IMG submission 133015) | Peatland microbial communities from SPRUCE experiment site at the Marcell Experimental Forest, Minnesota, USA - June2016WEW_8_150 | ecosystem: Environmental > Terrestrial > Soil >...
CGGCGACATTGCCGGCACCGGCTGCTGCTGCCTTGGCTCTGCCAAGAGCATTGAGCAGCACCTCACGAGCACCGGCGAGCGCCACGACGTCGCCTTCGCGCAGCACGGTATCGGCAGTTGCTTCCTCAATCACACCGTTGCGACGCAAGCGCAGCACAAAAATTCGCGCGTCTGGGATCAGCGCCTCAACCTCGACGGCTCGAAGACCACTGACCATGCTTCCGGGTTTCACGAGGAAAGCGCGCACTTCCCAGCGGTGCCACGCGGAACCGGCCCCGCCGAGTGCCTTGGTACCGCCTTGCTTCTCTTCGTATTCCTTGCAGGCAGCAGCAAGGTCCATGCGGAGCAATACCGGTCCCAGCAGCGCAATGACAATCGCCGAACCGACCGTGCCGAACATGTAGGTAACGGCGTAGGCCACCGGCATGGAGTCGAGCAGGCGCTTGGCTTCTTCTGCCGCGAGCCCGAGGCGATTGATCGCGTCGGTGGAAAGGCCCATGGCTGCCGATATTGTCTGTGACCCGGAGTAAAGACCCGCGGCGTACCCCATGTCATAGCCGGCCACCTTGGCGATCACCACAGGCACTGCAAGACAAAAAATGCATTGGACTACCGCGAAGATAGCCTGCGGCAAGCCGTCTTTCGCGACACCGCGCACGAACTGCGGCCCTACGCCATAACCCACAGCAAATAAGAACATGAGGAACACGGTCGCCTTCAGGGGCGTTCCGATTGTGATACCCAGTTGGCCGACAAGGACGCCCGCCAGCAGGGTGGCGGTGACCGATCCCAGTCCGATGCCGCGGAAAGTAAATTTGCCGAAGTAGTAGCCGAGAGCAAGCACTAGAAATATCGCGATCTCGGGGTACTGCCGAAGCGTCGTTGCGAACCATGTGAACATTTTCTTCTCCGCTGTGTATCAGTTGGAGTAATAGCTTCGCAGCCGCACAAACCGGCCCCTCATGCGTGCGTTAGTTCTGGTTTTGCTTTCTTCCCCTTGGCGTTTGAGGGGCCCTTCTTCAACGACTCGACGAACGATGGCTTCAGGAGCTTCAACCCCAGTGACGCATTGAAGCCATGGATCTCCTTCACATCCAGCTTGCGCATAAATTCGAGCGTCTCAGCGTTGATGACCTGGCCGGGAACCATAATGGGGAAGCCTGGCGGATACGGAATGACGAAATTTGCCGATACCAACTCGGGACCGTTCTTGAGCCGTTTGTCGAGCTCGGGACTGTTCAGCTTCAGGTGCTCACACTGGTCTTCGCGGTAGGCGCCGAAAAAGGCGGTGCGGATATCGCCTTCGCTTGTACGACTCGAGGCATCCTCGCGGAAGCTGTTGTAGAAGCAACTGAAGTCCGGGAGATCGGGCACGTCGTGCATCAGCGATTTCACGCGAGCGGCGAATGTCTCCTGTTCCCGCTTGCCGCCTTGTGCCAGTCTCTTCTCGATCTTCTGCGAGATCTCAACCAATACCTTCATCAAGTGAGCGATATCACTTCGCGTGTTGTTGATGTTGGTCTGAAGTAGAACACTGTTACGCGAGGTCTTGTTCAGTTGGACGTCGTACTCCGCCGCCAGCAGGTTCTTGAATTGCGTACCGTCAAAGCCGGCTGAGCCGCATACGAGTGTCAGGCGAGTTACATCCAGCGCGAATTCATCTTCGCGTAGCGCCCGGATAGCCGTGGCCCAATTAGCCCCGGGAGTCAAATAGTCAACGAAACCCGAGTTCCTGAACTCTGCCGGAATCAGCTCGTCAGCCCCCAGAATTCGGAAGTACTTCGAGACCAGCGGATGAGTGTTGACTTCACGCCGCAGGTCCAGAGCCAACTGAATTGCTCGATTCACCAGTTCATATCCCTCAAGCTCCATCTGACGACGCGCCACATCGATCGAGGCAATGATCTGAAGATTGGGAGAGGTCGAGGCGTGGGTGAACACCGCTTCATGGAACTGCTCTTCCACCGTGTGGTAATCCTGGTCCCTCACCAACACCATCGATCCCTGCCTCAAGCAGGACATGGATTTATGGGTCGAGTTGGTTTGGTATACCCGCAGATGGACCTTGTCCGGATTCGCCAGCAGTCGGGTATCGAGTAAGGCCTTTTGGTTCGGATCGTTGCCCAGTTTCTTTGCCTGCTCCTGGTAGGCCGCGCGGTATGCGGGGTCCTGGAATTTCTTTTCGAGAGTTGCCGCAGCACCCATTGCGGTGCGGCGACGATAGAAAGGAGTGAAGCGCGCGAATCCAAACCACGCCTCATCCCAAAGGAAGATGAGATCGGGTTTGATCGCTAAGCACTCTTCCATCACTCGCTCGACGTTGTAGATATGGCCGTCGAACGTGCAATTTGTGAGTACGAGCATGCGGGCTCGATCGAGCTTTCCGTCTGCTTTAAGATCCAGCAGGGCTTTCTTGATCGTGCGCAGAGGAACAGCTCCATACATTGAATATTGAGTTAGGGGATATGCTTCGACATAAAGCGGCAGGGCTCCCGAAAGCACCGCGCCATAGTGGTGAGACTTGTGACAGTTGCGGTCCACCAGCATGATGTCGCCAGGTGCCAGCAACGCCTGTTCCACCATTTTGTTGGACGTTGAGGTTCCGTTCGTTACAAAGAAGACGTGATCCGCCCCAAATGCACGAGCCGCGTATTCCTGAGCAACTTTGATATTGCCGGTTGGCTCCAGCAAGCTGTCCAATCCACCGGTGGTCGCTGACGATTCGGCGAGGAACAGGTTTAGCCCATAAAACTCCCCCATATCGCGAATCCAATTCGACTTGAAGATCGATTTGCCGCGAGCAATAGGCAGAGCATGGAATGTTCCGATGGGCTTTTGCGCGTACTTCTGTAGGTTGTCGAAGTACGGACTGGAAAATCGGTCGGAGACACCGTCGAGAACACTGAGGTGCAACTCCAAGGGCTCCTCAACCTGGTAGAAAATTCGCCGCACACAAGCGGCCTCAGGACTGCCGGCGGCTTTCTCGACATCGCGATCTGACAGCAGGTAGATGTCAAGTTCCGGCCGTACAAGTTTGACGGCTTGTGCCAGCGTCAGACCGTGTTGCAGGGACTCGGAGTCGATTCCGCTTGCAGTGCAATACGAAGTCAGGAAGTCTCGCAAGACTGGGCTGCTGTGAACCGACGCAAACGCGATGTCATCGTAGATGACAACAGCTTCAAGGCTGCCATTCAGGATCACGGCGAGGATAGCGTCTTCGAAACTACTGACGAACACCGACTCATAGGCGAACTTGTCTTGCGGCCTGCGGAGTTTACGAAGCTCGTGTCCCAGATCCTCCCACATCGACTGACGAGCGGGGCTGACAAACAGCACTTCAAAATACGGCCGATATGCTGTTCTTTGCTCGCCGCTCAGCGGCAGACGATCAGCCAGATTACCCACACTGTCTTCTTCCCTTTCCCACTCGTCAAGACTAGTGCGATAAGAATGGGTCACGATTGCAGTACTGATTGCCCGTGCCAGCCGGGTAGTTCCAACGGCATCGCCTGAGGTGATTCGGTCTTTGAGCGTGGCGAACAGGTTCAAACCGGGATACGCGAAATAGCCTTCCCATTGGCGGAGTTCCTCCAAGGTCTCCAGGACTTGCGACTGATAGTTCGTCGCCTCAGGCCCTTGTTTGGTGGTTGACGACTCCCACTGCCGCGATTGCCGTAAGAGAGTGCGCCACCGGTCATGCCTGGCTTCTGCTCCGGTGAAGAACTGGTCAACTCTTGGTTGTGCCTTCGGTGAACTGCTCATAGCCTGTTACATCCTTTCTACGTTCCGAACTCTTGCCGATCGATTATTTCTTCGTATTGTTTATTGACCGGCTAGTCCCGTTGTTCGCACGAAGTTATACTTGGCGCTGAACTGGATTCTCGGCGCATTACCCGAAGACTTGTCTTCGTTGACGCGCCATCCGTAGAGAAATTCTCCGCCCACTGTCAGCGAACCGAAGGGATTCCAGATCAGGTTGCCTCCGGTGTAATTTCCCTGGTGGTAGGTAGCGCCAGGCTCTGCTACCGTGTTTTGTACCTGCACATAGCTGTAGAAAGCGCTGGAACGTAACCGCTCAATCCAGAAGTGCTGCAATGCTCCATAGGTTGCTACCACGGGTAATGCCTGAATATGAGGGTTCTGCAGGCTGCTGACGGCAGCATCAATGCCGAGTCCCGACGTATCGTTGATATAGCGCTCAATTCCGTTCCCGTAGGCTAGCTGGTACACCACGGTATCCTTCCCCCAAAGACGCTCAGCACCGGCAAAGTTGAAGCCCCAGCCGAACACCGCCTCATGCCGGCCGTCCGGTAGAAACGCCGCCACGCTTCGGAACAAAGCAGAAAGTTGTACATGTCCGCCTTCCATTTCACGTCGAAGCTTTAGAGTGCCGTCCGGGGAGGGACTATTGGGTGTCGCGTTAAACTCTGGGGTCGTAAAAGCCACGTCCGAAGTCGGCTTTTCGGCTGAAATGCTGAAGGTGGTCATCTTTGATACCAGCACGCTGTAGCGGAACTGTGGGACACGGATTGAGACCTGTGCGTTCGGTCCTTGGAAGTCCAGGGTATCCGCCCCGGCGTCTGGATCCATGAAATTCGAGAAGGTCTGGCCGACCAAGAAGTTCTTCGCCTGCCCGTATGCATGGCGCAGCCTTGGCGTGGTGGCGTTAGTACCGAAAAAGTCCATTTCAAGGAAGAACCTGTAACTGTCGCCCGATTGTGTCGGAACGAGGAAGTCAAGGTTCACGCGGGTCGGCCTTACGGAGATCGTCGAGTTATTAATGCTCGCTGGTGCCGGGATGGGGATTGTGGCGGGGATGAAGCTGTCGGCATTCCCGGCGGGTTTCAAGTCGTAGATGAGGTCTGTCTTGGCGTATCCGCCGATGCGCAGCAGTGTACTTGTACCGGGCAGGCGGAAATATCCCGGAAACCGGGGATCGAGCGGCTCGTTATTAATACGCGGGGCGGCCAGCGGATCCTGCGCGAAGGTTCGGTACGTTGCGGTGACCTGGCCCACTTCTTTCTGCTTCGGAGTGAGTTCTGCTTCGGCCTGGGACTTTTCGTTTTGTTGCTCGGCAACGATTGCAGATCCAAGGTCCGCTGGCACGTGAGTGGGCTGAGACGTACCACCGGAAAGTCGTTGTAGCTCGTCCTGAACTTCCCCCATCTGACTCTGTAAGGCGTCCAGCTTCTTTTGAAGGGCCTGGATCTGTTCAGCGTTTGCAGCCTGAGCGGCCTGTCCATAGGTGGCCGGTGGAACAGCCAGAAGCAACAGAAGGATTGAAAAGAAGACAAGTCTTTTGGTCGTGACGGAATGATCCATAAACTGCCTCTCTCAGCGGACAACAGCAAAGCCGTGCAGATCTCAGCCACCTTTTCCAGCGAGTTTCGAGCCTCCGCTCTGGATTCCTAGTGAGTCGTCTTCAGCCATTTCTCGACACAAAAGTTCTTGATGGGCAAAAGCTAAACCCGTGGACCGATCATCGGCTACTAGGGATTTCCCTAGGTGTGCCCCAAAACGGCGTGAAGGACAGGGTTGGAGGGGCGCCCGAGTTCAGTGACGGCGGTGGCGGAGGAAGCGGAATAGATCTTGGCGCAAGATGTCGCGCCTGGTAGAGTTGCGGAAACGATCTTGCTGTCGGCAACGCTTTTGGGGGGTGGCGACGTTACTCGGAAGAATGTTGCCGGGGTATGCCAAATCCTTGCCTGTCCTCCTTCGAGGCGTCCAATCTCTCTTCACCGTCGGCGAACGAACGTGCGACGGTGGTACGCAACCGCCCGCGCCAGTATTTAAGGGTTGCACGGCGTTCTTCTGGAACGGCTTGTGTCAGATCAGCAACGAGCGCGTTCATGCGCCGCATGACCTGCACGCTGGTGGCGCCATAAAAGCAGATCTCATTAAAAGCCAGCCGAACCAGATCGTCCCATGTGGGAAATGGAATTACGAGTCGCAATTTGCCGTCGCTGTCGCGATATTTTCCAATTTCCAAGTGGCGTTGGCCGAGACGCAGCAACAGGTCCTCTATTTGGTCAAGCGCTTGCACAGCCGTTGTCGGATCGTTAATCGCCGGCGACAAAGACTTGATAGATATATCCACAAGAAGCCGGATCGCGTACTTGGGATCTTGTTCGAACGTTCGCTGCGCACCTAGCTCAATGGTATCTCGCAACTTCCGTTCATCAACCGGCTCACGCGCTCCAAAGACATGCACTACAGGCATCAATTCCACGATCGTATCGCCGACCGCCACGACCATCTCAATGGTGCCGCCGGAGGCTTTAGCCAGGCTCACCAACGCCACGACATCGACCGCTTGTACCGAGCGAGGCCGTCCGCGATGGATCAGTGTCTGGGTTTGAGGTAGTGCGCGAAAATCATCCGTTACAATGGCCGTAACTTCCGATTTCATTGACGGATAAATTGTCGCTATCACCTTGCGCCCTTGATCACCCGTGAAAATCAACATGCGGTTGACCTGGAGTAACGTGATCCGATGAACCAGGGCGATGAACATAGCCACGCTGGCCAGCAGGAGGCCGACTACGACATAAGCGCTGATAAATGGAACCGTTTCTGAACCGTCTCGAGCGACCCCTCCAAGCGCTGCGAGCGCATAGAGAAAGGTCGCGGTAAAGACCCCTAACGAGTGTGATATCACCCGATCACGAGCGACCCACAGCACGAGGCGGGGCGAGTAGGCCGTGGCGCTGAACTGCACCATGACGAAGGTCAGCGAAAAGACGATAGCGGTCATGGCAAGCATGCCGGAGGCGATCGAAGAGTAGAGGGCGATCGCGACTGCCACGCTCGCGGGGTGCACGAGTCCGGGAAAGATGCGGCTTTCAAAGCGTGGAAATGTCAGCCCCGCGGCAAGGGCGACTGCGGCATACACCGCCGGGACTGCCCAGGTACTCAAATGAACCCTGTATTTTTTGTGACGCATGGCGCTCCTAAACGTACGGGCGATTTCCTATACATGAACCTTCGGAAGAGACCTGCCCCCATCGGTAAACATCAATGATTCATCCGAAGCGACGGCCAATACCTGCCCTCCACCGACTGACCTCAGGCTATAGAGCCGTCGCGGAATCTCCCTCGATCCAGTTGATCCTTGTTTTCCGCGAACCCTTGGATACTTGTGACTAAACCTTTCCGCAGCGGCCATTAACGGGGAGCAAGGGAATACCGGACTACCTGACCTTCTCTGCGACATCATGTGCCGCCAGTGCCAACGCGCCGGCATGTACGGCCACTGCAATGATGATGCCGGTCAGTGTCAGACCCAAGAACGCAACAATGATCGCGATTATTCTTGACACTGTTTTGGTGGGCTTGATGTCGCCGTAACCTACCGTCGTTGCGGTGACGAATGACCAATAGAAGCTGTCGAATCGCGGCCAGCCTTCCTTCTTTCCAGCTATTTGCCCCAGAATGGTAATGCCTATCGCCAGAGTCAGAAGCAAAGGGGAGGTCAGCCAGACACCTAGGCCGAACTCCTTTAGAAATGTGATCGTCAAACCTGTTAGTAGCAAATCATACCTCTCGTTCCCCCTGATTCAGCAATGGGGCGGACTTGGCCTCATCGACGATCTCCCGCTGCCAGAGGTAAGTGGTCCCTCAACCTTAACCGCTTGGCCGATCTTAAGCGACTAGGGATTTCCCTAGTTGTCGAGTGGGAGGGAGGTGGCTAGCCTGCGATCAGAGGCCCTAGTCTGTTCATGCTCCGGCTCAGGGCAGCCCTTGCGCGGGCGCTGTGACGTGATCGAACCGTAAGGGTTGGGCCGGGCTGCAGCATGATAGCTTACTAACCCGACCGCGAAGAATGCTATGGGATCCGATCACACCAAGCCATCCACGATTTCGGGTGACGAGGCATTGCAAAGGCTAATCGCTGGAAACGAGCGATTCCGGCAAGGCAAGGCGCATTTCCCAACTATCTGCAAGGAGACTCTGGCCGATCTTGCCAGAGGTCAGCAGCCCTACGCTACGATTCTCGGTTGCAGCGATTCGCGCGTGCCCCCGGAACTGATCTTCGACGCGAACTTCGGCGAGCTGTTCATTGTGCGCGTGGCCGGCAATGTGGTTTCGCCGGAAGTAATGGGCAGCCTGCAGTACGCCGGGCAGCATCTGCATACGCCATTATTCCTGGTGCTGGGTCACGAGGGATGCGGCGCCGTGAAAGCTGCCCTCGAGAGCAAGCTTTACGACGTGCAGCATGGTTCACGGATCCAAATCCTCGTGGACAATATCGTGCCCGGTTTGCCGGACCTCAATGCAAGTGCAGCAAATGAGGATTGCGTTACACAAGCTGTCGAAGCTAACGTTCGGTGGTCGATGCGGCAGTTACAGGATTCTCCTGAAGGGTCTCGTGCCCTCGAAGAAGGCCGCGCTAAGCTGGCGGGAGCTGTCTACGAGATTGCCTCCGGTCGCGTGCGATTTCTGGCCGACTCGGCTACATAGCCGGTACGGTTTTGCTTCCAAGTCATTTCTTCTCATCCTCTCCTCTTGTTTGAGTACCTTGGTTCGGTGCCGATGCTACGGCCAGGTTTTGCAGCGACAACTAGGGAGCTCCCTAGTAGACCCTGCTCCATTAGTGCCATTGTCTTCCCTCCCTCCTTAGGCGCATAATTTCAATGAATTCCCAGGCCCGGACGACCTTCCAATGCAATGCGTGTATCCAAGGAAGCGCGTCGGTTCGCCATCTCGCTCCTTCAAGCGATCTATCTGGAGCCCGCTTGCTCTGGCTACGCTTGTGCTCATCTGTTTTGCCCCCGCTTCCCAAGGTCAGGTCAGAAAAAACGTTCTCATGATCAACATTATCGGACAGTCACATCCTGGTTCGGTGGTTGTGACCAATCTAGTCCTTTCGGCGCTGCACTCAGACCCGCGGTTCCAGGTCGAGTTCTACTGGGAGAACCTGGACGCTATTTATCACCCCGACGAGTTGCAGGAACAGCTTGATGCCGTCGTCCAGCAGTATCGCCACCGGAAATTGGACCTGATTGTGCTGCTGGGGCCTAACGCGATCCAGATCCTGGCAGAGCCGAGGACGATATTCCCCAATGTCCCGGCGGTCTTCTGTTGCTCCGCTCCAGGTCAGATCGACCAGACGAGAATCGATCGTCGATCAACGGGCTCATGGTTTCAATTGGAACCCTCGAAAACGGTAGAGGCTGCGCTGGGTTTGCTGCCGGAAACCCGACACCTCTTCGCGGTCGGGGGGCAATCCGCTTATGACCGGCGTCTCACGTCGCTAGCAAAGACGGCGCTTACTTCTTATGAGAACAAGCTCGATGTAACCTATCTTACTGACCTGCCGATGAGCGAACTGCAGGAAAGGCTGAGGCATCTTCCGGAACACTCCATAGTTCTTTATCTCAGCTTCTTCAAGGACGTGCAGGGGCGGGAGTTTCTCAACATCGCCGAGGCTCTTCCCCTGATCGCTGGCGCCGCCAATGCTCCGGTCTTTGGCATAGCCGACACGCAGCTGGGCCACGGCGTTGTCGGGGGATTTGTGGTCAGCTTCGAAGAACAGGGCAAAATCGTGGGCCGCGATGCCCTCGAGATCTTAGCGGGAAAGCCGCCGCAGGACATTCCCATCGTGCATGGTCCCAGCCTTTACCAGTTCGACTGGCGTGAGTTGCAGCGATGGAAACTGGATGAAAGCAGGTTGCCCGCCGGAAGCACCATTCTGTTTCGCCAGCCGACTATTTGGGAACGATATGGTGGGACCTTGCTGATCGGACTGCTGGTCCTTGTGACTCTGAGCCTGCTGATCTTCTATCTTCTGTTTGAGCGGACGCAACTCGATGCCGCAAGAAATGAGCAGATACGCCTTAGCGGCAGGCTCATCAATGCTCAAGAGGATGAGCGCGCCCGGCTGGCTTCGGAGCTACATGATGATTTCAGCCAGAGGCTAGCTGTCCTGTCCCTCGGACTGGAAACAGCTGCTGAAATTGTTCCCGAGTCCCCAGCGGAAGCAAATCGGCAACTGCATGAGCTTATTAACTCCGCCGGCGAGCTTGGTGCCGATCTGCATACCCTGTCGCACCGTCTTCATTCTTCTACTCTCGAGCGGCTGGGGCTGGCTGCGGGAGTGGCGGCATTCTGCAAGGAATTCGCCGCTCAACGAGGAATCCAGGTCGCATTCTCCCACGAGAACGTGCCGCGCTCCGTGTCTCCTGACATTTCGCTATGCCTGTTTCGCATCGTCCAGGAAGGACTCAGGAATGTCCAGAAACACAGTGGAGCGGCTCGTGCGCAGGTGAGAATCGACACGATGGATGGCACCCTTCATTTATCCATCTCCGATGATGGTGAGGGCTTCGATGTTGATGTTAAAGACGGCGTGGAGCGCCAGGGGCTAGGTCTCTGGAGCATGCGGGAGCGGGTGCGCCTGGTAGGTGGACGATTCGAAATTCATTCAGAAACTCAAAAGGGAACCCGGATCGAGGTATGGGTACCGCTGAAAAAGAGATTTGATATGGCGCGGAGTGAACCTGCGGACGAGTCGGTTGGTAGAACTCCGATTGCTTCCAGGACAGCGCCGATTGACCCGATCCGTATCCCACTATCGAGGCCGAAAGTTGAAGGCTGAGAGATGGAAACCAGGCCACAAATCCTGATTGCCGACGATCACATCATCTTTGCCGATGGCTTACGCCTGCTGTTGGAGAAGCGCTATGAGGTTGTGGGTAGCGTTACCGACGGGCGCGCGCTCGTCACCGAAGCGTGCAGGCTCAAGCCGGACATGATCGTTGTAGACGTCGGCATGCCTCTTTTGAACGGACTTGAGGCTGCCAAGCGGGTGCGCGAACAACTTCCGAAAGTGAAGCTCGTATTCCTTACTATGCAGGATAACCCTAATCTGGCTGCCGCTGCGCTTGAGTTGGGATCGGCCGGATTTGTCCTCAAGCATTCGGCAGGATCGGAGCTTTTGAAGGCGATAGAGCAGTTGCTGCATGGTAAGTGCTATGTCACTCCCAAGCTAAGGCCGGAAGATTGGGTCGTACAAAAGACCCGGGCGCGCCAGTACTCCAGCCATTTAACTCCAAGACAGCGTGACATTGTGCAGATGTTTGCCGAAGGGCGTCCAATCAAGGAGATCGCGGGACACCTGAACCTGAGCGAGAAGACGGTCGAGTTCCACAAGCATCACATCATGGAAACCTTCAACCTGAAGAGCAATGCAGACTTGGTGCTCTTCGCCTTGAAGCAGGGTCTGATTTCGCTGGATTCCGGACCTGTGCAGACACAAGAGTCTTCCTGAAGCCATTTTTTCCTTCGAACTTCCCGCACTGTCGCATTAGGGAATTCCCTAGTTGTGGAGGCCTACGGCTGCTCCTATGATCGGGCCGTGATCCGGACTGCTTCATGAATGGCGGAGAGGTTATCCAAACCAATTGCGTTCAGCTGCCGGGTCGCGGGACGTTGTTTTCTGAGGTGGACTCGGCCGTGAGCGTTGAACAAGCTGCGTACGACGAGGCCCAGGTTAACCGGGCCCTCGAGGCATCCATCCACATTGGCCTGGCTTTTCTGCTGGTCGCTGCCTGTCTGATGATTCTGCTTCCATTCCTCCCCCTGATTGTCTGGGGCATCATCATCGCCGTCGCTGTTTACCCCAGCTTTCGAAAGCTGCAGGGGTTCCTGGGAGGGCGCGGAGGGCTGGCCGCTCTGCTGTTCACCCTTGTCTTCCTGGCCGTGTTGATTATTCCGGCTGTTTTGCTGGCACAGAGCCTGATCGACGGGGGTCAGACGCTGGCGGCCCACCTGAAGGATGGCACCCTGACCATCCTGCCGCCACCTGACAGCGTTGCGACCTGGCCAGTCATTGGTCCTCCTTTGAAAAACGTCTGGGACATGGCATCCACTGACTTAACCGACGCGGTCAAGAGGTTCGCTCCGCAGATCACGGCCGTTATCCCCAAGCTACTTTCTGCCTCCGCAGGAATCGGCGGCACCGTGCTGCAGTTCATACTCTCCATTCTGGTTTCGGGGCTGCTTCTTGCGAACGCCCAGGCCGCCTATGAGGAGACGCGATCCCTGGCCAACCGCCTTTTTGGCGACCAGGGGCCCGAGTTTCAGGAACTGGTCGGATCCACCATCCGCAGCGTCACTACCGGTATTCTCGGAGTTGCGGTGATCCAATCGGTGTTCGCGAGTATTGGATTTCTGGTGGTGGGATTGCCTGCGGCAGGCGTATGGGCAGTGATTTTTCTTGTCGCGGCGGTCCTGCAAGTGGGGGCCCTCGTGCTCATTCCGGCAATCATTTATGTCTTTGCGGTCGCCACTACCACCAAGGCTGTGATTTTCTTGATTTGGTGCATCGTCGTCGCCTTGATGGACAACGTTCTGAAGCCCATCCTGTTGGGACGTGGAGTCGCTGTTCCGATCGCTGTAGTTTTTCTCGGCGCGATTGGCGGATTCGTGGCCATGGGCATCATTGGCCTGTTTGTCGGCGCGATCGTTTTGTCAGTCGGTTATAAATTGTTCCTTGCTTGGCTGAATGGAACCGCCAACAAACCGTCTGTGGCATAGATTCCTGCCATCTGCGCCCTGAGACTAGGGGTTTCCCTGGTTGTGGATCCTCGACGCTCCGCGTATGATCAGCGCTTGCTCCGGCATCGCTTCAAGAGCTGGCGAAGACGTTACCCAACCGGGTCCTTCGGATCCCGTCGACTTGGGATTTGCCTATGTTCTCGCTTTTCGTAGCGTGTAATGGCTGTATTCATCCAGAGAAGAGAACCCGGGAGCCGTCCACGCATTTTGCTGGCCGATGATCATCATCTTGTACTAGAGCGGGTGACAGCACTTCTGCAGTCAACCTTCGAAGTGGTGGGAGTGGCTCATGACGGGCTCGAAATGGTCGACGAGGCGATACGGCTGAGCCCGGACATCATCGTTGCCGACATATCGATGCCGGAGTTGGACGGAATCGAAGCGGCTCGTCGACTTCGTGAAATGGGAGCTAACGCTCCCATAGTGTTTCTGACAATACATGAGAGTCCTGAGTTTGTAGAGGCGTGTCAGGCCGAAGGGGCACTTGGATTTGTGCTGAAGGCTCAGATGAAGGTTGATCTGATACCCGCCATTAACGCCGCGTTAGCGGGCCAGTGCTTTGTGTCTCCCCTCCGCCGCAACTAGGGATTTCCCTAGTTGTCGTGTGTTCTGCGCCGCAGTACAAAAGACACTGAACACTACGGGCCTACGTACCAGTGGAGGCACGCCCGCTCCACGTACCGAGTGGCACGGCAAATAAGCAACTGGAGCAGCCATGACTGAAAAGCACGGAGACTGTGGCTATGAATTCTAAGCAGAGGTTCAGGAGCGCGATTATCGGCGCGATTCGAGAGCTTACAGCGATTCTTTGTATTGGGGCGCTGCCCGGAAGCGCCGTGGCAGTCCAGACACCACAAGCTGCGCCTCCAGCCGGGCAAACTGCAGCCCTACTCCCTGCCGATCAGCTGGATTCGCTCGTGGCTCCGATCGCGCTCTATCCTGATCCCCTTCTCAGCCAGACACTGGTGGCTTCTACCTATCCCTTGGAAGTCATTCAACTCCAGCAGTGGTTGGCTCAGCACAAAGACCTCAAAGGCAAAGCACTTGCCGAGGCGGTGGAGAAGCAGGACTGGGATCCAAGCATCCAGGGACTGGCTGCCTTGCCCGATGTGGTCAAGCTTTTGTCCGAGAACATCAAGTGGACCACGGACCTGGGGAATGCCTTTCTCGCACAGCAGAGCGATGTGATGGATGCCGTGCAGCGTATGCGGAAGAAGGCACAGGACGCGGGCACTCTAAAGTCTTCGGAACAGCAGAAAGTCGAAGTCAAGACGGTCGAGAGCAAACAGGTGATCGTGGTTGAGCAGGCAAATCCGGAGGTTGTGTACGTGCCGAGCTACAACCCAACCGTGGTGTACGGAGCGCCCGTTTATGCCTATCCCCCAATCGCCTATCCTCCGGTGGGCTATTACGCGGCGGGCATGGCGCTTTCCTTCGGTGTTGGCGTCGCAATGGGAGCCTTTTGGGGCGGCGGCGGCTGGGGTTACAACAGCGGATGGGGTGGCGGGAATAACAACATCAACATCAACAACAACAACAACTTCGTCAACAATTCCAACCGCCAGAACTACAACCGACAGAATGTCAGCGGGAATCGGCCTTCGCAGCAGCCCGCCCGCGGCAATAGCACCTGGCAGCACAACCCGCAGCATCGCGGCGGGGCGCCTTATGGCGACAGAAGCACGGCCAATAAGTTTGGTGGCACCACACGTGGCGACTCCATGGCTAATCGACAGAACCAAGCTCGGCAGAACCAGGCGCGACAGCAGCCTGCAGGCGGGCGCGATATGTCCAATCGCGGTACGGGTCCGGGCGCGGGTACTCGGGACACGGCCAACCGCGGAACTGGTCCCGGTGCCGGTAACCGGGACATGGGCAACCGGGGAGCAGGGGCAGGCGATATGAGCGCCAACCGTGGAGGCGGAGGCGACCGGGTGGGTAACCAGCAAGTCCGGAATACCCCGAGTTCTACGAACCGAAACGCTTTCGGCGGTGCCGGCAGCGGCACGAGCGGAAGCGGAGCTCGGGCCAGCAGCTCGCGAGGTGCGTCCAGCATGGGCGGCTCCCGCGGCGGCGGCGGCCGTGGCGGCGGTGGTGGCGGGAGGCGGAGGTAGGCCATGCGAATTATGACGAGTGAGGAGAACATGAAATCGAAACTGTTTCGCTCTAGCGTAGTGACTGCCTTCATGTTCCTGCTGATCGCGTATGCGTTGCCCGTAAGCGTGGCGGCTCAGGCGAAGTCGGCGACGCCAGCCGCAGCACAGGGGCCGAAAGCATTCGACACTCCCCAGCAAGCCGCAGAAGCTCTGATCAAGGCGGCGGGCGACTATGACGTGCCGGAATTGATGGCAATCTTCGGACCCGACGGTGAAGATTTTATCGAATCAGCAGATCCTGTTCGGGACAAGAACAACGGCGTTGCTTTTGCCAAGGAAGCCGCTGCCAAGAACTCGATAGAAGTCGCAAAGTCCAATCCGAACCGGGCAACCATCATTGTTGGCGATGAAGAGTGGCCGTTTCCGGTTCCCCTCGTGAAGAAAAACGGCAAGTGGTATTTCAACGCCAAGGAAGGGCGCCAGGAAATCCTCTACCGGCGCATCGGCGCCAACGAGTTGGACGCCATTACTGTGTGTCGTGGCTATGTCGAGGCGCAGAAAGAATATGCATCCGAAATCCACGACGACTCGGGAGTAAATCAGTACGCGCAGAAGATTTTCAGCACCCCTGGAAAGCAGGATGGGCTGTATTGGAAGAATGCTGACGGTGTCTCCAGTGGACCCATTGGCGATGCCGTGGCCAAGGCATTGGAGGAAGGCTATAGCACACCTAAAGGCGGATTTCACGGCTACTACTTCAAAATCCTGAAGGGACAGGGCCCAGCGGCCCCGATGGGGAAGTTGGATTATGTCATCGAAGGAATCATGATTGGTGGCTTCGCGCTGGCTGCTGTGCCCGCTGAATACCGCGTGACAGGCGTGAAGACTTTCATCGTCAACAACAACGGAATTGTCTATCAGAAAGATCTAGGTCCGGATTCCCTCAACATCGTGAAGAACATGGAGCTATATAACCCCGATTCCACCTGGCAAGCGACGGATGCCCAATGGCCGGCGAGCATCGCCGATGCTTCCACCAGCGAAGGCAAGCCATAGAAAACGACTCAGCACTGATGGTTGAGCGTCACCCTCTCGCAGGACGGAACATTATGGGCAAGAACAAAAAGAAAAAGAAGAGTAATCCCACCGGAGACGTCGGGGCAAAAGATACGCAAGACAAAAATCCAGCCGAAAAGATCAAACTGAAGAATAAGGAGTACGAGGCCGAACTCTTCACTCTTCAGGTCGAACTCGTGAAGCTTCAGGAATGGGTGAAGGAGACGGGAGCACGAATCGTCATCATTTTTGAAGGCCGAGATGCGGCGGGCAAGGGCGGCATCATCAAGCGCATTCTGGAACGCGTGAGTCCCCGTGTTTTCCGGTTGGTGGCCTTACCGGCACCCACCGAACGCCAGAAGACGCAGATTTATGCTCAGCGCTACTTCGAACATCTGCCCTCGGGCGGAGAAATCGTCATCTTTGACCGTAGTTGGTACAACCGCGCCGGGGTCGAGCATGTAATGGGGTTCTGCACCGAAGAGGAATATAAGAAATTTCTTAAGGGCTGTCCCGCCTTCGAAAACGTGCTCATCGGCAATGGGATCATCCTGCTGAAGTACTGGCTCGATGTTTCGGAAAAAGAGCAGCACAAGCGTTTTCTCGCGCGCATCCAGGATCCATCGAAGCGATGGAAGCTTAGCCCAATGGACTTGGAGTCCCATCGCCGCTGGTACGACTATTCGCGGGCGCGTGACGCCATGCTAAGCGCCACCGACACCGCTACCTGTCCCTGGTACGTCGTGCCTTCGGACGACAAGAAGCAGGCCCGCCTCAACTGCATTGCCGACATTCTTAGCCGCATCCCGTACGAAGAGGTTCCGTATACGCCACCAAAGCTGCCTGGACGTCAGAAGGCCAGGGGCTATCAGGAGCCGAAGCAGAAGCATCAGGTGATAGCGCAGCGTTGGTGAGAACCACTGAAGGGACGAGCCGGGGCCGCCTCGCATAGCCTGCAGGTCCCCCGACCTTAAACCCCGAGGATCTCGTTTGGCGCGCCGCCTGCATCGTCTCCGCAGTACTGTCAGTGAGCCCTCAGAGCCACATTTCTTAATTCTTGCTCGCGGGCGGAAGTGCCGTCCAATCTGCATCACTCAACTTCCACCCTCCGCCCAGAGCCTTATAAAGATTTACGAGCGCAACTTTCCTTTCCAGATCGTAGACAACCGAGGCAGTCTGCGCTGGGTATAACTGCAGTTGTGCGTCGATGACTTCAAGATAGCTGGAAAGCCCGTTTTCATACCGCAGGTCAGCCAATCGCACAGATTCCTGATAAGCCGACACCGATCGGGTCTGCTCTCTGATTGATCCTGCGAGCTGCTGGTGGGCCGCCAATGCTGTAGAGACTTCGCCGAAGGCTTGGGTAACCGCCTTCTCGTAGGAGAACTGCGCTTCGTCACGTAGCGCAAGCTGGCCGCGGTATTGGCTCTTCAAACGACCGCCTGTGAAGAGAGGCCCTGCCAATCCGCCCCCGACACTCCATTGAGTCCCCGAGCTGACCAAGCCCGAGAGCTGTGGACTTATGGCACCCAACAGGCTTGTCAGGCTAATCACCGGGAAGAAATCGGCCTTGGCTACACCGACAGCGGCGTTGGCTGCAATGAGCTGTTGTTCGGCGTCGCGGAGATCGGGCCGTCTCTCTAAGAGCGTAGATGGCAAGCCCGCCGGGACCACGTCAAGGTCGTTCTGGTCGACCAGCGACTTGCCGCGTGGGATCGGACCGGGGTTTTGACCCAGCAGCAAGCTGATCTGATTTTCCTTTGCAGTGATCTGTTGCTCCAGGTCAGGTATCTGTGCCACTACATTCGCCAAGGCGGCTTCGGCACGCGAAGTTTCTAAACCGGATGCCGCTCCACCCTTTTCTTTCTTGTTGAAAAGATCGTAGGTCTGCTGGAATCCTGCGCCGGTCTGGCGCACGATCTCAAGCTGTGCGTCCAAAGCGCGCAGTTCAAAATAGGCTTGTGCTAGATCCGATACCAGGCTAAGCCACACCCCGCGCTGCACATCTTCGGATGAAAAAAACAGTGCTTGTTGCTGCTGGTTCAGCCGGCGAATCCTGCCCCATAGATCCAGTTCCCAGGCGAGATTGACGTTGTAGGAGTAATACGTGTGATTTGCGAAGAAGGTGGAACGCTGTCCCGCGATCTCAGCTCCATACCCAATCTGCGGGAAGTACAGTGAACGCGCAATCCCAGCTTGTGCCCGTGCCTGCTCAACCCGGGCTGCAGCGACCGCTACGTCGTAGTTGTTTTTCAGACCTTGTTGGATCAACTGCTGCAGCACGGGGTCCTTAAATAACTCCCACCAAGGCAGATCAGCTATCGACTCCGGCTGCGGAACCGCTTCCGTGTAGAACTTGTCCGGAGGGTGCATGGCAGGCCGTTTGTAATTGGGGCCGACCGTGCAACCTGTCAGGCTGAGAAGCAGTACGAAGGAGCACGTGATCTTAAGCATTAGTCCCCTGCTCCTTCTGACGCCGCCGGCTGAGTGCTATGGGCCTTCTTATTTTTCTTGCCGAGGCCCTCAACAAGGACGAAGAGCACCGGAACAAGGAAAACTCCTATAAGAGTGGCCGCGGACATGCCGACGATTACGGCGGTGCCCAGCACCTGGCGCCCGATCGCGCCGGCTCCCTTGGCAGTCCACAGCGGCACACAACCAAGAATGAAGGCAAAAGAGGTCATGAGGATAGGTCGCAATCGCAGTCGAGCCCCCTCCAAAGCCGCCTCGATCAACCCCTTGCCCCTCTGGTCGTGTTCGAGCTTCGCGAATTCAACGATGAGGATCGCGTTCTTGGCTGTAAGGCCAATGAGCATCACCAATCCGATCTGAGCAAACACGTTGTTATCGAAGGCGCGCAACATCAATCCGCCGTAAGCGCCGAGGACGGCTACCGGCGTCGACAACAACACGCTGAAGGGAAGCGACCAGCTTTCGTACATGGCCGCCAGAATGAGAAATACAAACAGCAACGACATCCCGAATACCGCCAACTGCCCGCCCGACGCTTTGTTCTCCTGGTAAGACATGTCGCTCCAGGCATAGCTCATGCCGCTGGGCAGCGTTTGCGCGGAAACCTCTTGCATCGCCGCCATGGCCTGGCCTGAGCTATATCCTGGAGCGGGGGAGCCATTGATTTGAATGCTTCGAAACAGATTGAATCGGTTGGTGTACTCCGGACCCGATACTCGCTTGATATTGACGAGGGAACCCAGCGGCGTCATGTCGCCCTTCGCATTCCGGACGTAGAAGCTGTTGATTTTGTCGGCGCTGTCTCGATACTGAGGTTCGGCTTGCAGGTACACCTTCCATTGCCGACCGAAGCGGTTAAACTGGTTCACGTATGCGCCGCCAAGAAAGGCCTGCAGCGTCTGATAAACCTCGGCGAACTGGAGACCCTGCTTCAACACCCGGTCTTGGTCGACATCAACGTACAGCTGCGGAACCGATGGGCGGAACGTGGTCACCAGGGAGGCGAGCTCGGGACGTTTTCTCGCGGCCTGAAGCAGGTTGTCCAGATTGTCATTGAGCTGCTCTACCGTTCCACCAGAGCGGTCCTGCAACATGAAAGTGAAACCGCCGGCTGTTCCCAAGCCGGGGATAGCTGGTGGTCCGAAAGCAAATCCGATTGCCTCCGGAATGGTCTCCTTTATCTTCGCGTTGAGGGTTCGAACGATGCCGGCTGCCGACAACTCAGCACTATGGCGCTCTTCCCACGGGTCGAACTGTAAGAAATAGAAACCACTGTAGGTAGATGAGGTGTTGGACAGAAGGCTGTAACCGGCTATGGCGTCGTAGCCCTGTATGCCGTGCGTGTGCGCGAGAAGGTCATCCACCTTCCGCATCACTGCATCGGTTCGCTGCAGCGACGCGGCATCGGGCAGTTGAAGCTGGATGAAAGCGTATCCCTGATCCTCTTCTGGTATGAAGCTGGTAGGAAGACTCTTGCCCATGAAGCCGGAAGCAACGGCCATACCGGCCAAGAACAGCATCGCGATTGTGGAGCGGCGGATCAGTGCGCGGCTCCAACCCACGTAACCACCCGTCACCTTATCGAAGCTGCGATTGAACCAGGCGAAGAAGCGGCCCATGATGCCGGTAGATTTCTTCCGTGGCTGCAGCAGCATGGCCGACAGTGCGGGAGAGAGCGTCAACGCATTAAAAGCCGAGATGAGAACCGACACCGCAATGGTTACCGCGAACTGCTTGTTGAGCAATCCCTGGATTCCGCCCATAGCTGCCATGGGGACGAACACCGAGGCGAGAATCAGGGCGATGCCGATTACAGGCCCGGAAACTTCCTCCATCGCCTTTGCTGTGGCTTCCTTCGGTGATAAGCCATGTTCAATGTGGTGTTCCACTGCCTCGACAACAACGATGGCATCATCGACCACCAATCCAATCGCGAGGATGAGCCCGAAAAGAGACAGGGTGTTGATTGAGAACCCCAGCATCGGAAAGACTGCGAACGTGCCGATGAGCGAAACCGGTACTGCGATCAGGGGAATGAGTGTGGCCCGCCAGCCTTGCAGAAAGAGAAAGACGACAATGATTACAAGGACAATCGCTTCTCCAAGGGTTGTCAGGATTTCTTTCATACCCTCGGTTACCGGCAATGTGGTATCGAGGGAGATCGTGTAGTCCAGGCCTTGGGGAAAACGTGACTGCAGGTTAGCCATTTCCGCCTTGACCTGCTTCGCCACGGCCAAGGCGTTGGAACCGGGCGCCTGGTACACGGCGACAATGACGGCGGGTTTGCCGTTATACCGGCCGATCTGCTGGTAGACCAAGGCGCCGAGTTCAATACGCGCTACGTCTTTCAACCGAACCACGGAGCCGTCAGGATTCTGACGGACGATGATATTGCCGAATTGTTCGGCATGCACCAGACGTCCGGGAACTTTAACCGCGTAGGTGAATTGCTGTCCCTTTGGCGCGGGTTCCGCTCCGACTTGTCCCGCCGGGTTAACGGCGCTCTGCTGTTGCACCGCCGCCATCAAGTCGGAGACCGTCAACCCCAGTTTCGTAAGTTGGTCTGGCTTGAGCCACACACGCATCGCATAGTCGGACGTGCCGAAATTCGTAACCTGTCCAACACCGGGGACACGCAGGAGCGCGTCGTTGATGTTGATGGTCGCGTAGTTTCCCAGGAACTGGCTGTCGAATGTGCCGTTTGGCGAGTAGACGGAGATCACCAGAAGGGGAAGGCCCATCAGCTTCTTGACCGTTACTCCATACTGATTGACCGAAGTCGGCAGGTTTGGACTGGCTTGCGAGACGCGGTTTTGGGTGTTGACTTGGTCGATATCAACGTTCGTTCCAATGTCGTAGGTCACCTTCAGATTCATGGTGCCGTCATTGGCGTTTGTGGACATCATGTAAAGCATGTTGTCCACGCCGTTCATCTGTTGCTCTAGTGGCGTTGCCACGGATTGCTCGATGGTTACAGCATCCGCACCGGTATAGGTAGCTAAGACGTTGATCTGTGGAGGGACGATGTCGGGTAATTGGGCAACTGGTAATTTCGCCATCGCAAGCAGACCTGCGATGACTGTTAGGACGGCGATGACAATGGCGACGATTGGCCGGTCGATAAAGAATTTCGCCATCGTTTAGTCTCCACCTGGAACCGCGTTGGCTTGTGTATCTTTGAACGGTGTGGGAGCCACCGTCATCCCGTCGCGGATACGCTGGAGGCCGTCAACCACGACCTTGTCCTGAGGCTGCAGACCCGATTCAATCACCCACATATCGCCGAATTGCGGTCCGGGCTTGACGGCGCGAATCGTCACTTTGTTGTCGGCATCGACCACTCCGACCTGGTAAACCCCCTGCAGCTCCGAAATGGCCTTCTGAGGAATCAAAAGAGCATTCCGGCGCTCGTCGGTGATTGCACGGATTCGGGCGTACTGGCCTGGCCGGAGCACGTTACCGGGGTTTGGGAACTCGGCCCGGACCTGGATTGTGCCAGTCCGCGAATCTACCTCCCGGTTAACCAACAACGCATGGCCTCGATGTTCGAACTTAGAACCATCTCCCAGCATCAATTCCAGATCGGCGCCAGCCTTGCCGCCAGTCCCGGCTTTAACGAATCGTAAGTAGTCCTGTTCTGAAATGCTGAAATCGACATAGATGGGATCAACCGTCGATACCGTCGCCATTACTGTATTGGGCGTCATGAGATCGCCGATACCAACCTTGGCAATTCCGGCGATGCCTGAAATTGGAGACGTGACCGTCGTCCAGCCGCGGTTCAATTTGGCGTTATCAACGGCGGCTTGTGCGGCTTGGACCTGCGCTGCGCCAGACCTTTGCATGCTCAGCGCTTTGTCGAGGTCGGCCTGGCTCACCGCTCTCTCCGCTACGAGAGGGGTATAGCGCTTCACGTCGATCTCTGCCTGGGCCTGCAAGGCGCGAGCTTGTTCGAGCTGTCCTTCGGCCTGCTGCAATGCTGCAACCGCCTGGCGTTGATCGAGTTGGAACATCGCTTGACCTTTGTTTACAAGAGATCCTTCCGTGTACAAGCGCGTTTGCAGGAAGCCTTCCACCTTGGGCCGGATGTCGGCATCGGTATTGCCCGCCATGGTTCCAACCCACTCCTGGTGAATGCTGATATCCCTCTGCAACACCGGAGCAACGGTTACTGCTGGCGGCGGGGGCGGGGCGGCACTTTTTGTAGTGCAACCGGCGAATACAGCAACCCCGAGCAGCCCAATAGCGGAGAACCACATGGCAGTCTTAGATTGTTGAGGCACTGCGAGTTCCTCCAAGCCTTCCTGCCAGAACGGAGCGGATTCTGTCTTCTTCCGTCGACGGATATTCCGAGCGATGCGGATCGAGGTTCTAGCTCGATCTCTTTCTAGTCTCCCGCGACAACGACAACAACTAGGGGAATCCCTAGGTGCGGGACTGGCTGCAGTTTGCTAGCATTCGAACCGGAGTACAGATGATCAGCCTCTCGTCGCTCTCATTCGAGGAGCAAGTTCGTGACGCCGAGCAGTAAGTCTCGACAACTTGTCCTCGGCTGGGTGTTCAGTTACCAGAAGGAATGGTTCCGGCCTGATGTGATCGCCGGCTTGACTACTGCCGCAGTTGTCATTCCCAAGGCGATGGCGTACGCGACGATCGCCGGCCTGCCGGTGCAGGTGGGGCTGTACACGGCCTTTCTGCCGATGGTGATCTACGCCGTTCTAGGTACCTCGCGCGTGCTCAGCGTAAGCACCACGACTACGCTGGCCATATTGGCCGCTGCAGAACTCGGCGAAGTGGTCCCGGACGGCGCCCCTGCTGCGCTACTGAGCGCTTCCGCAACGCTCGCGCTATTAGTAGGAGCCATGCTCGTGCTGGCTTCGATCATGCGACTGGGCTTCGTCGCGAATTTCATCTCCGAACCTGTTTTGATTGGCTTTAAGGCCGGCATCGGAGTGGTGATCGTGCTCGATCAGGTTCCAAAGATTCTCGGAGTTCACTTCGCAAGGGGTACGTTCGTCCAGAATCTGCTTGCAACTGTCCACAGCGTTCCCAAGACATCGCTGGCAACACTGGCGGTCGGGATCTCGATGATCGTCTTGCTGATCGCTTTGGAGCGCCTCATACCCCTGGCTCCAGCTCCGCTACTCGCGGTGGCGGCAGGGATTGCGGGAGCGTTTTTTCTGAACTTGCATGCACACGGAGTTGAATTGGTCGGCCACATTCCGCGAGGCCTGCCGTCATTTACCCCGCCCGCCTTGTCGCTCGCGGTTCAACTGTGGCCGGGTGCTTTGGGCATCGCCCTCATGAGCTTTACTGAGACCATCGCAGCCGGGCGAGCTTTCGCACGCGGCGATGAGACTTCGCCGCAAGCTAACCGGGAGTTACTGGCTACCGGACTCGCAAACGTCGGTGGCGCAGTTCTCGGCGCAATGCCCGCTGGAGGCGGTACTACGCAGACAGCAGTGAATCGTCAGGCCGGGGCACGTACCCAGATGGCGGAAATCGTGACAGCGGCCATGACACTGCTAACTATGCTTCTGCTCGCTCCGCTTATCGCCTTAATGCCGCAAGCCACCCTTGCGGCCGTGGTCATTGTTTATTCAATCGGACTGATCAAGCCCGCGGAGTTTCGCGAAATTCTCAGTGTTCGTAGAACAGAATTCACCTGGGCTCTGATTGCATTCCTGGGCGTGGTGCTTGTAGGGACTCTGAAGGGAATTATCGTTGCCATCATCGTGTCACTGCTTGCGCTTGCCTACCAGGTGGCTGATCCACCGGTGTATGTTCTCGGACGCAAGCCAGGTACGAATGTATTTCGGCCTCGCTCTGACGAACATCCTGAAGATGAGACCTTTGCCGGACTGCTGTTGCTGAGACTAGAGGGCCGGGTTTTCTTTGCCAACGCTGAGCAGATTGCGCAGAGAACAAGGCTGTTGATTGAGGAAACTCAGCCGAGGATCGTCGCCATTGATTTCAGTGGCGTTCCCGATCTCGAATTTACGGCGCTCAAGATGTTGACGCAATCTGAGAAACGAGCGCGGGCGCGCGGCGTCGGACTGTGGCTGGTTGGGTTGAACCCGCGCGTGCTTGAAATGATTTACAGATCTCACTTGGGTGAGGCGCTGGGACGCGAAAATATGCACTTCAATCTTGAAACTGCCGTTGCGAAGTACGAGATGGACTTATCAGACTAAACTGTGCGGCTCGTAAGCCATTTCGTGTGATGCTTGCAGGTGAATTGGCGCACCGGTTCGGCATCGTGGCTGGCGCGTCCGAGGACCCTCACATAATGATCAACGGTGTGCCGCGCGATATGAGTGCTGTCGAATCAGTTAATGGGAGAAAAATGTTCTTGACATCCCCTCTTATGGAACAGGTGATACTGTAAACTGGCGGCCGCGCAGGCATCAGCTCCCGGCAGTTGCGATTTCTCAGTGGGACTTATTGCCGGCCTTCGGAATTGCCGGACACGCTCCGGCGTCCACCCACTTCTGTTTTCCTTTGCTATCAACAGTGAGGATTGAAATCGGCGGGCCAACGCCATCGGGATGGGCGGCAATTTCCAGTTCAATGAGTTTTCGGGCAGTAGTAACAATGTCCTTGTGCGACCAGTTCGGGTGGGCCTTAAGGTAGGTTGCGATGTGATCGTTGTACCCCGCGAAGAAGCCGGCCGCGCCAGTCATGGTAACGTCATTAGAGACAGCATTCACGCTCCCATCGCTGGCGATCTTGAAGCCCCGCGCGTAGGCCACAGGACTTCCGTTCTCCGTTCCTGCGAAGACCACATACACAAATTCGCCGTTGTTCCTGTCGGCGTAGAAGTCAGGCTCGTTGACGCGCAGATATTGCACGATTGAAATGACCGGATCCTTCGCGATTTCGAGGAAGCCGTCCGCCTGGTCTTTCAGGCTTCCGGAAATTTGGCACGCAGCCTCACCCAGGTCCCCCAGATGGAAGTAGGGCTTGGGCTTGTCCAGAAATCCGGCCATGGCGAAGGCACATCCGGGGTTGACGATGAGTTTGCACTCTTCGGCCGTAGTTTGCGCGTAGTGACGGCCAACCTGCCCGTCAACCGCCAGTACGATCCGATGGTGGTGTTTGTCGACCAGAGCGACGACGGTCGTGGCAAACGCAGGGAACGGCTGCAGCCCCACAAGTGCTAGGACGCTGGCGATCAGGGATATTTTCGAGAAGAGTTTTGTTGGCATGGAGAGTTCACAGCAGGCGCCCGGCGAACGACCAAGAGATAAGTGCTTCCGCCAGCGATGAGGCTGCTGCGACTTTGCTCCCATCTCCTCTACCCGGAATTTCCGTTTTAGCTTCCAACAACCCGACACTATATATCCCTTTTGGATTCCAGCGCACAAATATGTTTCCGGCCGGGCCCAGGGCTCGGGACACGGTCCAGCGGAACATCGTCCTTACAGTTTAATTGTGTCTGCGTAGCCCGGCAATTCAGCTTTCACCCTGCCAAAGTAGCTCCACTCACGAGCCTCGAGTAACTAGGGATTTCCCTAGTTGTTGATTGAAGCATCCTGACTTACAAAGTGTACCTAGAGTCGGTCTCGACGGAATGCATCTGACGCTTCCAAAACACTCGCGCGCTTCAGATGCTTTCAAGGGTTTATGGGGGGTACATGCTTCGAGCTTTACGTCAGTGCTCCTGCCTGATCGTTTTCCTGGTGCTCAATCTTTCCGGGATGGCGCAACAACAGCAAAGCAGTTCCGCCGATCAGATATGGAATCAATTGGCTGCCGGCAACCACCGCTTCGCCACCGGAAAGGATGCGCCGCAGGACTTGCAGGCTGAAAGGAAATCACTCACCAAGACTCAACATCCGCGGGTTGCGGTGCTAAGTTGCTCGGACAGCCGTGTCCCCCCGGAGTTGGTATTTGACGAAGGGCTGGGTGATCTGTTCGTCGTGCGCTCTGCCGGTGAGGATGTCGATGCCATATCGATCGGCAGTCTCGAATACGCAGTCGAACATCTCGGTTCAACTGTGATCGTGGTGATGGGACATCAAGGCTGTGGTGCGGTGACGGCAGCTTGTTCTGGAGCGAAGTCGGAATCGGACAATCTCGAAGCGGTTGTTCGCCCGATCGCTCCGTCGTGCGCCAAGATGGATCGCGCGAAGCCTGAAACCCTCGATCTGGCAATTCGTGACCACGTCCACAGAGTTTCCCAGGAGATACTGGCGAGGAGCGAGCTGCTGCGGAAAGCCGCTGAAGAACACAAGATTGCTGTCATTGAGGCCTATTACTCCCTCGACACCGGAGAAGTAACCAGGCTGCATTGATGTAAAAGTGATTTAGCGAGGTTGGTTGCCTTGGCCGTCGACTTGCGGGCAGACCCACGTGATATTGAGATGCTTCCTGGGGGACACCATGAATCTATCTAAGCGGTGCGTCGCCGAATTTATCGGAACCTTTTGGCTGGTGTTTGGCGGATGCGGCAGCGCGGTGCTGGCTGCGGCATTTCCCCAACTAGGAATTGGATTCTACGGGGTCGCGCTCGCGTTTGGACTCACAGTGCTGACCATGGCCTATGCAATCGGGCACATTTCGGGTTGCCACCTCAATCCCGCAGTCACTTGTGGGCTGGTGGCGGGCAAGCGCTTCCCGGCTAGGGAGCTGTTCCCCTACGTCGTCGCGCAGGTGCTCGGCGGAATGCTGGGAGCCGGAGTACTGTACGTGATCGCGAGTGGAAAAGCGGGATTCAACGTGAGCGGCGGTTTCGCGTCCAACGGATACGCCGCACACTCTCCTGGCGGATACTCGCTACTTTCGTGCTTTGTTGCGGAAGTGGTACTGACCTTCTTTTTCCTGATGATCATTATGGGAGCAACCGACGGTCGTGCGCCATCGGGCTTTGCGCCCATCGCGATCGGACTGGGATTGACGTTGATTCACCTGATCGGAATCCCGGTTACCAATCTTTCGGTGAACCCCGCACGGAGTACAGGTCCGGCGATCTTTGTTGGGGGATGGGCGCTTGCACAACTTTGGTTGTTCTGGGTGGCGCCGATCATTGGCGGTGCGCTAGGCGGATTGTTGTATGCCGGAGTATTCGAGTCAGAGGCCGCAAGGAGACAACTGGCAGACACCGGCAAGAGTATCGCAGCAGTCGCTTCGGACGGCGGCCGCTGACCTAAGTCAGCCCCAAGGAAATCGCTCTTTGCGACCACGCAGAATTCGGAGGTCTACATGAACTGCAAGACGCGAACCGCATTGTGCTACGCGACGATCCTCGCCGCTGTCACCTTGTCCACCATGACCCATGCCCAGACGACTCCAATTGCAAAGACTCAGGTTGCCGATCGCATCCGCAAAGTGGAAGACGGCGTGGACCAATTCGACAAGTACCTCGAGAACCGCGGAGAAGACGCGCAGAACCGAGCCAACTCCGCACAGAGCAGCGGAGCGACAACCCGCCGCCAGCGTGCCAATTCAGGGAACACCCAAGCTCAGGGGAACCAGGCTCAAGGAAACCAAGCCAAGCAAACGAAAGATGATCTCGAAAACGCAATGGACGATCTGAATCGTGCCACGAACCGTCTCCGGCGCAAGTTCGATGGAACCTCGAATTATCTTGAGACAAAGGTACAAATGGAGCAGGTCATGGACAGCGCGCGCCGCGTCAATCAGGTGATGACCAAGGGGAATTACGGCAGTCAGGTAGAACGATATTGGACTCCTTTGCGCGCCAACATCAATGATCTTGCGCGGTGCTACAACTTGACGCCTCTCGGTACGTAGGTTCCATGTTAGGCCTCTAGTAAGGTAGGGCGGTATCTTGCGGAGATAAATATTGGACAAGAATGCCGCCTTCTTCTTCTCCTGATGTTTCTCCTGCCCGATGCGTCGGCTCAGGAGATGAGTGCGGTTCACGCCACGTTGAGGATTCCCGACGGAACTCCAATCAAGCTTCACCTTGCGGAAAACGTTTCTTCAACTCACGCCCGCGTGGAAGACAACCTGGATTTTGCCGTGGTGCAGGATGTAAACGTTGGCAGTTTCACCGTAATTCCGGCCGGTTTCTGCGAGATGATGATCTCCCGCAACAACGCATGCACCGCTGTACAGGCAGTCATGCGCCCTGGCTCATTGCCTTGCCACTGGTAAATCGTCGAGCCTCTGTTAAGCCAAAGTTTACTTCTCCGCCGATAAGGACTGCGGCTGCGCTCCAGTACAGCCAAGCCAGAAATGCGAGTGGCGTTGCCAGCAATCCAAAGAGAGCTCCCAACTGGAGTTGTGCAAAATGCCGGAAGTAGAAGCCGAGTGCCCAGGAGATCAGCAGCCAGATAGCGGTAGCGACCGTAGCGCCGGGTACGGTCAATCTCTCTGACAGGGGTGCATTCGGAGCGACAACGTAGAGCAGTTCCAACGTTACAAAGATGAAGACCGCTGAAATCATCCATTTGGCGTATAAGTGGAAGGCTTCGTTAGCAGGTCCCAGAGCAATTGCGAGCACAGCTAGTAAAAACAGAGTCCCGATGAAGAGCGTCAGGCCCAGAGCAAGAAGCCTGGTTACGGAGCGCGAGCGCGAGGGTGCGACTCTGTACGCTCTGTCCAGACTCAAAATAAGTCCCTTCACCGCAGTAGAAGCTAGCCACACGGTTGTGGCAAATCCAACGGATAGAAGTTCAGGGCGACGGGTACCAATTCTCCTTACCATGTCGCGAATCATGGATTCACTCTGCTCAGGCATGACGTAGTGGATAAAACCCAAAGACTGATCGACGGCATTTCGCAGCGGCAGATAACTGCTCAAGGTGGTCAACAAAACCAACGCCGGAAACAGCGACATCAAGAAGTAGTAGGCCAAACCCGCTGATGTAAGTGAGAATTGTTTTCGTGCGATTCGGCCGAGGATCTGCTTCAGGAAATACACTGTCGACGTACCAATCTGCATACTCCTTCACCCCCAGGAAGTGTGCGGCTGAGGTGGACCACACCGCACATGATTGGGACCTACTTCAAGGCGATAACAGACGTAGCTGTTGAAAAACTCCTCTTTACTGACGGAGCCCTTTCGGCGCCTGCTTAGGATTGCGGATGAAATCTATCAGCCCGTCTCGGTAGTCGATTTTCATTTCCAGACCACCTAATAACTCAAACCCGAGTATGCCGGAGACCTCGGTCTGCGCGTTGCGGCTGATCGACGACAGGTCTAACGCCACGATGTTGTCATTCTGTTGAGAGTAGTCCCCAAACCGCAAGTTGGCTTTTTCTGCACGGTACACCTTGCCTACTGAGCCGCTCATTCCGCTCACCTGCGTACTGGGGTCGACTTTGACCTGCGTTACCTTCTGTGCCGCTCGCGTGGACAGGATGTTAGCGAATGCACCGCTGTCGATCATGAACATCACCGGCTTTGAGTCATTCACATTCGTCGGTATCAGCAACAGGTGTCCGAAGCGGAAAACTTTGCTCCAGTTGGCCATCTCTGGTGCGACGTATGCGTCCTTTGGCAACCAGGAAGGCGCATCCACGGCCCGCTTGGCAGCGCTGCTTTCGGTTGGCGTCTCTTCCCCCTCGACACTCTCTGGAGTGTCCTCAGAGATTCCTGGTGTCTCGCCGCCGCTTTCAAGCGCAGGGGACGCTGGGGTTTCATCTGGCCGCTGGGGCAGCGGCGACAATCTCATCGTCTTTCCCGAAAGATCAACGTCTATCAAATACATGTGGAACACATCGCTGCCGATCAAACCGTCACGGTTGGGGGGACCAGCGCTGTCAGCCACGCGGACGAGGCAGTCTTGGAACTCCAGCTCTCCGATGTGAATCCTTCTTGCAACCGCAACGTAGCCCGCCTGATGGCCGCTGTCGCCGACGCCCGCAATGCGCTGTTCCGCAATCAGGGTTAGTCCGGATCTCTCAGCCGATTTACGGTGGATCACGATACCGCTCGTGCCCGTATCTAATACCAAGCGGTTGTTGTGATTGTTCAATTTCACTGCTAGGTCCAAGGCGCCCACCCGCTTGGCGCCAACTTGTACTGGCTCCAGTTGGGCGGTTGTTTCCGCGACCTTGCTCACCAATCGGCAGGCGTGCGGCGGCTCGCCGGCTGTACTCTTCAGGAAGGCAAGATAGCTACGTAGTTGCAAATCCGCAGTATTTGAATTCGCCAGATAAGCCTCGAGTGCGGCAACGCGTTTGCTCGCCGGTTGGGCGCCGATCCATATGCGCTCGACAATGGGGTTGCCCGGAGCGATTTCATGAGCGCGTTGCAATTGGTCATACGCCCGGCGATTCATCGAATAAGAACGATAGATACGAACCAGTCCCAGGTAGGGTGAAGGGTTGCGAGGATCGAGTTCTTCCGCTTTGAGATACGAGCGCTCCGCTTCGGGCATTTCTGCCAGACGGAATTGAACGTCTCCCATCGCCGACACCAGCTCGCCCGAGTTCGGCTGTACGTCGAGAGCTTTGATCGCCGCCGCCTTCGCTTCGTCGATTCTCTCGGTAAACAGTAAGCAATGGATCAGGTTGTTCTGCGTCGTTACCAGGCTGGGATCTGACTTCAAGATAGCTTCGTAACGCACTGCCGCCTCTGCAAATCGGCCGGCACGGTACAAATTATCTGCGACTGTGAGATCGGAAGCCTGAGGTGCCGCGTTGGTCGCCGCAAATGCGCGAGATGGCGCCGGCACTGTAAGACCGGCAAGCAATGCGGCCACGCACACCTTGAGCATGGGCGATTGTCGCCAGCGTCCAAAGCCTTGTCTCAAGGATGTGACAATATTCGGGATCACGCGCTTCTCCGAATCACATAGGGCATTGACCGAGGTTACCGGCACACGGTGCAACAACCGCTTAGTTCACCCTTGATCGTGAGAGATTTGCCAAGCGTCACCTGCCCCTCCGGCCAGCGGTCGTATCAGCGTGAGTATACTCTTGTGGTTCTGAACCTAGCTACGTAAGACTGCGCTGCGGTTCAGAGGCGGGGCTTTGCGACTCGTTTGGTTCGCTGTTTGTTTTCTATATGCGTCATCTCGACTCGGCCTTCCGTTCACCCCCCTTTTTGGGTCTCCAGTTTCAGGTTGTAGTGACGAACTTAGTGCTCAGAGCTCACAAGTCCGGTTTAGACTGGGTCCCATTATTGCCCTTCAGCGGTGGCACCGTTTCAGGTTCTACAGCTCTTGTTTTAGATCGTCGTCCTCGTAATACCTTGGTACCTGTAGAATTGCAGGTAGCGGGTAAAAAGCATATAAGCAAAGTTGTCATAACAGCAAATATTCGCCATTGAGGAACGACTATGCCAACGGCTACAGCAACTGCACCAAGCCGCCCCAAAGATAGCAAGCCACTTCCAAAGAAGGAATCGGTAACCCCCAGTTGGGTGGGACGGGTTCCCCAGCTCAAGCCCAGCCAGTATGCCGACGGCATGCCCATCCATAAACCCGAATACATCTGTTGCAAGCTCATCCTGCGACCCAATAAGTTCCACTCGCGCGAGAGCTTTTTCGATTTCGGCAAGGTCTTTAAGGAGCCTGCGAAAGAGCACGGCGTAAAGTACACGACAGAAGGCTTCATAGAACAGCCAGTTAAGATCCGCGAAGTGCTGTTCGTTGATACCGATGACTTCCGCTTGTACAACAACGCCTTCATTCTGCGCCGCCGAATCCCCTACAAGGACGGCTTCCCCATCGGCGAGCCTGAGATCGTCTTCAAGTTCCGGCACCCCGACTTGCAGATGTGCGCGGAGACCGACGTCCGGCCGAACATCCTGGGCGATCACCGCGTCAAGTTCAAGGTCCAGGCCCTGCCGCTCAAGGAGAAGCTCGGTGGCATCCGCCTGCTCTTCTCCCATAACGTGCAGTTTCCGCGCTCCGCGATCGGTATTAGCCGGATTGGCCAGGAAAGCGCGCTTGACATGGATGCGGTTGTCCAGATATTTCCGGTGCTCGCCCGAGTGAGGAAGCAGCCGGGAGAGAAGATCAAGTTGGTGAGCGACACCATCATCGAGGAAGTCCTCCAGGACATTGGGCTGCTCGATTTCGGCGACGGCCTCACATGCAAGGCCAACGTGGCCATCTGGCGTACTCGCGGCGAGCACCGCCCGCTGATTGGCGAGTTCGCCTACCAGTTCCGCTTCCAGGACCGCGACAAACTCAGCAAGGACGCGCTGCGCCGTACCGAAGCGTTCTTCGTCTCGCTGCAGTACGCCGCCGAAGACTACATCAACCTGGGTGCCACCAAGACGGCTACCGTATACCGCCTGCTAGGCAATCCACCTAAGTCACACGAATGACGGTCTCGCCAAGACTGTCGGCAAAGGCCGAGACGCTCGCGGAGCGGCTCGGCCTTTCTTACGAGCATCTCCTCGGGGTCCGGTTCGCCATCAACGTCTCAATCGCCAGCAGCATTGTCTGGTTCGCTCTGGGTGCCCTTCAAGACACCACCCCGATCTGGGCGATTGCCTCCTTGGTTGCCGCCTCCGACCCCGAGCCTAAGCAGGCCCGCCAGCTTTTTCGCAGCCGCATCATCAACGTGCTGGTCGGCTGCGTCGTTGGATTCGCTTTCCTTCTGCTCGGCAGCGGCAAGCCTCGGATGGTCCCTGTTGCACTTGGAATCACGGTCCTCATCTCCTCTTATCTGGTGCGCGTTAAGACGATGTGGCGGCAGGCACCTATCACCGCGGCGATTGTCATTGCCGCCAGTCTCGCCAGCGCTTCCTCCAAGGTTGGGCTCGAACGTGGGTTGCACAGGGTTGCGGAGGTGCTCTTTGGCTCCGTGGTAGGCATGCTGGTGAGCTGGCTGATGTCGAAGGTTTGGCTGGTCCGCCGCCCCGAAGAACGAGCTAGTGCGGGGTGACGGAGTCCACCGCCAACTGCTCACTACCGTTGGCTAGCACCAGCTTTGCACCGGGAACTCTTCGATGTCAGTATGCGATCTGTTGCCTGGTCAATCACGCTGATGACTTCGTCCGCGAACTCTGACGTCCGAGACTTCTTCAGCCTTCGCTTCGCTTCCGGCACACTGAACCAGGTTGGGTCCCGGTACTCCTCGAGTGCTGGAGCTAAGCGCTTAACCTTGCACAAATGAGCATCGACCAAGGTGACTTGTCTACGGGAGCCCAGTCGTCTCGGTTTGCAATGCCGGTAGCAGGCAAAAGGGACGGGGTCGACTGAACCTCTTACCCCTGCTTCTTCGTATGCCTCCCGTGCAGCGGCATCGGCGTTCGTTGCATCTTGCTCCACTCTGCCTTTTGGAAAAGTCCAATGGCCGTTCCGTGTGCGCACCAAAAGGAACTCCGGTTCACCGTCGTGTATCCGATAGCACACCGCAGCCACGTGAACGCGCTGAAACTTAGATGGTGAGCGAGAACTCGAACGGCGGAATCGCGAGGCGCCGGCGTACGGCGACGGCAGACGATCCTTGCGAAACAGGAATTGCGCCAGAGCTGCCACGTTTCAGTATGCTGCCCTTCGCATCCTAGGGGGTGTGAATTGTGTGTTAATCGCTGAACCAGTACCAACTGCATAAACAGGGAGAGCTTGATCGCAGCAGCATCCCACCCAAAGGTCGCGTGATGTTTTGGACTTTGGGAATCTGACCCAAAAGGCGAGGGTGCATTAAGGGAGGATCAGCGATGACACGCAGTGATTTACAGTACTGCGAAGCGCTTCCCTGTCCGCGCAACTTGGTTGAAACCTTCCATCGCCTCCTTTCTTGTTTGTCGCTCCGAGAAGTGAGGAGACCCAGTTAAATGGAAAGAGGCTGATCCCCCACGTTCAGCCCCTATGACCCACTTATCAGTTAGGTAGCAGTCAACTTGGTAGCAACTTGGTAGCAAACGGAGCAGTTTATGCCGGGTTTTCCGGCTCCTCCGGCTGTTAAGCTCTTTAGAATCAATGGCCGGCCGTTAGGGCGCTACCTTGACACGGCAGAGGTCAGGAGTTCGAGTCTTCTCGTGCCTGTCAAATAACTCGCCGGCGATAGATCGGCGAACGGCTCCACTCCGCTGTATACAGCCAAACAGGGCATCCGACTGCGATTCTACACGGCGCGAGCGTGAGATCAGGCGGCCATCCGGACCGCCTAGCCGTTGAGCGTCGATCAGATGCGGGACCCCTGCTTTGTTTAGCAGGTGATCGTCAAAAAAATGCTTGACTCTGGAATGCATTCCAGGGTTCATACTTCTCATGGTGCAAAGCAGAGGTTCCAATGTTCTTCGTTGCGGGAGTCTGGCCAAGGCGACGGGCGTGAGTCCAGACACGATTCGACACTATGAAAGAATCGGCGTTCTCCCCCGAGCCACCCGAACGGAGTCTGGCTACCGAATCTATCCCGCAAGTGCAGTGGAGAGAGTACTTGTCGTGCGAAGAGCGCTTCGCATTGGATTCAGTCTGACGGAGCTGGCTGAAGTTCTAAGGGCCCGTGACGCCGGCGGGGCTCCGTGTCATCGGGTGTACCAGCTTGCCCAACAAAAGCTCAAGGGCGTCGCGGCAGATATTGAGGCACTAAAGCGCACGGAACGGTACCTCAAGAAAGTGTTGTCGGATTGGGAACAGCGAATTCAGCGAGCGGGTAAAGGGCAGAAATCGTACTTGCTGCACTCGCTCGGCGATGTGCCGAAGGACTCCGGGGCCAAAGCAAATCAATTTCGGAGCAAAAGAAAATCATGAAAACAGTAGTCACATTTCTTTTTCTATGCGGACTGCAATTAGCAGCGCAAGATATGCAGTCCTGCCCTATGCACAAAGAGCAGATGGCGGGCACATCACAGCATCAAGCCGATGTGGAAAAACAGGGTGACGAGGTGATGGGATTTCCGCATGACAAGACGGTTCATCATTTCCGCCTGTACTCCGACGGTGGAGCTATTGAAGTAACCGTCACCGACAGCAGCGATTCCCAAAATGTGCAGGCGATCCAGTCACATCTAGCGCATATTACCGTCTTGTTCTCGAACGGTGATTTCTCTATACCCATGTTTGTTCATGACCAGACGCCGCCCGGCGTTCCTGCAATGAAAGAAAATCGCGCTGAGATTTCGTACAGCTTTGAGCCGTTGCCCACCGGTGGCAGGGTCCGCATTAAAACAACAAATCCCGAGGCCCTCAAGGCCACTCATGACTTTCTTCGTTTTCAGATCAAAGACCACCAGACCGGGGACACAACCAATATTGGCACTATGTAACGAGCGTCCCCGAACTGGTCTTTAGCTGCTAACAATGAAGCAGCAGCGATTTCCCGCCGTACTGAACCGCGCAACCGGCGAGGCTCTCGCACAACAATCAGGGACGTAATTATTGGCGAGGAATCCCCATCTCGCACGCAATCTGCGCCGAGGCTGGTTTTGGGATTACGTGTGAAATGGCCTGCTCTCGCCAACGATAGCTGTGTCCATACGTAAACCTGTTTCGTATCATGGACTCCGTTCATTCGCCGAGTAGCAGAGACTCGGAACAAGAATTGGGCTGTCGAAATATGCACGATGTCGTGGTGTATTCGCGCAAGGGCTGTCATCTCTGCGAGGTCGTCAAAGAAACGCTCATGCAAGCTCAGAGCGCAGCCAGCTTCCAGTGGCGTGAGGTGGACATCGATTCCGACCCCGAGTTACGGCGGAAGTACACCGATGAAGTTCCAGTGGTGTTCATTGGCGGGCGCAAGTCGTTCAAATACCACATGGGCATGGACGACTTCCTGCGGGTCTTGGCGAGCAGAGAGTAGGCTCGGCCAGGGTCATTTACGATAAGGTATGCTCGTCGACGCGCCTGCTACACTACTGCGATCACATTTTGCAAAGGAGATACATGGACATTCTTCAAGGAATCGTGGCGGAGCTTAAACGGGAAGCCAGCCGTATCGAACGTGCAATTGCAGCTCTCGCGGGACTAGGGTCGCAACCCGTAAAACAAGGCCGTCCACCCAAGCCGAGCCAGGCCAAACCGGTGAGCGGCCAGAAACGTCGTCGCATGAGCGCAGCGGCAAGGGCCAGAATAGCTGCCGCAAAGAAAGCATGGTGGGCAAAGCAGAAGGGCAAGGCTGCCGCAAAGAAGGCAGCACCCGCTCAGAAGAAAGCCTCTGGTCGTAAGCCAATGAGTCTTGCTATGCGCAAGAAATTGTCGGCGTTGATGAAAGCGCGGTGGGCGGAGAGGAAGCGCAGGGCATAGGTTTGTGACCAGCGGTCGCTGCCTTTGCTGCCAGGCGCGTCCGATGAGCGCATCAGAAAAGTCCGGCCTGCATCGCCCCTGGCACTTCAATCGGCTCGGAACACTCACGGTCGTCGTTGGCGACATTGTTCACCCGAGTACTGACGGGATAACGTCGCATCTGCTCAGCATCATAGGGCTTGAGCATCTCGGTGGTCGCTGCCAAGTCTCGAAATCCGGGATCAAGCCACAGGTCATAACTCGCGGGCGGAAGGATCTAGTTGGCCCGCAGCAGCATGAGGGTGACGTCATCGTGTTGCGGAGCGTTGCCGACAAAGCGATCCAGGTCCAGCATGATGGTGTTCAACAGCATGGTCGGCGTCAACGCCACGTTGGCGTGCAGCATGGTCAGCAGACGCTCTTCCCCGTACTCTTCGGTGCGGTCGTTCTCCGCCTCGATGACGCCGTCGGTGAAGATGACCAGCCAATCGCCGCTTTGCAGTGTGACCGCTCCTGATTCGTAGGAAACGTTCTCCTGAATACCGAGTGGAATGCCTCCCACCTGTAAGCGGTCGATGGCTCCGGTTTGGCAGCGCAGGATCGGAGCGTTGTGTCCGGCGTTAACGTAGATCAGGCTGCGAGATGCCGGATCATACTCGGCGAGAAACGTGGTGGTGAACCGGCGGCCATTCTGGCTGTTGCTGCAGGCATAGGTATTCATGCGGCCGACCAGGTCGGCCAGCGAACTTGCAGTACTGGCCAGCGTCTTCAGGCTGGCCTGGAAGGTCGCCATCAGCATCGCGGCGGGAACGCTCTTGCCGGCTACATCAGCGATGGCGATCAGGAACGCTCCGCCGGGCGAGCTCGAAGACGCGCGCGGGAAAACATCGTAGTAATCTCCAGCCACGGTGTTGGCGGCACGTGTGGCAAAAGCGATCTCCAGGCCCGGCACTTGCGGTGGGTTGGCCGGCAGCAACCACGCCTGGATTTCCTTGGCGATCTGTAGGTCACGCTTCATGACCACGCGGTCGCCGACTTCGAGGACCACAACCACGAGCATCAGCAGACCGCCCCAGAAGGCACTGCCGAACCAGAAGAGTAAGACCATCGCAATCAGCAGCAGGACGCGGCGCGCGGGAGTCAGCTTCTCAATGATGGCCCAGAAGAACTGCCCGACAACCTTCCAGAAATGTTTGACCTTCCCGACTCCAGGCGTCCGCGTGGAATCAACTTCGTACGCATACAACCGGTAGCTGGAACGAGCGTCGGCTTGGAATTGCTTCCAGAGCTGGTTGAGTTCCCTACCATCGCTGACGCGCCGCCAGAATTTCTTGATGCCCATCGTTATCGGCTCGACTCGCGCCATATATTGATCGCGCGCCGGTCGCAAAGATCCGGCGCTTTGGGCGAGTTCATGTAAGGCATAGCGGGATTATAGGTGACAGCAGTGACAGAGAACGAGAAGAGGAAGACCAGCGCAAGCAGCAGCAGGACGCAGAGCGGCTGAAAGGCGAACGGTTCGGTGTCTTATGAGTCCAAGGCCAAAGACATTGGATTAGGACAGTCCCCACGATCAACGGCAAGCCCCATGCCCAGTCGGCACGCCAATTCAAAGGGTTGGCGACTTTTACGGCTTGCCCAATTACCCCGCGAAAACTATTGCCGCAAGTGCTTGACATCTCGGAAGCGGCCAACGAAGAACTCGCCCGCCCACAAACATGAGAGACTGTTGAAAAACTAGCGGAGAGTGGTGAGATCTGGGTGGGGACGGCCTTAATCCGGAATTTTCCCTTGCTTGTCTAGTTCTCTAGTTCGTTGCCGTCAGCCATCTCGCTTCACCCGAACTGCACGTTGAGTGTAGTGGGTCGTGGCTTTAGGAAACGTACCAGGCGTTTCAGGTTCTGGGCGGTGGCGGCCAACAAGAACTGCTCGCCGACATTCCA
>Ga0187858_10000773_pt1 | contig 38078 bp, 31 predicted proteins | sample June2016WEW_8_15_FD_133015 | JGI IMG/M metagenome (GOLD analysis project Ga0187858, IMG submission 133015) | Peatland microbial communities from SPRUCE experiment site at the Marcell Experimental Forest, Minnesota, USA - June2016WEW_8_150 | ecosystem: Environmental > Terrestrial > Soil >...
GCAGCTAGCCTGACTGCCATGGACATCACCATTCACGCGAGCTTCCTCCCGCATGACGACCCGGACGCCTCCCTGGCCTTCTATCGCGACGCCCTCGGCTTCGAGGTCCGCAACGACGTCGGATACGGCGGGATGCGCTGGATCACGGCCGGCCCTGCCGGCCAGCCCGGCACGTCGATTTCCGGGCTTCCGGTTCGTCTCTAGGCTCGACAAGACACACCGGGTCGATGTGACCCACGACTTCAGGAGTGATCATGACCAGCTCTGCTACCCAGGGAATCAAGACCGTGCTGCATCCCGTCTCCGACCTGGGGACGGCCAAGGCGGTGTACGCCGCCCTGCTCGGCGTACCGCCGCAGGTCGATGAGTCCTACTACGTCGGCTTCGAGGCCGCGGGCCAGCACATCGGGCTGGTGCCGGGCGGTGGAGCGCAGGGCATGACCTCGCCGGTGGCCTACTGGCACGTGCCGGACATCGAGGCGAAGCTGGCCGAGGTGACCGCCGCGGGTGCCATCGTGAAGGAGCCCGCGCGCGACGTCGGTGGCGGGCGCCTGGTGGCCACCGTCACCGACCTCGATGGCAACGTCCTCGGGCTGCTTCAGGACCGATGAGTGCCGGCACCCGCTCCCGTGCTCGGCGCCGTCGCGACACCGGGCATCGGCTCACCCACGACGCCGATGTCTGGTTGGCGAGCGCCTCGGCGGACGGTGCGCCGTATCTAGTGCCGCTGTCCTTCGACTGGGACCGCGAGGCGCTGCTGGTGGCCACGTCGGCGGACAGCACGACCGGCAGGAACCCTGGCTGCAACCAGACATATTTCTCGAAACGGGTCAGCTCGGGCCCGCCGACGCCGACGGAGACAGCGAAGGCGGCGCCCGCCTAACAGATGGAGACACGACGAGCATGGCCACGAGGACGGACACGCAGTCGGCTGCGCTGCACGCTGCCGCCAGCCACGAGCTGATCCGCGTGCACGGCGCGCGTCAGAACAACCTCAAGGACGTCAGCGTCGAGATCCCGAAGCGCCATCTGACCGTGTTCACCGGCGTCTCCGGCTCGGGCAAGAGCTCTCTGGTGTTCGACACGATCGCCGCGGAGTCGCAGCGGCTGATCAACGAGACCTACAGCGCATTCGTGCAGGGCTTCATGCCGACGCTGGCGCGGCCCGATGTCGACGTACTCGAAGGGCTGACGACCGCGATCATCGTCGACCAGCAGCGGATGGGTGCCGACCCCCGCTCGACGGTCGGCACGGCCACCGACGCGAACGCGATGCTGCGCATCCTCTTCAGCCGACTCGGGCAGCCGCACATCGGCTCGCCGCAAGCGTTCTCCTTCAACGTCGCCTCGATCAGCGGAGCGGGTGCGGTCGCGTTCGAACGCGGCGGGAAGACCGTGAAGGAGCGTCGCAGCTTCAGCATCACCGGCGGCATGTGTCCGCGCTGCGAAGGCCTGGGCACGGTCTCCGATATCGACCTCACCCAACTCTTCGACGACTCCAAGTCGCTCGCCGAGGGCGCGATCACCGTCCCCGGTTACAAGGCGGGCGGCTGGAACTACCGGCTCTACAGCGCGTCGGGCTTCTTCGACCCGGACAAGCCGATCCGCAAGTTCACCAAGAAAGAGATGCATGACTTCCTCCACCGCGAGCCGGTCAGGATGAAGATCGCGGGCATCAACATGACCTACGAGGGGCTGATCCCGCGGATCCAGAAGTCGATGCTCGCCAAGGACAAGGAGTCGATGCAGCCGCACATCCGGGCGTTCGTGGAGCGGGCGGTCACCTTCACCGCGTGTCCCGAGTGCGGCGGGACCCGGCTCAGCGAGGCGGCCCGGTCGTCGCGTATCAGGGGCCTCAACATCGCCGACGCCTGTGCGATGCAGATCACTGACCTCGCCGAGTGGGTGCGCGGGCTGGACGAACCGTCCGTAGCGCCGCTGCTGACGGCGCTGGGGGAGACCCTCGACTCCTTCGTCGAGATCGGGCTCGGCTACCTGAGCCTCGACCGCCCGTCGGGCACGCTGTCGGGCGGCGAGGCGCAGCGCACCAAGATGATCCGGCAGCTCGGGTCGTCGCTGACCGACGTCACCTACGTCTTCGACGAGCCGACCATCGGGCTGCACCCGCACGACATCCAGCGCATGAACGACCTGCTGCTGCGGCTGCGCGACAAGGGCAACACGGTGCTCGTCGTGGAGCACAAGCCGGAGGTGATCGCCATCGCCGACCACGTCGTCGACCTCGGCCCGCGCGCGGGCACCGAGGGCGGCGAGGTGATGTTCGAGGGCACCGTCGAGGGGCTGCGGGCCAGCGGCACCCTCACCGGCCGCCATCTCGACGACCGGGCCGCCCTCAAGGAGACGGTCCGGACTCCCAGCGGCGCGCTGGAGATCCGCGGTGCGACGGAGCACAACCTGCGCGACGTCGACGTCGACATCCCGCTCGGGGTGCTTGTCGTCGTCACCGGCGTCGCCGGCTCCGGCAAGAGCTCGCTCGTGCGGGGCTCGATCTCCGGCCGCGAGGGCGTGGTGTCCATCGACCAGGGCGCGATCCGCGGCTCGCGGCGGAGCAACCCGGCGACCTACACCGGACTGCTCGACCCGATCCGCAACGCATTCGCCAAGGCCAACGGCGTGAAGCCGGCGCTGTTCAGCGCGAACTCCGAGGGCGCCTGCCCCAACTGCAATGGCGCCGGCGTCATCTACACCGACCTGGCGATGATGGCCGGCGTCGCCACCACCTGCGAGGAGTGCGAGGGGAAGCGGTTCGACGCATCGGTGCTGGAGTACCACCTCGGCGGCCGCGACATCAGCGAGGTGCTCGCGATGTCGGTGACCGAGGCCGCGGAGTTCTTCGGCGCCGGCGAGGCGCGCACGCCCGCCGCGCACGCCATCCTCGGCCGGCTCGCCGACGTCGGGCTCGGCTACCTCAGCCTCGGCCAGCCGCTCACGACGCTGTCCGGCGGCGAGCGGCAGCGGCTCAAGCTGGCCACCCGCATGGCCGAGAAAGGGGACGTCTACGTCCTCGACGAGCCGACCGCCGGCCTCCACCTCGCTGACGTCGAGCATCTGCTCGGACTGCTCGACCGGCTCGTCGACGCCGGCAAGTCGGTCATCGTGATCGAGCACCACCAGGCGGTCATGGCGCACGCCGACTGGATCATCGACCTCGGCCCCGGCGCCGGTCACGACGGCGGCCGGGTCATCTTCGAGAGCACGCCCGCCGACCTCGCCGCCGCCCGCTCCACCCTCACCGGCGAGCACCTCGCGGCCTACGTCGGCACCTGACCGAGGCCCTCGCGGACACGCCGCGACGGCCGGATAGGCTGCCGGGGATGGCAGAAACCAATACAGAACGACTGATCATGCGCGATTGGCGGGAGTCCGACCTGGCGCCGTGGGCTGCGATGAACGCCGATCCGGAGGTCCGGCAGTTCCTCGGCCCGGTGCTGACCTTCGAGCGGTCGTCAGCATGGGTCCTGAACTTCCAGGACGACCTAGACCGGAACGGCTTCGGGTTCCGGGCCGTGCAGGTCCGCGAATCCGGCCAGTTCATCGGCTTCACGGGGCTGCAGCTGCTGGATGACGCGATGCCGTTCACAGGTGTGTTCCGAAAGCCAGGGGACTCTCAGCACGCATCCGCCGCAGACCAGAGCTAGCCGGACAGCCCGCGCAAAATCCGGATGACCATACGCTGAGCACATGCCCTGCCGGGCAATGCCACTGAACGTCGAAGCCGTGGCCTGCGCCCGGTTGGTGCGGCGATCAGCTGATCGCCCGCTGTACTGGGCCGCCGTCCGCCAGGTCCGCTACCTGGCCGGGCTCGACCCGAGCACGGCTGCAGCATCGGCGTCCGTCATCGCCCCGCCCGCCGGCCGTGACGGCCAGCCGGGAAGTGCGCACGGCAGGGCATGTAACGCCGGAATGGCTCTAGAATGGCGGATCTCCCGGTCAGGCCGTGGGTTCGAGCCCCGCAGGCCACGGTGACCGTTAGCGAGTCGGCACCAGCATCAGGTCGAGGGTCTGCGGTGATATCCCTGGCGGCACATAACCCGCACACGGGCAGCGTCTCCGGAAATTCAGCGAACCCGGCCGGGCCGCGCAGGACGCTGGCGCGCGGTGAGATGCCGCAGCGTGCGCGCATCGGACGCACATTCTTGTCGACGGCAAAGACGCGCAGTGCCATTCCCAGAGCATATTGGCCCCGCTGGACAGCCAGAACAGGAAATAGACGAAGGCGATCAGGAAGGCCGCAGCCCCGTATTCATCCCCGCCCAGCGGGGCGACCGCAAAGGCGACCGCAAGAATGGCCGGGGTAATGAATCCGGATGCGCCCCACCGCGCTGCCTTGCTCATCAGCCACCGGGGCGGCTGCGCTCCCGCCGGCCCGGCGGGTAGGTCAGCGGAGACCGTGGCTAGTTCCGCGAAGGTCCGCGACGCAAGCGCCCGGCCCACCCGCAGGTCAAGCTCGTCTATGTCCAGCCGGCCCTGCACGAACGCGGCCTTGAGCACGTCGATCACCCGCTCGCGATCCGCCTGCAGCGCAAGCGGGCGGCTGCCGGCCGCCGAGCCTGCTGCCATCTCGTCTCCCGGCCCTGTCATCACCGGCGCTTCCGGCCGGCACGATGCAGGCACAGCGTAACGCGATCGCCTGCCGGCAGCGAGCCTCGCGGGCGCCGGCCTGGGGGAGACGGGCGCCGGGGCCAGGGCCCGGCTCAAGCCGCCGCATCGCCGCATCGCCGCATCGCGCCGCGGGCTTTCCCGGCACTCCTACTTCCCGCGAGCCCATCGGAGCAGGTCGCGCCCGAGCAGGTGCGCGGGCGCCCTAGTCTGACTGGCAGCGGCGGCGGCTGGTGCCTCGTTGCGCACCGGCAGAATCGTGGAGACGGCAAGTGTCCGCTGACTATGACGAGATCCGCGCCGGGAACATCGCTCGCTATGGCTGGGACACGGCCGTGCTCGCCCTGCTCGGCCACCTCTACAGCGAGCGCGCCCACTTCATCTTCGAGCTGCTCCAGAACGCCGAGGACGCCGGCGCTACCGAGATCGGATTCGAGCTCTTCGCCGACCGGCTGGAGGTCCGGCACGACGGCCGCCCGTTCACGGTCGCCGATATCCGCGGCATCTGCGGAGTCGGCCAGGGAGCCAAGGCCGACGACCTGACCAAGATCGGCAAGTTCGGCATCGGCTTCAAGGCGGTCTACGCATACACCGATAGCCCGCGGATCTACAGCTCCGGTGAGCGGTTCCGGATCGAGAACTACGTCCGGCCCTATGCCCTGGACCCGCCGGGCGAGCCTGTCGCCGGGACCCTGTTCGTATTTCCCTTCGATCATCCCGGAGTATCCGCGGCGGTTGCCGTTCAGGAGATCTCCGCCGCGCTGGGCAGCCTGGACGCCGAGACGCTGCTGTTCCTGCGCAGCATCGAGCGGGTGCGCACGGGAGGCGTCCTGATCGCCGGTACCGTGCTGGAGCGCACGTCCACGGCGCGTGCAGGCACTAGCCGCCACATCGCGGTGTCCACCCGGCGGGATGCGGGCCGCAGCACGGACGAATGGCTCGCCTGGCACCGGCCGCTTGATGCGCTGGGCGAGCCCGGCCTCCAGGTGGAGATCGCCATCCGGGCGCGCCCGGAGCTGGGCGGCCGCCGGCTGATCAGGCGCGGGACCTCGCCGCTGGTGGTGTTCTTCGCGACGCAGAAAGAGACCTTCCTCGGTTTCCTGATCCAGGGCCCCTACCGGACAACGCCCGCGCGGGACAATGTTCCCGAGGAGGACCGGTGGAACCAGGCCCTGGTTCACCAGACGGCCAGCCTGCTCGCTGACGTGCTCGCCGAGCTCCGTGATGACGGGATGCTCACCGCGGACGTCCTCCAGGCTCTGCCGCTGGACGCCAGCCGATTCGCGCCCGGAACGATGTTCCGGCCCCTGTTCGAGTCGGCTCGTGCCGCCGTGGCGCGGGACGAGCTCATTCCCGCCACCGGCGGCGGCTACCGCACCGCCCCGCAGGTGCGGCTGGCCGGGGGAGCGGGACTGCGTGACCTGCTGACGCCGGACCTGCTGGGTGAGCTCTGCGGGAGCGATGGCCCGATCGCCTTCGCGGACGATTCCATCACCGAGACAGGCACGCCGCTGCTGTGGCGCTACCTGCGGGACGAGGCCGGCGTCGAGGAGGTGACGCCAGGGACCGTAGCCGCCGGGCTCACCAGCGAGTTCCTCGAGGCCAGGTCCGATCAGTGGATCGGCCTGCTGTACGGGTTCCTGGATGAGCATCAGGCGCTGTGGCGGGAGCCGGCGCATCCGGGCGATCAGCCGGGAGCGGCCAGGTCGATGCCGGTCATCCGGCTCGAGGACGGCACCCAGGTGGCCCCGTTCGACAGCCGGGGCAGGCCGGCCGCTTATCTTCCCGGACCGGTCCCGACCGGGTTCCCGACGGTCCGGCGGGCCGTCGCCGCCTGGCCGGAAGCCCGGCGCTTCCTGTCTGCGCTCGGCTTCGCTGAGCCGGACGTGGTGGCTGAGGTACTCGACCATGTGCTGCCCCGCTACGACGATGCCGATGTCGCGAAGCTGGATGCGGCTCAGCACGATGCTGATCTCGAACTGGTCGCGCGCGCACTCGCTGAGGTGCCGCAGGCCGCGCGAGAGCGGCTGCTTGAGCAGCTGCGGCAGACCACGTTCCTGGTCGGCGAGAACGCGGCGACCGGCGAGAGCCGCCTGATGCGGCCAGGCGAGCTCTACCAGCGGAGCACGGCCCTGGAGGTGTACTTCGCGGGGAACCCGGACGCGTGGCTCGCTGCCGACAGCTACGGGCCCTGGCGGGCCCAGCTGCGCGGCATGGGCGTGCGGGAGAGCGTGCGGCCGGACGCGCGCGGCGCGGACGACCTGGGGTACGTGATGATCACCGACGATTTCGCCTGGCACGAGCGGGGGGTAGCCGGATTCGATCCGGCGGCGCAGCTCGACGGCCTGCGGTACGCGCTGGGCCATCCCGATCTCGCCCGCTCGGAGTTCGTGTGGAACGTCCTGCTCGTGCCCAGCCGGCACCTGGTCGCCGGTGTTGTCGAGAAGTCCCATCGGCTGGAGTTCGCTGACGCTCGCCGCGAGTACATGTTGTCCGTAATCGGCGAGGCGGCTAGCGAGGCGGCGTGGCTGCCGGCCGCCGACGGGACGTTCCGGCGGCCGGCGGAGCTGGACGCCGATGAGCTCCCCCGGTCCTACCAGCGGGACGACGTGCTGGCGCATGCGCTCAAGATGGTCCGCCCGGCCGTCGAGGAGGCCAGCCGCCAGCTCGGGTTCCCGCCTGATTTCCTGCGCAGGCTGAGCATGCACCCCGACCTGGTCGCGGCGATCGAGCAGGAGCTGGTCGCCCGGGCGCGGGCCGCCGGGCAGGCGCCGGAGTAGCAGGCCAGGCGTGGCCGCCGGCCCGCGATGGAGGAATGGTGCTTGGCAAATGCTGCATTCTGCTTGCTATAGTGAGCATGAGCCGTAACCGAGGAGGGAACATGGCTGAGAACCGCACCGTCGTCGATGAGCTGCAGGGGCAGGTCCTGGAGACGGTCCGCAGGAGTCAGGAGGTCACACTTGATGTCATCAGGAGCTGGGCCGACGCGCTTCAGCCGCTGACGGCCCAGCTGCCGGCCCTGCCGGCAGGCGTCGTCAGTCCGCAGGAGGTCGTCTCCGGCGCCTACGACTTCGCCCAGCAGCTGCTCGCCACGCAGCGCAAGTTCGCCGAAGACGTGATCCACGCTGCCGCTCCGCTGGCCGTCGGCTGGTCGGAGCCTGCGGCCCGGAAGGCCGGCTCGGCGCACCCGTAACCCGCCCCGGCGGGCCGTCCCCGGTCACAGCAGGGGACGGCCCGCCACAACGCGGGCCTGCTCACTCTGCCAGCATCCTGGCCGCAGGCCGGTAGCGGTTACCCCTGATCACATTGCGGCGGCCGCTGTTGACCACGGGGCGGCCGGCGTTCGGCAGGTACCGCCCGATCCGGTCAAGGCCTATGTAGTTACTGATCACGAAGTTCCCGCTGGTGCCCTGCGTCAGCGTCACGCCGGTGCCCAGGTTCCCGCTGATGAGGTTAGCGGGGACAGGACGCGCATCGCCGATGACGTTGCGATACGCGGCGCCGCCGATCAGGACGCCGCCCCGCTGGTTGCCCAGCCGCTTCAGGCCGAGTATCGCGGTGCCGATAAAGTCGCTGAACACCTGATTGCCGTGCGCCCGGCCGGTGATCGCGAGGCCGAATCCGAGGTTCCCGGAGAACGTGTTCTGCGGAATGACGGAGCGAAGCGACCCGCCGATGATGTTGTCGTGCGCGTTGCCGTCGATCAGGACTCCGTCGCCGCCGTTGGGCAGGACGGCGTTGCCGTCGGTCGTGAGGCCCGCGATATCGGGGTCGATCGTGACGCCCGATGCGTTCCCGGCCAGCTCGATGCCGTTCCTGCTGTTGCCGGAGAACACATTGGTCCGGGCCAGGTTGTCGCCGCCGCTCGAGGTGATGAGCAGCCCGTCGTTCCCGTTCGGGGCCGCCCCCTTGAAGGCCAGCAGGCCGCCGAAGGTATTGAAGGTGATGAACCCGCTCGCCCGGCCGGCCACCTCGATCCCGTTCAGGCCGTTGCCGGCCGACACGTTGCCCAGCGGGATGACCCCGCCGACCTGAGTATTCGCTGATGACCCGTCAACCCGGATGCCGTCGAGCCGGTTGGCGACGATCGTCGTGTTGTTAGCGCCTATGCCGAAGAAGTTTCCCTGCACGATCGTGCCGCCGGAATTCGTGATGCGGAGCCCGTTCTCGCCGTTACCGCTCAGCACGTTGTAGTAGACAAACGGGTTATTGACGAACCGGCAGCCGGTCAGCGAATTGCTGCCCGCCCGGTCGATCCACACGCCGTTGCCGCCGTTGCCGATGATGCCATCCCCGTCGGCCGTGGTTCCGACGAAGTTCCCGTTCAGGACATTTAGCCGGGAGCCGTCATCGATCAGCAGCCCGTTCCCGCCATTGCCGGAGATCAGGTTGCCCAGCGGGGGGACGACGAAGACCGGAGTGACCGTGTCCTTGCTTCCGGTCGGGTTATTGACCTGGCCGGTCGCGGCGTCGGTGAAGTCAGTGCCGCCGATCTCGTTGCCGCTTGAGCGTCTGGTCATCCACAGGCCATTGCCGCCGTTGGGGATCGCGGATGTCCCGGCGGCGTTCGTGCCGATGCGATTGGCCACCACCGTGTTGCCGGAGGATCCGGAGAGCGTGATGCCGTTCCCCAGGTTTCCGGAGATGACGTTGGCCACCGCGCCCGAGTCGCCCGAGCTGTTCAGCCCGAGCAGGTTCCGCGATGAGGCCGCCGAGACGTAGATGCCGTCGCCGTCGTTGCCGAGCGCCATGCCGCCCAGGTCCAGGCCGATATAGTCGTGGTTGATGGTGATGGATCCCGCGTTCAGGGTGACGCCATTGCCGCTGGCATCGTCGACGGCGACGCCCAGCAACTGCGAGCCGGCCGAGCCTGCGGCGAAATCAAGGCCGGCCTGGCCGTGGCAGTCGATTTCCACGACCGGCGGGCCCCCGCTCTGGTAGCCCGGCGCCGAGGTCGCATCGATGGTGACGCGGCTGGTAACGGCGGGCAGCGCGGTGGCCAGGGTAATGACGCCGTGCACCGAGAAGCTGATGATGGTGGATGTACGCGGCGGAGCCATGTCGGCGCTCTGAATGGCGGCCCGGAGCGAGCCTGGCCCGGAGTCGCGGCGCGTCCGCACCACGATGGACTGCCAGCCCGGCTGGCCGGCGCCTGGCACGCGCGCGGCCAGCGCCGCGGCGGCGGGCGTCAGCACCGCGGCGGCGCAGGTCAGCACCGCGAACGCGGAGGTCAGCACCGCGGCGGCGGCCGTCAGCACCGCGAAGGCGGCCGGCCTGGCCGCCGCCGCGCGGGCCGCGCCGGGGACGCGCGGCGGGGATCCCGGCGCGAGATGAGCCAGAGGGTGAACCTGCTGACGCCGCAGCCCGAGGTACCTGGCGAGAGCGAGCATCGTGAGCCTGCTTCCGAGAGCTGGTGTGACGTGTCGCAGGCAAATCTCGTCGGGCCGTTTCCCCGTTACGCGACCGGTCAGGAGGACCTTCCTGGCATCTCAGCCAGCGCCTTTTCATTTCCGGATTCGGCATCCGCCCGCGCCCGGGACCAGCGCTGGCGCTGGCGCTGGCGGCCGGAGCGATCGACGCGGTGCGCGAGCACTGCGCGTTCCTGCCCGGCGAGCGGGTGGAGTACGAGCCATCAGCCACGCTGCGAATCCCGCGCCGCCTGGTGGTAGTCCTGGCCTAGCCGGCCGCCGCATCCGGCTGGGCAGCGCCGCCTGCCCTCGATGGCCTCGGGTGTGGCCCGCTGGCTGGCCGGCCATGCTCAGCGCCTGGCTCTTGACAACCGGAAGGCTAACCGTTATCTCTTATAGCTAACCGTTAGATCGGAGAGCCGTGCAGCAGGAAGTGGTGCTGGCGCTGCTAGCGAAGGAGCCGTCGCACGGCTACCAGCTGCGCGCGCGGCTGGGGCAGGCGCTCGGCCCGCTCGGCGACGCGATGAATGCCGGGCAGATCTACGTCACGCTGTCCCGGCTAGAGAAGGCGGGCCTGGTCGAGTGCGAGCTGGCAGCCGGGCTGGCGGACCGCCCGGACCGCAAGGTGTACGCGCTGACGGCCGCCGGCCAGCAGCGGGTCGCTGACTGGCTCGCCGAAGTCAGCTGGCCCAGGCCCGACCTGGCGGAATTTCACCTCAAGCTGATCGCGGCAGCGGCGGCCAGGCTGGCCGACCCGATCGCCATCGTCGACGCGCAGCGCCGCGAGCTGCTGCGCCGGCTGCGCGAAGCGCAGCGCGCCGCCATGGCCGAGCCCGGCCGCTCGGACGCCGCGCTGCTACTGGAAGGCATCGTGCTCCGGCTGCAGGCGGACCTGCGCTGGCTGGAGGCGTGCGAACGGAACTGGACCGGCCGGAAGGGCAAGTCATGAGCGATACGGGAAGGATCACGGGCGGCACCGGCAGCAGCTCGGTCGTGCGCGCCCGCGGGCTACGCAAGCAGTACGGCGCCGGAGCAGCATTAGTCCGCGCGGTGGACGAGGTCGACCTGGACGTTGCGTCAGGCGAGACGCTGGCGGTGATGGGGCCGAGCGGCTGCGGGAAATCCACGCTGCTGCACCTGCTGGGCGGCCTGGACCGGCCGTCGGCCGGGGAGCTGTGGCTGGACGGGCGGCGCATCGACCAGCTGACGGAGCGGGCCCTGGCCAGGCTCCGGCGCGACGCGATCGGCTTCGTCTTCCAGGCCTTTCACCTGATGGACGAGCTCACCGCCGTCGAGAACGTCGAATTGCCTGCGCTGCTGGCCGGGCGGTCACCCCGGGCGGCCCGGCGGCGGGCGCTCGATCTGCTCGAGCGGACTGGTCTGGCCGACCGGGCCGGTTTCCTGCCCTCGGCACTGTCGGGCGGGCAGCGGCAGCGGGTCGCGATCGCCCGCGCGCTCGCCAACGACCCGCTGGTCGTCCTCGCCGACGAGCCCACCGGCAACCTCGACAGCGAGGCAACCCTGGACGTACTGCGGCTGTTCGACAGCCTGCACGAGGCCGGCCAGACGCTGGTCATCGTCACCCATGACACCCGGGTCGCGGCCACCGCCGACCGGCTGATCTCGATGCGCGACGGGACATTCGTCGATGATACGAGGCTGACTGGCGGCACTGCCGGGAACGTCGGCGCCGGGCACCTCGGTGCCCTGGCCGGGCTGGAGGGCTGACGCCATGGGCCGGGCCCGGCTCATCGGCCGCCTCGTCGCACGGGACCTCCGGCACCGGCCGGCCCAGGCCGTGCTGCTCCTGCTGGCCATCACCGCGGCCACGGCCACCCTCACCCTCGGCCTCGTGCTGCGCGGGGTCACCAGCCAGCCGTACCAGCAGACCCGGGCGGCGACGAACGGGCCGGACGTGGTCGCCTATCTGCCGGTCCAGCATGCGCCGGGCCAGAAGTCGCAGCCGCCGTCCGGCGCCGCGGCACTGATCCGCGCTGCCGGGGTCACCAGCCACAGCGGGCCTTACCCGCTGGTGGGCGCCCTCGTTCGGGCCGGCAGGCTGACGGCGGGGGCGGAGGCGGAAGGGCGCGCGGAGTCGCCAGCCGCGGTTGACCAGCCCGGGCTCACGGCGGGCAGCTGGGTGCGCCCCGGCGGCGTGGTGCTGGAGCGGACCTTCGCCGAGGCGCTCGGCGTCGGCGTCGGCGACCGGGTCACCCTGAACGGCCGGCCGTTCACGGTGGCCGGGATCGCGGTGACGGCGGCCAACCCGCCGTACCCGAATCTCTGCTACAGCGGCGGCGGGGGCTGCTATGCGAGGCCTCAGGGCCCGAACATCTCCGCACGCGACACTGGCCTGATCTGGCTCACCGGGCCAGATGCCATCAGCCTCGGCACGTCCGCGAATCCCATTGCCACCTACGTCCTGAACCTGAAGCTCAGCAATCCCGCGGCTGCCCAGGCGTTCGTCAGCCGGTACGGCAGCAGCAACAGTCCGGCCGCGCCGTCGATGGCCTCGTGGCAGGGGATCGCCGCCGCTGACGGCCTGCTGGTGCAGGACGAGCAGCAGGTACTGGCGCCTGGCGCCTGGCTGGCCGGCCTGCTCGCGCTGACCAGCGTGGCGGTGCTGGCCGGCGGCCGGATGGCGGAGCGTACCCGGCGGGTCGGGCTGCTCAAGGCGGTCGGCGGCACGCCGGGATTCGTCTCGGCGATCCTCCTGGCCGAGAACCTGGTCCTGGCGCTGGTCGCCGCGGCGGCCGGGCTAGCGGTCGGCTGGCTGGCCGCCCCGCTGATCACCAGTCCCGGCGCCGGCCTGGTCGGCACCCCGGGCGCGCCGGCGATGACCTTGTCCATCGCCGGCCTCGTGCTGGCCGTGGGGCTTGCGCTGGCCCTGGCCGCCACCCTCGTTCCCGCCATCCGGGCCGCCCGCACCAGCACGGTCAGCGCGCTGGCCAGCACGACGCGGCCGCCGCGCCGCCGGGCCGGCCTGATCGCCGTGTCGGCGCGGCTGCCGGTGCCGGTGCTGCTCGGGCTGCGGCTGATCGCCCGCCGTCCGCGCCGCGCCCTGCTGAGCGCGGCCAGCGTCGCGGTCACGGCCACCGGGATCGTCGCGGTGCTCGCCTTCCATGCCACCGCCGACCTGAAGGCGTTCGGCGGATCGAACGGGCTGGGCAATCCCGTGGTCGACCGGGATGAGCAGATGCTGCAGGTGCTCACGATCGTGCTGGTCGCCCTCGCGGTACTCAACGTGATCTGCGCCACCTGGGCGACGGTGCTGGATACCAGCCGCGCATCGGCGCTGGCCCGCGCGCTCGGCTCCACCCCCGAGCAGGTCAGCGCCGGGCTGACGGCGGCGCAGGTGCTCCCCGCGCTGCCCGGCGCCCTGCTCGGCGTCCCGCTGGGCATCGGGCTGTTCGCCGCCGCGAACGGCTCGGGCGGAAGAGTCCTCACCGTGCCGCCGGCCTGGTGGCTGGCCGCCGCGGTACTGGGAACCCTGGTCGCGGTGGCCGGGCTGACCATCGTTCCGGCCCGCATCGGCGCTCGCCGTCCGGCGGCGGAGATCCTGCAGTCCGAGACGCCCTGATCCTGACGCCGATGGCGAGCCTCATGCAGCGCGGAAAGGAGGCCTGATGCCATGGCCGCGATCCTGCTCGTCTGCCGCCTCGGGGCGCGCGACCTGCGTCGCCGCCGGCCCAGACCGCCCTGGCGCGGGCCGCCTCGCCCGCCGCCTCGCCGGGCCCCGGCGTCGCCTACTGCGCCAGCCCGAGCCGCTGCCAGTCGGATACCAGCACCACCGCGAGCTGCCGGATGGCGAGCTGCCACCCTTCAGGCGCATCTCGCCAGTGGAAGCCGCCGCCGGCCAGCCTGGTCGCCGCGGGCACCTCGTCGGGCACCACCACCAGGCCGCGGGCGGCGGGCAGGTAACGGCTCAGCCGGTCCAGGTCCAGCCGGGCGCCGCGGGCCGGCATCCGGTTGACCACCACGGTGATGGGGCGCCCTGACTGATGCAGGAGGTCGGCGGACTGCGCCACCAGGCTGGCCGTGGCCGGCTGGGCGTCCGTCAGCAGCACGACCTGATCCGATGCCGCGATGGCCGCCGCCGATGCCGGATCCTGCAGGCCGGTCCCGCAGTCGAGCAGGATCAGGCTGAAGAAGTCCTTCAGCCTGGTGATGATCCGGCGGTAGGCGTCCTCGTCGAGTGCCGCCATCCGGCGCGGGTCAGTGGGTGCCGGGACCACGAGCAGGCCGTGAATAGCGCGGCCCAAGTGCGAGTCGAGTGCGGTCAGCGAGAGCTCGTCGTCCTCGGCCACCAGCCGGGCCAGGTCGTCGACGTACCAGGTCTGGTCGGGGGTGAGCACGCGGCCGAGCGATCCGAAGTCGGGGTTAGTGTCCACCGCGACGGTCGGATCCCGGCGCAGCAGCGAGAACAGGGTGCCGAGCAGCGCGGTGATCGTGGTCTTGCCCACGCCGCCCTTCGGGGAGACCACGGCGATCGTGGCGCAGTGCCGCAGCCGCGGGTCGGTGATCCGGGTGTCGAGCTGGCCCAGGTGATCCAGCTCGCGCCAGCGGACCTTGGCGCACTCCAGCCGGGTGGGGGGCGCAGGCAGCGTCAGGTCCGCGGGCAGCAGCCGGTGCCGGCCGGGGGCCGGCACCGCCGGATGCGCCTGCGGGTCGCTGCCGCGCGGACCGGGCTGGCCCGGCTGCGGCCGCGGCTGAGCGGCAGTCGCGTTCCCCGGCCCCCCGGAGGGGGGCGGCTGGTCCCCGGAGGGGGGCGGCTGGTCCCCGGCCGGAGCCCGCTGGCTGTCCGGCGTAACCGGCTGGCCCGCGCCGGAACCACCGGGCAGTCCGGGCAGTCCGGGCAGTCCGGCAGCCGGGCCCCCGCGGCGGTCGGCCATCTCCGCGGCCAGCAGCGCGGCTGGTCCCCTGAAGAATGCCGCGGTCGCGGCAACCAGGCGGCTGGGCCGGCCGACTCGCTGCGGCAGCACCGCCTCGGCCCGCTGCAGCGGGCTCAGGCTGTCCTCGGGCGGCCCGGACGGCGCCTGCGGCCGTCCGGGCCGCCGGGACAGCAGGATCTTGTCCCGGCCGTTGCCCGATGCGCTCGCGCCGCCCGGGTCGCTCGCGCCGGTACCGTCCGCAGCCTGCGCTGGCGGCCGGCCCGGCTGCACCCCGCGCAGCTGAATGATGTCCCCTGGCAGCACGCCATGCGCGGCCAGCGTGCTCTCGGCCGGCAGCGTCCGGCCGCCCGCGTCCTGCAGCTGCCAGCCCGCGCTGCCGGTGCGTGCCTGGCTGGGATGCAGGCCGGCCGCGGCCAGCAGGTCCGGGAGGAATCCCGACACGGGCACGTCAACGGGCAGGTCGACCTGGTGCTGCCCGAACGGGCTCACCACGGTGACCCGCTGGCGGTGCTGCTCTGCGGAGGTCATGAGGCGCTACCTGTCTTCTTGGTGCGGAGCCTGGCCCTGCGGGCCCTGGCTGGCTTCGGGGTGACCGTAGCCGGCGCCGGGGCTGCCCCAGCCGGCGCCGGGGCAGCGCCGCTCTGGCCCGTTGCCACCAGCGCGATCTCGCCCCTGGCCGCGTAACCGGCCAGCACCGTCTCCAGCCGGGCCGGCACGATGATCGTCGCATCGGCATTACCGGAGCTGTCGGGCCCCTGCAGGTACCAGACGGTGGTGGTGAGGAACGGCACCGGGCTGAGCGCCGTTCCGGCGGAGCTGACCGGCAGGGCGATGACGAGCACCTGCTCGCCGGCCGCCAGGCCGGCGGCGGGGAGCTGGCCTGGCTTGAGGGCCAGGCCGACGAGTGCCTGAGCCGGGCCGGGGATCGCCCCCGACGGGGCCAGCAGCGATCGCTCCAGGAAGGCCCCGGCCGGGATGGCGGTCCGGGTCACCAGCCCGACCAGGCGGGCCGCCGCGGCCGGGCTCAGCGTGCCGGCCGGCACGCCGCCGCCCGGCCGCACGGTGACCACGCGCAGGTCGGCGCCGGTCAGCTGAGCCCCGGCCGGCAGGGCCGCGCCGGTGACCACCCGCTGGGACACGGCCGGGGGCGGTGTCGTCCAGGTGTAGTGCCCGGCCGCGTAGCCTCCCGCGGCCACGACGAGGATCCCGGCGGCGGCCAGGATCCGGCGCGGCGTGAGCCGGCGGCGGGGCGCCTGCGGCGCGGCGAGAAGCGCCTCCAGCGACGGCGGGCTCGGGCGCGCGCCGGGCGTGGCCGCGCCGAAGCGACCGCTCAGCGGCGGCTCGTCAAGGCTGGTCATGTGGGCTCTGCTCCCTGCTCGGCGCCCACAGGCGGCAGCCAGGCCGATTGCGGGCGGACGTTGGTTGCTGCATACTGCCCGTCGGTTGCTGCGTACTGCGGGGCGCGGGCTGCCCGCGGTGCGTCGGTCGCTGCGTGCTGCCCGGCCGATGTGCCCGGCGGCGCCGAGCCGGGCGAGTTCTCGCCGGCCTTGCGGAACAGCACGAGGTCGCCGTCCGCGACGCTGGCGTCGGCCAGCGCGTCACCGGGCATCAGCAGCGACCGCTGGCCGCGCGGGTCTCCCGGCCGTGGCGGCGAGCGATGCTCGGCCGCGGGCCAGGGCGGCCTGACGCCGAGGATGGCGCCGAGCGAGGCGGCCAGCTCGGCGGGCGTCGCATCGGACCGGACGCCGACGTCGACATGACCGGCCGGCCCGGCGACGGTGATCAGGATGACCCGGATCGCGGTCATCGGCTGCCCCATCCGGCGCCGGGCAGTCCCCCGGATGCCGGTGTCCCGGATGCCGGCGTCCCGGATGCCGGCGTCCCGGATGCCGGCGGGTCCGGCTGCCCGGCCGTCTCCAGGCAGCACTGGACGAGCTGGGGCCTGGCCCGCCCGGAGATCAGGATGCCGCGTCCGGGCGGCCACTGCCGGGCCGCGACGCCGCCCGCCAGCGGGCCCTCGTCCGGCTGGCCGGAGAGGATCAGGACGTGCTCGGCCAGCTCCCGCAGGCGCTGGCCGAACGCCTCGAAGGAGGTGCGCTGGCTGCCTGCCACCCGGCGGGTCAGGATCGCGCCGAAGCCGATGTCGCCGCCCTGGGCCAGCAGCTCGGCCAGCACCGTGAACGGCCCGCCCATCGAGCCGACCAGCAGGTCGTAGTCGTCCACCACGAGCAGGTGCCGGGGCCCGGACCACCAGCGCGCGCCGCGCAGCTCGGCCACCCCCGCCTCCTCGGGCACCGCCCTGGGCTGCAGCTGCGCCGCGAGCCGCAGCGCCAGCTTCTCGGCCGCGCCGGCGCTGGCCGCGTAGTCGTGCACCAGCGGCCCGTCCGCCAGGCCGAGCAGGCCGCGGCCGGGGTCGACGATGTCGAGGGCCAGCTCGCCGGGCCGGCAGACCTGCTGGAGGTAGCCGACGATGCGCCGCAGCAGCGACGTCCGCCCCGAACCGCCGTCGCCGTACACCAGCAGGCGCTGGCCGGCGCCGGCCAGGTCCAGCTGGACGGGCCGGCTGCGGAACTCGCTGACGCCGAGCAGGAACCCGCCGCCCGGCGAGGCCGGGGCCGATCCCGCGGCGCGCGCCAGGTCGTCCACCCCGGCCGCGGTCACTGCCGGGGGCAGCGGGCCGATGGCCGGCGCGCGGGCCGGGCCGGCCGCGGCGGCCACGGCCTCGACCGCCTCGGCCAGGCTGCCCGGGGACGGCTCGCGGGACAGCGCCGGCAGCGCGGCCTGGAAGATGTGCCCGTCCCTGGTCAGTCCCCGGCCGGGCACCCCGGCCGGGACCCGGGACGCGGCCTGCCGGCCGGCCAGCGACTCCACCGGGTCCGCCAGGTGCAGCTCCCACCTGCTGCCGAGCGCGTCCAGTAGCTGCGGCCGGACGTCGAGCCAGCGGTTGGCGGACAGCAGGACGTGCACGTCGAAGGGCAGTCCCGCGGTGGCCAGCTCGATCAGGTCTGCCTCCAGGTCCGGGCTGGACTGGCGGAGCTGGCCGACGTTGTCGACGACCAGGAACACCTCCGGCCAGCCCGGGTCCGCCTGACCGGCCTGCCGGAGGGCCGCGCGCTCATCGAGCAGCGCGCGCAGGTCGCGGAACAGCCGGGCCGCCGCCTCGGCCTCGCCGCGGCCGATCACCGCCCCGACATGCGGCAGGGCGGTCAGCTCGAACAGGCTGCCGCCGCCCAGATCCAGGCAGTAGAACTGGCGCTGCTCCGCGCTGTGGCCGGCCGCCAGGGCCAGCACCAGCGCCTGCAGGAAGCTGGACTTGCCCGATCGCGGCGCTCCGGACAGCCCGAGGTTGCCGCCCGCGCCGTGCGGGCCGTACCGGATGGCCAGCTTAGCCTGCCGCTCCGGCAGGTCAGCCAGGCCGATGGGGACCCTGCCGGACTCCTCGCCCGGCTTGCCGGATGCGGTCAGGCCGAGGCGGCCCAGGGTGAGGTCGGCCGGCAAGGGCGGCACCCAGATCTGGCGCGCCCGGTCGCCGGCGGCCTCCGCCGCCATCGTGACCAGCACCCGCAGGTCGTTCGTTCGAAACGAGGCCGCGGCGGCCCGTCCGTCCGGGCCGGCTGATCCCGCCAGGCTCAGCGGCCGCAGCAGGCCGCCGGGGGCGGTAGCGTGCCCCGATTGCGCCGCGCCGGTCTCGTTCTGCAGCTGCCAGGGTTGCGCGCTGCCGCACAGTGCGGCCTTGAACCGGGCCTTCTCGGTGTCCACCTTGAGATAGCCCAGGCCGGGCAGCGACGGCAGCTCGAAGGCGTCGGCCGAGCCCAGCACGGCACGGGACTCCTCCGCCGTGAAGGTGCGCAGGCAGAGCCGGTAGCGCAGGTGCGGCTCCAGGCCGCGGATGCGGCCCTCGTCCAGGCGCTGGGTGGCCAGCAGCAGGTGCACGCCGAGCGAGCGCCCGAGCCGGGCCACGGTGAGGAACGTGTCCAGGAAGTCGGGCTTGGCCGCCAGCAGCTCGCCGAACTCGTCGATCACCACCAGCAGGTAGGGCAGCGGCTCCAGCGGCTCGCCCCGTGCCCTGGCCGCCTGGTAGTCGGTGATCGACCCCAGGTTGCCGGCCAGCCGGAGGGCTTCCTGCCGCCGGGCCAGCTCGCCGGAGAGGGCGAGCTGCATCCGGTCCACCAGGCTCAGGTCGTCGGCCAGGTTGGTGACCAGCCCGGCCACGTGCGGCAGCGAGGCCAGCTCGGCGAACGCAGCGCCGCCCTTGAAGTCGATGAGCAGCATGTTCACCAGGGCGGGATCGTGCCGGGCGGCCATGGCGGCGGTCAGCGACCGCAGCAGCTCGCTCTTGCCGGACCCGGTCGCGCCGACCAGCATCCCGTGCGGGCCCATCCCGCCGGAGGCGGCCTCCTTCAGGTCGAGCAGCAGCGGCGATCCGTCGTCCTTGCGCCCGATCGGCACGGCCAGGAAATCGCGCGGCAGGCCGTGGGCGAGCGAGCCGGGCGACCGCCACTGCGCCAGCAGGTCCAGCTGGGCCGCCTCGTCGGCGCCGAGCAGCTCGACCAGCCGCACCGGGTCGGCGAGGTCAGCGCCGGCCTCGCCGGACTGCAGGGCCAGCGGAGCGAGGGTCCGGGCCAGCTGAGAGGCGAGGGTCGTGTCCAGCCGGTCGGGGATGACGCCCGACTCGACCCGGCCGTGCGGGCCGGACCCGACGTAGCGGACCGTGCGCGCCTGCTCCCAGTCGACCCGGGCCCCGCAGGCGGCGGGCACCTCGGCGTGACTGCGCACCAGCACGATGACGGTGACGCCGATCGACGCGCCGGAGGCCAGCAGGGTCTCGAGCTCGCCGGATGCCTCGCCGGGGCGGTAACCGTCCACGACCACGACGACGTGCTCGGATTCCTGGTCCGGCCGGGCGAGCTGGCCGGGCCCGGAGGCGGCGACGAGCAGGCCGGCCTGCTCGGTCCGGCGCCGCAGGCTCTCCAGCCGCCGCCGGGCCAGCCCCTCGACCTGGGCCGCGAACGCGACCGGGTCGGCGGTGACCGCCCGGCTGACCCGGCCCAGGCCCTCGCCGGCCTCGGGATCGCGGGTGTGCGGGAGCCACTTCAGCCAGTCCCACGCGCGGACGGCCGAGAGCGGCACCAGGCCCATCATCCGCAGCTCGGCCGGCGCGTGGAAGGTGGCCAGGCCCGCCAGCCAGGCACCGGCCAGCGCCCGGCAGGCATCCGGCTCCCCGACGATGGCGATGCTGCTGAGCTGGCCGAGCGGGATCGCCACCGGCGCCGCCGGCAGCATGGCGGTCTCGGCGACCACCCGATCGGCCGCATCGGCGAGCTCGGGGTCGGCCTCGGCCAGCGGCCCCCCGTCCTGGCGGATCAGGGCCGGGCGGGAGGCGGGGACCGGTCCGCGGCCGAGCCGGACCGCGGCGAAATCCGCGTCGCCGGGCCGCCGTTCCCACAGGCCGTCGCCGCTCGCGGCGACCATCCGCAGCGCCGCCGGATCGGGAAAGCAGGCCTCGGCCGCGTCCCGCTGCGCGGTCGCCGCGATCACCGCCTGCGCGCGGACGGACTCCAGGTGCGCCTTGTAGCGCTGCCGGGTGCGGGCCCAGCGGCGGGCGCGCCGCCGCCGCTGGCTCAGCGTGGTCGCGAGCCCGGCCCCGACCATGACGACGACCATCGCGCCGATCACGACCAGGTAGAGGAGGTTGTGGATCAGGAAGGCGAACCCCACCATGGCCAGGCTGCCGAGCGCGGGCAGCAGCGCGGTCAGCCGGCTGGAACCCTCCTCCGGCGGGCTGGGCGGGGCGGTGAGCTCGATGCCGGCCGGACCGGGCGGGTGCGGCCAGGATCGCTCGGGCCGGTGGATGCGCGGTGACCCTGCCGGGCGCGGCGACTCTGCCGGGCGCGGCGACTCTGCCGAACGCGGCGACCCGTGCGGCTGACCGGAAGCGGCGGTCACGTCCGTGACCAGCCCGTCAGTCACGCTCGTCCCCGGCACCGTTTTCCCCGGCGCTGCCGGTTGCCGGATGGCTCGCCCGTGTTGAGTGGATTCCGTGATTCATGATGGTTCACATAGTAGGATTTCGGCTGCTCTTAGGGTCCCAAAATGGTGCTTTGAAGGGCCCTGCTGAATGTGAATGCCCGTTTAACCAAATCGGCGAGGAGAAGTGATGGCAGGCCTGATCCGCGTTACCCCTGAGCAGCTCGCAGGCGTTTCCTCCCAGCTGAACGGGGGCGCCGCCTCGATCGACGCGACCCTGGCCCAGCTGGCGTCGCAGGTGGCGCCGCTGGGCTCTGACTGGGCTGGCGTCGGTCAGGCCCGGTTCATGGCGCTGTACCAGCAGTGGCAGCAGTCGTCCCGCTCGCTGCACCAGGCCCTGGTCGACATCGCGATGCTGATGCGCCAGGCGTCCGTGGCCTACGAGCAGAACGACACCCAGGTCGGCGCCAGCTTCGGCCGCTAGGGCCAGCGGAGATGCTGGTCGGAGGTGGCGGCGGCGCCATCTCGGTGGAGTCGGCCGCCCTGGAGGCCATGGCCGCTCAGGTCAGCAGCGCGGCGGCGGGTACCTCGTCGGCTCGCGGCAGCCTGAGCGGCGCGGCATCGGCCGCGGCGGGCTGCCAGGAGCCGGCCGCGGGCACGTTCTTGCTGCTGCAGTCGCTGCTGGCGGGCGCGCTGGCCTGCCTGGATGAGTGCGCAGCGTCGCTCAGTAGCGCGACATCCAGCGCGTCGGGGGCCTACACGGTGACCGATGCCACCCAGATGCCTGGCACGATCGAGAGCTGCCCCGCAGCTCCCTAACCGGAGGGTCGGTTCTCTCCATGCTGGTCAGCGATGGCGGCGGCGGGCTGTTCCTCAGCCCGATCCCGGTGCCGCCGGGTGATCCTGCGGCGCTCGCGCGCGGCGCCGCCACCTACACGGCCGCTCAGGGCGAGATCGAGCGCAACCGCGCCACCCTGGTCTCGGCCGCGGGCCAGGCCGGCGGACCGGCCTGGACCGGGACCGGCGCGTCAGGTTTCGCCGAGGCCACCAACGGCCTGGCCGCCGCCTATGCCGTGACCTCGGCCGCGCTGGCCAGGGGGGCGACCGCGCTGCATGGTTACGCCAGCAGCCTGGCGACCGCGAAGGAGACGGCCAGGCAGGCCAACGCGGCGGTCGCGGTGGCCAACGCGGCCGCGAGCGCGCTGCTGGCCGCGCAGGACGCCGCGAGCCAGGCGGAGACGGCGGCCGGCCAGGCGGACCAGGCTGCCACCACCGCCGAGACCCAGGCCGCGGCGAACCCGCACTCGCCGGCCGCCAAGGCCACCGCGGACAGCGCCCGCTCGGCGGCTACCGACGCGCAGTCGTCGGCCGCCGGCGCCTGGGCCAGGGTCGCGACGCTGACCACCCAGTACGACGCTGACCGGGCGCGCGCTCTCGGGCTGTGCGCGACAGCGCAGCAGGAGGCCAGCCAGGCCGCCGCCAGGGCCGCGGCCGGCTTCGACGCCGCCGCGAGCGAGCTCACCGGGAAGTCGCCCGGGCCGGTGTCCGGCGGAGCTCACGGCGTGACCGGCGGCAGCGTCTGGGACATGGTGATCGACGAGATCTTCGCCTGGAACAACAAGACAGTCGTGCAGTCGGCGCTCAACGGCTGGGGCGCGTTCGGCGCTGTCATCCTCGGCCGGGCTGAGGTGGGCTACCTCGAGTCCGCCGCCGCGACCGGCCGTGCGCTCGGCACCTGGGGGAGCACCTTCGATGCGATCCAGTCGGGCCGGACCGGCTGGTTCAGCAGCACCTATTACCAGGACTGGGCCGATGTCATGGGAGCCACCCGCACTCAGCAGTCGGCCTGGGCCAAGTTCCTCGAGGCCTTCCGCCCGAACCCTGGCGACTACGGCCTGGCCGCGAACTTCGCCAGGGCCGGGCTGGGCGTGTCGATGCTCGGCGACGTGCTGACCGAGTGGCGGCCCGGTCCCAGCTTCGGCCCCGGCGGGATGTTCGGCGGCAACGCCTCCCGGGTGGTGGCCGGCGTCAATTTCGCGGCCGCGGGGATCGCGCTCGGCGGCAGCCTCGGGTACGCCTGGGCGGGCGCGGCGCTGGCCGTTATTCCCGGCGGCCAGGTCGTGGTAGCCGGAGTGCTGATCGGGACCACGCTGTACTTCGCCGGCTCGTTCGTCTACCAGCACTGGAACGACGTGACCAGCTGGGGCAAGGACGCCTGGCACGGGATCGAGGACGCGGGCTCGTGGGCCGGGGACGAACTGGGTAAGCTCGGCGGCGGCATCGGGCACGACATCGGGAAGGCGCTCTCGTGGCTGTGATGATCGCGCATGGCGATCTCGCCACGATCACGCGCGCGCTTCCCGTCGCGGCGCGCAGCGCCACGGCCAGCAGGGGCGAGCGCCGGCCGCCGCGGCGATGATCCGGCGCGGCAGGCGCGGCGGCCAGGCCCCGGTCCCGATGATCGAGCGCTGGGCGGCCGCCCACGATGCGGGCCAGGTCCGGCTCGACTCGTTCAGCCGGGCCGAGCTGGACTGCGTCGCCCTGGATCCTGACTACCTGCCCGCCGACGTGCGCGGCCCGGCGCTGCAGACCGTGACGCCGCTGCTGGCCGAGCTCGCGGAGAGCCAGGATGGCCGGCCAGGCCATCCGGCGGCCGGCTCCGGGCCCGCCGGGCCCGCCGGGATGGCGGCGCTGGCGGGCGGCGATCAGGCTCTCGCGGACGCGGCCGCGAGCCTGGAGCAGCGCGGCTACATCAGGCCGGGCTCGCCGGAGCCTGCCCGCGAGCCGGTCCCGCCCGAGCTGGCCGGATGGTCGGCGAATCCGGCCGGGCAGCCGGCCGGGGTGCGGCGCGTGGCGATCAGCGGCGACCTGGGCATCATCACCCGGATGCGCTCGCAGCCCTACTGGGTGGCTGAGGTGTCGACGGCCGCGGACCCCCGCCGGCCTGACTTCGTGACCGGCCAGTGGGCGCTGGCCGGCCGGCTGTACGCCGCGTACCGCCCGCTGGGCGCGCTGGCCGAGCGGCTGCCGGGCCCGGACGGCAGCCTCCCGCCCTTCACCCTGGTCTGGGATAAGGCCGTGCTGCCCGCGCTGATCGGCTGGTGCGGAATCGACGTGACGCAGTCACGGGATCCGCGGCCGGCATCTGGCTCTCCGGCTCCGCTGACAGCCGAGCTGGCCAGCCACTTCGCCAGCCTCGCCCAGGTCCGCGTCACCCGCAGCCGCGGGCCGCAGGTCGGGGTCAGCCTGCTGGTCGTGGCTGCGGGCGACGGCCGGCAGTGGCTGCTGGAGGGCGAGGGCGGGCAGCGAGTCATCGAGCTGCGGAAGGTCGATCTGGCCAACCGGATGATCGACCTGCTCAGGGATCCCGCGGAGGCCGGGTCCGGCCAGGGCGGCGGTCCGCCCGGCCAGGGCGGATGATGACCCGGGCGGGCCGGTGACCGAGCCGGCTCACACCGCAGGCCGGGCCGGGCGCGTGCCGGGGGCAGGCGGATCGCTGACCGTCCGCGTGGTCGCACTCATGGCCGTGAGCTGCCTGCTCGGCGTGGTGACGGCCTTCCTGGCGTATGCGGGCATCGATGGCATCGTGGCGCTGGCCACTCACCGGCGAGGCAGCCCTGGCGGCGGCGCCCTCGTCGTGATCTTCGTTGTCGCCACCCTGACCGGCTGGGGCTGCCTGGCGGCCTGGGAGAGAAGGCGCCGGCCCGCCGGGCGGACGCACGGGCCTCGCCGGTCCGTCGTCCGCATCGTGGCCAGCTGCCTGCTCGGGGCGCTGGCCGCGCTGCTGGCCGCTGTCGGCGTGGCCGGAGTGGTGAGCGCGTTCGCGGGCACGGGCGGGTCGGGCTCGGACCGCGGCCTCGGCTATGTCTTCGTCATTGCCGCCTGGTGCGGATCAGGTGCCTGGGCACTGATGAAGAGCAGCAGGAAGCCCGGCACCGCACTGCCCCCGGTCATCGGCTCCGCATTCATCGGCACCGCGGGCCCCGGCCTGGATGCGGGACCGGGCGCGGCTGCCGAGCCGGGCAGCAACGGGGAGGCCGGTCCGGGCTGGGCGGCTGGCCGGCCGGCTACCCGCCCCGCGGCCGGGGCGCAGGCCAGTTACCGGGAGCGGTGCTCGCAGCTGCTGCCAGCCCGGGCGGGGGCCTGCCTCATCGTGCTGGCCGCCAGCGCGACCGGCCTGATCGCGGTCGGCGGCCCGGACGGGCGCGACGGCGGCCCGGCCGGGGCGCTCCTGCTGACCGTGGCCTTGCTGGCCGGCATCTACCTGCTGCTCGTGCTGATCGACCTGCCCAACGGCGTGGAGATCGCCGCCGGGCGGTTCACGGTCGGAGCGCTGGGGGTCCCGCCCGCCGGCCGCCTGTGGCGGCGGATCAGCGGGCCGCTGGACGCGGTGCGCGGCTGGGACGTGCACGTGGCGGGCCAGGCGCCTGGTCCGCACCGGGTGCGCCGCGGGAGCCGCCCGCCCGGCCGGAGCGCGCAGCTGCCCGGCGACCTGAGGCTGTTCAGCCGGCGGCAGTACCTGCGGCTGGTCGTCGATCCCGCGGCGGTGCAGGCCCGGCTGCCCGCGCGCGTCATGGCGGGTTACGCGTTCGTGCCGGCGGCCAGGGCGGGTGCGGCGTGGGACGGTGTCATCCTGATCGGCACCCGCCATCCGGCCCGTCTGACTGCCGTGCTCGAGCAGGCCATTCCCGGCCGGCGGCAGACGCCAGGCAGCTGACGGGCGTGCCCGTCGCGGCTGCCGTCGTGCACCGCACCGGCGCCACCAGGCTGTCGGATATGGGCGGCCTGGCCCGCCGGATGCCGGTCATCACCGCGGCGTTCGTGCTCGGTTGCGTCTCGATCGCGGGAATCCCGCCCTTCAACGGGTACGTGTCGCTCAGCCTCATCCACGAGGGCCTGCAGCAGGGCCACGAGAGCGTTCCCTATGCCCTGACGCTGGTGGCGCAGCTGCTGACCGTCGCGGCGCTGGGCCGGGCGGCATGGCTCGCCTTCTTCCGCCGCCGCGACGGCCACCTGGAGTGGCGGGAGCAACTGAAGCCGGGGATGCTGGCCGTCATCGCCGTGCTCAGCCTGGGCTGACCGGACCCTGGCTGTTAACTCCGGAGATCGCCTACTCCGGAAGATCGCCGAAGTACTCCTCCACGACGACCTCCCTGTTCGCGCGGCGCACCCTGTCCGCGTGATCGGGCAGGTTGTCTTCCACGGCAGGCAGGTCAGCGGTGTCGGACAGGTCCCCCCCGGTCTCCAGCACGTCCTCGGTCTCCAGCACGTCCCCGGCCTCGGGAACGGCGGCTGCGGGCACGGTCTCGGTCACGACCGCGGCCTCCTCGCCAGAGGGCTGCACGTACGGCATGGTCCTGTCCACGGCGGCCGGGTCCAGCATCACGTACGAGGGCGTGCGCGTCTCCACGACGCGGCCGACCACCTGCCCGGCCGGGCCGCGCCGCCGGATCACCTGGCGGCGCAGCCAGGCTGAGCCGCGGCCCGGCAGGACCAGGCCCGCCGCGCCGATGATCATGATCACGACGCCCGCGACCTGGACGTTGAGGAAACTGGGATGGCCCCGGATCGCGAAGGCGAGAATGGCGCCGATCGCCAGTAATGCGAGACAGGTGCCAGTCTTCATCTCTTACCTTTCGACAGAGGCGGCAGCCGCCGGCCAGCGGCTGTCCGGCAGGCTGCGGTCGGCGGCCGTTCACCCTGGTCGCAGCCGGCCTGCTCGTGGTTCCCTGGCCGCGATCCGGTATGCATGACTCACGCCTTCCGGTACTGCCGCGCATCCGCCTCGCGCAGCTGCAGGCCGAGCCCCGGCCTGGCCGGATCGGGCGTCAGCATCCCTCCGTCGGGGTCGAGTACCATCGTTGTCTTGTTCCAGGCCAGCGTCCCGTCGGCCTCCGGGGCGTCCGTCGGGATGACATAGACAGCCGCGTCGGTGCTCTCGATGCACGGCACGTCAGTGATCACTGCTGCCCCTTCCGGGACTTCCGCTGCTGCGGGCCGCTCCGCCATCGCGTGTCCTCCTGCCTGCCGGTGCCGACGGATGCTGTCGGGTACCCCGGCGCCCGGCTGCCAAACGGAGTTCTCGCACGGCAGGGCGCAGGCGCGGCCGAGCCGGCGCGATGACGGCAGCAGGAACCGGTCATGATGGGATGGCGGGCCAGCCGCTGCTGGGCCGCCGCGGATCCGGCGCCTGGAGGATCTGGCTGACCCCTGACTCAGGCCGGGAAAGTGGGGGATGACGTCAGCATGCTCACCGAGATGGCGGAAACTGAGCGGAAGTACGAGGCAGCGCGAGGCGCCGTGCTGCCCGAACTCGGGGATCTGCCCGGCGTCGCGGCGGAGTCCGGCCCTGACGAGCAGCACCTGGTGGCGGAGTATTTCGACACTCCCGACTTGCGCCTGATCCGCAGCGGAATCACGCTGCGGCGGCGGCGCGGCGGGGACGACGCCGGCTGGCACCTGAAGCTGCCGGCCGGCGGCGACACCCGGATCGAGATCCGGGCTCCGCTCGGGCGGGCCGCACGGCGGGTGCCTGCCGAGCTCGCCGCCCTGGTCCGAGCCTGCGCTCGCGGCGAGGAGCTGCAGCCGGTGGCCCGGATCGAGACCGCCCGGCTGCGGCGCAGGCTGCTGGACGAATCGGGCTCATCGCTGGCCGAGGTAGTGGCCGATGCTGTCGCCGCCCAGGCGCTCGGCGATGCCACGGCGCTGTCCAGCTGGCATGAGGTAGAGGTGGAGCTGACCGGAGGCGACTCACGGCTGCTCAGGGCGGCGGACCAGCGGCTCCGCGAAGCCGGATTCCGCCCGGCGGGCCATCAGGCCAAGCTGGAGCGGGCGCTCGCTGACCGGCTGCCTCCCGCGGGCCGCTCGCCCGCGCTCACCGCGGAGTCGCCGGCCGCCGACGTGGTGCTGGCCTACGTGGCGGCGCAGCTGACCGCGCTGACCACGCTCGATCCGATGGTCCGCCGCGGCGTGCCCGACTCGGTCCACCGGATGCGGGTGGCTACCCGGCGGCTGCGCAGCACGCTGAAGTCCTTCGGCATGGTCCTGCGGCGTGATCAGGCCGGGCAGGCTGTCGCGGAGCTGAAGTGGCTGGGCGAGGTCCTCGGAGCCGCCCGCGACGCCGAGGTGCTGGCGGCCCGGCTGGAGACGGCCGTTGCGGAGCTGCCGCCAGAGCTGGTGATCGGCCCGGTTCAGGCCATCATCCGCGGGCACATGGCGCCGATCGAGGCCGCGGCAGGCACGGAGGTGCTGGCGGCGCTGGATTCCGGCCGGTACCTGGAGCTGCTGCGGCAGCTGGACATGCTGCTTGCCGAGCCGCCGCTCGGGCCGCAGGCGGACCAGCCCGGCGGCATCGTGCTGCCGAAGGCGGTCCGCAGGACCCGGCGCCGGCTGCACCGGCGGATGCGACGGGCCTGGGCCGCCCCGGCCGGCGCGGACCGGGACATTGCCCTGCACGAGGCCCGCAAGGCGGCCAAGGACGCCCGGTACGCGGCCGAGGCCGCCAGCCCGGTGCTGGCCAGGAAGACGGCGCGACGGCTGATCAGCAGCGCCAGGGACGTGCAGTCGGTACTGGGCGATCACCATGACGCGGTGGTAGCGCGCGGCGTGCTCCGGGACCTGGGCGTGCAGGCTCATCTGGCCGGGGAGAACTCGTTCACCTTCGGCATCCTGCACGAGCGCGAGCGCGTCCGGGCCATGGCGCTCGAGGAGCCGGCAGGCCGCGCCTGGCACCGGGTCGGGCGTCACGGCGGCTAGCCTGCGCCGCGACCACCCGACCCGGCTGCTCAGCGGGTCCCCGCCGGTCAGCCCTGCGGGCCGCCGACCCAGACGGCCTTGATGTTGCAGAATTCGCGGATGCCGTGCGCCGCCAGCTCCCGGCCGTGACCGGAGTGCCTGACGCCTCCGAACGGCAGCTGCAGGTAAGACGTGACGTTGCCGTTGATGAAGACCATCCCGGCGGCCAGGTCGCGGATCAGCCGGGCCCGCTCCTGCTCGTCGCTGGTCCAGGCGTTGGCGCCGAGCCCGAATTCGGTGCCGTTCGCCAGCTCGATCGCCTCGTCGATGTCCGCGACCCGGTACACGGTCGCCACCGGCCCGAACACCTCCTCGGTGTGGACGCGCATCTGCGGGGTGATGCCGGTGAGCACGGTCGGCGGGTAGTAATAGCCCGGCCCGTCCGGCGCGCTGCCGCCGCACAGCACCCTCGCGCCCCTCGCCACCGCGTCGGCGACGAGTTCCTCGACGTCGCGGCGCTGCTGCTGCGAGGCCAGCGGGCCCACGTCGGTGCCGTCGCGCATGGGATCACCCACGGTCATGCCGGACATCTGCTCGACGAACAGCCGCTCGAACTCATCGGCGATCGAGTCATGCGCGAGGAAGCGCTTGGCCGCGATGCAGGACTGGCCGTTGTTGATGCAGCGGGCCACGGCGGCCACCCTGGCCGCCGCCGCGATGTCCGCCGATGGCATGACGATGAACGGGTCGCTGCCGCCCAGCTCCAGCACGACTTTCTTGATCTCGCTGCCCGCGATGGCAGCCACCGACTGCCCGGCGGGCCCTGAGCCGGTGAGGGTGGCGGCAACCACCCGGTCATCCCGCAGCACCTTCTCCACCCGGCCGGAGCTGATCAGGAGCGTCTGGAAGGTCCCCTCAGGGAAGCCGGCCCTGGCGAACAGCTCCTGCATGAACAGGGCGGTCTGCGGCACGTTCGACGCGTGCTTGAGCAGGCCGACGTTGCCGGCCATCAGGCCCGGCGCCGCGAAGCGCATGGCCTGCCAGAGCGGGAAGTTCCACGGCATGATCGCCAGTACCGGCCCCAGCGGCTGGTAGGTCGCGTAGGCACGCTCAGCACCGACCGCGGCGGCGTCGGCCGGCTCGTCGGCGAGGAACCCTTCGGCCTGCTCGGCGTAGAAGCGGCAGGCGGTGGCGCACTTGGCTACCTCCTGGCGGGCCGCGGCCAGCGTCTTGCCCATCTCGGTCGTCATCATCGCCGCGATCTGGTCACCCTCATCGTCGAGGATGTCGGCTGCCCGGCGCATCCACCCGGCCCGCTGCGCGAAGCTGGTGAGCCGGTAGCTCTCGTGCGCCCGGGCCGCGGCCGCCAGGCAGCGCTCCAGTTCTGCGTCGCTGATCTCGTCAAAGGTCTTCAGGGTCTCCCCGGTGGCGGGATTGATGGTTGCGATGGCCACGTTTCCTCTTTCCCGGCTGGCGCGCGCCCTCGGTGCGTCACCGCCGGCCCGCTTGCGCCGGGCCACGGCCCCGCCCTGCCTGCCGAGCGCCGTCCGCGCTTTCCCTCGGCAGGTGCGCGATCGTGTGCCCGGCCTGACCGGCCTTGCTGACGTTGCGCCTGGCCGCCTGCTTCTGCTTGGTACTCACCATCTTCGCCCGAGCCTCCGTTCCCGGCCTCACGGGGTCCCGGGCTGGCCCGGTCCGCGATCGCTAGCTACCGGAAGAGCCTGCGATCAGAGCTTCCCGGCCCCCGCGTGGGATTAACCGCGTTCGCGCGGGTCGCGCGGTCAGCTCCTGCAGCGAGTCGGGACCGCCGGATGGCCCGCGCCGGCCCCGGGGCCCTGCCGCGAGCGGAGCCCGGAATGTAATGTGACGGCTAATCAGAACCCCGCGGGCAGCGGCAGCATTGCGGCCACGAAGGGACAGCTTGGATGGGCGTGCGCACGTGGATAGCCGAATGGCCGGTCTACCGGCAGCTGGCAGGCGCGGACAGCTCAGGTCGCGGCGCCGCCGTGAAGAGCAGGCTGACCGATGAGCGGCGGCCGCGGGTCGCCACGGCGGACAAGGTCGTCAAGTCGGTCTGCCCGTACTGCGCGGTCGGCTGCGGTCAGCGGGTCTTCGTCCAGGATGGCCAGGTCACCCAGATCGAGGGCGACCCTGACTCGCCCGTCAGCCGGGGCCGGCTGTGCCCGAAGGGCTCCGCCAGCCTGCAGCTGACCACCAGCGCGGCCCGCGAGCAGAAGGTGCTCTACCGGCGCGCGCACGGCACGGACTGGGAGTCTCTCGACCTGGACACGGCGATGGACATGATCGCCGACCGGGTGATCGCCGCCCGCCGGGCCGGCTGGCAGTGGGAGCGTAACGGGCAGCGGACCCGGCGCACCCTGGGATTTGCCAGCCTGGGCGGGGCCACGCTCGACAACGAAGAGAATTACCTGATCAAGAAGCTATTTACCGCGCTCGGCGCTATCCAGATCGAGAATCAGGCCCGGATATGACACTCCTCCACCGTCCCCGGTCTGGGGACTAGCTTCGGCCGCGGCGGCGCCACCACGTTCCAGCAGGACCTGCAGAACGCTGACTGCATCCTGATCGAGGGCTCGAACATGGCCGAGTGCCATCCGGTCGGCTTCCAGTGGGTGATGGAGGCGAAGGCGCGGGGGGCGAAGCTCATCCACGTCGACCCGCGGTTCACCCGCACGAGCGCGCTCGCTGACCTGTACGTGCCGATCCGGGCCGGGGCGGACATCGCGTTCCTGGGCGGCCTGATCAACTACGTGCTGACCAGCGAGAAGTACTTCCGCGACTACGTGCTCGCCTACACCAACGCGGCCACGATCCTGACCGAGGATTTCGCCGACACCGAGGACCTGGACGGAGTCTTCTCCGGGTTCAGCCGGGAGCACCGCGCCTATGACTTCGAGGCGTGGCGGTATCAGGGCGGCGAGATGCGGGCGGCCAGCGGGCAGCGCGGGGTCGGCGCGGAGCGGATGCGCGAGCTGCGGCAGTCCGCGCGCGGTGAGGCGCACGGCTCCGGCGGCGCCGCCGCGCACCCCTCGCCGGACACCGACGAGACGCTGCAGCACCCCCGGTGCGTCTTCCAGGTGCTGAAACGGCATTTCGCCCGGTACACACCGGAGATGGTCGCCGGGATCAGCGGCGTGCCCGCTGCGGCATTCGAGCAGGTGTGCCGGCTGCTCACCGAGAACTCGGGCCCGGACCGGACGACCGCGCTGGTCTACAGCGTCGGCTGGACTCAGCACACCGTCGGCGTGCAGTACATCCGCACAGCCGCGATCCTGCAGGCGCTGCTGGGCAACATGGGGCGGCCCGGCGGCGGGATCCTGGCCCTGCGGGGGCACGCCTCCATCCAGGGGTCCACCGACATCCCGACGCTGTTTGACCTGCTGCCCGGCTACCTGCCGATGCCGCATGCCCACAGCAACGACGACCTCGACGGCTATGTCCGCGCCGAGTCCGTGCAGAACGGGTTCTGGGCGAACACCCGCGATTACCTGGTCAGCCTGCTCAAGGCGTGGTGGGGCGACGCGGCGCGGGCGGACAATGACTTCTGCTACGACTACCTGCCCCGGCTGACCGGCAGCCACAGCACCTACGAGACGGTCATGGCGCAGCTGGACGGCACCTGCCAGGGCTACTTCCTGTTCGGGCAGAACCCGGCGGTCGGCTCGGCGAATGCCCGGATGCAGCGGCTCGGCATGGCGAACCTGGACTGGCTGGTGATCCGCGACTTCGTCCAGATCGAGAGCGCGACCTGGTGGAAGGACGGCCCGGAGATCGAGACCGGGGAACTGCGCACCGAGGACATCAAGACCGAGGTGTTCTTCCTGCCGGCCGCCGCGCACACCGAGAAGGACGGCAGCTTCACCAACACCCAGCGGATGCTGCAGTGGCACCACCAGGCGGTCGAGCCCGCTGCCGACATCCGCAGCGACCTGTGGTTCACCTATCACCTGGGCCGCCGGATCCGGGCCAGGCTGACCGGCTCGGCCGACGAGATGGACCGCCCGGTGCTGGACCTGACCTGGGATTACCCGCTGCGCGGGCCGCTGGCCGAGCCGGACGCCGAGGCGGTGCTGGCCGAGGTCAACGGCCGGGACTCCGGCGGCAGGCCGCTGTCGGCTTACACGCAGCTGAAGAGTGACGGGTCCACCGCCTGCGGCTGCTGGATCTACTGCGGCGTGTACGCGGACGGGGTGAACCAGGCCGCCCGGCGCAGGCCAGGGCGCGAGCAGAACTGGGTCGCGAACGAGTGGGGCTGGGCCTGGCCGGCCAACCGGCGGATCCTCTACAACCGGGCCTCCGCCGACCCGGACGGGAAGCCGTGGAGCGAGCGCAAGGCCCTGGTCTGGTGGGACGGCGAGCAGAACAAGTGGACCGGGCACGACAACGCCGACTTCGTCGCCGACCGGCCGCCGAGCTACCGGCCGGCCAAGGACGCCACCGGCGTGGCGGCGATCTCGGGCATCGATCCGTTCATCATGCAGGCCGACGGCAAGGCGTGGCTGTTCGCCCCGGCCGGGCTGGTGGACGGCCCGCTGCCCGCCCACTACGAGCCGCAGGAATCACCGGTGCGCAACCTGCTGTACCGGCAGCAGCGCAACCCGGTGAGGGAGATCATCTCTGATCCCGAGGACCGGTTCCAGCCGAGCGGCGATCAGCCGGGGTCGGAGGTGTTCCCGTACGCGGCCACCACCTACCGGCTGACCGAGCACCACACCGCCGGGGGCATGTCCCGGTTCCTGCCCTACCTGTCCGAGCTGCAGCCCGCGTTCTTCTGCGAGGTCTCGCCCGAGCTGGCGGCCGAGCGCGGCCTGACTCACATGGGCTGGGCCACGATCGTCACGGCCCGCAGCGCGATCGAGGCCAGGGTGATGGTGACCGAGCGGGTGTCGCCGATCACGGTGCAGGGCCGGGTGCTGCACCAGATCGGGCTGCCCTACCACTGGGGGCCGAACGGTTACTCGACCGGGGATGCCGCTAACGAGCTGGCGCACCTGTCCCTGGACCCGAACGTGCACATCCAGGAGGTGAAGGCGCTGGCCTGCGATATCCGCCCCGGCCGGCGGCCACGGGGACCGGCCCTGCGCGAGCTGGTCCGCGCCTACCAGCAGCGGGCCGGCATCACCGATCAGACCGGCACGGAGGTGTGAGGTGACCGCAGAGGCCGGCGAGCAGGTGCCCCGGGCTGCCGCGGCGGGGCTGGACCCGGCAGCGGCGGCGGGGCATGAGGACCACCCGCCGCGGATGGGGTTCTTCACCGACACCTCGATCTGCATCGGCTGCAAGGCCTGCGAGGTGGCCTGCAAGGAGTGGAACGCGGTCCCCGAGGACGGGCTGCTGCTGACCGGGATGTCGTACGACAACTCGGTCGGGCTCAGCGCCTCGACCTGGCGGCACGTGGCGTTCATCGAGCAGATCGGCAGGCCGGGCCGGACCCCGGCGCCCGCGCCTGGTGAGCCGTCGGCCGGCCAGGCCGCGCCGGGCAGCTCGCGCTGGCTGATGTCGAGCGACGTCTGCAAGCACTGCACCGAGGCGGCCTGCCTGGACGTGTGCCCGACCGGCGCGCTGATGCGGACCGAGTTCGGCACCGTGGTGGTGCAGGATGACGTGTGCAATGGCTGCGGCTACTGCATCCCGGCCTGCCCGTTCGGTGTCATCGCCCGGCGCGAGTCCGACGGGGGGGCGCACAAGTGCACGCTGTGCTACGACCGGATCGGTGACGGCCTGACGCCCGCCTGCGCGCAGGCGTGCCCCACCCAGTCCATCCAGTTCGGCCCGCTCGACGAGCTGCGGGACCGGGCGCAGCAGCGGGTCAGCGAGCTCCAGGACGCGGGCGTGGCCGGAGCGCAGCTCTACCTCGAGGACCCGGCGGACGGCATCGGCGGCGGCGGGGCCTTCTTCCTGCTGCTGGACGAGCCCGAGGTGTACGGCCTGCCGCCGGATCCGGTCGTGACCACCAGGGACCTGCCGCGGATGTGGCGTCATGTGGGCGCCGCGGCTGCCGCTCTCCTACTCGGCGGGCTGGCCGCCTGCGCCGGGGCACGGAGCGGGTCATGAGCACGGCCGGGAGTGACGGGGCACGGGCCGCGGGAACCGGCGCGGCCGGGAACGGCTCCGCGGCCGGTCCCGGCGCGCCGGCGGCCGGGGCCGCGCGGCGGTGGCGGGGGAGGGGCGATCGCGGCGAGCGTCCGGTCGTCCCGCGTGCCGAGTTCCGCTCGTACTACGGGCGCCCGGTCCTGCAGGAGCCAGTGTGGAAGGTGCCGGAGGTACCGGGCTACCTGTTCCTGGGCGGCCTGGCGGGCGCATCGTCGGTGCTCGCGGCATTCGCGCAGGCAACCGGCAACCATGAGCTGGCGCGGGCCGCGAAGAACGGCGCAGCCGGCGCGATCGTGCTGTCGGCTGCCGCCCTGGTGAAGGACCTGGGCCGCCCGGCACGATTCCTGAACATGCTGCGGGTGTTCAAGCCCAGCTCGCCGATGAGCGTCGGCTCCTGGCTGCTCGCGGCCTACGGCCCGGCGGCGGGCGCCGCCGCCGCGAGCGCGGTCACCGGCAGGCTGCCGCGGGCCGGCGCCGTGGCGACCGCCGCGGCCGCCACGCTCGGGCCCGGCATCGCTACCTACACCGCCGCGCTGCTCTGCGATACCGCCGTGCCCGCCTGGCACGAGGGTCACCGTGAGATGCCGTACGTGTTCGCCGGGTCAGCCGCTTCCGCTGCCGGCGGGCTGGCCATGGTGGCGGTCTCGCGTCAGCACAGTGACCAGGCGATCAGGTTCGCTGTGCTGGGCGCGGCGACCGAGCTGGTGGCCAGGAGCATGCTGGTCCGCCGGCTGGGCGAGATGGCCGAGCCCTACCAACAGGGCCGGCCGGGCACGGTCATGCAGTTCGCTGAGATCCTCACGGCGACCGGACTCGGTGCCGCGATCCTCGCCCGGCGCAGCCGGACCGTGGCCGTGGCGTCCGGCGCGGCGCTGGTGGCATCATCCGCGCTGACCCGTTTCGGGATATTCGAGGCCGGCATGGCATCCGCGCGCGAGCCGAAGTACACCATCCAGCCGCAGCGCGACCGTGCTGACAGTCGCAGCGCGGCAGCTGCCCCGGTGCCGCGGCCGGCCACTCCCTAGTCCACGTCCCGGCCGGGCTGTCGTTCATCCCGGCAGCCGGCCGGGCGGAGCGGGCTGGCGGCTAGGCCGATCTTGTCCGCTGACCGTGATCTGGCTGGGCGATCCGCCGGATCAGCGGCAGCCCCTCGCCAGGAGGGCTGCCGCCGGGCAGGGCCCGCTCCTGCTCGGCGGGCCTGGCGGCTCGCCACCCCAGCACGGCCAGGCCGGCCAGCCCGGCGGTGATCACGAGAAGGGGCAGCAGTGATCCGGTGACGGGGTGCCAGCTGCCGCTCAGCGGGTCGAGTGAGTGACCCGGGCCGACACCGGACTGCCACCGGTCCATTACCCAGGCCAGGCTGAGCAGCTGGACGGGCAGCAGGATCACGACCAGTGCCCGGATCCAGCGAGCCTGCAGGCGGATGCTGACCCGGCCAGAGCTGCCCGTGATGAAGGCGGCCAGCAGCGGCGTGGAGGCCGCCAGCGGAAGCAGGTAACGTCCCTGGAACGTGAAGCCAACGGCGTTCGCGGTCAGCATTTCCACGGTCACGGGGATGGCCAGGGTCCCGCAGATCAGGGCGGCGAGCCGCCACCGCTGGGTCCGGCTTCCCCAGGCGAAAGCGGCGATCACCAGAGCGCAGAGCGCGATCAGCCAGACGGCGGCGATCTCGCGCGGCGGCCTGGTGTCGAGGTAGGAAAAGCCGTCCACCATCTGCTCGATGTTCCTGGGCAGCGCGCCGGTGATCTCATGGCGCAGCGTCCAGAGGACGCCGTAGGTGAAGTGGTCGGACTCGGCCTGGAGCGTCCGGAAAACGATGGTCCACGCTGCGCCGAGGGCACAGGAGGCCACGACGGCCGCCGACCACCAGCGGGCGGAGTGCCGGCTCCAGAGCTGGCGCAGCCGGGCCCGGACGGGCGGGATGAGCAGCACGGCCAGCAGGACGGCCATCCATGCGGGCCCCATCGCGCGGAACTGGCCGATCCCGATGGCGGCCACCGCGGCGCGGCGCAGCCACCCCTGGACATGCTCCGAGCCGGTGTCCAGCAGCAGCGGGATCGCCGCTGCGCCCAGCGAGATGCCGGCCGCGATCTCCAGCGAGTTGGGGTTGATGGCGCCCGCCAGCTCGAAGAAGGCCGGGGTGGCGGCGACCAGCAGGCCGGCGATCAGCAGCCGGGACCGACGCCACTGCACGCAGCTGAGCCAGGCCGAGGCCAGGAAGGCGGCGCAGAGCGCGGCGCTGATGAGCCGGGCCAGCAGGATCCCGGTCCAGTCGGGCCAGCGGACCAGTGGCTCCCCGACGGCGGCGTAGTAGACCGGGTTGTACCGGCCCGCGCCCGTGAAGACGGTAAACGGCTTGCTTCCGCCCTTGCCCGGAACCGGGGCGCACGCGGCGCTCTGCGACGCGATCCAGTGGTAGCAGTAGTTGTACTCGGTCGAGGGTGGCCCGCCCGCCACCAGGCCCTTCGGCACGGTCTGGTACGCGCCGGTGGCCGGTGCGGGTGGGAGCTGGTCGCGGGCTTCGGCGAGGAGAGCCCTGCCCCTGCGAGCAGCAGCCCTGCGGGCCGCATGGCTGAGCGGCGGGAGCGAGCGGGCTGCGCGTCCCCGGCCGCCTGCGCCCTTGACGTGGCGACGGGCGGTCGGGCGATGACCGGCCGCCAGGTGCAGATCGTGATGGGCCGCCAGGAACAGCTCATACCGATCCGCCCAGTACAGGTCAAGGGTTCCGGCCCTCGAGGTCGCCGGCGTCGGGAAGATCTGCCCCTGCACGACGCCTGCCGCCCGGATGATGTGCCGTACCTCATCGGGCGCGCCGTCGTAAGGGCTGGCCATGGCCCAGGCGGCACCGACGAGGAAGAAGGCAAGGAAGGCGAGAGCCCAGATACGACTAGGGCTCATGGGCCCCCTGGCACGCACCTGCTGCTCTCCCGTGTAGCTCGGTGAGGTCTTGCCCTGCGTAAGGACGTCACCCGGAAATAGCCGGACCGGCGTACTGCCCGCCACCGGTGACCACCAGCCTGGCAGATGCGGCCGACCGAACGGCCAAAGGGACCCTAAACAGACTCCCAATGTTCATCGCGCGATAAGCCAATTAAAAGTTAAGGATTCCCAAAGCCGACACATCAGCCGCCTCAGCGTCAGCCCAGGCAGAATGTATCAGATCCCCGTGCCGCTGCCGGGCAACATACCCGCCGCGGGCAACTTGAACCGCCTCATATTGAGCGCGGCGCGGGAGCGTCGCCCCTGTTGCCCGCCAGGATGTCCTGCGACTTCTGCGCGCCCGGCCGGGCTGCCGTGGGAGGTCCCCGTTTGCGCGCTGCCCGGCGGGGAAGCCGTAGCGGGC
>Ga0187858_10000793_pt1 | contig 37444 bp, 36 predicted proteins | sample June2016WEW_8_15_FD_133015 | JGI IMG/M metagenome (GOLD analysis project Ga0187858, IMG submission 133015) | Peatland microbial communities from SPRUCE experiment site at the Marcell Experimental Forest, Minnesota, USA - June2016WEW_8_150 | ecosystem: Environmental > Terrestrial > Soil >...
GTTGCCACCCGCCTGTGGACGGCGGGTACCCGGCACCATTGGCAGCGGAAGAATAAGGTGCGAGCGGCCGGGGGGGATTTGAAGGGGGGGTCTTTAACAGAAATAGAGAGAAAGGGGAGCGGGCGGGGGGGATTTAAGAGAGAGAAAACGGTATGGCTGGGGGAGTCTTGCACAAGTTCGTACCAGGTACCATCGGAAGACAAGAGGAAGGGGTGCGATTCGCGGAGCCCAATTACGCGTAAGGTCGGTTGCCACCCGCCTGTGGACGGCGGGTACCCGGCTACCATATGGGAGCGAAAAGAATAAGGTGCGAGCGGCCGGGGGGATTTAGGCTTCTTTTTTGTTGACATTTTCTTCTTTTCGTATTACAAAGTAACTGAAATCCGGAAAATCGGCAACAGGACGGCGTGCTGCGATAGGGCAAGATGCAGCGGGTGAAGGTCGGGCCTTGAGTAACTGCGAAGGTGCAGGCTGCTATGCAGATCGTTTATACGAACCTGAAGGAGAATGACGCCGGCCTAAAAAGAAGCGTCAGGCAGCTTCGGGTGGATTTCAACAGGGTGGAAGCGCCTGCCGCCCCGAAGTCGCCGCCCGCCCGGGTCGCTGCCTGCAATCCGGTGGAGGCGAGGCCGCAGTCCTGGCCGGATCAGGCTGCTCCGTACTGTGCGGTGCCGGCTGTTGCAGAGGGCGTGACCGCGCTGCGGAAGATGCTTATCAGGAAATTCATAGACACGGAAAGATTCTGTGAATCCGACGGCCCGTCCCTGAGCATCACCGTCTGAAAGAAATAGCCTACCCTTTGCCGCTAGCCGATTTTTCCTTCAACGCCGAAATAAGCGGCAGAAAGATGTGAAAAGCGCTTCCCTTGCCCAATTCGCTGTCCACCTCTATGGCGCCCCCGTGGTCTTTCACGATGCCGTGCACGACGGAGAGCCCGAGCCCCGTTCCCTCCCCGGTCTGTTTGGTCGTAAAGAATGGGTCGAAGATCCGTTGTATCGTCGATTGGCTCATACCTGCCCCCGTGTCCCGCACGGATATCCGGACATAGGGCTCCGCAGCCTCATCGGGCTTTCCCGGTAGCGACGGCAAAGGCGGGGCGGCCGCGCGACCCGCTGACGCCGGTATCCCCGGGCCTAAGGCGTGGTCGACCGGCCGCGCGTCGGCTGCCATCGCGCCTTTGGTCTGGAAGGCCGCGGGCTCGTGGTCCCGGTACTCGACGGACATGCCTATCTCCAGGGTCCCTCCCTTTTCCCGCATGGCATACGCCGCGTTCATGGAAAGGTTCATGACGACCTGCTGGATCTTTACGGGGTCGGAGCGCACTATCAGCGTTTCGGAAGGGAAACTGTGGCGTATCTCTATGGTGGTGGGGATAGACGCGCGAAGGAGGTTGATCGTCTCCTCCATGACGGGACCGATGGCGATAGGTTCGTGGGGGTGCTCCTGTCTCCTGCTGAAAGCCAGTATCTGACGCACGAGGTCCTTGCCCCGGGAGCCGGCCTTGAGGATGTTTTCAAGAAAATGCCTCTCCGGCCGGTCCCCGACGTCATCAAGGGCCAGCTCGCCAAATCCGATAATGGCTGCGAGGATATTGTTGAAATCGTGGGCTATGCCGCCCGAAAGCGTGCCTATGGCCTCCATCTTCTGTGACTGCTGAAGCTGCTGCTCGACCCTTTTTTGCTCCGTCATGTCGATGAGGATACCCCTGATTCCCTTGATCTCTTCACCCTCCAGAACAGGCGCGAAATAGGCGCAGGCCGGGAATATGCCGCCGTCCTTCCTCTCGGCGGTGCTTTCGATGCGGGTGGTGCGCCTCTCCCTCATGCTCCTCTCCATTGCCTGCCTGACTGCGACCCTGTCGGACTCCGCTACCAGACGGGTGAGATCGATGCTGCCGGAAAGGTCTTCTTTCATGCAGCCGAAGACGCGCAAGCCCTCCATGTTCATGAAAGTCAGCCTCGCTGATCGGTCGGTCTCGAAAGTCGTCTGAGGCAAGAACTCGGTCAGATCCTTGTACCTGCGTTCGCTCGCCAGGAGGGAGCGGTAAGAGCCTCTGAGCTTCTCCGCCATGTCGTTGAAGGCGGTCGCCAGCCTGACGATCTCCGACGGCCCCTTCACTGCCACCCTGCTGTCGAGGTCGCCTCCGGCTATGCGCTCGGCCCCCTCCTCCAGCGTTTCCAGCGAACGGGCCGTGGCGCCGTAAAGATGATGAAAGGTGATAAGCACGTTGCCGATGAGCATCACTACCAGGGAGAGGACGATCTGAAAAGCCCTGCTCTGCATCGTGAGGATACGTTTATCCGTCTCCTGGACGATCAGGCCGCCTTCGTAGACCATACTCTGCGTTTTCGTGAGGAGCTGGGCAGTCAGCCTCTCCTCCGATTCTGCATAGAGCTCCCCCCTCGGCCCCGACGACTCTGCAGCTCCCTCGCGGTAAATGAGAATACGGTTGAAAAGGGTGCCGAGGCCGGCGCCCGTCGCCGCCAGCCGGTTAACGCGCTCCTTTTGTTTCCGGCCCCGCAGCGAGGCCTGGCTTATGAGCTTCGTCAGGGAGTTGTACCTGTCCCACCACTGGGCCTGCGTGCTCTCTTCCGACTGGCGGGCCACCGACCGGGCGAGAAGGTTGAGCTCGCCGGCGGCCCGGACGATGCGGTCGGCGATTATGGTATCCTCCGTGGCCGATTTGATCTGCCTCGCCGTAACCACAAGGGTGACGACTATGGAGACGGCGAGGACGGTGAGAACGGCAAAGCTTACTCTTAGTCTTGCCTTTATGCTCAATGGATGACGCTCACTGCTTCGGGCCTCACCTGCTCGAGCCCATCGAGATACATATAGTTATAAAAATTTGGCATGCTGCCCGGGGGCGTCATTCTTTTCCTGCACCAGCGTGCCTCGTCCTCCATGCGGATCAGAAGGTCCTGGGTGAGGCAGACCCTGAGCCTGGTCCGGCTCCATATCCGGGACATGTGCTCGCCCTGGAGGTTAAGGTGCCGCTGGACGATCTTTTTTGCATCCTCCGGGTTGGCCTCCGCGAACTCCTCCGCCTCGATGAGCGATTTCAGCAGTCTTACGACAGCGCCTCGGTGGCCCTCGATGAATGCCCTGGTCGATGTCAGGAGGTAACAGTAATCCTGTCCGCTCTGGCCGTCCCAGGCGATTGCGCGATCGCCAAGCCTTTTCCCGAGCCTGCAAGCATAGGGCTCGAAGAGGATGGCTGCATCAACGCTGTCCCTAAAGACGGCGGAAACGGTTCCTGACGGGTCCAGGTCGACGATCTTTACCTCGCTCGGAAGTATCCCGTTGAAGGCGAGGAAGGTGTCCAGGAAAAACCGGCAGGTCGGGCTGTGGGGGACGCCTATCGTCCTTCCCTTTAGGTCTGCCGGCGTCACGATCCCCCTGTCGTGCCTCGCCACGAGCCGGAGATCGTCCGTCACGGCTATGGCGGCCACGGTCCTGAAGTCGTCTCTGCCGAACCCCTGCATTACCAGGCTCAGCTCGGGCACGCCGGCGACGTCTATCGTCCCTTTCTGCAGGTCGTCCGTCAGGGAATGGCCAGGCCATTCATGCTCCCTGATGGACACGTCCAGACCGTTCTTCGAGAAAAGGCCCAGATCCGAAGCGATGTGGACAAGGGCGGCGTTCTCCGTCAACCCGATGCCGAGAGTGATCCTCTCCGGCTGAGGGGTAGCGGCGCGATGGTGCCGCTTGTAGATACCGAGGCCCGCGCCTGTGATTGCAAGAAGGATCACGACGAAGGCAATGATAAAAAGGGAGAAGTGGACGGGCAGCCCCGGTCTGCCTTTGTGCCCGACGAGGCTGCGAAAGACGCTGGTGAAAAACATTATTATGATCGACCGGCCTCTCATAGTTATTATACAGTACCTGCGGCGGCCTGTAAACAGCCCCTGCAAGAGCCGAAAAGACAGAGGACGCCTTTATTTAGGTGAGGTTGACAAGCCGGGCGGGCGACACTAAAGTGTTTTATAATCTTCGGCGGCGGGCGTGACGGAAGTTTGTTATCGAGACGGCACATAAGACTGGTAGTACCGGAAGATACGGAGGGTGAAGGAGCCAGGCTCGACGCGCCGAGGAGCACCCTTACCGTGCTCGACGGCATAGCCGTGATAGTCGGCATGGTTATCGGGGCCGGCATCTTCAAGACCCCTTCCCTTGTTGCGGCACAATGCGGGAGCACCCAAGCGGTCATGCTCCTCTGGCTCGCCGGAGGTGCCGTCTCCCTGATCGGGGCCCTTTGCTATGCCGAGCTGACCTCGACCTATCCGCACCCCGGGGGCGATTACCATTACCTTGGACGCTCCTTCGGGGACGTACCGGCTTTTCTCTTTGCCTGGTCCCGCATAACAGTGATCCAGACGGGCTCGATAGCCCTCCATGCCTTCTTGCTTGGCGACTACGCGTCGGAGGTATTGAGGCTCGGCCCCTACTCTTCGTCCCTATACGCAGTCGGAGCAGTCGTTGTCCTCACAGCCATCAACATGACGGGGATCAGGCAGGGCAAATGGACGCAGAACATCCTGACGGCGTTCATCGTCCTCGGCCTTGTTTCAGTGGTCGCCCTCGGTCTCGCATGGGCGCCGGCCCAGCCCAAGCCTGCGCCGCCGCCGCCGACCGCCGGGGCCGGCGGATTCGGGATGGCCATGATTTTCGTGCTCCTTACTTACGGGGGCTGGAACGAGATAGCCTACCTCTCCTTCGAGGTAAGGAGGGCGCGGAAAAACATGGTACGCGTGCTCGTGCTGGGAATAAGCGTCATCACTGCCATCTACCTGGCGGTTAACTACAGCTTCGTCAGGTCTTTAGGCTTTGCGGCCATGGCGTCATCGAGTGCGGTGGCGGCCGACGCAATGCGCGCCATATTGGGGGGGCCGGGCGTCACCTACATGAGCATCCTCGTCGTCTTCACGGTCCTCTCCAGCATGAATGCCGTAATCATCACCGGGTCCCGGACAAATTATGCTTTCGGGCGGGACTTCCCCCTCCTTTCCTTTCTCGGCCGGTGGAACGGCGCCGCCAACACGCCCGTCAATGCCCTGATCTTCCAGAGCGCGCTGGCCCTCGGCCTGATCGTGCTAGGTACGGGCGCGAGAAGCGGCTTTGCTACAATGGTGGAGTACACCGCCCCTGTGTTCTGGCTATTCTTCCTGCTGGTCGGGATCTCCCTCTTTGTCCTTCGGAAGAAGGAGGGGGCTGTAGTGAGGCCGTTCAGGGTGCCTCTTTACCCCCTTACACCCCTCGTCTTTTGCGGGGTTTGCCTCTACATGCTCTATGCGAGCCTTGCTTATACCGGAAAGGGTGCGGGCGTGGGGGTCATAGTGCTCCTTGCGGGGATCCCTTTTTTCCTCGCAGGAAGGCCCTACCGAGCGGGCCGGTCATAGGGGCAGGCAGGTCTTTTCGTCGGCGGCTCAGGCTTCTTGTGCTTCCGCTTTTTTCTCTTCGTCCCTCAGGCGCGGCAATATCTGGCGCCTTATCCGCGTGTTTGCCTTTTCCTGTATTTCGCGCAGCTTCGAGAGCTGGTCCGGCAGGACCAGGGTGAAGGCGTGGCCGCCTTTGCCCATGCGGGCGGTCCTTCCGATTCTATGGACGTAATGAAGATCGTCCTGGGGCACGTCGTAGTTGATTACGGCCTCTATGTCGTCCACATCGATGCCTCGGGCCGCGACGTCGGTGGCCACGAGCACGCGCAGAAGCTTCTTGCGGAATCTGGACATGGCGTGGTCGCGGCGGGACTGGGGCATATCGCCGTGCAGGCTGTCAACCCGGTAGCCCCTCTGCTGAAGGTCCCTGACGATCTGGTCCACCCGCCTCTTCGTATTGCAGAAGACCAGGGACGAGGTGGGAGTGTAGGTATCGATGAGGCGGCACAGCATTTCCAGTTTCATCCACGGCTTCACCTCGAAAAACGTCTGGTCGACTTCGGGGACGGTCACCTGGTCGCCCGACACGTTGACGACGATGGGGTTTTTCTGGAACTTGTCTACGAGGTCCATCACCGATTCGGGTATCGTGGCAGAAAAGAGGAGGGTCTGGCGCTCTTCGGGCATGGCCCACAGGATCGTCTTCATGTCGTCGACGAATCCCATGTCGAGCATCCTGTCGGCCTCGTCAAGGACAACCGTTCGAATCGAATCCAGGAGTATGGTGCCACGGTTCATGTGATCCATGAGGCGGCCCGGCGTCCCGACGATGATCCTGGCGCCCCTCTTCAGGCTCGTAAGCTGCTGCTGTATGGGTTGGCCTCCGTATACCGCGACTATGTGGGCGTCCCTCCTGTACCTTGCCAGCCTCTTGATCTCGTCGGCGACCTGCACTGCCAGCTCCCTCGTGGGACAGAGGATGAGAGCCTCCAGGTTTCTCCCTTTGGGAGAGAGCGATTCTATGATGGGGAGGCCGAAGGCCAGCGTCTTTCCAGTCCCCGTCCGGGCCTGGCCGATAACGTCTTTCCCCTCGAGGACGAGGGGGATGGCCCGGGACTGGATAGGCGTGAGCTCCTCGAAACCCATGGCCGCTACTGCCTTTTTCATTTCCTTCGATATCCGCATCTCTTCGAATGTTGTGCTTTCCATACTTCTCCTTGTAAATGTCCGGCCCCTCCATCCTGCCTTTAGCATTCGACCATTCCGATGAGATCGGGGACATGGGAAAGGAAAAAGCCGGGCGCGGACTCATAGTATATCACATAATTCCTCCAAATTACATTTTGGGGGGGCCATTTTCGCGCACATCCCGATTTTAAGGGGGCCCGGTCCTTCCCGTGCCCGCCATTATACCGCTCCCGGCCGCGGCCCGGCAGGGCCGGCAGCCAAAGCGGACCCATGGTTGCCGCTCCGGCGAGAGGACTTGACCTTTGGGCCGTAAGCGGGTATTTTTAGGGCCATGACGGAGCAGTCGACACGCCGGCAGGATGGCAGGGGGCCCGTACCCGGGCCCGCTTTCTGGTTTGTCGTCTCCGGATTCAAGCTGCTTGTTCTGGCGGGACCCGGCGGTGCTTCGGTCCCCTTCGCGGAGGGTCTCGACCCATGGGGCCTCAGGCCGGGCGGCGTGCAGTACCTGGGGACACTACGCGGATACCCATCTTATGCAGCGGAAGTCGACGAAAAAATGGCCGTCCCGGCGGGTTGTGCCTTCGAGGGCCTCAGGTCGCTTTTCGGCGTCCTCGATGAGGACCTTTTCAAGCGGGCCTTCGCCGCCGTCCACCTCGTGGAATGGGACAGGACGAGCCGGTTCTGCGGCCGCTGCGGCGGGCCGACGGAGCTTCTCAAGGAGGAGCGCGCCAAGGCGTGCAGCAAGTGCGGCCGCCTCGTGTTTCCCCGAATTTCTCCCGCCGTGATCGTGGTCGTAGAGCGGGGCGAGCAGGTGCTGCTCGCGAGATCGGCCCGTTTCGCGCAGGGGTTTTACAGCGTCCTCGCCGGATTCGTAGAGCCGGGGGAAGGGCTTGAGGAAGCGGTGGCCCGCGAGGTCGAAGAAGAGACGGCCATCATCGTCAGGGACGTCCGCTACTTCGGGAGCCAGCCCTGGCCTTTCCCGGACAGCCTCATGGTCGGCTTCACCGCCCGGTATGCCTCGGGGGAGCTGCGGATCGACGGGAAGGAGATCGTCGATGCCGGGTGGTTTACCGTGGACAGCCTACCTGAATTCCCGGGGAAGATCAGCATTGCCCGGAGGCTCATCGACTGGTTCGTCGAGAGGCACTCCCGTCCGTAGCCCCTTTCATTTTTTCTCGACGGGGAAAGTCAGTGTCCCGCCGTAGTAGGCGACGACAAGTACCGCAAGGGCCAGGGCGATTACGAGCGAAAGGTAAATTACGCCCTTTCCGGACATGGTGTCGAGGAGGCCGGGCTCGCATGCGCCCCATGCGCACGCGGCCCCGAGGCCTAGAGCTGATGCGAGGGAGAGGTTCCGCTTTATGGTCACCGGCCGCATGGGTCTTGCCATATAGTTGATCCACCATGTTGCCAGGCCCGTCCCTATGGCCAGGGGCATGAATACGAAGGCCCCGATGAGGCAGTAAAAGGCGCATGCCTCGAAGGGCCGATTGCCCGTCATCGCGTAGAGCAAGGAGAAGAAAGCCGCGGACAGCGAAAAGACGATGGGGAAATGGACCGTGGCCGGGTGAGGGTGGCGGCGCAGGAGAGGATAGCGGGCGAGGGCAGTGGATACCAAAGAGGGCAGGGCGGGAGCGGGCTGAATTGCCTCGGTCAGTCTTCCCGCCTCCGGGTAGCGGTCGAGAACCTCCGGTCCGTGGGGCGCCGCAGCCAGTTCGGCCGTAAGGTCCCGGCCGGCATCGTGCCTGGCCATGTGGCGGCCGGTCTTCCATAAGGGGCTGGCGCTCACGTCGACCACGCGCCCTCCGGCCGCTATATAGACGGGGCGGCCGTCTTTGCCGTCGAAGGCGGCGAGCGTCCTCGGGTCGAATTCTTTGCCCATCCTCGCTCTCCCGGCCGGGCTGGCCTTTATAATCTTATTCTCATCGCTTCCGGATGGATTTGCAAGAGTTTAAGTCTTCGGGCTGGGACTCCCGTCGAGAGCAGGGCAAGGGAAGTCCCAATAGTTAATACGTGACATTAACAATTGTACCATAAGTGCTGACAATAACAGCTCTATTTGTGCAGTCAGCATGAACGGGAGCATTGCCGGGTCACTCATGAACGCCTCATCGGCGGACCTGGAGCGAACAGGAGGCTTTGCGGAATACCCGTCTACTACGGATAGGGTGGCGGGTAATAAGGGTAGTGGTAAGGCGCGGGCGGGCCGTAGACCCGTACCGGCGCCGGCTCCCACGTTGCCCGTGGCTGCGCCGATTGCAGCTCCCAGTCCGGCCTCGACAATCGCGCCGAGGGCGCCGCCGCCGGCCGCGCTCTGATTGGCGGTCTGGCCCGGAGAAGCTCCCCCGGTCTGCTGCGCAGCCCACTGCCGGCAGAGAGAGTCATCGGTCTGAAATGCCTCGAAAGGCTTTCCGGGGCCGGGGAGGACGGCAATGCTCGGGCCCGTTGCAAGGGTCGCGCACCCGCAAAGACAGACAAGAATGAAAAGCAACGGAACGGCTCGTCTCCGGTTCATTGTCTTATTCCCCCTTCTCCAGGCGGGATGAAGTCGGCCGGGGTAAGATCGCTGCACACCGTTCCTTGGCGAGCTTCCGCACCGCTCATTAGTAATTATAATACGGAAAGCGGTCTTAAATAATCTAAAAAAGAAACCTTCACCAGGCTTGTGCCGTACCGTCATCTTAAGAAAATCCGGGACATGCCTTTTGTCGGCCCTTGCTCCTTGTGCGGCTTTCGCAAGGCGCAAAAGAAGCTTCCAACCGTGGATTGCCGCAAAAAAGATGGGAAGGCGCAAAAAAAAATGTGGAACGATTCGTCCGAGGCTGGTAATATAGGTACTGGGGAATCCAAGCCATCCGTATCAACCAGAGAGGGGGAGTAGAGGCCGGCCCGGGGGGTCGCGGCCCGGAACCGTCGTTCACAGGTGAGAAACAAAAGAACAATACAGGGAGGTAATCATGAAAAGATTGTGGTTGTTGGTTCTCGTCTCAGGTTTTTTGTTTTGCCTCGTTCTTGGGTCAGGGGCAAGCGCGCAGGAGAAGACGATAGTTCTCAAGTATTCTAATTTCTTCCCGGCGCCCCACACGAATAGCATCCTGGCGGATCAGTGGTGCAAGGAGGTGGAGAAACGGACAAACGGCCGCGTGAAGGTCAATTATTACGCCGGGGCCGTGCTGACCCCGGCCGCCCAGACGTATGACAGCGTGGTGAGGGGCATTGCGGATATCGGTCTGAGCTGCCAGGCCTACACGCGGGGAAAATTCCCTCTGACCGAGGCCATCGATCTCCCCCTGGGCTATAAGAGCGGTTTTGCCGCAACGAAGATGATCAACGAGTTCTACAAGAAATTCAGGCCGAAGGAGTACGACGACGTGCACGTGCTCTACCTCCATGCCCACGGCCCCGGCATCCTCCATACAAAAAAGCCCGTGAACAAGCTTGAGGAATTGAAGGGACTGAAGATAAGGTCGACCGGCTTGTCGGCGAAGCTGGTCCAGGCCCTTGGCGGGGCGCCTGTGGGCATGCCTATGACCGAATCCTACGACTCCTTGTCGAAAGGCGTGGCCGACGGCATTCTTTGCCCCGACGAGGCGCTGGAAGGCTTCAAGCTGGGAGAGGTGGTTGCCTTCACAACGGAGGACTACAGCGCTGCCTACTCGACTGCGTTCTTCGTAGTAATGAACAAGGCCAAGTGGAACAGCCTTCCGAAGGATGTCCAGGGGATCATCGAGAAGCTCAATGAGGAATGGATAGAAAAGACGGGGAAGAACTGGGACGAAATCGACAAGAGCGGCCAAGCCTTTGCCGCGAAGCACGGTGTTAAGCGGATCAAACTCTCGCCCCAGGAATCGGTCCGCTGGGCGGCCGGCGCGCACCCCTTGCTGGACGAGTATGTAAAATCGATGAAGGCGAAGAACTTGCCGGGCGACGAGGTACTGAAGTTCTGCCTGGACTATCTTAAGTCGCACTAAGCTTACAGGGCGGGGGACCGGCTTTCCGCCCCCGATCCAGGGTATTCGGGCGTCCAGGGGCCGTGCGATCTTCAGCGTACGAATAAGTACGCCTACGGTCGGCGGCCCCCGGACCGAACCAGCCAAGTAGACGGGTGCCCACCAAGTGGGTCGGCCCGTAATCGCAGTGCCTCGGGCGGAGCCGCTGCCGCGAGGGAGGAATCCTTGACAACAGTCCCCTCCGCCCCTACAATGAAAATAACATGCCGCCCCAAAAGCCGTCCATCAGGCAAATAACCTTAATCCTGTGCCTTGTCTCGGCGGCCTTGCTCTACTTCCTGTCACAGGCGGCTGCGGCCCTTTCCGATCACGTGAGCGAGGCAACGCTCCCGAACGGCCTCAAGGTCATCCTGGCAGAGAACCACAAGGTGCCCCTCGTCTCCTTCCAGATTTGGTACAGGGTAGGCTCCAGGAACGAAGAATCGGGGAAAACCGGCCTTTCCCACATGCTGGAGCACATGATGTTCAAGGGGACCGAGAAGATCGGTTCCGAGGAGTTCTCACGCATTGTGGCCCAGAACGGCGGCAACGACAACGCCTTCACCTCGCGCGATTTCACGGCTTACTTCGAGAATATAAGCTCGGACCGCGTCGGCGTTCCGATCGAGCTTGAGTCCGACAGGATGCACGGCCTCCTCCTCAGGGAGGAGGACTTCAAGACCGAGCGTTCCGTAGTGATGGAAGAGCGGCGGATGAGGACGGACGACAACCCGAAGGCTCTCCTCTCCGAGCAGCTCTCGGCGGCCGCCTTCCTGGTCCAGCCTTACCGGTGGCCGGTCATCGGCTGGATGCAGGACATCGCCCGGTATACCGTCGAAGACCTCAAGGCCTACTACGGAACCTATTACCTGCCGGTGAACGCATTCATAGTAGTGGCGGGCGATTTCAAGAAAGAGGACTTGATGCCCAGGATCGAGAAGGCCTTTGGTGGTATCCGGCCCGGCACGGCTCCCGACCAGCGGAGGGACAGGGAAGACCGGCAACTCGGCGAGCGCAGGTTGGTTGTGCGCAAGGAGGCCCAGATCGCGTCGGTAGAGAAGGCATACCACGTCCCGAACCTGAAGGAGCCTGACAGTTACGTCCTGGAGGTGATCGCCGCCCTCCTTTCGTCAGGGGAAAGCTCCAGGCTTCAACGCAGCCTTGTACGTCAGAAGCACCTCGCCCTGTCCGTCTCCGCGGATAACGAGCTGGTCTCGAAAGACCCCAACCTTTTCTCCGTCTCCGCTGACGTGCTGCCGGGGGTGGACGCAGACGAGGTCGAAAAGGCCCTCGTCAGCGAGATAGAGCTCCTTCAGAAAGGGGTCGTGGATGAGCGCGAGCTGGAAAAAGCGAAGAACCAACTTGAAGCCGCCTTTGTTTTTGCCCAGGATTCGCTCTTCGCTCAGGGTATGATCCTTGCCACTTACGAGATCGCGTCGTCGTGGCGGGACGCGGACCGGTACGTCCCGAGAGTCCGGGCCGTTTCTGCGGCAGACATACAGAGGATTGCCCGGAAATACTTAGCGTCCGATAACTGCATAAGCGCGCGCCTCGTTCCCATCCCTTCCGCCCGCCCCATGCCTGTGGAGCCCGGTGCCGCTGCCAAAGGTCAGATCCTGCGCCAGAGGTGATGGTGACACCAACAACGAGAAGATCGATTGCCACTATATGCGTCGTTCTCTTTCTTCTGCTAGCTTCCCGGGGGACGGCTATCGGCCTTCCGCCCGTCCAGAGGACCGTCCTCGACAACGGGCTTGTCCTGCTCGTGTCCGGCGAGCACTCCCTTTCCTTTATTACCATGGCCCTCCTCGTGAAAACAGGCTCGAAGGACGATCCGGCCGGACGGGAAGGGTTGGCGGACCTTACCGCCTCATGCCTGCTCCTTGGGGCTGCCGGCCGTTCGCTCGAGGAGATCAATGAGGAACTCGACTTCATGGGCGCCCAGATGAGCGCGGACAGCTCCAGGGACTACACGATGGTCACCCTTAAGGTCCTGAAGAAGGACTTCGAGCGCGCCCTGGCCATCTTTATGGAAGTGGTCACCAAACCCGACTTTCCGGGGAATGAGGTCAAGAAGGAGGTCGCCCGGACCCTGGCCGCTTTGCGATCCTCCGAGGACCAGCCGGGCGTGGTAGCGGAGCGCGCTTTCAGCCGTGCCCTTTACATGGGCGGCCCATACGGCCATCCACCCGAGGGTACTATAGAATCCGTATCGAAGCTCAAAAAGGCGATGCTGAATGAATTTCACAAAGCCCACTATTATCCAAACAACGCTATCCTCGTGGTCGTCGGGGACATCGACGAGGCTGCGGTGAAGGGGACCCTCACACCCCGGCTCGAAAAGTGGCAGAAAGGTACGATCCCTGCCGGGGCGATGGAAGTTAAATTCGAGAGTCGCAAAGAGACCATAAAGATCGGCAAGCCCGTAACCCAGTCGAACATCGTGATAGGCAATGGCGGGATGAGCCGTGACAACCCCGACTACTATGCTGCCCTGGTGATGAATTACATTCTGGGCGGGGGCGGCCTCACGTCGCGCCTCATGGAAAACATCAGGATCGGCAAAGGGCTTGCTTACTCGGTGGGCAGCTACCTGGAGGGACGTAAATACCCGGGACCTTTCGAGGTCTACCTCCAAACGAAGAGCAGCTCCACCAAAGATGCGATCAAGGCCGTCATGGAGGAGCTCGAGAGGGTGCGCTCCGGACCGGTCTCGGAAAAGGAGCTGGGCGACGCCAAGAAATACATCGTGGGCAGCTTTCCCCAGCGGTTCAGCACACAGGCGAGGATCGCCTCTTTCTTTGCCCAGGTTGAGTATTTCGGCCTCGGTCTCGATTACGCGGAGCGATATCCCTCCCTTATCCAGGGGATCACGAGACAGGATGTGCAGAGGGTGGCGCAGACGTACATCCATCCCGATAACGCAGTCACCGTCATAGTCGCTGACCTGAAAGATGCAGGCCTGGAGTGAGAAAAAGAGGACGAGCGGCACCAGTATCCGCACATCAAGGAGGCAGGACATGAAAGTACGGGTCGACAAAGAAGCGTGTGTGGGGGACGAGACCTGCGTCTCCATCTGTCCGGACATCTTCGAGATGGACGGCGACGTGGCACAGGCCAAGATGGAAGACGTCCCCCCCGGACTCGAGGCGTCGTGCAGGGAGGCGGCGGACGCATGCCCTGTAGAGGCCATCATTATAGAAGAGTAGGGCCCGCCCCTTAGCCCCCTTTAATGCACCTTCCTTTTGATGAAGGCAAGGCCGCCACCGGTTTTTGTCGATGGGCGGCCGGGACACCCACGAACCAACTAGAGAATTTTGCAGAAATAATTCCCGTTTGCTTCGAGGCTTCACCATATCCTTCCCTGCGACCCACCCTTCGGGTGGGTGCCCCGGCTCTCGTCTCTCACCCGCCCTAGCATCTCCCGACGGAGCCGCTAATCGTCCGGCATGCTTGATTCTCCTTGAAGCGGAATTATATTAATTTGTGGGTGATCGAGTCGGTTGCGATGGGGGCTATCGATCCTATTGCGGAGGTGGAGGATGAAAAGTTTCCTTCTGCGTTTGTTGGCTTCATACCTTGTCGTTGCGGTGTTTGCAATAGGCATGGCCCCGAAGGCGGACGCGGGGTTCAGCCCCTCTCAGCTCATGACCGCGGGAGGGGCGGCCAGAGAAGCGGATCTTCAGAATGTGCGCTCGTTCCTGGAGATGAAGCTGGTGGGGGACCGGTTTGCGCAGCTCGGGTTCAGCCCCGCGGAGGTGCAGGCGCGCCTGTCCGCTTTGAACGACGAACAATTGCATCGCATCGCCTTGAAAGTGGACGATCTGAAGGTAGGGGGCGAGGTGGGCGTTGTGATTGCCGTCCTCGTCATCATTCTCCTCGCTATCCTGATCCTTCGTCTGTTGAGGATGGTTTAATGGGGCGCAGAAGGCGCAGCCCGTTTGTCGGAGGGTTTAGTCCGGCAGCCAGTGTTCACGTTTTTCATCAGCACGCGGGCTAGCCCCGCATGAGGAGGTAATCATGCTATACTGGGCGGTTGTCTTTCTGGTCGTGGCGATCATTGCCGGAATATTCGGTTTCACCGGAATAGCTGGCACCTCCATATGGATTGCGAAGATCCTTTTCTTCGTTTTCATTATTCTCTTCGTCATTTCGTTGCTTTTCGGGAGGCGTACGCCTACGCCCCCGGTCTAAGGCCGGCTGCCGGCTTATGTCGCCCGTGAGGAGGTTCCCGTGAACATCCATGTGACGTTTCAACCCATCATAGCCCTGATTGCCGGGATATTGATCCTCATTATCCCGCGGCTCCTCAACTTCATTGTCGCGGTTTACCTCATAGTAATCGGCGTACTGGGCCTTGCGCGGTGACGCAAAGGGCTTTTTCAATCCGCTTCTTCTATGGTAAACTGGAGGGAAGGAGGCTATGGGCATGACAGGCCAAGAAGGATACGGCGATGAGGGATATACCGTGGTGGGGACGGAGCATTACACTGCGCTCCGCAGGCATAGAGGCCTTTCGCGGCCCCTTTTCTTTGTCGTGGGCTGCGCTCTCGGCGCCGGGGTGGCGCTGCTTTTCACGCCCCAGTCGGGACGGAAGACGCGGCAACAGCTGCAGGAAGCATCCCGGGACACGAAAGATAAAATGGGCTATTACTACGACCGGATGCGCGGATTGATGGGCGCCACCCTTGACAAGGGCAAGGAGCTCATCAAGGAGCGGAAGCCCCTCCTTGCGGCAGCCTTCGAAGCCGGCAGAACTGCGTACGAAAGGGAGAAGGCGCAGAGAAAGGCCCAGGGGCTGGACCGGTAACCGCGAATCCGGCTGTTACGCCAGGTAGGGACCCCACTGTTTTTGTGTCGAAGCTATATATCCTTTCGGCACGTCTTTGACTATCCTGTTGTGTCCGGGCAGAAGCACCTTTACTTCGAGCTCGCCGAGCCTCTTAAGGGATGCGTTGAGCGCCTTGGGGTCCGCCCCGTATAGATCGAACCTCCCGATGGCGTGGTCCGCGTAAACCACGTCACCCGGTATGAGCACGCCCCTTCCGGCGTCCCACAGGGCTATGCCGCCCGCCGAATGGCCCGGTATGTGAAGGACCGTCCACGTTTCTTCGCCTATGTGAAGCTCGTCGCCGTCCTCGAGTCGCCGGTGCACCTTGAAAGTGAACTGGCCGTTCTTCAGACGATATTGCGTCTGGCACATCTGTTTGAACATTTCCATACCGTAAACCGTTCTTTCGTCGCCGGCCTCGAGGGGAAGGGCTTCCTTCTCGTGAACCCACAGCTCGACCGAGGGGATGGCGTCCATAATTTCCCTGAGGCAGCCGATGTGGTCGAGGTGGGTGTGGGTCATAATCACCCGCTTTATGTCCGCCGGCTGCACTCCCGCGTCGGTAAGGCTTTTCATTTTGTATCCGCCCTTGCCCATCAGCCCTGCGTCGACCAGCGAAAGGTCGCCCGACGCCGGCTTGCCGATCAGATAGACGTGGGCATCCGGTATCATGTCATCCCGGCCCGGAATCACAAAGAGCGATTCGGTTATCTTCACCATGCAGTAATCTCCCAGGCATTACAATAATCCATCGCCGGCGCATTTTCAAGCCTTTCCCCAAAGGGCAAAACAGTTTCTCGCCTTCGGCGGGAATTCTCCCTTTACATAGGACAGAAAAATAGTTATTTTTGTTAGTAGAACGGTTCTTGACGACAAGGCGCTTGCGCGGGCGTTGTCGGGCGTTTAAATTTCCTATAGGGAGGGGTGGTGGGGATGACGGCGAACGAGGTATTTCTTGGTGTTATTACGGCGGCGGCGGTGGCGCTGGTAATCTTCCTGGCCTGGCTCATCTTGAAACTGGGGGAGATGATAAGGGCAGCCAGGCAGTTTCTCGAAGAGACGGACCGGACGATGAAGCAGACGACGGGAGAGGTGAACGAGAGCCTGAGAAGCCTGCGGGTCATTACCGACAACGTGGGCGCCGTAACGAATGACGTGAAGACGCTCACGGGCTCGATCAGGGAAGTGACCCAAGGGGTGCAACAGCTAACGGGAAGCGTGAAGGATATAGGCAAAGCCGTACAGGATCTCGGCGCTGAAACGGTGGCTTCGGTATACGGCCTGCGGGCCGGCGTCAAGACCGGTTTCGAGGTCTTCATGAAGAACCTGCTGGGGTCGAAGCAGGAGTGACTGACGTTGTGACAGGCAAGCCAACTCTGTAAGAAGGAAACAGCAAAGGAGGAAGAGCATGAAGTACGAGGAAAGCGAATTCGAATCAGGCTCGGCAACATGGTTACTGGCTTTTATACTCGGTGGATTGCTGGGGGCGGCGGCGGCCTTGCTCTTTGCTCCGAAGTCAGGGCGTCAGGCGAGGGAACAGCTCAAAGACATCGCCCAGGATGCCAGGGAAAAGGCGGGGAGCTATTACGACCAGGCAAGGGGCACGATATCTACGGCCATGCAGAAAGGCGCGGAAGTGTTCAAGCAGAAGAAGGAGGAGATAAAGTCCGAAGTAGAGTCAGTGGTCAAATAGAAAAAACTTTTTTTCTCTCTATCCTATGATCAGGCTGAGGACGGACAGGATCAACCATCGAAAGAAATCGATGAGGGGGTCGAGGACGCCCAGGTAAAGAAGCCCTATGATGATAAAAAAACCGTAGGGCTCCAGCCTCTGAAGCGTATACTGCAACTTTTTCGATGAAAAACCCATGAGGATTTTCGACCCGTCCAGGGGCGGGATAGGTATGAGGTTGAAAGAGGCCAGTATTATATTAATCTGCGCCAAGTACTGGAGGACCCTCGAGAAGGGGCTGAAGAGGCTGAAATGGGCGGTGGACAGGACGAGGAGCGCCAGGAAGGCGAGGATGATGTTTGCCGTGATGCCCGCTGCCGAAACGAATATCAGGCCTTTGCGGTAGTTTCTCAGGTTGCCGAAATTTACAGGTACGGGCTTGGCCCATCCGAAACCGAAAAGAAAGAGCATAAGCGTGCCTATGGGGTCCAGATGGCGCCAGGGGTTGAGGCTCAGCCTGCCCAGCCAGCGGGCCGTAGAATCGCCCATTTTGTCTGCAACCCATCCGTGGGCCACTTCATGGATGATGACGGAGTAGAGGAGGGGTATCACTAGGAGGATGAACGTCACCGGATCGCTGAATAGAAGCCTGATTAGACCCATACGCCGTTAGTATCACACAAAGACGCGACGAATTGCAAATCAGCGCATGCCCCAGGGCGGCGCCGGGGGTTCCTCAAAGGGACATGATATTTTTAACGGGACGTATAGGGACGAGGGGGCAGGGAGGGCTCACCCCTTGAGGCCCCTATGCGCCTTCCAGTACTCGTACTCATAGGGCCATTCGTTCCTGCGCCAGAGCATCAAAGAGCGCATTCGCTCCTGAAATTCGCTCGTAACTGCCTTGTACTCGGAAGAAGGCTCGTCGGCCTTCCACGCGCCTACGACCCTCTTTCCCAGGGCAAAGGCTTTATCCCTCGTCTCCCTGGTGAAGTCGTAGCCCTGGATCTCCCCCATCGTCGCCCAGACCGAGCCGACAGGGATAGCGCCCGTGATGGCGAGGAAATGGCAGATGTAGTCGGCGATGGGCTTCTCGTCCCCACCTCCGGAGGTCACGACGGCGGCGCCGTATTTTCCCTCAAAGCCCTGGCAATGGACCACCCCGCAGCGGCGATCGAAAAAGGCCTTCATTTGCGCGCTCACCTGGAATATGTAGTTGGGGCTGGCCAGAACGAGACCGTCGGTACCTGCTATGCTCTCCATTATAGTCTTGAAAGAGTCCTTCTGGGGGCACGAGCCTTCCCTGTGGCACGTATCGCAAGCCTTGCACGGTTTTACCTCCTGCCCCCTGATGGTTAAAACCTCCGTCTCGGCGCCAAGGCTCTCCGCTCCCTGAAGCACGATCCTGGCGAGGGCGCCCGTCGCCCCCTTGGCCCCTCTCGGGCTTGCAACTACGGCTACGATCTTCATATGCCTCTCCTTTATCTGCCTTCCTTGCGTCGCCCTGTGTCCCAGCCGACCGGTCACGGTATTATAGCATCGCCCTCGCCGTGACTCAAACCGGCTGCGAAGGCGTCTAGGGGGTATTCGAAGGGAAAAGGGGACGGGCTACTTTTTTAGATAAGAGTGAGGCCCTGTCCCCTTTTTCTTGTCTTGAAAGAATCATGAACCGATATTGACTGCTCGCGGACCCGGCGCACCGCCTGGCTTTCTTCGTGAAAGGGAGCTGCTGAGGGTTTTTCTTGCAATGCCGCCTTGGAGGCCGTAATGGACGAGGGGGGAATTAGGTCAATAGAGGTGCCCCGAGTCAAGAATACAAGGATTGACCCTGGGCACCCCCTTGGTCTGTCCCGAGTTAGCGTCGGAAGAAAAGACTAGAACGGCTCCTTCGTGTGATCCGCCATGGGCGGATATACCGCATCGGCCACGGGAATCTTCGCCACCACCTTCAATTCTCCGTTCACCACCCGCTCTACGTAGAGCCCGGCGAGGGCCAGGTGGTCCTGGGGGCGAAAGCGCATGTCGCCCTGTGGGAACTCGACGCCCTCCTTGAACTGGGTCCCCTCGAGCGCTTTGATCACGTTCGGGGTATCCTCCCTGCCCTTCCATCCGACCTTCTCCATGGCCGCCTTCAACGCGAACACCGATTGCCACATGGCCCAGTTGTAGGCCAGAACGAACCGCGTGCCCGTTCCGATCTCTTTACCCTCCGGGTCTACCCCTATAAGCTCGCGATACGTCTTGTTCGCCTTCGTATTTAACCCTTCCAGCGTGGTGGGATACGACGTGAGGCAGTATGCCCCTTCGACCGGGGTCCCTACTGCTTTTATATCCTGTGCAGAAAAGCAATAGACGGCTCCCAGTTTCTTTATATCAGGGCGGACGGCATGCAGATCCCTTATGAAAGAGAGGAAATCGGAGCCGAAGCAGGCAAAATAGACGGCATCTGCGTCCTTGGGTATCTTGCCGGACAGGTAGCGTAGCCAGTCACTCGTCCCAATGGGTACCCTGATCGATTCCTCTACCGTTCCGCCGTTCTCTGCAATATAGTTCTTGAAGTCCTGCTCGCTGGACCATCCCCAGGCAAAATTGACTACTACTGTGACCCATTTCTTTCCGAGGTTGCGTACCGCCCACTTGGCAACCCCCTTTGCCTCTTCCCGGACGGACGTACAAGCCGGGAAGACGTACCTGTTCCCCTTCTCCCCCGACAACTCCGTGGCAGAGGCGGAAGGGAAATAAGGTACTTTCAGCTCTTTTGCAACAGGGCTGCACGCAATGGCCACACCCGAGTTATTGGAATCGATGACAAAATCGACACCATACGTCTCTGCCAGCTTTCTGAACTTCAGTGCCCCGACGGGCGCCTTGCTCTCGGTATCCTCCACGTACAGTTCCAACGGCCGGCCCATGATGCCGCCTTCTTTATTTATCTTTGCCACTGCCGCCCTGACCACTTTTTCATGGGAATACCCGTAAGCCGCGTTTGCCCCGGTCTTATCCGCCACCATACCCAGCTTTATGGGCTTCTTCTTTGCCTGGGCGTAGACGTTCTCGCTCCCGCTCATGCCCGATATCATAAGGAACCCAATCGCCAAGACCAGCAGCGCCCTTCTCATTCTCCGTTCTCCTTATAGTTATGACCTTGTGGTTTGAGGATCTGTTTTAAGCGAGAGAAGCAAATAAAGGTGTGATCACCGACGCCCCGGGCCTTCAAATCTTTCTTCCGGGCGGTTGGTTCAAGGGAAAACCGACAGGGGAGAAATGCTCAGATTTTACGGCTGGACGAATTGCTTGCATCGCTCGTCAATTTTTTAGTGTAAAAGAAATCTCCGGCACGGTCAAGTTATTTTCCTTGCCATCGGTATCTTCTCCCTCCGCCGTTCCGAAGACGCGCCCATCCGCATCCCGGTAACCGCCTCTATTTCGGGAGTTTGCAATTTGTATTGACAAAAAGACGCCGATCAAATGTAATTTAGTCAGCAAGAATATACCGCTTTGTATCGCTCGATGAGAAAACGACGCCCTGCGGATTCCGCGAACCTGCCGAGAAGCCTCGGACGTAAAGTCGGGACGGATGTTCAGCGCCGGTAACTGTTTTGACGCGCCTCGCCAGGCGAGTTATGAAGCGAATAAAAACCGGATAGAGCGGTCACGGACCGGTGAATAGCGGATGCTGCACGGGCGATAGCATTGGCTGAAACTACGGGAGGTAGGTAAATGGCAAGAAAGAAAAAGATGGGAGGCTATACGGGCAACGTGCTCTTTGTCGACCTTTCCAAAAAGAAGGTGCGGAAAGAAAAGCTGAGCGGAGAGACGGTCCGATCTTTCGTCGGCATGCGGGGTTTTACTTCCAAGCTGCTCTGGGATCGCGTAAGGGGTGTGGATGCCTTGTCGCCGGAGAATCTTATCGTCTTCGGGACCGGTCCCCTGACGGGCGTCGCGCTGACCGGCGGAAGGGCGCTCGTTGCAGCAAAATCGCCGCTTACCGGCGCTCTCGGTTATGCGAATTTCGGGGGTCATTGGGGGCCTGCCCTCAAGTACGCCGGGTATGACCTTCTGGTGGTAGAAGGAAAGGCGAAAAATCCGGCTTACATCCTCATAGAGGACGACAACGTGGATATCAGGGATGCGCGTGGAATATGGGGGAAGGACACGCGCGAGACGGACCGCATCATCAGGAAAGAGACCGGCGACCCCGACATGCAGGTACTTTCTATCGGCCAGGCCGGCGAGCACCTGGTCCCGTTTGCCTGCCTGATTTCCTACGACGGCCATTGCGGCGGCCGTACGGGCATGGGGGCGGTAATGGGCTCAAAGAACCTAAAGGCGGTGGCCGTCAGGGGGACGAAAGGGGTGGCGGTTGCAGACGAGGTACAGTACAAGGCATTGCTCCGGGAGATTCTGGGCCACCTGAAAAGCGATCCCCTTTCGGGAGACATCGCGCCAAAACTGGGCACGACAGTGCTCCTCAACATCGTAAACGAAACGGGGGCCCTTGGGACGCGCAATTTTCAGACCGGGTATTTCGATAAAGCCTTCGAGATATCCGGAGAGACCATGCTCGAGCGGTATACGCCCGCGCAGAGGGGAAGGGCATGTTTCATGTGCCCTATCGGCTGTGACCGGTATACCAGCGTGAAGGAAGGCGAGTTTGCGGGAACCTGGTGCGCAGGAGGGCCGGAGTATGCCACCCTGACAAACCAGGGTGCGCGCCTGGGAAACAGCAATCTGCCTTCCATTATCAAAGCGAACGAGCTTTGCAATCGCTTCGGTCTCGATACCTACTCGACCGGCGGTGTGCTTGGCTTCGCTTTCGAGGCCTATCAGAAGGGCCTTCTGAACGAAAAAGAGACGGGCGGCCTCAAGCTCGAATGGGGTGATTATAAGGTGCAGCTCGAGCTAATCAGGAAGATCGCATACAGGGAAGGCCTGGGCGCCCTTCTTGCCGAAGGGGTGAAGAGGATGAGCGAACGGATCGGACGGGGCTCGGACCGTTTCGCAGTGCATGTTAAGGGCATGGAATATCCATCCAAAGACGCGAGGGGGGATAAGATGTACGGTCTTTGCTGCTCCACCTCCGGGCGGGGAGCCGACCACCTCTACTCGCTCTCAGAATTTCCGCCCGCCGTGGAGCTCGATAAGATAAAGGAGATGTTCGGGACGGAAAAGGCGGTCGATCCCCATCTTCCGGACGGTAAAGGCAAGGTTGTCGCCTTTTTCGAGGAAGGCTGCACGTTTACGGACCTCCTGGGGATCTGCAAGCTCGTTTACGTGACCTACGTGGCGTCCATGGGTGAGCTGATCTACCGAAGGGAAGTGCTATCCAAGCTCTACGAGGCCGTTACGGGTCTTCCTCTTTCAAGCAAAGATCTTCTCGATGCAGCCAACCGTTTGACCGCCCTCGAGAAGGCATACAATATCAGGGAGGCCGGCTTTACCCGCAAGGATGATTACCCGCCCTACCGGTTCCTTAAGGAGCCGATGCCGGATGGACCGGCAAAGGGAAGGGTGTTCGAGGCAGATGAAATGCTCGATGAGTATTACGACGCGAAAGGCTACGACAGGAAGACCAGCTGGCCATACCGGGAAACGATGGAGAAGCTGGGTCTGGGCGATGTAGTAAAGCAGCTTGAAAAAGACGGGATCAAGCTCCCAAGGCGGAAATGAGCTCGGTCAAGAGGGAAAGCATCATCATCGTGGGCAACGGGGTGGCCGGCAACACGGCCATGGAGTCCATCAGGCGCCATAAGCCGTCTGCCCGCGTCTCCATGCTTTCCGATGAACCTTTCCCGCTGTATTCAGCTTGCGTCCTGTCCCAGTACGTTTCGGGACAATTGGCGAGGGAGCGGACGTTCCTCAAGACGATGTACCATTACCGCGGCGTTGAGACAAGGCTGGGCAAAACTGTGACGGGCATAGACCTGAACGACAGGTCGGTGAAAGTGGGCCGAGAGAAACTCTACTTCGACAAGCTGATCCTGGCGACAGGAGGCGAAGCCGTCAAGCCCCCCATAGAGGGGATGCGCGGACCCGGTGTTTTTGTACTGAAAACTATCAAGGATGCCGACGAACTCGCACGGTGCGAGGCGACGGATGGAGTGGTTGTCGGTTCCGGACCGACAGGGATAGAAGTCGCGGTGGCGTTAAGAAAAAGGGGACTTCGTGTCTCCCTTGTCGAGCTGCTCGATTCCGTGCTCCCCATGGTCTTCGACAAGGAGGCAGGGATCAGGATCGTTAGAATTCTGGAGAAGAACGGGGTCAGGGTAATTACGGGAGAAAAAGTCACAAGGATCGTACGGAAACGAGGCCTTGTGCAGGCCGTCGAAACCGACAGACGAAAGATCGGCTGCCAGATGGTGGTGTGGACCGTGGGAGTAAAGCCACGCACCGATCTTGCCCGTGCGGCAGGCATAGTGACAGGAACTCTGGGAGGCGTACAGGTCACCGAGCGCATGGAGACGAACCAACCGGGAGTCTATGCGTGCGGTGATTGCGCGGAGTTCGTGGACCCGATCGACAAACGTTCTTATCTGCAGTTTTTCTGGCTGAATGCCAGGCAGATGGGCAGGGTAGCCGGTTCCATATGCGCCGGACTGGTGACATCATATGCCCCTGTTCAGCCGGGCACGGTCCTCGACCTGTTCGGTCACACTGTCGCTTCAATCGGCGTCACAAGCACCGGCAGAGGAGGAGAAAACGGGACCCGAGTCATAGAACGAGAGGCGGGCTCCGTTTACAGCCGCGTCGTAACGAGAGGCGGATCCCTGGCCGCCGCGCAGTTTGTAGGAGGGCTGGCGGAAGCGGGACCCATAGCGGTTCTGATAAGGGCCGGCTTCCCCCTGGAACGGCTGCCAGAGCATATGCGCACCCATCCCGTCGCCAGCAGATGTGGATGGCTGACAGAAGGATAGGGATAACATTTCTGCGATTTTTTGAGAAAGGGGGTTGGAATGAAAAAGATATTCATGGTGGACATACAGGCCTGCTCCGGTTGCCGGCTATGCGAGGCCGTCTGCTCGTTCGAAAAAGAGGGGGCCGTAAGGCCTTCAAAATCTCAGATACGCGTGTTGAAGCTCGATGAGCGGGGCATCGACGTGCCTGTCTCATGCCAGCATTGCGAATCTCCCCTGTGCGCCGATACCTGTCCGGTCAATGCCATTACGATTAAAGCAGACGGAACGGGCGTGCTACTGAAACAGGACAAATGCGTTGGCTGCAGGGCGTGCGTTCTTGTCTGTCCCTATGGCGCAATTACTGTCGACAGCGATACGGGCAAGTGCATGAAATGCGACCTCTGCGCGGGTGACCCCCAGTGCGTGAAGCTCTGCCCCAAGGGGGCGCTCTATTATGACGATGCTGAGGTGCTTAACTCCGTGAGGAGACACGGTAAGATGAAAGTGCTCCTCAAGCCGTTTCTTTAAGCCGGTCAGAGACCCGCAGATTCATGAAGACGAGGAAATGAGCTAAACAGGGAGGAGAGTAGAGCCTATCGATAGGGGAAGAGTACCTTTACTATTGACTTTGGTTAAACCCGGTCGTCCCCCTCGCTGCCCCACCAGCCCCGAATCGCCGCTTGTCGGTTACGCGCGAAAAAGTTATACTCTCTTTCATGGCAAGGAAGATCGATATAAGAATCATTTTAGCGGAGGAGCAAACGCTCCTGTCGAGGGAAAGAACAATGCACTCTTACATGCAGACGGGCCTTGCCTTTACCTCCGTCGGCCTCGTGATCGTCAAATTCCTGGGCGGCATCCTCGCGGTCGTGACCGGCGCCTGCTTCATGACCCTCGGCGGCCTGCTCATCATGGAGGCGGGCAGGAGGTACGTCCGCTTCCGCCGGGCGATCCGTCTCCTCAGACGGAAGGAGGCAGAACTGGGCTACGACGTGGGGACAGTCATATAGGGGCCAGGGCGATTTTCGACAGCGGGATGGCCATGCTCCTCGGCGTTGTGCGGGCTGGAAAGCGCGAAAATAAAGCGGCCTCCTCAGCCCCGTTGTCAGAAATGGTGGTGTTCGACGGCTGTCATCCCCGCACAGGCGTTGCTTTGCAACGGTAATGTTCTGCGGTCCCGATCCAAGCCGATACGGGAATTGTAGGTGGAGGCGACCATTTCTGCATTCCTGAGAATTGAAAACCCGCCGGCAGTAGATAAAGGTGTTTGTTTTTGACTGTAAGCGTGATTCGTAAGTCACGCCTCTCACTGCATCATTTCAAATAGTAATCGGGATTCTCAGCGGTGAGAGAAGCTTAGATATTGCATTACCTTCTAAACTGTTGGCGCTACATTGCGTCTTTTCCTGAGATAAAACTGAAAATAGCTCAGGTTGATGAGGCATATAAGGGCCAAACAGAGGAACATTGCGGGGAAGCCTGTCAGGGGAACGATGAGGCCCATAACCATTGGCCCAAGGGCTACGCCCAGATCCGAGATCGCCCGGAAGGTCCCAATAGCAGGACCACCGGAAGAACCTGCATAATCAAGGGCGTAAGCCATTGATGCAGGTAAGAAAAGTGCCATTCCTGTTCCCCAGAGCATTCCCACACAAATAAACATAGGAAGAGTTTTTGAAAAAGAGAGTATGACCATAGCGATCATTGTAAAAAAAATAGAAGTCAGAATGATCTTTCCCATGCTGTAGGTGTCTAGAATCCTTCCTCCAAGGGTCCGGCCTACGATAAGCATTATGGCCATGGCGGAAAAAAAGTATCCTGGATTTGTTATCCCGCAATGAATTGCATACAAAGGGAGGAAAGCTATAAGGGCTCCAAAGACATAATTATGCAAGAAATTCATTATGGCAGGAACGACGATCTTCCGGTCAAGAAAAAGATTATTCTTAGCCGAAACACCCTTGTGAGGCGTAACAATTTCCTGCCCTTTCAGCCTCCAGGAAAAGAAGAAGGCACACAAAGACACGCCTGTGCAGGAAAGAAAGAGAACGGTGAAACTATACTGGTTGATCAGCATCATGCCCAAAAAAGGGGCTATAGCCATGGCGAGAGTGGTTGCCAGCAAGAAGTAGCCGAGACCCTGCGCTCGATATGCCGGTGGGATGACATTGACGATGAATGCAAAGGCAGCCGTATCCATGCATGCAGATGCGATCCCCTGAAAAATCCTCACAGCGAAAAAGGGCCAAAAAGGGCGAAGCACTATGGAGACAACGAAGGTAAGACCAAAGAGGATAGCACCAAACATCATAACGCCTTTTTCTGAGTACTTAAGCAAGACCCCTCCCACAAGAAGCCTGGAAACCAACGATGCGACGCCAAAAATCCCCAAGAGCACACCTATCTCCATCTCGTTGGAGCCTAACCTTGCAAAATAGATGGGAAGAGTGGGGATAAGGGCGTAGCTGGCAATTAAAAAAACGAAGAATGCAAAAAACCCGAGAACAAAATCACGGGTCAACATATCCCTCACGGTATGCTGGGAGATACCTTCTTCATTACGCATGGCACTACTTCCTCGTCTATTTCAACCGTGAACTAGAACATAGCAAGCTGTGATACTCAGTCTGCCTCAGCGAAAACCAATGCAGTGCTTTAGGTGGCAATCATTGGAATCGAGATATATAAATTGCCGCAAGACCGACGAGACCGGGACCGAAAAGCAAGGGCAGATACGGGAGGACCTGTGTCTTATTTTTGTTCTGCTTCTTTTGCGGTGCTTCATGAATATGGAAAGAAATGGTGCGGTTGCAGCACTATGATACGCTACCCGGAAGTCCCTTTTTTAACAGGCTGTCTGCGCCTGACGCCTTGGTGTTTTTTTGGAACATTACGGCCCCGCCTTCTTTGACGTGTCAGCTCACATTGAAGGTTTTCCGTCATAGAATCAAAGGATTCCAGTAGCTGGTTACGCTTTTGTATGGAAAAGCCTTTCGACATGATTCGGGACATTTTATAGAGGGGAGAGAAGAACTTCTCGCGCATTCCTATCGCTTTAGCGGTAAGACGGACCAGCTTTTCCCTCCTGTTACTTTTATTTTCATCGCGTCTCACCAGTCCCTTGCGCTCAAGCCGGGCAATGGCGCGTGCGGTACTCCCTTTGTCCATATTTACCCGTTCACTCAGCATGTCTTGACTAATGCCATCATAGTGGTATAACTCGCCAAGAAATGGAATCAGACTGACAGAAATATCCATGTTAATCATACTATCTCTCATACACAATAAATAGAGACGATGCAGCGTTCCTACTCGAAAACCCAATGCAGCCAATCGTGTATCTTCTTTTACCACTAGCTCTCCTTAGGAACCTCTGATAGAATGTAAAAATATTATATGAGCAGTCCGACCAATTCAGTAATGTCGCTTACTTTCTCTAAATTTGCCACCATATCGGTTAATAGGTTAACACGTTTTCTACTCACAGGTTTGGCTGAAAGCTTGACGCAGTCGAACATTTTTTCCTTTATGTCCTCCATACTCATCTGCTTGTTGGGGGACCCATATGCAATATCAATGCGCCTGCTATACTTGCTGCCATCCCGCAGAGTTACTTCAACGATGGCGGGATCGAGTCCGATGGTGTGCAGGGAGTTGTCGACAACAGGGGTAACTTTGTTCGAGAGTGATAGAACCTCTTTGTTCTTGATAGCCTGAGGCGTAAAAGCGTTAAATCCGACTTTTCGGTGCTTTAGTGCCCAGGCAACTGTCCATGGGATGGAGAACTGAGCGTCGACCACCGTCTGGGGATTTTGCTTGTCCGGAATCGGCTCGCATAGTAAATAGTATATGCCCTTGCCGATGTAGACTTTCACATCTTGAACGTTCTCCGGCCGTATGTCGTGCTCCTTGGCCAGAGCCAGTGCTCCGTCTATCGCTGGGTGAGCGCCGCGGCAGCAGGGATAAGGTTTGAGCGAGAGATTAACCACTTCGAACAACTTACCCAGATCTTTGGTTAGGATGCCGGGGTCGTACTGACCACGGTGATATACCTTGTACAGGCCGGCCTTGCCATCAAGTACGTTTTGGGGCCCGGTAACGCCTCTCTGCGCCAGAAGCGCTGCGGTAATAGCATCGCGTGAGGCAAAGCCGGGTCCAATTCGCTTGGCAAGTGTGCCATCATGCAGGCCCTGATAGTTCCCACCGGCCTGGTGGTAGGCAAGGCCAAAAGCGCTCACCATTGTTTGTTCATCTAAACCAAGGAGTTTGCCAGCAACAGCAGCGCCGTTGAAATTACCGTGCAGTGCGGTGTAATGCCAGCCCAGCTCGAAGACAGGAACGGTGACTGCCAAGGAGAGACGTGAACAGATATCTGAGCCCAAGGCAACAGATGTGATGAAGTCCTTACCGCTCACACCGCCCAAGCGCTCAGCCATAGCCAGCGCCACCGGTATCGCTACCACGCCACAATGGAGTACCGCTTTATCATAAACATCATCGTAGTCTAGGGCATGCATCATCATGGCGTTGGCCTGTACGGCGGCGGCAGCGGGAAGTTTGTCGCCAAAAATCCACACCGTGCTCTCTGGTTTGCCCCCCCAGTCACGGAGCAGACTCAAAAGGGCAGATACGCCTTCCTTGCTCGAGCCACCCAGCCCCACTGCAAAACCATCCAGGATGAGTCGCTTGGTGGCCTCAACAGCCTCGGAAGGCAGGTCTTCGTATTTAGTATTTATGACGTAGTTTGCTAAGGCATAGATGCTATCCATAGTTTCCCCTTCTTTCATATTATCCCCACCGAAGAATACAATACCTCTCTCTTATGTTATATAGCAAAATTGTCCTTGATCAGTCTATCCAGACTGGCCTGGCCGTTCGAGATGCGCCTGAATTCCTTTTCCAACGAATCCTTCTCGGTGGCTATAAACTTCCGGCGGGATTTTACCATGCGCATGACCTCTTTCGGCGCACCACTACCGGCAGACTTGCGGCTGGCCACAATTTGAGCAACATTGACCCCAATCTCTTCTTTAAAGTCTATGTCTTTATTCAGCACCTCTTTGGCGGCCAGGTTGATAAGCTCAGCGTCGAGGGAGTTTTTGCCAGCCTCAATTGCCATTCTCACGGCCGCTGCAATGACGCCGTGTGCAGTCCGGAAACTCATTCCCTTACTACGCACCAGCCTGTCTGCAAGTTCGGTGGCAGTAGAGAAGCCGTCCCAGGAGCGCTGTTCCATCGCATCTTTATGGACCACCATAGTAGCAACCAAACCTTTCAGCACTCTCATTGCCTTTTTTACATCCCGCATATGGTTCAGACTCCAACCACCGAAGCAGAGGAGGTCGAAGTTGAATCCCATGGGAATACCCTTGGTGATGGTAAGCCCCTGCATAAGGCTCCCGGCTATCTCGCCGGCCATGGCACGCATGGTTTCAGCGGTAAAGGGGTTTTTCTTTTGGGGCATAATGGAAGAGGTGCAGGCAAAGGAATCGTCTATCTCAAACATACCATACACCGACGAGGTCCAAGGAACAAGGTCGGCCATGAAACGACTCACATTGTTCATCATGATAGCAAGGGAGGAAAGCGTCTCCAAAAAGTAGCTATAGTCACCCACCGACTTGATTGAGTTTTCCACCACCCCCTTGAAGCACATGAGCTCCGTGGTCAGTTTCCGGTTTAAGAAGAACCCAGTTCCGGCGAATGCCGCTGCACCCAGGGGGTTCCGGTTGGTGCGGTTATAGGCATCCTTTAGCCTAGTTCTATCTTCATCCAGTGAATCCACCAGCCCTAAGAAGTAGTGACCCAATGTGGTTGGCTGGGCGGGTTGGGTATGGGTAAATCCAGGCATAACCGTATCATAGTGCTTTTCCGCCTGATTGACTAGGGTCTCGATTGTTCCCGTGACTTCATTCATGATATCCAAAATCTGTTCACGAACAACTATCCGGAAAGCGCAAGCATAAAGATCGTTACGGCTGCGACCGGTCATCATACGACCTCCGACATCCGCACCGATCCACTCGATGACCTTACTTTCAATATTGCTATAAATCTCGTGCAGATAGGGGTTGAGAGGGGCGCTCTTACCCAACTTATCGACATCAAAAAGCGCTTTTAGAATCTTTTTGCCATCATCTTCGGAGACGATCTTTTGCTCGATCAGCATGACAGCATGTGCCTTGTTGATGAACTGGATAGCGTTGAATAACTCTCGTTGTCCCTCCAGCAGGGGAGTGATAAAGCTCTCCACAACCTCATCGGCAAAACGTTTAACCAAGCGTTGTTTCTCTAACATTATATCCCTCCTGCGTGAAGTTTCGGTTACTCCCGACCATGAACATCCACACTCCCTCCCCTCTCCGCCGTAGGGAAAGGGGAGGGAGTGTTTTTCAAATATGCAACGCTCTATTTGCCTAATCCATTGTAGGGCTTGGGCTTTCTGATCCACTTGTTGCTCTTGTTGCAGTTCACGGGAGGCAACGAGAGACTGGGATCTGCCTTGACGAATTTACCGAAGCCCGGCTTACCGATAACCTTGCCGTTGCTCATTACAATCGTGCCGCGGACGATGGTGCAAGTAACCTGGCCTTGAATCTTACGGTCATGGTACGGATTGAGTTGAGTCTTTGTGTAGACGACATCGGAATTGATCGTCCATTCCTTTTTCATGTCGGCAATAGTGAAATCAGCATCCGTACCGGGCAGGATCGAACCTTTCTTTGGGTAGAGACCTAGCACCCTGGCCTGGTTAACTGAGGTCACCTCAACCAAGCGCTCCAGGCTTATATTGCCGTTGTTTACCTCGTTCAACATTAAATGGCCATACCAATCAAGCATGGGATATCCCATTGCGGCCTTTGTCGGGTCTGTGTTCATAAACTCTTCCATGCGGTGGGGAGCATGGTCGGAGTCAACCAAGTCGATGGTGCCGTCATTGATGGCTTCCCAAGTGTATTCTATATCGCCCACATACCAGATGTTGGACTTAATCCATTCTCCTGTAGTCTTGTAGTAAACCTTGAACCCGTCCCTGCGCGTTTCCATTGTCTCAAGGATACCGCCGGACATGGCCTGGGTGGTTCCAATGATGTCAATTTCACCGTGATCCTTGGCCCAGCGGATAAGGTCTATGTAGTTGGGATGCCAAACATGCAGGCACATCCAGCGCATGCCCGCTCTTCTGGCAAGGTAGTAGAGTTGAAAGGAGGCGCCGGCCATCTCTTCATCGGTATAGATGGCGGGCATATAATTCCAGAGGTTCCACTCCAGCCCTGCCTTTTTCACTTCTTCAGGGGCGTGGTCAAAGAAGAAGTGGTCAAAGGGGTGGATGGTACAGAACTTCCCAGTTTCGGCTACTGCCCTAAACGCGTTCAAAAGTTCCCAGGTGTCGATGGTGCTCGCGCTGGTGGAGTATGGATAAGCAGCCAGTTTCTGAAAAATCTTAAAGAAGGCGCAGCCCATATCAGACAGCGGTTTTACGTTTCCATCTCGCCACATCAGTGGGCTGGGAGGAGGGTTGAAGTCAATCAGAGACTTCTTCTCGCCCTCAGCAATCTCCATTTCATAGGCTTCGGGAGTGTTGATGACCGGGTCAAGGTTGGGCTGCGGGCAAATGAAGGTTACACCGCTTGCGGCGGCTGCCTTAGTTCCGGTCTCAAAATCTTCTTTGTGTGTGTAACCTGGATCACGAAGGTGGGCATGGGTGTCAATGATACCAGGTAATACATACTGCCCGGTGACATCGATCACTTCCTTAGCCTCTTTAATAACACCGGGGTCAACAAGGGCAGCTATCTTTTCGCCCTTTACCGCCACATCAAGCTTCCTGAAGCCTGCCTCCGTGTAAACCATTCCACCTTTAATTAATAGATCGAACTGTGACATTTTCTTTTCCTCCGTATATTTGGTTTATATGCAACTAACGCAATAACTAATAACGTCAGCATCTTGGAAACACTCAAGCATGAGCTATCCAAGGTAGGCGGATATCAGTTTTTCATCCGCCAATAGAGCTTCCGAAGAACCACCGAATGTCAGTCGGCCCTTATCTAGAATGTATGCTCTATGGGAAACCTGGAGACCTACCTTTACATTCTGTTCAACCAGCAAAATTGAAACTCCAGACTTATTCATCTCTTCAATGGTTTGGAGAATCTGTTTGACGATAATAGGTGCCAGACCCATTGACATTTCATCCACCAAAAGAAGGCTAGGTCTAGACATTAAACCTCGTCCGATTGCGAGCATCTGCTGCTCGCCACCGGAAAGAGTCGCCGATTTTTGTTTCCGCCTTTCGCTCAGAATTGGAAATAGGTTAAACACTTCTTCTAAATTCGTTTCCACGTCCTTTTTGGGTCTTCGGAAGCCCAAATGGATGTAAGCGCCTAAGATCAGATTGTCCTCGACAGTCATTGGACCAAAGAGTTGCCGACCTTCAGGAACCATAGCAATACCCGACCTGACGATCCGCTCCGTATCATTTCGAGAGATATCCACCCCCTGAAAAAGAATATGACCTCCATAAACGGGGCAGAGGCCCATAATCGTTTTTAGAAGTGTGGACTTTCCGGCTCCGTTGGCACCAACGACAGAGACAACTTCGCTCTTATTGACCACCATATTAATATCTTGCAAGGCGATATTAAGCCCGTATCTCGTGGACACATTGAGAACACTTAAAATCTCAGTGCCGTCCGGATTCATTTTATATGCCCCCAAAGCCTGTTAATTAATAGATAACCCACTTCTTGTTTCTTACTTCCACCATCATCAGATCCTTCGGGTCGAGTCCTACGTGGTCTTCCTCTGTGATATTGTAAAATCCCCAGATGCCCTTCAAATTGCGAATTTTTACCATCTGGTCTCGAATGGACGCGGGATCTTTTCCTCCCTGGCGGATAGCTTGCACGATGATGCTCAAGGCATCCCGCGCACCACCCACGTGCATATTCGATGTTTTGGTACCATATTTTTTCTCATACTCCTTTTTTACGGAAAGGATTGACGACTTCAAAGGATCGCTATCGGGAAGTTGTTCCGGAGCAATATATTTGGAGACCGCCAGCCGAATACCATTGGCCGCATCTCCAGCCATATCCAGGAAAACCTGGTCACCCACTCCGTACCACAAATAGAGAGGAATTTTCATCCCTAATTGCTGAACGTTCTTGGCAATGATCGCGGCAGGGGGGCCTACCACCGCACCTATGACGGCCTGTGCGTCTGTCGCCCGGATTTTGGTGAGTTGGACAGACATATCCGTATCCTTTTGCTCGAATCGTTCATGGGCAACGATCTTGATTCCCATTTCTGGTCCCTGTTCCTTGAAATGTTTGCTGACACTATCACCCAAGGCATTGGAGACCGATAAGATAGCAAGCTTAGTGACTCCGCGTTTCTTCATATCCATTAAATAACGTTCCGCGGCCTTTCGGTCAGTATAAGGGGTTTTAAAAATCCATTTCCGAATAGGCTCCACCGGAGGGGAACTACCACTTAACGCAATGAGCGGAATTTGTGATTTTTGCATCACGGGAAGAATGGCCATAACCGGACCGGTAAGATAGGATCCGATGATGGCAACCACTCCGTCATTATTGATCAACTTGTTAGCAGCCAGTACGGCTTTAGATTCATTGCTTTGATCATCGGCAATGATGACCTCAATGGGCACACCACTGATCCCTCCAGCTTTATTGATCTCTTCCTGAAACATCAAAGCCGAGTTTCTCCCGGCTTCACCAAAGGTTGCGCCCGGACCCGTAATAGGGAAAATCGCTCCTATCTTCCAAACCTTTACTTGCTGGGCCTCAGCAGGAATTCCATGCCCGATCAATAAGCCCATTACCAAAATGGCTATAATTGTGCAGACTGTTCTTCTCATCTTAACCTCCTTGTGTTCGTTGTTAAGGTTTTTCGGCGAACTCCTTTACTTAACCCACAACTACTCGATGTGAATTTATCCACCCCCTTTCGTATGTCAATTTAGATTGATATGAATGAGAACTAGTTCTATTCCTCATTCTTTTCCAAGATAGGCTTCGATCACGGCCGGATGTCGACGGATCTCGCCTGGAGTCCCTTCTGCAATCTTTTTCCCAAAATTTAGAACTGTTATCCTATCCGATATATTGATGACCATCTTTACGTCGTGTTCAATCAGCAATAAGGTAACGCCTTCCCCCCTGGCTTGTTCGATCAATTTCATCATGCCGAGGGTTTCATGTTCATTGAGGCCGGCTACCGGCTCATCCAATAAGAGTAATTTAGGAGAGGTAGCGAGGGCTCTCCCAAACTCTAGAATCTTCTGCTCACCATAGGGGAGCTCCGCAGCCAGTTTGTCTTGTTTTTCCACAAGCCCAATAGATTTCAAGATCTCCATAGCCTTTTCACGAATACTTTTTTCCTCTTTCTTTACTTTCCCCGAATATAATCCGGAAGCGAAAATCCCACCGCTTCCTTTTGTATGAAAGCCGGTCATTATGTTTTCTATCACCTTCATTCCACCAAAAAGTTCAAGTCTTTGAAAGGTTCTGGCCATTCCTAACTTGACAAGTTGGTGGGGTTTGTATTTCCTGATGGCGTGCCCTGCGTAATAGATTTCACCTGCCGAGGGGCGAATAAAGCCGGAGATCATATTGAAGAGCGTTGTTTTTCCAGCGCCATTGGGGCCAATCACTGAATGAATCTTTCCTAATCGGACCTCAAGATCCAGCTCAGACACTGCCCAAATACCCCCAAAACGAATGGACAGATTATGAGTGCGGAGAAGGATATCGTTTTCGCCTACAGGATGGTCTTCTTGCTGAATCATAGTATCTCGGAGGAATAGTTAATCTTATCCCTCAGGAACCCCTCTTTTGATCCTGATTGCCTCGCCTCGTTATCGAGAAACGACCAAACAAGCTTTGACTAAAGCACACGCGCAGTCCTTCAGGCATAAACACGAGTATTCCAATCAAAATGCCCCCATAGATGAGGGTGTCGAAATCCTTAAAGGCTCTTAGCAACTCAGGTAAGTAGGTCATGATTCCGGCTCCCCATATCGCCCCCCATATGCTTCCCATACCACCAACCACGATCATAATGAGCAACAAGGTGGAAAAGTTCAAATCGAAATTTTCTGGAGAGATAAAACTCATAAAGTGGGCATAAACACTTCCAGCCAATGAACAAAATATTGTGCTCAAGACGAATATTTTGATTCGATACCTGGTAACGTCGATTCCTACTGAAAGCGCGCCGTCTTCACTACCAACAGGTTTGTACCGAAAAGAGAGCACGGCTCTCCCAATGCGAGTATTTACCAAATTCAACGAAAAATAAATAACCGCCAATGCTAAAATCCAAGCCATATAATAGTAGTGTATCGGTTTCGTCAATACTATACTTCCTATCTCGAAGAGAGGGATATCCGGAAGCCCAGAGGGTCCTCCGGTCAGGGAATCCATCTCCTTAAAACAAATAAATATGACCTCTCCCGCACAAATGGTAGCCAACCCTAAATAATGACCTCGTAATCTTAGCGTGGGGATTCCGATAGTCAATGCCACTAAAATGGTTAAAATAATCCCGATGGCAACGCCTACGATAGGAGGCAACCCATGCATTGTAACGATGGCAGAGCTATACGCCCCGATCCCGAAAAACCCAGCATGAGCCAGGGAAATCTGGCCACTATATCCTAAGAGAAGGCAAAGGCCAACCGCCATGATGGCATTAATGCCGAAGAAGACAAGAATAGATATATAGTAACTATTCTTGATAAACAGAGGAACGACAAAAACGATTGCGCTCAAAAGAAGGAAAAGGAATAGGTCTTCTCGCTTCATTTCTCTACCCAGTTCCTGTGCGAAATAATCCTGTAGGCTTAAAACATAGAACAAGGATCAAAATGATCATCGCCATTATATCTTTATAGGCAGACGAAATGAATCCAGCGCCAAAGGCCTCCACCACTCCAAGAATCAATCCGCCCACCAGAGCTCCCGCTGGACTACCCATACCACCCACCCCTGCTGCCACAAACCCCTTGATCCCTACCGCAAGGCCTTGATCGTAAAACGTCATTGATACCGGGGCAATGATGACCCCCCCTACTGCTCCCAGTGCTCCACTCAGCATGAAACAGAAAGTCACCATCCGTTTTGCAGGTATTCCCATCAATCGCGCTGAATCCCGATTATAATTGCAGGCCAGCATCGCCTTGCCATAAATCGTTTTGGTATAAAAGAAGGTCAGAATCAAAAAAAGTACGATTGCAATCCCGAAAATCCATAAGACCTGTGGAGTAATCACTGCTCCGAAGATCGCTATTGGTTTCTCGCCCGAAAACGCTGGTAGTGCATAGGGGTTTTTACCCCAGACAAACATTGCTAAACCTCGTAAGAAAATTGCAATCCCGAAGGTGATAATAATTAAAGTAACGAAGGATGTCGTGGCCGCCGGAGATATTATGAACCTTTGCATCAATCCAGCAATCAACGCGACGATACAGATAGCAGCTACAAAGGATATGAATATTGGTAAATGCAGCGACTGGGTGAATGTAACAGCTAACAACCCCCCCAACATTACAAATTCACCTTGGGCAAAATTAAAGATTTCAGTGGCACTAAAAATCATGGTAAACCCAAATGCTACTATCGCATAGAGTATCCCATTGGTTAATCCGGTAACTAAAAACTGCAAAATCATTGCACTATCCATATTCGTCTCAACGACCCCCTAGAAAAAGAGATGTAATGTTTAAGACAAATCCACAGAAAAAAGGTGTTAGGTCAAGACGGCAACAGTGCATACTATGTGTCATATTAGAAAATCCTAATAATACTGATTCAAAACCTCACGTAGTGTTGCTGAAGAAACTTAGTTGTCTTTGCAACAGTTGCAGAGACAACATTATCAAAGAGACTTTTCTTTGTCAAGAATTATTTGAAAATTATTTTACCAAACATCCCTTCTTATGGTCCTTACGGCTACGGGCAAATACGAGTTATCGGTATAAATCATCGACAACACCGCCCCAGAGGCAAACAATAGAGAAGGACGGCAAGATCCTCTCATCGGGGGCATTTTCACCACGGTGATATACCATTCTTAGTTGAAGGCTGAAGGATTGAAAGGGTGGCTCCCACCGTGGGATAATCCACGGGCGAATATCTCATAAGAGAAAGGGAGCCACGATGAAAGTAGACACGAAACAAAGGAAAAAGGCAAGAAAGGGATTTGCCCAGGTGTACGGCGAGGAGGAGCTCGCGGCCAGAATGGTTCATGTCCTCCAGATAGGCAAGAAAGGATTGGATTCGCTCGTGGCGGCTATGGGGTCAAAGGTTCGCTCGTGGGGTCAAATCTTTACAGGCTGTTGAAAAACTAACCGCCCAAGCAGGTTTCATACCACCCCACACCATGTGTAACCCTCTTCTCCCTGAAGACTCGGACGAGGAGAAGCAGGAAAAGCAGACATAAGGCAGGCAGTGGCTGCCCTA